>FWPU01000316.1_pt1 | contig 156203 bp, 130 predicted proteins | sample 2228361 | NCBI WGS metagenome assembly FWPU01 (sample SAMEA103939777, study PRJEB20133) | metagenome | reverse complement strand
ATCTTTTGACCTGCCGATCGTCCCTCCCACCATTGACGTCGTGCAGGCGACTCCCGCCTCGTTCGCGCCCGTGCTGGGCCAGACGACGACGATCGCCTATTCCGTCGACCGCGCCTGCCAGACGCTCGTCGAGATCGTGCGCGTTTCCGAGACCTCTCCCCAAGTCACGCGGGTCCGTCTCCTACGCGACTGGAGCGAGCAGCCAGCCGGCTCGGATGCCCTGCCTTGGGACGGGCGCGACGACGCTGGCCAGATCGTCGCGGCTGGCGACTACGCTATCAACGTGCACGCCAAAGGCGGCGAGACGGCCAACAACCACGGCCGCGCCACCGGTTGGGTGCGCGTGCGCGGCGGGACAGTGCGCCTGCCGCTGATGAACCGGTAACCCGTTCCAGGAGGAAAACAAATGCGCCCCTTCGATCTCATGAAGCTGTGCATTGGCGGGATGATCATCCTGGCGGTGCTCGTCGGTTGTCGGGGGCGCACGCCGTCCCCTCCCTCCCCAACGCCTCCCGTTGTCGTCGTCTCTCCTACGGCCGGCCTGCAAAGCGCGGCGCCCGCGGCGGCAGCGCCTGTCGCCGCGACGCGCCCAGGCGAAGGGGCCTGCGCTGTGGCCAGTATCCGCTATTTTGGTCTGGCTGGCGAGAATGACTGGTCGCCGGACGGCAACCTGCTCGTCTTCCAGCGTCGCGACGATGACGGCATCTACCAACTGTATACCGCTCGCCCGGATGGCGCCGAAGAGAAATGCATCTCCTGCACGGAGGTCCCGGGCGGCCCAACGCGCGATCGCCACAAAGGGTTCCCGGCCTGGCATCCCAGCGGCCGCTACATCGTCGCCCAGGTCGAGATGGCGCGCCATATCCCCTTGAAGCGGCTGACGGAACCTGGGCGCGGCGCCTGGAACAACCTGTGGGTGGTCACCCCCGACGGACAACAGTGGTTCCAGTTGACCGACTATCCGTCGCTGGCGCCGACGGGAGTGTTGGGGCCGCGCTTCTCGCACGACGGCAAACGGCTCTTTTGGGCCGAGAAGATCGGCAGCGCCACCAGGGAAGCTCCTTTCGGACAGTGGCAACTGGACATCGCCGAGTTCGTCGCAGAGGGAGGCGTCCCCCGTCTGCAGAATGTGCAGAGCTTCCGACCAGGCAATGGTCTCTTCTACGAGGCGCACGGCTTCACGGCCGACGATCGCCAGGTGTTGTTCTCGGCAGACGTCGGCCTGCCCACACCGTTCGCCCTCGATGTCTTCGCCTACGACCTGGCCAGCGGCGAGCTGCGCAACCTGACCGATTCGCCCGATCAATGGGACGAACACGCGGCCAGCTCGCCGTCGGGACGCAAGATCGCCTTCATGTCGAGCCGCCCTTACCCCAGCTTCGACCCGGCCCGCTTCAGTGTGACGAACCTCAGCGTCCTGCAGACCGAAGAGTTCTTGATGGACCCCGATGGGTCGAACTGGCAGCAGCTCACGTATTTCAACCAGCCGGGCTACCCGGAGTCGACCGACGAGCACAGCGTGGCCGCGGTGGCCAGTTGGAGCCCCGACGGCGCCTCCCTGGCGGTGGCTCAGTTCCTGGTCGGCCCGAGCTATGACTCTCGCGAGGCACGCCGGCTATGGATCATCCAATTCCAGGGACGATGCGGCTGATGACGCCATCGCTATGAATCGAGATCGATCCTTCGCTCCTCCCTTTGCAAGCCACGTTGAGGAAACGACGACGGCAGGCGCATCCGCGCTGACCATCGTTACGCAGGCGTTGCCGCTGTCCACCCGTCTCGTCTATGGCCTGGGCGAGGCCAGCAACTCGATCAAGTCATTCACCTTCGGCCTCTTCCTGCTCTTCTTCTACACATCGGTGCTGGGGCTGCCAGGGACGCTGGTCGGCTTGGCCACCTCGCTGGGACTGGTCTGGGACGCCGTGATCGATCCCCTGATCGGCCATGCCTCCGATCGCCTGCCTCTGCCCGGGGGCCGCCGCCATGCCTTGATGCTGACGGGGTCGCTGGCGATGGGACTGGCATTCTACGCGATCTTTCGGCCGCCGTCGGCATTGACATCGGGAGCGCTCTTCGCCTGGCTGATGGGGACGAGCCTGCTGTTGCGCACAGCCAACTCGCTCTTCATGGTGCCCTATCATGCGTTGGGAGCCGAACTGAGCCGCGACTACCACGAGCGCACGGCCATCACCGGCGCGCGCGCTGGATTCGCCCTGCTGGGGACCCTCGTGGCCGCCGCCCTCTCCTTCGCCGTCTTCTTCCCCAACACAACGCCAGGGGTCGATCCCAAGTTCAACCCCTCCGGGTATGCGACGATGGCGCTGACTTTTGGCCTGGCGATGACGGCGCTCGGCCTGGCGACGACCCTGGGCACGCGCGCCTATCGCTCGCGGGCGCCGGAGGCGCGCGACGACGCTGCGCCCAGTTTCGCCGCGGGCCTGTGGCTGGCGCTGCGCCATCTCCCCTTTCTGACGCTCACCCTCGCTGCGTCTCTCTTCTTCCTGGCCAGCGTAGTCAACGCCACCGTCGCGATCCACTACCTGACCTACTATGCCGGGATCACCGACAGCCGCGCCCTGAGCGGTTTCCAGCTTGCGTTCTATGTCGGCGGCCTGGTAGGCGTCGGCCTCTGGGTGCGCGCCGCGCGCCGCATCGACAAACGGCTCGTCGCCTTCATCGCCACCCTCTTCGTCGCGCTGCTGATGGCCGCCGCCTATGGGCTGGTCGGCGCGGGGCGTCCTCTGGGGACCGGCAACCTGACGGCCCTCCTCATCGGCAACACCCTGGCTGGCTTCTGCGCGAGCGCGCTGTGGGCGTTGCCCGCTTCGATGATCGCTGACGTGACCGACCTCGACGCGCTCGCCAGCGGCCAACGACGCGAGGGAGCGTTCTTCGGCATCTATTCCTTCAGCCAGCAGGTGGCGGCCAGCGTCGCCGTCTTCATGAGCGGCTTCCTGGTTGACCGCTTCGCAGGCCTGGCGCCGGGTCAGGTCGCGCAGGCGCCGCAGACTGTCGAGCGGCTGGCGATGCTCTTCGGCCTGTTGCCCGCTGCGCTCGTAGTGGTCGCCGCCCTTCTGTTCCTCGGCTATCCCCTGACCCATCAGCGAGTTCGCGAGATTCAGGCGCAGTTGGCGCGCAAGGGGGCGGGAGGCTGTATAATAGAGGCGCATGGTTGAACGGGAGCGGCCTATGAGCTTGCCTTGCCGGCGTCGTATAGTGAGCGTCGTCATCGCGGCCTGGCTGGTCGCCGCGCTGCACGTGGGGGCCGCGCCCGCGGTCACGCCTGCGCTCGCTCAAACGCTTCCTCCAGATCCGCAACCGCTGCCGTCGACAAGCAACTGCGTTCAGGACAACGTCTTCTTCGGCGCCGTCCCGCCGGGCGGCGAGACAGCGCCCGTGCTCGTGTTCGTGCATGGCCTGTCGGGCCTGGCCGAGGACTGGTGGAAAGATAATACGACTGCCGGCCCGAACGACATGTATGCTTACGCTTACAACGCGGGCTATCGCACTGCCTTCGTCAACCTCAATGTGCAGCCGGACACCACGCCGCCGCAATGCACGGTCCAGCGACGCCCGGCCAACGACATGATAGGCAATGGCAAGATCTTGAGCCAACAGCTCGCCTACATCACCGATCATTACGGCGTCGAGCAGGTCGACGTGATCGCCCACTCCAAAGGCGGGATCGATACGCAGGCAGCCATCATCTATTGGGGGGCGGCGCCCAGGGTGCGCCGCCTGATCACCCTGGCCACCCCTCATCAGGGGGCGTTGCTGGCGGACCTGGCGTGCACGACGCCCCTGCCGCTCGATTGCGACCAAGCCATGCAAAGCGTGCGTCCAGCATCGATGGCGCTCTTCCGCGCTGTGACCGACGCCGCAACGGTCGACGACGCGATCGCCTACTACTCCGGCGCGGGCAATTTCTGGAACACGCCGGGCACGATCTATGAATTGACCGGCAGGATCTTGCAGAATCTTCCGGACGGCGGCGACAACGACGGCGCGGTCACCGTCGCCAGCACCGCTCTGGCATACGCTTCGCAGCTCTTCCTCCGCCCCTGGAACCACGCGGAGGTCATGCAAGGGCGCAACGCTTTCGCGTACATCGCCGACGTGTTGGCAGATCGCGCGCACGCCGCCTACCTGCCGCTGCTGATAGCGTCGGTGAACGACGGAGAGAGCGCACGAGGCAGGCTCCCAGCGCGGGGAACGATGGTCGCCGGCGCGGGCGCCGCAGGATGGATCGTACGCGATGGCTCTTTGCCCACCGCCGATCTGACCATCCCCATCGAGCCGCGAGCGCGCGCGGCCCATATCATGCTGCTGGCGACGGACGCGGCCATGCGCGCCGCTTTGATCGGCCCGCTAGGTGAGCGCTATGACTTGGCGACAGCGGCCGCGGAGGCGTCTGGTTGGCTCGCTGGCCTGAGCGTGGCCCATCGATCGCTCGTCGAGCCAGCCGCCGGGAGATGGCGCGTGCAGCTCACAGGCCCAACGGGCGCGCGCTTTCGCCTGATCGTCGTCGTAGACAGCCCGCTACGCGTCGAGGTAACCGGCTGGCCGGACGGCCCCCTGGCGCCGGCAGAGCCGCTGCGCCTGCGCGTGCGCGTCGCTGAGGCCGCAGGCGCCTCGCTGGACGGAGCGGTCAACCGGCTGCTGACGGCGGGGCAGGTCCTCGCGCAGGTGCGGGGCGACAACGTCCAACTGACCTATCGTTTTCCCGCCGCAGGAATGTACGATCTGTCGGTCCAGGTCGCTGGCGCTGTCGACGGGGTCCCTTACGAGCGCACGTTCCTGCGATCTCTGGCGGTGACAGCGCCCGCGACGCTGGCCGATCCCCCCGCCGCGTTGCGACTATTGTCGCAGCCTTGAGGAGGCTACCGTGTTGTCCATGATCGTCCGATCCCGAGGGCGTTCGTTCCCTCTTGTGGCAGCCGTCGCCGTAGGGCTGCTCAGCGCTCTGGCAGCCTTCGTCCAGGCGGCGCCCGCGACGTCTCCCGCCGCCGTCGATCCGCTGACCCGCGGCCTGGAGCCGATCATCGTGCGCGGCGACCAGATGCCAGCGCTGATCGGCGCGCCCGTCGCCCAGGTGCGCGTCTATCGCGAGGTCGCTGGCGTCTGGGAGATCATCCCCTCCCAGGTCGATGAGGTGACGGCTACTGGCGAGTACACAGCTACCGAAGATGGCCTGCTCGACGCCAACGACGAGGTGGTCTTCATGGCCGGCGACCTGGGAGAGGCGGCGACGACCTCGATCACCGAAGCGCTAACCATCGCCCCTTTCTGGTATCAGATCGCGGTCAGCGACCCGCTCAACCCGGCCCAGCAGGGATGGGCCTACATCGTCCACGATCTGTTGGGGGGCGCGCCGACGACCGCGGACTACGTGGATTACGATCCAGGGACCCTGCGCGTCAACGCCGCCAATTACGTGTTGGGATGGGCGACCAACCATCCGGGCGTCGATTATCTGTCCCTCTTCGGCGGACCGGACATCCTCGACCGCACCAAGGTGCGCATCCGTTTCCACTTCGGTCTTATCCCGGGGACGCTAACCGAGGACTCCGATCTGTTCAACCCGCCGCCGCCGGTTACCCCGCTGATCGATGGCGCGGTGCGCGCGATCCTCCAGCGCGGCTCGGCGACCCTCCTGGCCTATAAATCGTTCTTGCAGACGCAGACCCCCATTAGCCTCAGCGGCCTGCCGGAGTTCGTTGTCATCAACGAAGTGCGGGTCTCGACCGATCTAACCAACACGATCGCCACTGACATGTATTACAACGAGAACGTGCCAGCGGGCGTGACGATCGACGGCGTCCCCGACGTCGTGCCGTCCACTCCTTTCACGCAGCCCTGGCGCCAGGTGAGCCTGGATAGCGGCACGATCGTCCAGGTGGCCGATGTCAGCGGCGCGGGCGGTACGCCAGCCCATTATTACAAAGATGACAGCACGGTCGATCCAGACGATACCGGCGACCAACAGTCCTTCGGCGACTCCGGCGTCGTGGTGACTGCCCCGACGGCGCGCTCGTTCACGGTGATCAGCTCGCAGTACATCGTGGCCGGGCAACCCGGCAATCAGGGGGCAGCCTTCCTGGCCGCATTCAACAACCCCTTGCTCGTGACCCCCCAACTGCAACGACGAACCTGGCCGCAGGCCGTTTACCTGCCCATCATCCGGCGTTAGAGGGCTTATGCTGCGTAGACCGATCGTCGGTATTTTGTTGGCGGTCCTGTTCCTGGCCGCAGCGCTCGTGGGATACCAGCGCCTGCAAGCGGGACGCGCGCTCCGCAGCGCGGTTGGCGACCTGCAGACGGCCAAAGTGCAACGCGGGACGATCGTGGCCACCGTCTTCGCCGTCGGCAACGTCGTCCCCAGCCGCGAGGTCAGCCTGGTTTTCTCCTTGATCGGAACGGTACGGCAGGTCAACGTCCAGGTGGGGGATCAGGTCGCGGCGGGCCAGGTCCTGGCGGCGCTGGAGGCGAGCGACCTGGAGCAGGAGGTCGCCAACGCCCAGCTCAACCTGACCATTCGTGAGGCGGAGCTGGCGCGCCTGACGGCTGGTCCCACGCCCACCGAGCTGGCAGCGGCGCAGACAGCGCTCAAGGCAGCACAAGAGGCGCTGGCGGAGCTGCGCGCCGGCCCGCGCGCCGAGGATGTGGCAGCGGCGCGCTCGGCGTTGCAGGCCGCGCAGGCGCAGTACAATCTTCTGCAGACCCAGCCGAACGCTGAGGCCGTGCGCCAGGCGCAGTTGCAGTTGGAGTACGCCAAGAACAACTTGTGGCACGTCCAGTCCCAACGCGACATGGCATGTGGCATCGAGAGGGCCAAATCGCTATGCGATTCCTTCGAGGCCGAGGTGGGCAGCGCCAGCGTCCAGGTGCAGATGGCCGAGCTGGCGCTGCAACAGGCGCAGCAGCCCGCCAGCGAAGCGCAACTGCAGAGCGCCCTCTCACAAGTGCAGGCGGCGCAGGCAGCCCTCGACAAATTGCTCGCCGGCCCCTCGGCATCGGCGATCGCCGCCGCTGAGGCGGAGGTGGCGCAGGCGCAGGCAGCCCTGGACGCGCTGACGGGAGGCGCGCGCTCTGAGGAGATCGCGATCGCCGAGGCGCGCTTGCAACAGGCGCGCCTGTTGTACGAGCAGGCGCAACGTCGCCTGGCCGACGCGACCCTGGTCGCGCCCTACGCCGGCGTCATCGCCAGCGTGGGCTATCGCGTGGGCGATCTCGTCCGCCCGGAGATGCCAGGCATCGTCCTGGCGGACCTCTCGGAGCTACAGATCAAGGTGAACGTCGCGGAGGTGGACATCGATCAGGTGCGCGTGGGCCAGGAGGCGGAGGTCCTCCTCGATGCTTTGCCCGAACGTCCCCTCAAGGGACAGGTGGCGGCCATCGCCCCTGCGGCTCGCTCGGAGCAGGGGGTCGTCAACTATCCGCTCACCATCACGCTGCGCGATGGGATCGAAGGGATCAGGCCTGGGATGACGGGCAATGTGCGCATCACGGTGGGCCGGCGCGACAACGTCCTCTACGTGCCCAATCGGGCGATCCGCCGCTCTGGCGGCCAGCGCGTGGTGGCGGTGGTGCGCGATGGCCAGATCGTCGAAACGCCCGTGCGCATCGGCCTTAACAACGACACAGTGACCGAGATCGTCGAAGGGGTTCGCGCGGGCGAGGTGGTTGTCCTCAACTTGACGACCAGCCAATCGGGGTTGGGCGGTGGGCTGCTGGGAGGCGGCCAGTAGGACCAGCCGATCTCGGGGAGGGGAAGACCACCGTCTCGCTCCGACGCTCCCGCGTCGGAGCGCTCTCGGACGACGACGCTCCGCGTCCGAGGAGGGGCGCCGTCCACGCAGGAGCGTGGGCGCGAGACGCTCGTACGAAAGAAAGGGATCGTGAGGTTACCTGTCTATCTAACGCGCTATCCGAGCAGCGTCGAAGCCGTCAAGCTCGCCACCATCGTCTCCGTCGCTGGCTACAGCCTGCTCGCCAACAAGCTGCGATCCTCGCTGACGATGTTGGGGATCATCATCGGCGTGGCGGCGGTGATCACGATGCTCTCGATCGGCCGCGGCGCGCAGAACGCCATCGGCGCGCAGTTGCAGAGCCTGGGCACCAACCTGCTGTTCGTCCTCCCTGGCAGCAGCTCCGTCGGCGGCATCCGCGCCGAGGCTGGCACCGCGGGCACCCTGACCCTCGAAGACGCGTACGCCCTGGCCGATCCGATCAACGCGCCCGCCGTGTTGGCAGTGGCCCCGACCTGGAGCACGGTCGGACAGATCGTCTACGGCGGCGAGAACGTCCGCACGCGCGTGCTCGGCGTCACGCCGGAGTTTGAACAGGTGCGCGCCTCGCCGGTGCAGGCGGGCGAGTTCGTGCAAGCAGGCCACGTCGCCAGCCGTAGCAACGTCGTCGTCCTCGGCAGCTTCGTCGCCGAACGCCTCTTCGGCGACCAGGAGGCGATCGGCCAGTGGCTGCGCATCAACAACGTCCCGTTTCGCGTGATCGGGGTGCTCGCCAGCAAAGGTATGACCGGCTTCGTCAACCAGGACGACGTCGCCCTGATCCCCATCACCACCGCCGAGAGCCGTCTGGCCGGTGGACGTTCCTATCGCGGCGGCACGCTGATCACCGGCATCAACGTCCAGGTGGCCAGCGCCGACCAGATGGACGCCGCGGTCGAGCAGATCGCGATGATCCTGCGCAAGCGCCACAACGTCCTGTATGAGGACGACTTCGCTATCGTCGGCCAGAAGGACGTGCTGGCAGCAGCCGATCAGATTATCGCCGTCTTCACCTTCTTCCTGGGAGGCGTCGCAGCGATCTCCCTGATTGTGGGCGGCATCGGCATCATGAACATCATGCTCGTGTCGGTGACGGAACGCACGCGCGAGATCGGCATCCGCAAAGCGGTCGGAGCGACGCGGGGCGACATCCTGACCCAGTTTCTGATCGAGGCGCTGACCCTGACCCTGATCGGCGGCCTGATCGGCGTGTTGCTTGGCCTGATCGCCTCTCTGCTGATGGCGCGCGTGCAGGTGGCTGGCCTGACGATCGTTCCTGTCGTCGGCCTGGATGCCATTTTGCTGGCTATGAGCTTCTCGGCGTTGATCGGCGTCGCCTTCGGCCTCTATCCAGCACGCCGGGCGGCGAACCTCAACCCGATCGAGGCGCTGCGCTATGAGTGAGCGCGAGAGGGCCGGACTTTCGCGCGTGTCCTGTTCACAGCCGGCCTCCCGACCGACGACAGGGCCAGACGGCACGCTGGAAGTGCGCATTAGCGCGTTTCTTGTTCGCCGCCGGTCTCCCGATCGGCAGCAGTCTGTGATGCAGGTGTGGTATGCCCGATGAGAGGCCGCGACTGCGACGCAATTTCTTCGATGAGGTAGCCTACTGGCTCTCCCAACTCGGCGACGAGAGCGGCAGAAGCTGGGGGAACCGGTTGGCCGAGGGATTCGCGCTGCTTGGCGCCATTTTCGCAGCGTTACAACTTCTCTTCGCCACGCTCGACCTGGCCAACCGCACCGTCCTCCTCCTGCGCCAATGGTTCCCCTATCTCGTCCCCTTCACCCTGGCCATCGGCGCCGTCTACGCCCTCTATCTCCTCATCCGCGCCGAGGAGCATCGCCAAAAAGTATGGGCGGGCGGAACCCTGGGGCTGATCCTGCTCGTCGCCAGCGCCTGGGGAGGGTGGTCCTACTACGAAGCCGCGCGTCCGTCCAAAGCTGTCCTCATCCTCGTCGCCGATTTCGACGGCCGCGAGGTGACCAGGAGGGTCGACTGGGGACGTCGCATCTACGAACAGGTGACGGCGCAGATCAAAGAGGCCGCCCTGAGCGAACGCGTCGACGTGGAGCGCTACCTCGGCGCCTTCAGCGACTCTGACCAGGCGCGCGCCCAGGGCGAGGCGCGCAAGGCGACGATCGTCCTCTGGGGCTGGTACGATGATTACGGCGTCAGCCCCCACTTCGAGTTGCTGCGCCAGGCCCAGGCGATCGAGCCGCAACTGCCGGTTCCCCCCAAAGACCTGCTCGACTTCGACGTCTACCTGCGCTCCGGCCCCCAGGAGATGGCCTACATTGTCGCCGTCGTGTTGGGGCTGATCCAGTACAGCGATCACAACTACGCCGCCGCCGAGTCTCTGTTCACGCTGGCGTTGGACAGTGCGCCGCCGGAAGCCGACCTTCTTGGCCTCGAGGTCCCCCTGTTCTATCGCGCCAACGCCCGCCTGCTCGACCCGACGAACGGCTCGCGCGACCTGAACGCCGTCGTCGACGATCTGCAGCGGGCGCTCGTGCGCCGACCGACCTTCTGGCAGGCCCATTGGAACCTGGCTCTGGCTTACACGATCTACTGCACCCCTACCCTCGCGCTCGACGCGGCCCTGGCCGAGGCGCAGAAAGTCCAGGAGCTGTGGCCCGATCATCCCGATCCCTACTGGCTGCTCGGCCAGGTCCACGCCCGACGCCGCGAGTGGGCCGAGGCGGAGGCGGCCTATCAGGAAGCGCTGCGCCTCGATCCAGAACACGTGGAGGCGCAAGAGGCGCTGGCCAAGGTGCTGTGGGATCAGGGGAAACAGGAGGCGGCCCAGGCCGCCTACCAGCGCGCGCTGGAGATTCGCCGACGCGCCGGCCAGCCGCAGGCGCCCGCCGCCGCAAGCAACGACCCGCTCGCCGAGCGCGCCCGCCTGGGGTACGCGTATCTCAACGCCGGCCAGTACGACCGTGCGATCGCGATCTTCGAGGAGGTCCTGGGCCAACGTCCCGACGACGCCGATTTCCATCGCTATCTGGGCAACGCCTACTACTGGCAGGGCAAGGCCGCGGGGGCTTCTGGCAGCCAGGCGCTCGAACGAGCGATCGTTGAGTACGAGCGCGCGCGCCAGTTGGCGCCCGACGACAATCTGCTCCTCGTGCAGTTGGCCGGCGCGTACCGCGAGGCTGGCCGCGACGAAGAGGCCCTGCAGGCCTATCTCGCCGCTGTGCAGGCCCAGCCGTGCGATGATGAGGCGTTGTTGCTCCTTGCCGGCCAGTACGAACGCCTGGGGCGGAGCGCCGACGCCGAGGCGGCCTGGGAGCGGTTGACCCAACTCAACCCGCGTTGGGCCATCGCCTGGCAGGCGGTGGCAGCATCGGCCCTGCAGCGCGAGGACTATGCAGCGGCAGCCGCCGCCTACCGCGCGGGCGCCGACGCCGTGGCTGCCGACGACCCCGCGCGCGCCGACCTCATGTACGGCCTGGCGACCGTCCTCTACTACATGGGGGACTACACGGCCGCGGAGGCGGCCTACCGCCAGACGCTGCAACTGCGCCCCGGCGACGCCGCGACGCTGGCCGGTTGGGCGGATAGCCTGACCAAGCTGGGGCGCATCGACGAGGCGATCGCTGCCTATCAGGAGGCTGTCCAGCGCGAGCCAGACAACTACGTCTACTGGGCCTCTCTGGGGATCTTGCACGAAACGAAGCAAGCCTGGCAGGAAGCGCTCATCGCCTACGAACGAGCGGCGGCGTTGGCGCCTACTGCGCCTTTCTTGCATAGCGCCCAGGGCCATGCGCTGCAGACGCTCGGCCGCTATGAGGAAGCGATCGCCGCCTACGAGCGGGCAATCCAGCTCGATCCGGAGGTCGCCGCCGTCTGGGAGGCGCTGACTTTCGCATATGCGGCGGTGGATCGGCCGGACGATGCGCTGCGCGCGGCCGCCGAGGCGCTGCGGCTGAATCCAACGAACGCGGCCATCTACCTGGCGCGCGGCGACATCCATCGCGATCGCGGCGAACGCGAGAAGGCGCGCGCCGATTATCAACAGGCGCTCGCGCTGGCTGGCAATAACGCCCAGCTCAAGCAGCTCGCCGAAGCCGCGCTGGCTCGCCTGGGGCGCTGAACCGCTGCCCCTGGCTCGTTGATCATCGAGGATCGGACTGAGAGCCTACTCGAAAAACGGTTCTGGCTGATCAGGAGACCAGCCAGGGGCGCGGTCAGGAGACTGCGCCGAAACTTTTTGGGTAGGTTCTGAGTCATTCTCATCTTCCTACCGGAAAGGACCTTGCCATGACCGAGACCGCCGTCCAGGCCGCAGCGCGCGGCCAGTTCACGTACGAGGAGATCACGTCCCAGCCAACTGCGTGGGGCCAGGCTTTGGCGGAAGCACAGCGCCAGGCCAGCGTGCTACAAGCCCTGCTCGTCTCGGGGTTCGATGAGACGATCTTTATCGGCTGCGGTTCGACCTACTACCTCTCGCTGGCGGCAGCCTCGCTGCTGCAGCGATTGAGCGGGCGATCGGCGCGCGGGATGCCCTCCTCGGAATTGTGGTTCTTCCCGGAAGCTGTCCTGCGGCCGACCGCGCACCCCTTGCTGGTCGCCGTCTCCCGCTCGGGCACGACCACGGAGACGTTATGCGCTATCGACACCTTCAAGGCCCGCCGCGATCCTAACGTCCTGGTGGTCACCTGCTACCCTGAGGCGCCGATGGCCCAGGCGGCCAGCGTGGTGTTGGCGGCGCGCGCGGCGCAAGAACGGAGCATCGCCCAGACGCGCTCGTTCGCCAGCATGTATGTTTTGACCGCAGCGATCGCGGGATGGGCCGCCGGCAATGAGGCTTATGTCGAACAACTGAACCGCCTGCCCAAGTTGGGACGCACCCTGCTCGACAACGACCGGGCGATCGCCCAACAGGTGGGCAGCGATCTCAGCATCGAACGCGTATACTTCCTCGGCTCCAACATCTACTATGGCCTGGCCTGCGAGGCGATGCTCAAGATGAAGGAGATGTCGCTGACTCACGCCGAGGCCTATCACTTCATGGAGTTCCGCCACGGCCCCAAGTCGATGGTCGACGATCACACCCTGGTCGTGGGGCTGGTCGGCGATGCCGTCCGCGCGCGCGAGGTGGCAGTGCTGCGCGAGATGCATGAGTTGGGCGCGCGGGTGATGGCGCTCGCTGAGGACGGGACATCCGCCGATTTGGGAGGCGCCGATTATGTGGTGCCCCTGCACAGCGGCCTGCCTGAGACGGCGCGCGGAGTGCTGTATCTGCCCCTCTTGCAGTTGATGGCCTATCACCGCGCCATGGCCAAAGGGCTGGATCCCGATCGGCCTACCCACCTCGATGCAGTAGTGTATCTGTAGGAGCGTTCTCATGACCACGATCGCCCTCTTCGGCGCGGCAGGCAAGATCGGCACGCGCATCGCCAATCGCCTGCGCAACGAGGCGGCCTATTCGACGCTTTACGTCGAAGCCAGCGAGGCCGCGCTGGATCGCCTGCGCGCGTCGGGATTGACCCCGACCCCGGGCGATGAGGCGGCGCGCCAGGCCGATGTCGTCATCCTGGCCGTGCCCGATGTTGCGATCGGCCGGGTGGCCGCCCAGATCGTCCCCCTCTTGCGATCGGGCGCGCTGGTGATGTGCCTGGATCCGGCGGCGCCCTATGGCGGCGAACTGCCCGCGCGCGCCGATATCGCCTACTTCGTGACGCATCCCTGCCATCCCCCCGTCATCAGTGAGGAGAGCGACCCCGAGGCGCGCAAGGATTTCTACGGCGGCGTGCGGGCTGGCCAGGCAATCGTCTGCGCGCTGATGCAGGGCGAGGAGGCGGACTACGCGCGCGGCGAAGCGGTCGCGCGCTGCATCTTCGCGCCCGTGCTGCGCGCCCATCGCGTCACGGTCGAGCAGATGGCCTATCTCGAGCCAGCCATGGCCGAGACCGTCACCCTCACCTGCATGGTGGTGATGAAGGAGGCGATGGAGGAGGTCATCCGGCGCGGCGTGCCGCGCGAGGCAGCCCTCGACTTCATGCTCGGCCATATCAATATCAACCTCGGCATCCTGTTTGGGTTCCTGGACGCGCAGTTCTCGGACGGCGCGCGGCTGGCCGTCGAACGCGCCCGCCAGCGCATCTTTCAGCCCGATTGGAAGCAGGTCTTCGAGCCGGAAGCCGTGCTGGAAGAGATCCGCGCGATCACGCAAGGTCGTCAGCGTTGAGACGACCTATCATTTCGGGAGGAATCGACCTGATGAACTCACCTTCTCCTGTCCGCGTCGCCATCATCGGCTGCGGTGGCATGGCGCGTCACCACATTCGCGCCATGTTGCAGCAGAGGGATACCACGGAGATCGTCGCCGTCTGCGAACCGTCGCCCGTCGCCTATGAGCTGGCCGCCATCCAGTTCGAGGCGGTGGGAATGGCGCCGCCACCCAATCAACCGGACCTGGGCCGTCTTCTGACGGAATGGGATGGCGCGCTCGACGCAGCGTTCATCATCACGCCGCACGCCTATCACCACGATCAGACGCGGGCGTGTCTGGAGGCTGGCCTGGACGTCTTATTAGAGAAGCCGATGGTCATGAACGCGGCCGAGGCGCGCAGCCTGATTGAGGCGCGTGATCGCACCGGCCGCCTGCTGGTCGTCGCCTTCCCAGGGAGCCTGTCGCCGCAGATTCGCACAGCAGCGACGATGCTGCACTCGGGGAAGCTGGGGGCGCTGCTCAGCATCAGCGCCACCGTCTGGCAGAATTGGGGGCCAGCGACGGTAGGGACCTGGCGGCAGGAGCCTGCCATCTCAGGCGGCGGCTTCCTGTTCGACACCGGCGCGCACATGCTCAACACCGTCGCCGATCTGGCGGGGGAGGATTTTGTGGCGGTAGCGGCCTGGCTGGACAACCGCGGCCGGCCAGTCGATACCCTGGGGACGGTGATGGCGCGCCTGGCGTCGGGGGCCTACGTGACCATGCACGCCTGCGGCGAGGCGATCCCTTCCTGCGCGTCTGACGTGCGCGTCTTCTGCACGCAGGCCATCCTCCGCACCGGCATCTGGGGAGAGCGCCTGGAGATCCAGCGACACGGGCGTCGCGCCCTGCGCAAGGTCAAAGTGCCCGCATCCCTGGGGGTATGGGAACAATTCCTGGCGGTGCGCCGGGGGGAACTGCCCAACCCCTGCCCGCCGGAGGTGGGGCTGCGCATGGCGCGCCTGTGGGACGCCATTCGCGCTTCAGCGGCGCAGGACGGCGCCGTCATCGAGACCATCTGACAAAAAGGAGAGAGAGATGCAGAGAGAGGTGATCGCTACCGATCGGGCGCCCGCAGCAGTAGGGCCTTACTCGCAGGCGATCCGCGTCGGCAACCTGGTGTTTACAGCCGGCCAGATCGGCCTCGATCCAGCTACCGGCGCGCTGGCCGCGGGGTTGGAGGAGCAGACGCGGCAGATCATGAGCAATCTCCAGGCCGTGCTGGCGGCGGCGGGCAGCAACCTGCAGAACATCGTCAAGACGACGATCTTCCTCACCGACCTCGCCGACTTCCAGGCGGTCAATGCGATCTACGGATCCTACTTCCCTCAGCAGCCGCCGGCCCGTTCGACGGTACAGGTTGCGGCTCTGCCGCGCGGCGCGCGCATCGAGATCGAGGCAATCGCCCTCGTGGACGTGCACGCGACATAATTGTTTGCGCCGCGCAAGGAAACGGGGTATAATGTAAGTACATCCCAGGAGGAGAAGCAGGCGCGTATGGAAACTGTGGACAATATCCGGCCTCTGGATCCCGAGCAGACGCCGGAAGAGAAGATGCAGCCCTCTGCACCCCAGGAGGTACAGCCCGACAGCGAAGTTCACCCCATGGCCGAACTGTTGGAATCCGAGGATTTCAGCGACTTTCAGCCGAAACCCGGCGAGATCCGCGATGGCATCGTTGTGAGCGTCAGTCCTACCGAGATCCTGGTGGACATCGGCGCCAAGTCGGAAGGGGTGATTTCCGGCCGCGAGCTGGAGCGCCTAAGCGCTGAGGTGCAGGACCTGAAGCCTGGTGACGCGGTCGTCACCTACGTTGTGCGGTCTGAGGATAAAGAAGGCAACATCGTTTTGTCGCTCGCCCGCGCCCAGCAAGAACGCGACTGGCGTCGTGCAGAGGAGTTGCTGCAGAGCCAGGACGTGTTCGAGGGAGTCGTCAGCGGCTACAACCGCGGCGGCGTGATCGTCAAATTGGGCAAGGTGCGTGGGTTCGTCCCCAGCTCGCAGCTTGTCACCACCCACCGCGAGGCAGCCGAGGCTCCGGCCGAGAAGCCGGAAGAAGGATCGGAGGCGGACGGGGCCGATCAATGGTGGGCTAACCTGGTGGGAGCCAAATTGCGGCTCAAAGTGGTCGAGCTGGATCGGCGGCGCAACCGGCTGATCCTCTCCGAGCGCCAGGCCATGCGTGACTGGCGCAAGGTGCAGAAACAGCACTTGCTGGAGAACCTCAAGAAGGGCGATCGTCTGGAAGGGCGCGTGAGCAGCCTGGCCAGCTTCGGCGCCTTCGTTGACCTGGGCGGCGCCGATGGGTTGATCCACCTCTCGGAACTGTCCTGGGGGCGCGTGAACCATCCCAGCGAGGTGTTGCACGTCGGGCAGCAAGTGCAGGTCGAGGTCATCAATGTCGATCGCGAACGCAAGCGCATCGGCTTGAGCCTGCGCCGGCTGCAGCCAGAGCCTTGGAGCGTTGTCCACGAGAAGTACGCGGTCGGCCAGCTCGTCGAAGGCACGATCACCAAACTGGCCGATTTCGGCGCCTTTGCTCGCATCGATAACGAGATCGAGGGCCTGATCCATATCTCCGAGCTCTCTGACCAGCGCATCACCCATCCGCGAGAAGTGGTCAAGGAAGGGGAGACGTACACCCTGCGCATCATCCGCATTGAACCACAGCGCCGCCGTATCGGCCTCAGCCTCAAGCGGGTATCCGATGAGCGCTACGCCGAGATCGACTGGCAAGAGGTTCCTGAGGGGGACACAGAAGAGTGGGGATCGCCGATCGCGACGGCTATGCAAGAGGCAGCAGACACGCCCGCGGAAAGCGGCGAGGCTCACTCGGACGAGGCCTACAACGAATAACAACGAACCAGGCGTCCCACGGGGGAGGGCGTCAGCATCTCCAGCTTCAAAATAGGCGTGGCCTTGGGTGCCTCTGGCCGCGCGCACGACGACATCGAGCAAAGGGGGCTATGGCCAGCAGGCGCCAGGCCCCCTTTCTGCATTGTCAGGTTGGCAGTGAATCGAATGGAACACAGCATACCACGAACGACGAAGGGACAGGACTATACTTCGCGCACAATGGCTCTACCGCGGTATCCCTGGCATGTGAGGATGATGACCCATGTCTGACAAACTGGACCGATTTACAAAACGCGCGCGTCGTGTGCTCCAACTGGCGCAGGAGGAGGCGCTGCGTCTCAACCATAACTACATCGGGACGGAGCATCTCCTGCTGGGATTGGTCAGGGAAGATAATGGCGTGGCGATCAAGGTGCTGCGTGAACTGGGAGTAGATCCTGGCCAGGTGATCCGCGCGGTAGAACGCACGGTGGGACGAGGGGATCGCACTCCCTTCTCCAAACCGGTGCTTTCCCCGCGCACGAAACGCGTGATCGAACTGGCCATCGATGAGGCCCGCCTCATGGGCCACCCCTATATCGGCACCGAGCATCTCCTGCTCGGCCTCGTGCGCGAAGGGGATGGGGTGGCCGTCAGTGTGCTCAAGCAGTTGGGGGTGAACCTCGACCGCGTGCGCACGCAGACCGCACGCAGCATCCTGCAATCCCAGGTGCAACAGACGAAGGAGAAACGCAAGACGGAGTCGAAGACCCCTCTGATGGATCAGCTCGGCCTGGACCTCACCGCGCTGGCGGAGGAGGGCAAGCTGGATCCGATCATCGGCCGCACCAAAGAGATCGAGCGCGTGATCCAGGTCTTGAGCCGACGCACCAAGAACAATCCCGCCCTGATCGGCGAACCTGGGGTCGGCAAGACCGCGATCGTCGAAGGATTGGCGCAGCGCATCGTCGCAGGCGATGTGCCCGAGCCGCTTCTCAACAAGCGGGTCCTGGTATTGGACGTGGGATCCCTGGTGGCAGGCACCATGTACCGCGGCCAGTTCGAGGAACGTCTGAAGAAGGTGATCGAGGAGATCAAGAACTCCGAGAGCATCCTCTTCATCGACGAAGTACACATGTTGGTGGGGGCAGGGGCCGCGGGCAGCAGCGTCGACGCTGCCAATATCCTCAAACCCGCCCTGGCGCGCGGCGAGCTGCAGTGCATCGGCGCCACGACGCTTGATGAGTATCGCAAATACATCGAAAGCGACGCTGCCCTAGAACGACGCTTCCAGCCGATCCTGGTCGAGGAGCCTACCATCGAGGAGACCATCGACATCTTGCGCGGCGTCCGCTCTCGCTACGAAGATCATCACAAGCTGGAGATCACGGACGAAGCGGTCGACGCCGCTGTCTACCTCAGCGCGCGTTACGTGCCCGAACGCTTCATGCCCGATAAGGCCATCGACCTTATCGACGAGGCGTCCAGCCGCGTGCGCATGTACAAGGCGCCCTACGCCAACACGCTGCGCGAGACATACGTGACCCTGAAGGCGCTGCAAAAGGAAAAGGAAGAGGCGCTCGAGACGCAGCGCTATGACGACGCGATCGACCTCCGCTATCGCGAGGTCGAGCTGCAACAGAAGATCGAGAACCTGCGCCGCGGCTGGGATTCGCTGGCCAACCGCCCCAAGGTGACCGGCGACGACATCGCGGAAGTGGTCTCGATGTGGACGGGCATCCCGGTCCGCCGCATGACGGGCGACGAGAGCGAGCGTCTACTGGAGATGGAGAAAGCGCTCCACGAGCGGGTGGTGGGCCAGGAGGAGCCGATCGAAGCGATCTCCAAAGCCGTGCGCCGCGCGCGCATCGGCCTCAAGGACCCCAAGCGCCCCATCGGCTCGTTCATCTTCCTCGGCCCGACCGGTGTGGGCAAGACGCTGCTGGCTAAGACCCTCGCCGAGTTCATGTTCGGCTCGGAAGAAGCCCTCATCAAGCTCGACATGAGCGAATTCATGGAGCGCCACAATGTCAGTCGGCTGGTGGGAGCGCCTCCGGGCTACATCGGCTATGAGGAGGGGGGACAGCTCACAGAGGCGGTGCGGCGACGGCCCTACAGCGTGATCTTGCTCGACGAGATCGAGAAGGCCCATCCCGAGGTGTTCAACATGTTGCTCCAGATCATGGAGGATGGGCACCTGTCAGACGCCAAAGGGCGGCGCGTCGACTTCCGCAACACGATCATCATCATGACCTCCAACATCGGCGCCAAACTGATCAACCGCGTTGGCCCCTTGGGGTTCGCCGTCCCGCGCAACGAGAAACAGGCGGAGGAAGAGGAATATAAGGAGGTGCGCGAGCGCGTCATGGAGGCGCTTAAGAAGACGTTCCGCCCCGAGTTCCTCAACCGCATCGATGGGATCATGGTCTTCCGCCCCCTGACTCGCGAACAGATCAAGAGCATCGTCGACCTCGAGCTGAAGCGCGTGCGCACGCAGGTGGTCGAGCACGACATCGAGCTGGAGGTGAGCGACGCGGCGAAGGGCAAGATCGCTGACGAGGGATATGATCCCGATTTCGGGGCGCGGCCGCTGCGACGCGTGATCCAACGCGAGATCGAGGACCCCTTGTCGGAAGGGTTGCTCTCCGGGCGGTTCAAGTCCGGCGACCATATCCTCGCCGACCTCGACGCGACCGGCAAACTGGAGCTGAAGGTGGTCGCCTCACGGCCGCCCGAGTCGGACGAAGGAGAGACGCCGCTGCTTGAGGCGCTGCTCGGATAAGCGCGCGCGACCTGTGATCGCAGGGAGGGGGCAGGCGATGGCCTGTCCCCTTTTTTATCCCTGCCCGTGATTGTCGAGTGACGCCCAGCATGCTACAATCGCGCTCGAACATTTGAGCGAAGAGGTTCACGCATGCCCAAGACGAGGACGCGCTATGTCTGCCAGCAATGCGGCAGCGCTCAGAGCAAGTGGTTAGGCCGCTGCCCCGATTGCGGCGAATGGAACTCCCTGGTCGAGACGGTGGTCGAGGAGGAACGCCGGCCGACGGCGCGCGCCACCGCCGCCAACGCGGCAACTCCTCTGGCGCTGCCAGACGTCGCGGCCGACGGCTACGAGCGTATCCCGGTGGCCATCGGCGAACTCAGCCGCGTCCTGGGCGGCGGCATCGTGCCCGGATCGGTGGTGTTGATCGGCGGCGACCCCGGGATCGGCAAGTCGACGATCCTCATGCAGCTCTGCGCGCAACTGGCGCAAGCGGGCGACGACGTCCTCTATGTCTCCGGCGAGGAGTCGGCGGCCCAGATCAAAATGCGCGCGGCGCGCCTGGGCGTGGATCACCGGAGCTTCTATATCCTGGCCGATACTCACCTCGACGCGATCCTGGCCCATATCGAGCGAATGTCGCCGCGCCTGGTGGTCGTCGATTCGATCCAGGCGATCTACACGGACGCCCTCGAATCGGCGGCCGGCTCGGTCAGCCAGGTGCGCGAGTGCGGCGCGCAGCTCCTGCGGCTGGCCAAAGCGCACACCATCCCCATCTTCCTGGTCGGCCATGTCACCAAAGAGGGGACGATCGCCGGGCCACGCGTGCTCGAGCATATGGTCGACACCGTCCTCTACCTCGAAGGGGAACGCTTCCACACCTACCGCATCCTGCGCGCCGTCAAAAACCGCTTCGGCTCCACCAACGAAGTAGGCGTCTTCGAGATGGGCGAGCGCGGGATGCAAGAGGTGGCCAACCCATCCGAGGCATTCCTGGCTGAGCGGATGCCGAACGCCGCCGGGTCGGCCATCGCGGTGACGATGGAGGGGACGCGCCCCTTGCTGGTCGAGGTGCAGGCGCTGGCCTCGACCACCAGCTTTCCGGCGCCGCGACGCACCGGCAACGGCGTCGACTTCAACCGCCTCCTATTGCTGGTGGCCGTCCTCAGCAAGCGCGTCGGGCTGCGGCTGAGCGACCAGGACGTGTTCGTCAACGTCATCGGCGGGCTGGAGGTGCACGAGCCGGCCGCCGACCTGGCCACGGCCTGCGCCATCGCCTCCAGCGTGCGTAACTTGCCGGTCGCCGCCGATCTGGCCCTCGTCGGCGAGGTCGGCCTCTCCGGCGAGTTGCGTTCGGTCAGTCAGTTGACGCGGCGGCTCAACGAGGCCAGCAAATTGGGATTTCGGCGCTGCCTGGCGCCCAAAGCCCGGCCGCGCGCCCACGAGCCGATGGTGGAAGGGATCGAGGTGATCGGCGTGCGCACCCTGGCAGAGGCCCTCGATGTGGCGTTGGTGGGATAACAGGCGCAGCAAATGGCGATGTCCACCGGACCCGATCCGCATTCGTTGTCATTATCGTTGCCCGCGCGCTCGCTGACGGCGCGCGTGAAGGGACGCGCCCGCGAGCTGGGATTCGACCTGGTAGGGATCGCTCCGGTGGAGGAGGCGCCTTTTGCAGCGGAGCTGGCGGACTGGCTGGCGCGTGGCTATCACGGTGAGATGGCGTATCTGATGCGCACGCGCGACGCGCGCCAGGACCCACGGCAGATCGACGCCCAGGCGCGCTCCTTGATCGTGGTGGGCATGCGCTACGCCGCGCCGCGTCTGCCCGCAGAGCTGTGCGCCGATCCGTCGCGCGGGCGCATCGCGGCGTACGCCTGGGGACCCGATTACCATGACCAGATCCGGCCGCGCCTGTTCGCGCTCGACGCCTTCCTGCGCCAGGAGAGCGGCCGCACCACGCTGGCCCGTTGCTACGTCGACAGCGGCCCTGTCCTCGAGCGGGCGTGGGCCATGCGCGCGGGGCTGGGATTCATCGGCCGCAACACCTGCCTCATCCACCCCCAGCTCGGCTCCTGGCTGTTCCTGGGGGCGTTGCTGGCGCCCGAGGAGCTGGAGCCCGATCCATCGCCGATCCCTGTCGCCCTGTCCGCTCATCCGTCCTCGGCAGCCTGGCGCAGCGCGGAAGGCCCCCTGCTCACCTGCGGCGCCTGCACCCGTTGCCTGGAGGCCTGTCCCACCCAGGCGTTCGTCGATGCGTACACCCTCGATGCGCGCCGCTGCATCTCGTATCTGACGATCGAGCTGAAGGGGCCGATCCCGCGCGCGTTGCGGCCACACCTGGGCAACTGGATCTTCGGTTGCGATGTGTGCCAGGAGGTGTGTCCCTGGTCGCGACGTCGGACGCCCGCGGAGGAAGAGGGGGCCGATCTCGAGCGTTGGGCGCCGCGTCTGCTCGACCTGTTGGCGTTAGATGAGGAGGGGTTCCGGCGGCGGTTTCGCCATACAGCGTTGTGGCGCGCCAAACGCCGCGGGCTGCTGCGCAACGTGTGCGTCGCGATCGGCAACTGGGGCGATCCGGCGGCGCTGACGGCGCTGGCAACAGCCCTGCACGATGAGGAGCCGCTGATCCGCGGCCATGCGGCCTGGGCGCTCGGTCGCATCGGCGAAGCGTCGGCCGACGCCCTGCTCGAGCGAGCGCTGGCAACCGAGACCGATCCTTATGTGCAGGAGGAGCTGCGCCAGGCGCGTCAGGAGATGGAGGGGGAAGGGAAAGCCTGATCTCAAGTCACAGGTAATAGGTCATCCGCTGCAAGGAAGCTACAGGGTCAAGGTGTTGGACGCGCACGCCCGCAGGCACGTTCAATGTGATGGGGGCGTAGTTGAGGATGCAGCGCACGCCCGCCTCGATCAGCGTCTCGGCCACGCCTTGGACGGCGGCCGCCGGCACCGCCAGGATCGCGATCTGCCATCCATGCTCGCGCACGACCGTCGGCATCTCGCGAATATCGTGCACGGTCAGACGGCCCAGCGGCTGGCCGATCTTGGCCGGGTCATTATCGAAGACGGCGGCGATGTGGAAGCCGCGCCCCAGGAACCCGCCGTAGTTGGCGATGGCGTGGCCCAGGTTGCCAGCGCCGACCAGGACGACGTCCCACACTCGATCGACCTTGAGGATCTCGCGCAGCTTCGCGCGCAGGAAAGCGATCTGGTATCCCGTCCCCTGCTTGCCGAACTCTCCGAAGTGAGAGAGATCCTTGCGAATCTGCGCCGGACTGATCCCCAGGCGGTCGCCCAACTCCTGAGATGAGGTGACTTCGCGGCCTTCTTCTGCTAAATAGGTGAGCGCTTGCAGGTAAATCGGCAGCCTGCCGATGACGATATCCGGGATCGTTTCCTTAGCCATATCGTCTCCCCCTTTGTGCGCAACTTGTGTTATTTTTGTGAATACTTATATTGTAAATCTTACCATAAGCGTGGGGAGATGACAAGGAGGAGCGATGTCTTCTTTGATGGCGTACCACCAACTGCGCCTGCGCGATTATCTGCTCGAGATCACGCGCGCCATGACGTCGCGCCTCGACCTCAGCTCGGTGCTGCGGTTGATCCTCACCTCGGCGGCGGAGATGACTGGCGCCGAGGTGGGGTTGATCGCGCTCGGCCAGCCCGATGGCAGCCTTGTCGTGCGCGCCACCTACGGCATCCCATCGCATCTCATCTCGCGCTTCGAGCCGCTCCTCACCGATATCCCACGCCTGGTCGATCTGCAGCAGCGCACTGGCTGGCAGATTCCCGATCTCAACCGGCGTCTGGCGCTGGTGGCGCAGGCAGTCGGCATGCCGCTGGATCAGGTGGTCTCGCTGCCGCTGACGGTCGACGGCGAGCCTCTGGGGGTGACCTATCTGTTTCGGGCGGGCAACCTGGCGTTCACGCGCGATGATCGCCGCCTGCTCATGGCCTTCGCGGCGCAGGCCGCGGTCGCCGTCCGCAACGCCCAGCTCTACTCCGATCTGGTAGCCGGCAGACAACGCCTGGCGGCAGTGATCGAGAACTCGGCCGACGGCATTATGATCCTCGATTCCCAACGGCACGTCGAAATCGTCAACCGCGCCCTTTTGGTGATGACCGGCCTGACGCGCGAGCAGGCGATCGGCCGGCCCTGCAGCCGGGTGCTGCCATTGCAGAACGTGCGGGGGCACGATCTGTGCACGGGGGAACTGGACGAGACCCAGTTGCCGATGCAGGGCACAGTCTACGCTGAGGGGGACCTCCCGCGGCCCGGGGGAGGCCGTCTGGTGGTGGGAGTACGCTACACGCCCCTCTGGGACGAGGCGGGCCACCTGCGCAACTTCATCGTCAACGTCGTCGATATCACGCGCTATCGCGAGGCAGAGGAGATGAAGAGCACCTTCATCTCCGTGATCTCGCACGAGCTGAAGACGCCGGTGGCGTTGATCAAAGGCTACGCCACAACGCTGGCGCGCGAGGACGCCCATTGGGACCAGCAGGCGCTACGCGAAGGGCTGCAGGTCATCGAGGAGGAGAGCGATCGCCTCAACCGCCTGATCGACAACCTTCTCGACGCCTCGCGCATCCAAGCGGGCGCGCTCGAGCTCGAGTTGGGAGATGTCAACCTGCCGCAGTTGATGCGCCAGGCCAGCGAACGGTTCGCCACCCAAACCGATCGTCATCGCTTCGTCCTCGATTTCCCGCCCTCCTTCCCGATCGTGATCGGCGACGAGGGGCGGCTGCGGCAGGTGATCGACAACCTCATCAGCAACGCGATCAAGTACTCGCCGAATGGGGGGACGATTCGCCTGGGCGGCTGGGCGGAGGGAGATCAGGTGACGGCCTACGTGGCGGATGAAGGGATCGGCATCCCGCCGGAGGAGCAGAGTCGGCTATTCAGTCGCTTCTACCGGATCGATTCCAGCCTGCGTCGGCAAACGCAGGGCGCTGGCCTAGGCCTCTTCCTGTGCAAATCGCTGATCGAGGCGCATGGCGGCAAGATCTGGGTCAAATCTGAGCCAGGCAAAGGCGCGACGTTCTTCTTCACGCTGCCCCTGGGCGAACCGCGTCGCCAGGAGGACAGGCAGGCGACAGACCGGAGCAGCATGAGCCGAGCGGAGGATCGTCCTCTACCCTGAGAGTTGCGGCAGGATAAAGCCCCACAACGCCAGCACATCGAGGGCAGCCAGCCCGACGTAGACGAGCGGGACGACCCACTGCCTGAGCCAGGCCGGCAGCGCCCAGGCGTTGAGCCCCAGGACGATCGCCAACGCGCCGGCCATCGCCACCGCCCACTTGTTAACATCGCCGCTCCACAGCCCCTCGCCGACGTAGAGCGTGGCTAACGCCAGAAAGAAGGCGCTTCCCCAGCGGCTGCTGCGCGGCTGCAGCGCCTGGCTCCATCCCAGCGCGAACGCCAGCCCCCATACGGGCAGCGCCGGGAAGAGATAACGCCCCTGATGCTGGACGAAGGTCAGGTTGTACCAGAGATAGCTGGCTATTGTGAGCGCCAGCCATATCCCCAGGAAGGCCAGCGCCCGTCGCTGGAAAAGCGTCGGCTCGCGGCTGCGGATCATCTCCCATAAAGCCCAACCCAGCCCCAGCGCGACCAACAGCGTGAGCATGTGCAGCGCCAGATAGATGCGGTTGTCGAGCAGCACCCCCATCCAGCCGAACTGCCCCCAAAAGCTGTGGAAGGTCGTCTCGAGCGCCTGGCGCAGGAATGGCAACGGCCCCATCTGCGCCAGCCATTCGGCGGTGCGCGGTTGTCCGACCACCACGGCGTCGTGGCGGCGCAGGCCGAGCAGGTCGCCAGCGCCATAGACAGCCCAGTTGCGCGCCCACCAGGGCAGCCCCAACAGCAGAGCCGGGCCGAGGCCCAGCGCCAGCCGCGATCCCGGGGAGACGCCGTCGCGCGCGCGCCAAACGATCGCGAGAAACGCCAGGGGCAGCGCCAGATAGGCAGAAGTCTTCGTCCATAGCCCCACCCCTGTCACGAGCGCGAGCGCGATGAGCAGGCGCCGATCGTGGGCGGCGTCGCGGCCGCCGCGCAGGTAAGCCAGGCTGAGGGCCGCGGCCGCCGCCAGCGTCAGCTCGCCGAGGACGTCGTTGTTGACGGCCGCGCTCATGGCGACGTGTTGGGGCAAGAAGGCGACGAAAGCAACGCCGCCCAGCGACAGCCACGCGCGCTGGGGAAAGATCGCGTCCAGGATGCGCCGCGTGACCCACAGCAACGCTGCGCCGAACAGAACGCTGAAGAGACGCAGGGCAAGCAGACTGCCGCCAGTCAGCCAGTAGATGGGGGTCGCCAGCGCGTAGTAGAGGGGCGGCTGGTGATACTCGTAGCGGATCGGATCAATCGCCATCTCCAGCGGGAAACGGCGAGCCTTGATCTCCTCCAGATAGGCCTGGTCGTAGTCACCGGCTTGCAGCGTCGGCAGCGCGCGCTGCTCAGCCAGATAGCGGATGTAGTTGTAATGAGCTGGCTCGTCCGGGGCCTGCCAGGGCGGCGTCAGCAGCGCGTAGAGGCTGGCGATCGCCAGGTAGGCAACGACGATCAGGCCAAACACGAGACGGGGCGCGCGCGAGGCAGACATCGGCGTCATCGGGCGGCGCCAGGCAACGGCAGCAGGATCGTCGGCGGGTTGCTGGACAACGGATCAGCGTCGCGCACGACGAGGCGAAGCCCAGACGCGTGAGGCGGCACATCGAACACCAGAATCCCCTCCACCGTCTCGCCAGGGGCCATCCGATAGAACGAGAACGTGAGCAGGCCGTGCATCTCGGCGTAACGGGCGGTGGCGCTACGATGGACATCGTAATGCTGGCCGCGATCGTCCACTAGTCCCTCCACAAATGTCGTGGCGGCCGTGATCTGCTGCGCGCTGCGGCTCAAATTACGGATGCGCAGCGGCAGGATGAGGAAACGGCCAGCTTCAGGCTGCAACGCTGGCGCGCCGCCCAGGGCGGTCACACTCAGGGGCGTCGCTGCCGCCACCTCAAGGTCGCCGACCGTCTTGGGGAAACCGAAGCTGAACGCGGGCGGCGTCGGCGTCGCGGATCGCAGGCGGCCAGGGGGGTTGGCAGCCATCGTCGAATCGGTCGCGATCTGCAACAGGGCGATCGTCGAGCGCAGCGCTCCCAGCTCGCGCGGCAACTGGGTCGCCATGACCCAGGGCGGCGTATCCACCTGGATCGTTCGCGCCTGCGCTCCCTGGCGCGCGGTCAGCCGGTAGGTCAGACACCGCGCGCACGGCTCCCCGAATTGGCTTGCGTCCAATGTGAAGAACCCTTGCTGCTCCAGACGCGCCGTTAGTCGCGCCACATCCTCCGGCTTGCCCACCACCTCCCATTGGGCCTCGCGCAGGCGGTCTTCGAGGATGACCCGACCGTCAGCATAGTAGGTCGCGATCCGGTGCACCGGCAGGCTGGCGCTCTCATACGAGAACTGGATGACAACGTCCGCGGCGGCAGGAGTTGCGCCGGGCGTGATAGTCGCGGTGACGGTCGTAGTCGCGCCGGGCGTGATAGTCGCTGTCGCCTCAGCGGTCGCGGTGACCGTCGCGGTAGCGCCAGGCGTCTCAGTGACAGTCACGGTCGCGCTGGGTGTGATAGTCGCGGTGACGGTCGCGGTCGCGCCGGGCGTAGCCGTCAGCGTCTCGGTGACCGTCGCCGTCACAGCGGGCGTCGCAGTGACAGTCATGGTCGCGCTGGGTGTGATAGTCGCGGTGACGGTCGCGGTCGCGCCGGGCGTGGCTGTCGCTGTCGCCTCAGCGGTCGCGGTGACCGTCGCGGTAGCGCCAGGCGTCTCAGTGACAGTCACGGTCGCGCTGGGTGTGATAGTCGCGGTGACGGTCGCGGTCGCGCCGGGCGTAGCTGTCAGCGTCTCGGTGACCGTCGCCGTCACAGCGGGCGTCGCAGCCAGCGTTGCGACAGCGGTTACCGTCATCGTGGGGGTCTCGGCGGCTGTTGCGATGATCGTAGGCGTCGCTGTATCAGTGGGCATCGGCGTATTCGTTGCCGTATTCGTTGGCATATTCGTTGGCGTGTCGGTGGGCGCAGGCGTCGCTGTATCAGTGGGCATCGGCGTATTCGTTGCCGTATTCGTTGGCATATTCGTTGGCGTGTCGGTGGGCGCAGGCGTCGCTGTATCCGTTGGCGTCGGCGTATTCGTTGCCGTATTCGTTGGCATATTCGTTGGCGTGGCGGTCAGCGTCTCCGTGGGCGTGGACGTCGCCGTGTCGGTGGGCACAGGCGTCGGTGTATTCGTTGCCGCATTCGTTGGCGTATCCGTTGGCGTGGCGGTCAACGTCTCCGTGGGCGTGGACGTCGCGGTGTCGGTGGGCACAGGCGTCGCTGTATCCGTTGGCGTCGGCGTATTCGTTGCCGTATTCGTTGGCATATTCGTTGGCGTGTCAGTGGGCGCAGGCGTCGCTGTATCAGTGGGCGTATTCGTCGGCGTATTCGTTGCCGTATTCGTTGGCGTGTCGGTGGACACAGGCGTCGCTGTATCCGTTGGCGTATTCGTTGCCGTATTCGTTACCGTATTCGTTGGCATATTCGTTGGCCCGGGCGCCTCGGCGGCGGTCGTCGCGGCGGCGGCGAGGGTGGCCGCCAGAGCTTTGGCGGCGGCGCTGGCCGCTTCCAGGGTAGCCATAACGGAGGCCGGGCTCTCGGCAGCCGGCGGCGCGCCCTGGTCGCCAGCCGCGGTCGGCGCGGCCTCAAGGGTGGCCATCAAGGCATCCGACGGGGAGATGGTCGCTGTAGCGGTTGCGGCTGTGTCGGTGATGTACGCCAGCGTGGGCAGCGTACGCAACAAGGCCACGGTGCTGGTGGGGGACGCTGCAGGGAGCGGGGGCGTTGTCGCCGTCGGGGCCGGGATCGTCGTCGCCGCCTGGACAATGGCAGAAGCCGTGGTCGGCGTGGCAGGGATCGTCGCCGTTGCCGCCGCCAGCGGCGTAGGTGGCGGAGCGAACTCGATCTTCGGCGTCAGATTGGCCAGCCATACGGCGCCAGCGATCACGATCAGCGCGATCAGGACGCCGACGATCAACAGACGCGAAGCGCTCATCGACCGCAACCTCCGAGATAGTGTCACTGTAGTATACTTCACTGCATGGAGAATCCGAAAACGGCTTTGCTCAGACCAACGTGCTCATGGGCCATTGCTACATCGAGAGTTCAACCGATCCCTGAAACATCTCATCACGGAGAGGCATTCTGATGATGTCCATCCACGTCCATGCCCTCGCTCATCTGCGCGCCATGTTAGGGCCTCAAGCGACCTTTCGGCCGGGCCAGTGGGAAGCCATCGAAGCAGTCGCCGTCCACAGACGGCGCGCCCTGGTCGTCCAATGCACCGGATGGGGCAAGAGCCTGGTATATTTCCTGGCCACCAAGCTCTTACGCGAACAGGGCGCCGGCCCGACCTTGCTCATCAGCCCGTTGCTCTCCTTGATGCGCAACCAGATCGATATGGCGGGGCGCATCGGCGTGCGCGCCTACACCATTCACAGCGCCAATCGCGACGAGTGGGACGCCGTCGAAGCAGCGCTCCAGGACAACGCCTGCGATGTCCTGCTCATTTCGCCAGAGCGTCTGAACAACGAACGCTTCTTGCGCTCCATTCCGCCAGGCATGGCTGGCAGAGTGGGGCTGTTCGTCGTCGATGAGGTCCATTGCATCTCCGACTGGGGGCACGACTTCCGCCCCGATTATCGTCGCATCGCACGCATTTTGCAGATGCTCCCTCGAGGCGTCCCGGTCCTGGGGACGACTGCCACCGCCAATGATCGCGTCGTCGCCGACGTGCAGGCGCAACTGGGCGGCGATTTGCTCATCCTGCGCGGCGCCCTCGCCCGCGAATCGTTGCGCCTGCAGGCCATCACGCTTGCCAACCAGAGCGAACGCCTCGCCTGGCTGGTCGAGAATCTGCCCAAGTTGCCCGGCAGCGGCATCGTGTATTGCCTGACCCGGCCCGACACCGAGCGCGTGGCCGGATGGCTCAAGCGCAAAGGGTTCTCCGCGGAGGCTTACCACGCTGGCGACGACGATGATCTGGACCGCCCTGCCCTAGAACAGGCGTTTCTGAACAACGAGATCAAAACTCTGGTGGCGACGGTGGCGCTCGGCATGGGCTTCGACAAGCCGGACATCGGCTATGTGGTTCACTTCCAGCGCCCTGGCTCGGTGGTGGCGTACTACCAGCAAGTAGGACGCGCGGGGCGGGCAGTCGATCGCGCCTACGGGATCCTGCTCAGCGGCGCAGAAGACGACGAAATCCAGGACTACTTCATCGAATCCGCCTTCCCCAGCGTGGAGACCATGCAACAGGTCCTGACGGCGCTCGCCAACAGCGAAGGGCTGATGGTCAACGAGATCCTGGCGCAAGTTAACGTCAGCCGCAGCATGCTCGACAAGGCCCTCAAGCTGCTTGAAGTCGATGGCGCCGTCGGCGTCGTCTTTGAGAAAGGTCGGACCGTCTATTTCCGCACCCCTAATCCCTGGCAGCCCGACATCGCGCGTATCGAACGCGTCATCCACCTGCGACGCGCCGAGCAGGCTCAGATGCGCGCATACATGGCGCACGCCGGCTGCCTGATGGAGTTCCTGCAGCGCGCCTTGGACGACCCGCACCCGCAGCCGTGCGGGCGCTGCGCCAATTGTCGGGGTAGAGGCTTGCCGCGTGCCGTCTCGCGCGACCTTGTCATCGAGGCGGAGACCTATCTCAAGGGTGCGTCGATCCGCATCGAGCCGCGCCGCATGTTCCCGCTAGGCATCTTCCCCGACCAGAAGCGTAAGATCCCGCCTGAGCTCCTTAATGAGGTGGGGCGTTCGCTGTGTTATTATGGCGATGCAGGTTGGGGGACGCTGGTGCGCGCTGGGAAGTACGAGCGCAATCACTTTTCGGATGAGCTGGTCGAGGCCGCCGCGCGCCTGATCAGCCAGGACTGGCGGCCCGAGCCATTTCCCGCCTGGGTGGCTGCCATCCCCTCGCGACGTCATCCGGAACTCGTGCCCGATTTTGCCCAGCGATTGGCCAGGCGGCTCGGCATTCCATTCGAGGCCGTGCTCGTGCGCATCTCCGACGCCCAGCCGCAGAAAGCGATGCAGAACAGCTCGATGCAGGCTCGCAATGTATTGAACACGCTCGCAGTGCGCGGCAAGGTGCCCAATACGCCCGTCCTGCTGGTGGACGATATCCTCGACTCCGGCTGGACGCTGACGATGGCGGGCTGCCTGTTGCGTCAACATGGATCTGGGGTCGTGTACCCGTTCACCCTGGCTCAGGCCACCACGAGGAACCCATGATTGCGCCCGATGCACAGGTTTTACTTCTGCTTTGCTCTCATCTCGGGCTGACAGCCGACCCGGAATTCGCGCCATTGACGTTGCGCGAATGGAACCAACTCGCCCGCAAGCTACAGGCCGCCCATTTGCGTCCCGCTGCGCTGTTGGAGTGGCGCGCCGCTGAGCTGCAAAGGCAGCTTGCTCTCTCCGCTGAGGAAGCCAGACGCATCGCGGCTTTACTGGAACGCGGCGGCGCCCTGGCGATTCTGCTCGAACGGTTGGAGGCGCTGGGGATTCGCCCCCTCACCCGCGCCGACGCGGATTACCCGCAACGGTACCGCCAACGGCTGCGAGACTCCGCGCCGGCAGTGCTCTTCTACGCAGGCGAAAAGGCCCTGCTCGGACAGCCGGGGATCGCTGTCGTTGGTTCGCGCCGCCTCGATGAAGCCGGTCAGGAATGCGCCCGCCTGATCGGAAACGCCTGCGGCCTCTCCGGCCTGGTGCTGTATTCGGGCGGAGCACGGGGCGTGGACACGATCAGCATGGAATCTGCCCTCGAGGCGCGCGGGACTGCGGTAGGAGTGCTGGCCGATAGCCTGGAACAGGCCTCGCGGCGTTGGTCGTCCGCCTTGCAGCGCGGCGACCTGTGTCTGCTCACGCCTTACAGCCCGAACGCGGGGTTCTCCGTCGGCGCGGCGATGGGACGCAATCGTCTCATCTATTGCCTGGCCGACTACGCCATCGTCGTTGCTTCCGACGCTGAGACCGGCGGCACCTGGGCCGGCGCCACCGAGGCCCTTCAACATGGCTGGGTTCCGGTCTTCGTGCTGGCGCATGACAATATGCCTGCCGGCAACAAGTTGTTACTGCAAAGGGGCGCCCTGCCCTTCCCCCATCCCTTCAAAGAGCCGCCATCGCAACTGGCGGACTGGCTGGCCAGGGAAGCGGCCAGGCGCCCCAGGCCGCCTGGTCCACCTGCGCAACTCAAGCTGTTCGGAGAGACGAGTGAATGATGAACCCAGACAAAAATGGTAAAATAGGGCGTGTTGAGCGAGCCGCGAGGGTGGGAGGATGGCGAGTTCATTGACGCTTCTCGATCATCGAAAGGGGAGAGCATGGAGACCAAGGCGCGCGTGGGGCTGACCGCTGCGACGGCGCTCGGCGGCATCCTGGCGGGAGCCTGGCTGGCGAGCGGACGCTTGATCCGTCGTCGGATGCCGGACCCGGCGGTTGATCCTGCGGTATATGGGCTGGACGCCGATCCGGTGCGCATCCCCAGCCGCGATGGGCTACTGCTGGGCGGCTTCTGGATCCCGGCGCGTCGTCGGCGGGGGACCGTGCTCCTTCTGGCCGGCCAGGGAGGGAGTTTTGATCCCGACCTGCGCCATGCTCCTGCGCTGGTCCAGCATGGCTACGATGTATTGGTCTTCGACTGGCGCGCCCACGGCCGCAGCCAGGGCCGCTATGTCACCTGGGGATGCACGGAGCGGCTGGACCTGCTGGGCGCGCTCGATTTCTTGCGGCAACGCGAGATCACGCGCGTGGGCGTGATCGGCTTCTCGATGGGAGCTGCCGTCGCCTTGCACGCCGCGCTGGAGAGCGCGGCGATCGCAGCGATCATCAGCGACGGCTGCTACACAGACCTGAACGCCGCCGCGCGCGGCTGGCTGGCCGCGCGCGGGCTGGACTGCCGCGCCAGCGAGCTGTTCGTGCGCCTGGTCGTGAAGATGGCGAGCTGGCGCGTGGGCTGCGACCTGGCGGCGGCCGCGCCGCTGAGATGGGTGAGGCAGATCGCCCCGCGTCCCCTCTTGTTCATCCAGGGCGATCACGATCCCTTCGTCTCGCCGCAGGAATTCGAGCGGCTATGGCGGGCGGCGCCTGAACCGAAGGAACGCTGGCTGGTGCCGGGGGCCGGCCATCGCGAGGCGGACAAACTGTATCCGGCCGCCTATCGGCAACACGTGTTGGATTTCTTCGATCGCCACCTGGCCGGTTCAGGCGGCCGACGGGCGGCGAAGCCAAGGCCAGCGCCAGGCGGGCCGCTCGCCTCGACCTGAGCCACGACGGGCGACAAGGAGGATGCGATGCGCAGGCGACAAGGAATTGGCGTATGTACGATCTTCGTGATGGCCCTTCTGCTCGCCGGCTGTCCGTTGCAGCCGCCGGCCGGGGACGACGGACGCCTGGTGTACGCCGGGCCGACGGAAATGCGCCTGCGCGCCGGGGAAACGCTGGCGCCGACCACTATCGTCTTCGTGGGGGTGACCGATGGCCGTGGCCAGTTCATCATCGATGGCATGAGGGCGACGCGCCAGATCGGCGATTCGTTGGATTGGGACGGGGAGCCGCTCCCGGGCGTGCGCCTGAGCCTGCGCCTGCGGGTGGTGTGGTATCCGGGCCAGGAAGCGCAATTGGCGGGCACGGTGCGCATCGAGATCGACGGCGCGCAGGCCGTCGCCGGCGACGTCGATGAAGAGGCCCCCATCCGGTATCGGGTGCCGGTGACATATCGCGTCGCGCGCGGCACCGCTATCCCGGGGACGACGGTGACCTACAACGGAGAAAGCGATCGCGGCGCTGAGCTGCAGGGGTTGAACGAGTACCCCTATCGCAAGATCGCCGATTCGATCCTGTGGGAAGGGTATCTGCGACCGGACGTCGGCCTGTCCGTGAACCTGCGCGTGGCCTATTTCAATGCGAACTCGCTGGAGGTCGCTGGCGTCGCCACAGTCGTGTTGCACATAGGGGGCGGACGATGAGGATCTATATCAGCGTCGATATGGAAGGGATCGCGGGCGTCGTCCTGCCGGAGCAGTTGCAGCGCGGCGCTGCCGAGTACGTAGAAGCGCGCCGCCTGTTGGTCGCCGAAGCGAACGCTGCAGTGGAGGGAGCGCGCGCTGGCGGGGCAGACGAGGTGATCGTCGCCGACATGCATGGCAGTGGGTTCAACTTTCCGCCTGAGGAGCTCCACCCTGAGGCGCTCTGGCTGCATGGTGGACCGCATTGGCCGCGGTTCCCGTTCCTGGAAGGAACCGCTGGCATGATCTTGCTCGGCTACCACGCCATGGCCGGGACAGCGCAGGCCGTGCGTGACCACACGATGTCGTCGGCGGCCTGGCAGGAGCTGCGCATCAACGGCGCGCCTGCGGGCGAGATCGCCATCGACGCAGCGCTGGCAGGCGCGCTGGGGGCGCCGGTGATCCTCGTCACGGGAGATGACAAAGCGTGCGCCGAAGCGCGCGCGTTGCTGCCGGGGGTGCTCACAGCCGAGGTCAAGCGAGGGGTGGCGCGCCATCGGGCATTGACGCTGGCGCCCACAGCCGCGCGGGCGCTGATCCGCGCCCAGGCAGAGGAGGCAGTGCGCCAGGCGGCCAGCCGGCGCCCCTATCGGATCGAAGGCCCGGTCACGCTGCGCCTGACCTACACGGGCACCGACCTGGCCGACATGCGCTTCTTCGACGGACGAACCTGGGCGCGGGTGGATGGGCGAACGGTGATGATCACAGCGGAGGATATCGTCACCGCCCTGGGATACCTGCTGGCGCACTGAACAGCAAAGATCCACGACCTCGCCTCTAGCGCCTTGTTAAGAGCTTGTCCGAAAAACGGTTCTGGCTGGTCAGGAGACCAGCCAGAACCGTTTTTCGGATGGGCTCTAACTCGGCGACGGCGACCTTCCGCCGGGAGAAACGCGCCTCACACGGTGCGATCGGGTTGCTTACGCCAGGCCTGCCAGCGCGTCCGCAGCGCGTGCAGGATCTCCAGGCGATACTCGCGCCAGACGTGGATCATACTGGGCAGCGCCGAGACGAAGATGACGACGGCTACGATCAGGAGGAAATAGTTGTCGATGCCGGGGATCGATTCGCCCAGAAAGTAGCCTGCCACCGTGACACCCGCAGCCCAAAGCAACCCACCCAAGACATTGAAAAAGAAGAAACGCGGGTAGTTCATTCCCACGGCGCCCGCTACAATCGGCGCGAAGGTGCGGATGAAGGGCATAAACCGGGCGAGGACGATCGTCTTGCCGCCGTGCTTATCGTAGAACGCCTTGGCCGCCAAGAGGTTCTTGCGCCGGAAGAGGAGAGAGTTCTCGCGGCTGAAGATCGGCGGCCCGACTTTCCTGCCGAACCAATAGCCGACGCTGTCGCCCAAAATGGCTGCTGGAGGTAAGATCAGAAGCAAAATGGATAACTCGAGATGGCCCTGGGCGGCGAGCAGCCCGGCGGTCAACAAGAGGCTATCTCCAGGGAGAAAGAAGCCGAAGAATAAGCCAGACTCGGCGAAGACGATCGCAACGAGGCCGATGTAGCCGACGGTCTCAATCAGATGTACGAGATCAAACCCCACCAGTCGCTCCTTGAGAATCCCCTGGTTCCATCAGGGACAACGCAGCCCGTAGAGGCGCCCAGCAAACACATTCCCTCACGCTACGAGCCGCTCGAATCGACGCTCCAACGGACGATCGCCAGCCGCAGCATTATACTGGCGGAATCGGAGCTGGGCAAACCAGCGCCGAGGAGGGTTCGGATCAAGAGCCTATCCGAAAAACGGTTCTGGCAACGGTCCTGGCTGGTCAGGAGACCGCGCCGAAACTTTTCGGATAGGTTCCAAATCAGAGGCGGGTCTCCAAGCTCGAGCCGGCAGGCGGCCTGACCATGCGCCGCTTTATGGAAATGGCCCGCCAGTGGAAGTCGTATTACCGTCATTGGCAGGCTTCTCAGCGACTCTTAATAGAGAAGCCAGAGAGTTGCAAAACGCTTTGACATAGCCTTGCGCGGTGTGTTACACTCGTCATGGTAGAGGATCGCGCTGCAAGGAAATGGAACGCTCGTATGGGATCTAAAGTCATTCGCAATGGATTGATCTACCTGGTCGTGTTCGTCGCCCTCGCCACCTTCTTCTTCACCAGCTTCGCCCGCGGGCGCGACAACACCCCCTGGGTGACGTTGGATCGCGTGGCGCAACAGGCGAAGGAGGGGACGATCGCGCAGATCATCGTGCGCGGCGATGATCTCGAGATCATCTACCGTAAAGGGACCAGCCCCATCCCACGCGCAGCCTCGCGCAAAGAATCGGATGCCAGCCTCGTCGAGACGTTGACCGTCCTCGGCGTACCCCGGGAGAAGCTCGCTGCGATCGAGTTCGAGTTCGCCGCCCCGAGCCGCTGGGAGAACTGGGGCGCGATCCTGGGCACTTTGTTGCCCCTGATCCTCGTCGGCGCTTTCTTCTTCTTCCTGCTGCGCCAGGCGCAAGGCGCTGGCAACCAGGCCTTCGCCTTTGGCAAGAGTCGGGCGCGCATGTTCACGGGGGACAAGCCGACGGTGACCTTCGCCGACGTGGCCGGCGCCGATGAGGCCAAAGAAGAACTGCGCGAGGTCGTCGACTTCCTCAAGGAACCCCAGAAGTTCGCCGCCCTCGGCGCCCGCATCCCCAAAGGGGTCCTCCTCGTCGGCCCCCCAGGCACCGGCAAAACCCTCATGGCCAAGGCCGTCTCCGGCGAGGCCGGCGTCCCCTTCTTCTCCATCTCCGGCTCCGAGTTCGTCGAGATGTTCGTCGGCGTCGGCGCCTCCCGCGTGCGCGACCTCTTCGACCAGGCCAAGCGCAACTCCCCCTGCATCATCTTCGTCGACGAGATCGACGCCGTCGGCCGCCACCGCGGCGCTGGCCTGGGCGGCTCCCACGACGAGCGCGAACAGACCCTCAACCAGATCCTCGTCGAGATGGACGGCTTCGACACCGACACCAACGTCATCGTCATGGCCGCCACCAACCGCCCTGACATCCTCGACCCCGCCTTGTTGCGCCCCGGCCGCTTCGACCGTCAGGTGGTCATGGATCGCCCCGACATGAAGGGGCGCGAGGCCATCTTGCGCGTCCACATCAAGGGCAAACCCCTGGCCCCCGACGTCGATCTGTCGGTGCTGGCCCGCCAGACGCCCGGCTTCGTGGGGGCCGACCTCGAGAACATGGTCAACGAGGCGGCGATCCTGGCCGCACGCCGCAACAAGCGGGCCATCGGCATGGCCGAGTTCGAGGAGGCGATCGAACGCGTCGTGGCGGGGCCGGAGCGCCGCAGCCGCATCATCTCCGACGAGGAAAAACGCATCATCGCCTACCACGAGGCCGGCCACGCCCTGGTGATGAAAATGCTAGAGCACTCCGATCGCGTGCACAAGATCTCGATCGTGGCGCGCGGCATGGCGCTGGGGTACACGATGCCGCTGCCCGAAGAGGATCGCGTCCTGCGCAGCCGCAACAAATACCGCGACGAGCTGGCGGGGCTGTTAGGGGGACGCGCCGCCGAAGAGATCGTCTTCCAGAATGTGACGACGGGCGCCGCCAACGACCTCGAGCGCGTGACCAAGATGGCGCGCGCGATGGTGACGCGCTACGGGATGAGCGACAAGTTGGGGCCATTGCAGTTCGGGCAAAAAGAGGAGATGGTCTTCCTGGGCAAGGAGATCGGCGAGCAACGCAATTACTCGGAGGAGGTAGCGCAAGAGATCGACGCCGAGGTGCGGCGCTTCGTGACCGAGGCGTATGAACGCGCGCGCTCCATCCTCACCACATACCGCCACAAACTGGATGAGATCGCCGATCGCCTGATTGCCGAGGAGACGCTCGACGCCAACGAGTTCCAGGCGATGTTCGCCTGAGGAGGGACTCCAGTACCATTCCGGCCCACGTGAACGGCGGGTAAGTTCGCGAGTTAGCCGTCGCTGAGAAGACCATTCAAGACCGCCCATGCAGCGGCTCCTTCGGCCATTCCACCGGAACGACCATCTCAGGAAGGAGGACGCGACATGGTCCCATCGCCGCTCGTCGTCACCAAGATTATGACGCCCAGGTTGCGGTCTGACTGTTTGCGTCGGCCGCGCCTGACCGACCTCATTCGCGCCCATCTCGAGCGCAAGCTGGTGCTCGTCTCTGCCCCTGCTGGCTATGGCAAGACCTCACTGCTGATCGACTATGCCCACGACGCCGATCTGCCGGTCTGCTGGTACAGCCTTGACCCCTCAGACAACGATGCGCGCCTGTTCCTCGAGTATCTGATCGCCAGCATCGAGCGACAATTCCCAGGATTCGGAGCCGACGCGCTCGCCCTGCTCAGGGAAGGCCCACGCGGCGGCCTGGAACCCGTCGTCAACTTGCTGATCAACGAGATCCAGGGACAGATCCGTGGCCACTTCGTCCTCATCTGGGATGACTTCCAGGAAGTGGCGGACAATTTTCCCATCAACGCCCTCGTCAGTCGCTTTCTGCACTACCTTCCCGAGAGCTGCCATCTGATCCTCTCCACACGCGTGCGGCCCTCGCATTTGCCGCTGACGGCCCTGGCGGCTCACCAGCAAATGGTCGCCCTGGAGGCGATGGATTTACGGTTCACGGCGGCAGAGATCCGCAGGTGGGCGGAACAATCCTACCACATCGCGCTGAGCGACGAGCAGGCCGCGCAGATCGCCGAGCACAGCGAAGGGTGGATCGCCAGCATCGTCCTGAACACGCAAGCGCGCCGCCAGGACCCATTCCAGCCGCGGCGGATGATCGGCGGCGATCCGCAGCAAGTCTTTGATTATCTGGCCGATGAGGTCTTCGCCCAGCAGCCGCCGACAATCCAGGCGTTCCTGGCGCGCACTGCGATCCTGCGGGAGTTCACGCCGGCCTGGTGCGACGCCCTGTTGGACTGTGGCGACTCGGCGGCGACCATCCAGGCGCTGCTGGCCCGCAACCTTTTCATCACGCGCCTGGAAGGACCAGAGAGCTGGTATCGTTACCATCCCCTCTTTCGCGAGTTCCTCACAGTCAAATTGCGCGACCACGCCCCTGAGGAATACCAGCGACTGCACATCCGCGCTGGCCGCCTGGCGCAGGCCGAAGAGCGTTGGGATACGGCGATCTATCACTTTCAGGAGGCTGAGTGTTGGGATCTGGCGGTCGATCTCCTGGAGGCCATCGCGGCAAAGGTGTATGAGCAGGGCCAGTGGCAATCGCTCACGCGCTGGTTGGATGCTTTGCCCACTGACGTTCGGGAAGCGCATCCAACGTTACAGGTATGGCGAGCGAAGATCTGTGTGGAGATGGAGGATCTGGACGAGGCGCTGCGGCTGCTCCATGCGGCCTGTCAGGCGTTACGCCAAGGGGCTGACCGTCATCAGACGTTGGCCACGGCCCTCGTCGAGCGCGGCAGCGTACGCAACCTGATAGGCGACCATCGGGGCGCCCTCGATGATTGTCGCGAAGTCCTGGCGATGGGGGAGTTGATCGATCCCCGTACGATCGCGATCGCCCATCGCGTGATGGGGACGAGCCATCTGGGGCTGGGAGATCTCGCCATGGCTGCCGCCGACCTGGAAAGATCGCTGGCTCTGTCGCGAGCGATCGGCTATCACGAACACGAAGGATGTCTCTATCACAACCTGGGGACCACCTATGAGTTGATGGGGGATATCGAGACGGCAGCCGCCTGTTTCCAGCAGGCGCTGAGCTACTATGAGACTGCCCAACGCCCCTGGGCGCTGGCCAACACCCTCAACAGCGTGGGGGTCAGCCAGTATCACCGCGGGGATTACGAGGCGGCGCAACAGGCTCTACAGCGAGCGCTGGATTTGGCTCACAGGGCTGGCTACGTACGCACCGAAGCGTACACGCTGGCCAGCCTGGGCGATTTGCATCGAGACCAGGGAGATTGGGGACAAGCTGTCCAGGAATACCGTGAGGGGTTGCGCCTGGCGCAGCAGGTCAAGGACTCTTTCATCAAAGTGTATCTGCTGGTCGCGCTCGGAGACGTTTGCCGCTTACAGGGGCGCCGGCAGCAGGCGCACGACCTGATTCGCCAAGCCTTCTTCATCGCCGAGTCCCATCATTCCGACTACGAGTGCGGCCTCTGCCGCTTAGCGATGGGGATTTTCTACGCCGACATCGGGGAAGCAGCTCGCGCGCGCGGCGAGCTTGAGCAGGCGCTTGCGATCTTCGAGCGTAGCGGCGCCCGCCGCGAATGGGCGCGCGCGATCTTGCAGATCGCGAACCTGGACTTCCTGAACGACGATGTGCAAAAGGCTCTGGTCAATCTGGCGCGCGCGTTGGACATCGCCGATCAGATCGGCAGCGACCAATTCCTGCGGATCGACGGACAGCGCCTGCTGCCCTTGTATCGCTACGCGCTGCGACGTCGCGTCGGGACAAGTCGCCTGGCGCGCGTTCGGGACGACCTCCAGGCGTTATCTCCACACAAGCGCCACGACGAGCGGCTGAGCATCGTGGACAGAGGAGAGTATACGAATCGCCTGCAGGTTTTCGGGCTGGGACCAGGCCGCGTGCTCAAGGACGGCCGGCTCCTGGACCGGAGCGATTGGGGGTCAGCGATCACGCGCGAGCTGTTCTTCTACCTGATCGAGTATCGGCAGCCCTTCCGGAGAGAGGAGATCATCGAGCTGTTATGGCCGGACCTCAGCCGCGAGCGCGCCAGCAGCAACTTCCACTCGACCGCCTACCGCTTGCGACAGGCGATCGCGCCCAATGTCTTGCGCTACGAGGACGGCCTCTACCGCTTCGATCCTGACTTGGAATTCACCTACGACGTCGAGCGATTCGAGGAGCTGATCACCCTGGCGCGCCAGCCGGGGCTAGATCTGGACCAGCAGGCGCAATTCCTGGAGCAAGCGATCGGCATGTACCAGGGAGAGTTCTTCAGCGATTGCTATTCTGACTGGTGCATCCCCAAACGGGAAGATCTGCAGCAGATTTACGTCGATGCGCTCTTCCGGCTGGGGCAAATCTACGAACGCAAGAGCGACCTCGATCAGGCGGCGGGAGCTTTCGAGGAGGTGTTGAAGATCGATAACTTGCGCGAAGACGCCTACGTGTTTCTGATGCGCATCTGTGCGGCGCGCGGCGATCAGCAGGGGATCAAACACTGGTATCGCCGTTGTCATCAGGTTCTGGCTGCCGAACTGGGGGTCGAGCCGCTCGCGGAGACGACGCACTTATACCAGCGGCTCCTGCATCGAGGCGTCAGCCGTCGTTCCAGCCTCACCCTGTCAGCGAGCGGTGAGTGAGGGGCGAGAGGATAAAGACAGCGGCTGCGACCGCGAACATCCAGAAGCGGATAGGAGGAAGGTTCCCATGAACGTGAAAGTCCTCTACGGGACGGAGGTCGTGCGCTGGAAAACGCTGTGGGCCGTGCTGATCATCCTGCTCTTGCTGCTGGCAGCGAGCGGCGGACAACCTTCGGCGACCTGCGCCACCTGTTGATTCGCGCCCCGCGGCCCGTCGCCGCGGCCCGTCGCCGCGGCCCGTCGCCGCGGCGACCGTTGCCAGTAGAGACGTTGCAATGCAACGTCTCTACTGGCATTTCCTGCGCCTTTCTGGTAGACTGCAGCCCATGAAGAGATCGCGTCTATTCCTGATCGCGCTGAGTCTGCCATTGATGTTGTTGACGGCCAGTTGCGTCCTGATCGAGGCCGCGCGTCCCCTCCTGAGCGACGTCTCCGTCAGCCCCACGACGATCTCGCCCAACGCCGATGGGCGGGATGATGTCACTCTCATCCGTTATCGCCTGGGACGCAACGCGCGCGTCTCCATCAGTTTCACCGACGCCGCTGGCAATCGCCATTACTTCCGTCGCGCGCGCGAGCGCTCGCCCGGAGACTATAGCGTCTACTGGGGCGGCGTCATCGACGGCGAGACGAGCCGGCTGGAGAATGAGCTGACCAGACAGACGGTGCTCAGCCGCGTTCTTCCCGACGGGGTCTATACCTGGACGATCGAGGCGGTCGACGCCGCCGGGCGCACAGCCTCGGTCACGGGGACCATCACCCTGACCGACGTCGATACGACGCTGCCCGAGCTGCGCAAGTTCACGGTGGTTCCTCCCGTCTTCACCCCCAACCAGGATGGCATTGCCGATCGCGTCGGGATCAGCTACTTCCTGAACAAGGATGTGAGCGAGATCAACGTCTATCTGACCTCTCCCGACGATCCCAGCCTGCGCTTGCCCCTGGCCGAGTCAGCAGGCATCGCCAAGCCAGGCGAGGCAGGCCCTCACTATCATGATTATGATGGGGGAGTCGATCGCGGCGCCGATCCTCCTCCCGACGGAACCTACACAGTGATCGCTGAGGCGCGCGACGCGGTCGGCAACCATGTCGTGACGACGAGCACGCTCACGATCGTCGAGGGGGGCAAACCGCGCGCCCTGGTCCCCAACGCCGAGATCGACTGGCAAGGGGCGGTGGGCAGCGAGCTATGGGTCCCCCTGGGCGGCCGCATCGTGTTCACGACCGTGGTCGAGAACTATGGGAAGGTCCCTATCCGCACCGCTGGTCCCTGGCCGGGGACGGTCTACCGCAACGATGAGAACTTCAACACGCTGGCGATACGCGCCAACGATCCCAGCTTCCACGAACAGGCTGGCGTCTGGCGCTTCGGCCTGATCTTCGATGTCTCCGGCACGGACTTCCCTTACCGCTGGGCGGTGGGCCGGCCTGAGGACCTGGAACGGCGCGTGATCGACGGCCGCGAGCAGTGGTATCTGTTGCCAGGCCGCCGGGGGCTGGTCTACGGCGCCATCGAGCTGGTCGAGAAGCCGCCGCGCGATGACATCTTCGCCTGGGGCGCCCTCATCCACGAATGGGTGAGCATCAACGCCGAGAACAACTACATCGATCGCGTTTTGATCCATGTAGGGACGCCATGACGCCGTCGGTTACCCGCTGCGCCCGCGTGGCGGTGATCATCGTCAGCTACAACGTGCGCGACCTGTTGGCGCGTTGCCTGGAGTCGATCGTCGCCAGCCGTCAGGCGGTTGACCTCGCCCCCGTGTACGTCGTGGACAACGCTTCGTCCGATGGCTCCACGGCGATGGTGCGCGAGCGTTTCCCCTGGGTGGAGTTGATCGCTTCCACGGAGAATCTGGGATTCGCGCGCGCCAACAACCTGGCCTTGCGCGCGCTGGGTCTGCCCGACGCCGCTGCTGCGCCGGATGCCGTCTTGCTCCTCAATCCTGACGCCGAGTTGCTGCCCGGCGCAGTCGATGTGCTGGCAGCCTGCCTCGACGCCCGGCCCAACGTCGGAATGGTCGGCCCTCAGCTTCAGTATGCGGATGGACGCTTTCAACACAGCGCCTTTCGTTTCCCCTCGCTGGCCCAAATCTTCCTCGATTTCTTTCCTCTTCACGGGCGCCTGTTGGACTCGAGGATCAACGGACGTTATCCACAAGCCCTTTATGCGCACGGGGAACCGTTCGCCGCCGATTTCGTCCTGGGCGCCAGCATGCTCGTGCGCACCGATGCATTGCGCCAGGTGGGGTTGCTCGACGAGGGGTATTTCATGTACGCTGAGGAAATGGATTGGGCCTGGCGCATGCGGGCAGCCGGCTGGTCGGTCCTCTGCGCGCCGGCCGCGCGCGTCATCCATCATGAGGGCCAAAGCTCGCGACAATTTCGCGAGCGCGCGTTCGTCGAGCTGTGGCGCAGCCGCTGGCGCTTTTTCGATCGTTACTATCCGCCTGCCTGGCGCTGGATCGCGCGTCGGCTGGTGCGCGCTTGCTTGTGGATCGCGGCCCGGCGCGCGGCGCGCCAGGGCATGCCCGCTGCCGAGCTGGCCAACCGCCAACGCGCCTATCGGGAAGTAGCTGCTTTATGAGCCGCGCCGTCCCCACGCTGGCCGCCGTGATCCTCACGCTCGACGAAGCCGTCAACATCGGCCCCTGCTTGCAGAGCCTGACCTGGGCCGATGTACGCGTCGTCGTCGACTCGGGCAGCCGCGACGACACCGTGGCGCAGGCGCAAGCGTTGGGCGCGCAGGTGCTCACCCGCCCTTTCGACAACTACGCCGGCCAGCGCAACGCCGCCCTCGACCTGGTCGAGGCCAGGTGGATCTTCTTCGTCGACGCCGACGAGCGCGCGACCCCCGCGCTGGCGAGCGAGGTCCATCAGGCAATCCAGGATCCGAGTTACGACGGCTGGTGGGTGCCGCGCGAGAACTACATCGTCGGTCGTCGCCTGCGCAGCGCGGGATGGTGGCCCGACTACCAGTTGCGGCTGTTGCGACGCGGGCGAGCGCGCTATGATCCGACGCGGCCCGTCCACGAGGTTGTGCTCCTCGATGGCGCAGCCGGCTATCTGCACAATCCCCTGATTCACTTCAATTACCGCTCCTGGCGGCAGTTTCACGAGAAGCAGCGCCGCTACGCGCGCTACGAGGCTGAAGCTTTGCGCCAACGCGGCGTTCGACCTCGCCCTCATCACTTCGTGCTACAACCCTGGCGCGAGTTCTATCGGCGGTTCATCGTTTTACGGGGATATCGCGACGGAATCTGGGGATTGCGTTTGTGTCTGCTGTTGGCCTACTACTATGGCTTTCGACCCTATGTGGAGTTGTTGAGATAGATCGCTCATCTTAAGCGCAACCGACGTCGAATGTTGGGCCAGCCCGCGTCGAGCAAACGCTCGATCTCGTCCGCGCAACGACGGTACTCCGACAGGGGGCGCCCATAAGGGTCTTCGATGTCGTAGTGGAGACCCGCCATCTCGCTCAGCAGGAACACTTTGTGGATGTGATGGGGGGCCAGATTGAAGATCGAGCGGCGATGGGCCTCTTCCATGACCAGGATGATGTCAGCAGCCTCCACTTCGGCCAGCGTCAGCTCGCGCGCGCGGTGCTCCGAGAGGTCGGCGCCGCGCTCAGCAGCCACCAGCATGGCCCCTTCGCTGGCGGCGCGCCCGGTCAAGGCATAGACGCCAACCGATCGCGTCGTCACCTGTCCGTCTAAGCCAGCAGCGATCAGGCGCTTGCGCAGCAACGCCTCAGCCAGAGGCGAACGACAGAGGTTGCCCGTACACACGAACAAGATCGTCTTCATCCTCGATCCTTGCGTGTCCAAGAGTGCGCGTCGACCAGAGCACCGAGAGTTGGCTGAAGCGACTCGCCGCTTCCCCGCCCGCAAGGGCGAACAGCATGGCAGCCATTATAACATGTCCTGCGGTCGAGGCAGCTTCTGCGGCATGGTCCTCAACCAGGCCGACAAAGGATGACGCGTCGTCATGTGGGCGATCCGACTGCCCATCGGCGGCTTGTCACGCCGCCCCCAGCGGTTGCGAGAAGTCATGCATCTAACTTGACGGGGCCACATGTCGATGGTATAGTTTTATTAACTGAACATGCCCTCCGGCCCAGGCGCTGCAGCAGGGGCGGAGGGCTTCTTTATGTCTATCCCCTGGCAGATGGCAGGAACGCATTCTATAGATCCTGCCCGCCGCCCCTGCATCATCACAGCTTCGATGCCGAGCGGGAGAGCCATGCGCATCGCTATCGACGCTCGACTGGTCCATTACACACAGGCTGGGATCGGTCAGTACACGATCCGCCTGCTGCGCGCCATCGCCCGCCTGAACCACGACGACCAGTTTTTCGTCTTGCAGAGCCGCAAACATCCTGACCCCATCGTCCAACAGGCCAATTTCCGCCGCCTGGGGCTATGGACGCCGCCGCACAATCGCTTCGAGCAATTGGCCTTGCCTCTCGAGCTGTTGCGTCTGGATGTCGATGTGTTGCACTCCCCCGATTTCATCCCCCCCCTCTATGTTCGCCGCTTTCGCTGTGTGATCACCATCCATGATCTGCACTTCTTGATCTATCCGAAGTTCCTGACTGAGGAGAGCGCCCGCTACTATGGCCAGATCGACCGCGCCGTGCAACGCGCGGATCACATCATCGTCCCTTCAGAGGCGACCAAACAGGACACGATCAGGCTCCTGGGCGTCCCCGAATCGCGAATCAGCGTCATCTCAGAGGCTGCGAACCCTCTGTTCCGACCGGTGGAACGCTCGCAGGCGCTGGCCCAGGCCCAAGCCCGCTTCCCCACCTTGCCGAACGACTTCGTCCTCTTTGTGGGCACTCTGGAGCCGCGCAAGAATCTCCCAACCCTGTTGCGCGCGATTCGGGAGGTGCGCGAAGCTTATAAACACGCGATCGAGCTGGTGCTGGTCGGCCGCCACGGCTGGCTGGTCGACGATCTGCAGCGGCAGATCGACGCCCTGCAGTTGCGCCCTTACTGCCATTTCCTCGGCCGCGTCGAGGATGAGGATCTGCTCTATCTCCTCAACGCCGCGCGTTGTCTGGTGCTGCCAGCCCACTACGAAGGGTTCGGCCTCCCTCCGCTGGAAGCGATGGCCTGCGGCACGCCGGTGATCGTCTCCAACGTTGCCAGTCTGCCGGAGGTGGTCGGCGACGCCGGCCTTTTCATCGATCCCAACAACTGGCAAGAGCTGGCCGTTACGCTCCAGCAGGTCCTCACCAGCGAGGCGTTGGTTCAGGAACTGAGAGAGAAGGGCCTCCAACGCGCCGCACAGTTCACGTGGGAGCGCGCTGCACGCGAGACCCTCGCCGTCTACAAGAAGGTCGCTGCGATGCCCGCGTCATCCAGCAAGGCCCGCTGGGCCGCGGCGTGAGAGATGATTCAGTGTCTGCTGCTCGTCGCATCCTGTTGCTGACCCCTCAGCTTCCCTATCCGCCGCGCCAGGGGACCTCTCTGCGCAACTACAACCTGCTGGCGCGCCTGGCGCGTCGCCACATCATCGACCTGATGACCCTGCTGCAGCCGGAGGAGACGCCCGACGACGATTCTCCTCTGCATGCGCTCTGCCGTCGCATCGCGACCGCGCCCGCCCCTCGTCGCAGCATGACCGATCGCCTGCGCGCAGCCTTTACCACACGCCTGCCCGATATGGCGTTGCGGCTGGAATCGCCGGCGGCCTGGCAGGCATTACGTTCGCTGTTGGCGCAAGAGACCTATGACATTGTGCAGATCGAAGGCATCGAGATGGCGGCCTATGGGCTGGCCGCCGCTGGCCTGCGCCTGACGCCGGGCGCCCGCCAGATCGCGCCGCCGACCACCCGGCCGCGCATCATCTTCGACGATCATAACGCCGAATATGTCCTGCAGCAGCGCGCCTGGCAGACCGATCGCCGTCGCCCCTTGCGTTGGCCCGCCGCTTTCTACTCGTTGATCCAGTGGCAGAAGCTGCGTCGCTACGAGCGCCTGGTCTGCCGCCATGCGGATGCGGTCGCCGTCGTCTCCGCCAATGACGCGGCTGCGCTGCGCCGTTTGCTGCCCAAGCTGGAGCCCGCCATCGTCCCTAACGGCGTAGACCTCGACGCCTACGCGCCCGGTTGCGTCCAGCCTCTGGATCTAGGTCCAGCCGCCCTGGTCTTCACCGGCAAGATGGACTTTCGTCCCAACATCGACGCCGTCGAGTGGATGTTGCCGGTCCTGCAACGCGTGCGCGAGGCGGCGCCGCAGGCGCGGCTCTATGTGGTCGGGCAGCAGCCACACCCGCGGCTCCTGCGTCTGGCCGCCGAGCCGGGGGTGGTCATCACCGGCGCTGTCCCCGATACGCGCCCATATATCGCCGGGGCAACCATTTACGTCGTCCCTCTGCGGGTGGGCGGCGGCACGCGCCTCAAGGTGCTAGAGGCAATGGCATCCGCGCGGGCGATCGTGTCGACGCGGCTGGGGATCGAGGGCTTCGATTTCGTCGATGGCCGCGAGTTGCGGTTGGCGGATACTCCGGAGGCGTTCGCCGAAGCGGTCATCAACCTCTTGGGGGATCCCCAGGCGCGCGCGCGCTTGGGCGCGGCGGCGCGCGCGGCGGTGGAAGAGCGTTATGGGTGGGAACGGATCGTCCCCCGGCTGGAACGGCTCTACGATGCCTGAATCCGTTGCCGAGTTGGCGCGCCGTCATCTGGCTGTTCGCGCGCGGACGCCCGTGCGCAGCCGACGGCAGAAGATTCGCCTTTGGGGCCTGCGCGCGATCGGTTGGGCGCTGCGCCGTCGCCCCACGCCTTCCCCTGTTGCCCCTGCGACCCGCCTGCTCGTCATCCGCCCCGACCATCTCGGCGACCTGCTTTTCGCGACGCCTGCCTTCGCCCATCTGCGCCGCACGCGCCCGCAAGCCCACATCGCAGCGCTGGTCGGGCCATGGGGCCAGCCTGTGCTGGCCAATAATCCCGACGTCGACGAGCTTTTTGTCTGTCCCTTCCCTGGTTTCACGCGCCAACCTGCGCCCTCTCTCTGGGATCCGTACCGCCGTTTGATCGGGCAGGCACGCTGGCTGCGCAGTCAGCGGTTCGACGAGGCGATCATCCTGCGCGCGGATCACTGGTGGGGCGCCTTGCTCGCCGCCTGGGCCGCCATCCCCGTCCGCATCGGTTACGCGATCCCTGAAGTGCGGCCCTTCTTGAACCAGGCGCGGCCCTACGTCGCGGGACAGCATGCCGTCGTCCAGAACCTGCGCCTGATCGATCCCGACCTAGGCGGCATCGTTCCGGCGGCGTATCCCTTGCGCTTTCAGCCGACCGTCGAGGAAGAGCGGTGGGCAGCGCGACAGCTCGCTTCTGGCGCGCGCTGGGTGGCGATCCATCCCGGCGCGGGCGCGCCGATCAAAGCGTGGCGGATCGAGGCCTGGGCGCGCGTCGGCGACGCCCTGGCGTCCCAGGTCGGGGTGCGGGTGGTCATCACTGGCAGCGCTAGCGAGGTTTCCCTTGCCCAGGCCGTGGCCGCGTCCATGCGCCGCGACGCCGTCGTCCTCGCCGGCCAGACCACCCTCGGCCAGCTCGGCGCGTTGTTGCGACGTTGCGCGCTCGTGTTAGGCCCTGACTGCGGCCCTCTGCACCTGGCGACGGCCATGGGCGCGCCCACCGTCCATCTGTTCGGCCCGGCCGACCCTCGCCTCTTCGGGCCGTGGGGCGACGCGCAACGGCACCGCGTGATCATGGCGGAATGGGCCTGCGCTCCCTGCGATCGCCTCGACTACACGGATGCCGAGTTGCCTGAGCATGGCTGCGTGCGCGAGATTTCCGAGGAACGCGTCCTGGACGCTGCCTTCGCGCTCCTTCAGTGAGGGGGTTCGCGCAGTTGGCTCCGTCACCATCCCAGACGCGCGGGGACGCCACGAAGTGGGGTAGCGATGGCAGTGCCTTCGCCTACCCAACATCCCAGACGCGCAGGGACGCCATGAAGTGGGGTAGCGATGGCAGTGCCTTCGCCTACCCAACATCTCAGACGCGCGGGGACGCCACGAAGTGGGGTAGCGATGGCAGTGCCTTCGCCTACCCAATATCCCAGACGCGCGGGGACGTCACACGGTTGCGATCCGTGCTCTACAGGGCAGCGGTCCGCACCGCGCGGGCAGGGTTAATGCCTTGCCAAAACAGCACTTACCGCCGATGATTTGACGAAATCATTTGCCAGGTTTACAATCGCTTTCTGGACGCGCCCCACCTTGTGCCGGGCGCGTCTCTTTCGAGGAGCCGACCGTGTTCGAGACGCTGACCGATAAGCTGCAGAAGGTGTTCGATCGCCTGGCAAGCCGCGGCCGCCTGACGGAGGCCGACGTGGACGTCGCTTTGCGCGAGGTGCGTCTGGCGCTGCTGGAGGCCGACGTCAACTTCAAGGTCGTCAAGGCGTTCGTCGAGCGCGTTCGCGCGCGGGCGATCGGCGCGGAGGTCATGCGCAGCCTGACGCCCGCGCAGCAGGTGGTCAAGATCGTGCACGAAGAGCTGATCGCGACGCTGGGCGAGCCAGGCCGTCTCGACCTGGGCGGTCCTCCGCCAGCGGTGATCATGCTGGTGGGCCTGCAAGGTTCCGGCAAGACCACGACTGCGGCCAAGCTGGCTCTGGCGCTGCGCAGGGCTGGTCAGCGCCCGTTCCTGGTCGCGGCCGACGTCTACCGGCCGGCGGCGATCAAGCAGCTCGAGGTGTTGGGCGCGCAGCTCGATCTGCCCGTGCACAGCGAGGGAAGTCAGGTTAAGCCGCCCGAGATCTGCGCCAACGCGGTGCGCCGCGCGCGGTCGGCTGGCAACACCGTGGTCATCCTCGACACAGCGGGCCGTCTGCAGATCGACGAAGAGATGATGAACGAGCTGGTGGAGATCAAGCGGCGCGTCCAACCGCGCGAGGTCTTGTTGGTGGCCAATGCGACCACCGGCCAGGAAGCGGTGCGCGTGGCGGAGGGGTTCCATCAGCGGGTGGGGGTGACCGGCCTCATCCTGACGATGGTCGACGGCGACGCGCGCGGCGGCGCAGCGATCTCGATCCGTTCCGTGACGGGCGTGCCCATCAAATACCTGGGGGTAGGGGAAAAGCTCGACGCGCTGGAGTTGTTCCATCCCGATCGTCTGGCCTCGCGCATCCTGGGCATGGGCGATGTCCTCAGCCTGATCGAGCGCGCCGAGGGCAGCATCGATCGCGAGCAGGCGGAAAAGATGGGCCGCCGTCTGATGAAGGGGGAGTTCGATCTCGAAGATTTTCTGAACCAGCTTCACGAGATGAAGAAGATGGGACCCCTGAGCCAGCTTTTAGAGATGGTGCCGGGGCTTTCTCGTCTGAGCAAAGATCTCGCCCCTGACGTGACCGACAAGCAGATGAAGACGATCGAGGCGATCATCAATTCGATGACGCGCCAGGAACGCCGCGCGCCGGACATCATCAACGGCAGCCGCAAGCGGCGGATCGCGCGTGGGTCGGGCACGACGGTTCAAGACGTCAACGAGCTATTGAGCCAGTTTCGCCAAATGCAGCGCATGTTGAAGCAGTTCTCGCGCGGCGGGCGCGGCCGCGGCGGCCTGGAGGGGTTGTTGGGAATGTTTCGTTGAGGGCGCTCATACAGGACGCCCCTATCTCGGAAGAAGCATCCAGGAGCAAGGAGTTCAAGAGAGGCAATGGTACGCATCCGCTTGCGCCGGCAGGGCGCCAAGAAGCAACCGACTTATCGTGTCGTCGTCACCGATCGCGAGGCGCCTCGTGATGGCCGCTTCATCGAAGTGATTGGGTTTTTCAACCCGCGCACGGATCCGGAGACGTTCCAAATCGATGAAGAGCGGGCCGCCTACTGGTTGAGCGTCGGCGCGCAACCCAGCGAGGCCGTGGCGCGGTTGCTCGCCAAAACCAGCGCGCCCGCACGCGCCGCTGAGCTGAAACGAGCCAAAGCTGCGCCCGCCGCCTGAGCGCGCGCAGCAGCCTGATCATAGGCCGAGCTGCAGCCATCGGGAGGCCTGCGATGAAAGAGCTGGTCACGTATCTGGCAACCCACCTGGTCGATGATGTCGACCAGGTGCGCGTCGTGCAAAAAGGGAACAACCGTTCTTTGATCCTGGAGTTGACGGTGGCTCCCGCAGACATGGGGCGCGTCATCGGCAAGAACGGACGCGTGGCCAACGCCATACGCGCGCTGGTCAATGTGGCAGCAGCGCGCCAGGGCAAACGGGTTGTCCTTGAGATCGTCGATCAGGATGGGACCTACCATCGGTAGGCTCGCAGCGGGCTAGCTTGAATCGGCTGCGCATGCACCAGGCCTCCTCAGGCGACGCACTATCTCGACAAGGACAGGCCAACAAGGGAGCGCCTTGCTCTGTCTGGCGATTAGGAAGCGCGCCATGAAGTCGATTGGCGGCGGGAGATCGCAATCATCTGCGCTCCCGCCGTTTTTATGGTGAAGAGGAGACCCCATGCCGCGTCCGGAGTATCTGGCCATCGGGCGCATCACCGCCCCATTCGGCATCCGCGGCGAAGTCAAAGTCGAGATCCATACCGCCTGGCCAGACCGCTTCGCGCTGCTCGATCAGGTCTATGTCGGCGACGCGCAGGCGCGGGCGGTGCTCCCCTTCGAATTGGAAGGCAGTCGTCTGCACAAAGGCCAGGCTATCCTCAAGTTCGCTGCGGTCCGCGATCGCACGGCGGCGGAGGAGCTACGGGGACAATGGCTCTTCGTCCGCGCGGAGCAGGCGATGCCTCTGGCGGAAGGCGAGTTCTACTGGCACGAGATCGTTGGGCTGGAAGTCTGGGCTGGTGAGCGCTGTGTGGGACATGTTGTGGAAATCTTAGAGACGGCGGGCGGCGCGAACGACGTTTACGTGGTGCGCGGCGAACGCGGCGAGCTGTTGCTCCCCGCGATTCGGCAAGTGATCCGCCGCATCGATATAGCGGCTGGCCGCATGGAGGTGGAGATTCCGGCCGGCCTGGAGGATTGACCACGGTCACCATGAATCGCTCCACACAAGCTCCAGCTTCCGATCTAGGTTATTGGGTTGGGTTCAATCTCGTCAACGGGATTGGCCCGCAACGGTTGCGAGCTTTGCTTGACGCGTTCGGCACGATCGAGCGCGCGTGGACGGCGCCAGCCACAGCGCTGCTGCGCGCCGGGTTGGATCAGCGCACGCTCGACAATCTTCTGACGACGCGTGCGACGCTGTCGCTCGATCGCGAGCTGGCGCGCATCGAGCGCGCGGGCGTCCAGGTGTTGACCTGGGACAGCCCCGACTATCCCGCCAGCCTGCGCACGATCCCGTTATCTCCCCCTGTGCTCTATGTTCGCGGCCAGTTGCTCCCTACCGACGAATGGGGGATCGCCATCGTCGGCACGCGTCACGCCAGCGCTTATGGCCGCGAGGTGGCGCGCCAGTTCAGCGCGGAGTTCGCTGGCAACGGCGTCACCGTGATCAGCGGATTGGCGCGCGGCATCGACATCGTGGCTCACCAGGCCGCCCTGGAAGCAGGAGGGCGCACGATCGCCGTGCTCGGATCGGGGGTCGATCTCATCTACCCGCCCGAACACCAGCGCGCGGCGCAGGCGATCGTCGACTGCGGCGCGCTGGTCTCAGAGTACGCGCTGGGCACGCAGCCCGAAAGCCGCAACTTTCCGCCCCGCAATCGCATCATCAGCGGGCTGGCGCGGGGCGTCGTGATCGTGGAAGCGGGAACGCAAAGCGGCGCCCTGATCACAGCCAGGTTCGCGGCCGAACAAGGGCGTGAGGTGTTTGCCGTCCCTGGCAGCATCTTTCAACGCGGCAGCGCAGGGACCAATCGCCTGATTCAGGAAGGGGCTGCGCCAGCGCTTTCAGCAGCCGACGTCCTCGACGCGCTGCACCTGAATCGCGTGACTGAACAAGCCGCCGTGCGGGCCGTGATTCCCGCCGACCCCACCGAGGCGCAGGTGTTGGCGCTGCTCACCGCGGAGCCGACCTACATCGACGAGATCGTGCGTGCGTCGGCGCTGCCAGCCGCCGTCGTCTCCAGCACGCTCGCTCTCCTCGAGCTGAAGGGGCTGGCGCGGCAGAGCGGGAACATGACCTACGTGCTCGCGCGGGGCGCGTGTAGCTCGTTCGCCAGGCAAACATCGGCCGCGCAGCCTAAACTCATCGATACAATGTGAGCATACGATCCGAGAACAGGCATCCTGCCTGAGCATGGCATGAAGAGGAGGCCTATGTATTTCGTTATCCTCGCTGGCGGGGTCGGCAGCCGTCTCTGGCCGCGCAGCCGACGGCAGATGCCTAAGCAGTTCCTGAACATCACATCACCGGAACGGACGCTCCTCCAGGAGACCTACGAGCGCGCCCTGCCGCTCGGCTTTCACGACCACTTCGTCGTCGTGACGTCGGAAGCCTATTCTCCCACCGTACAGGCGCAACTTCCCGACATCCCTCCCCAGAACGTGCTGGGAGAGCCGATGGGGCGCGGCTCGGCGCCCGCGGTCGCCATTGGCGCCCTTTTCATCGCCGAACAGGCGCCGACCGCGGTCATGGCCTCGCTCCATGCGGATCACGTCATCACTCGACCCGAAGAGCTGCGGCGCGCGCTGCGCGCGGCGGCGACGGTCGCGGAGGACGGCTATCTCGTCGCGTTGGGAATCCAGCCTTCTTATCCAGAGACGGGCTACGGCTACATTCAAGGAGACGAGCCGCTCGCCCACGTCGACGGACTGGTCGTGCGACGAGCCGCGCGCTTCATCGAGAAGCCGCCCAAGGAGGAGGCAGCCCGCTTCGTCGCGGCCGGCAATTTCTACTGGAACGCGGGCATGTTCGTCTGGAAAGTATCAGCGATCCTGGAAGCGTTCGCTCGCTATATGCCCGACCTGTATCAGGGCCTGCTGGAGATTCGGCGGTTCTGGCGACAGACGGGACAGACAGGCGTCATCCCGCGCGAGATTTGGCTCTCCCTGTCCGCGCAGACGATCGATTACGGGATCATGGAGAAAGCTGATAACGTGGCAGTCGTGCCCACCGATCCTGGCTGGAGCGATGTCGGCAGTTGGGCCACTTTGTTGGATATCTTGCCGTGCTCAGACGGCGCCGAGAACGTCGTGATCGGTCAGCATGTCGGCATCGATACGCGCAGTTCTCTCATCTACAGCCCCAATCGGCTGATCGCCACAGTGGGCCTGGAGAACCTGGTGATCGTCGATACAGGGGATGCGATCCTGATCTGCCCCAAAGAGCGCGCCCAGGATGTCAAACGCATCGTTGAGCACCTGGAACAGCAGGGGCGCCACGAGGTCTTGTAAATGCCCGAAGCCGTGTTGGAAGCGTATTGCGTCAAGTGCCGCGTCAAACGCGAGATGGTCGATGCTCGACCCGTGTTCACCGCGCAGGGGACTCCCGCCACGCGCGGCCGCTGTCCGGAGTGTGGGACCGTCCTTTTCCGCATGGGGGAGACGGCCGCCCATGCTGGCCTGGAAAAGCCAGCGCGGCCGACCGATGACGGCAGAGACGCTGGCGGCGCTGCGCCCCCCCGTCGCCAGGCCGGCCACACGCGTCGCCCCAGGCGCAGGACTTCGCTGCGGGCGGAGGCGTCCTCCCCATCCCCACGGCGGCGCGGCCAGCGGCCGTTGCGCCTGGTGATCGTCGAGTCGCCCGCCAAAGCGCGCACGGTCAGCCGCTATCTGGGCGATGGCTATACGGTGCGCGCTTCGGTGGGGCACGTGCGCGACCTCCTGCGCTCCCAGTTGAGCGTGGACATCGAGCACGACTTCGAGCCGAAGTATCGCATCCTGAACGAGAAACGGGCGATCGTGAAGGAGCTAAAGGAGGAGGCCGGCCGCGCCAGCGAGGTCTTCCTGGCCACCGATCCGGACCGCGAGGGAGAGGCGATCGCCTGGCACGTGCTCGAGGCGACCGGCATGGACCCGACGCAGGCGCGCCGCGTGGTCTTCCACGAGATCACGCAGCCAGCGATCCAGGAAGCCTTCGCCCATCCGCGCGGCATCAACATGGACCTCGTCAACGCCCAGCAAGCGCGTCGCATCCTCGATCGGCTGGTAGGGTACCAGATCAGCCCGCTCCTGTGGGACCGGGTGCGCAGCCGCACCTCGGCCGGGCGCGTGCAGTCGGTCGCGCTGCGCCTGGTCGTCGAGCGCGAGCGCGAGATCGAGGCGTTCGTCCCGGTCGAGTACTGGACCATCGAGGCGGAGCTGGCGCGCCAGGAGACGCGTCAGCAACGGCGACGTCCCAGCTTCCGCGCGCGGCTGGTGCGTATACGCGGCGAAGAGGTCGACCTCAAGAATGAGGAAGAGACCAACCGCATCGTGAGCGAGCTGCAACGCTCCTCTTATGTGGTAGCGGACGTTCGCCGCGGGGAGCGCCGACGCAAGCCGGCCGCCCCCTTCACCACGAGCACCCTACAACAGGAAGCGTCGCGACGCCTGCGCTTCACGGCGCGGCGCACCATGGCGACAGCGCAAGCGCTGTACGAAGGGATCTCCCTGGGCGAAGAGGGCAGCGTCGGCCTGATCACCTACATGCGCACCGACTCGACCTCCGTCTCGCCTCTGGCGCAGGAAGAGGCGAGACGCTATGTGCTGGAGCGCTATGGCGCAGAGTATCTGCCGCCCGAACCGCCGGTCTACCGCACGCAGACCAAGGGGGCCCAGGAGGCCCACGAGGCGATCCGGCCCACCTCGGTCCTGCGCACCCCCGATGCGGTGGCGCCCTATCTCACAGCCGACCAGCGGCGTCTGTACGATCTGATCTGGAAGCGCTTCGTCGCCAGCCAGATGGCCGCCGCCCTGTACGACACGATGACGGTGGATGTTCTGGCTGGCCTGGACGCCAACGATCGCCCCTACCTGTTGCGCGCGAGCGGCTCGGCAGTGCGTTTCCCTGGCTTTCTGGCGGTGTACGAGGAGACGCGCGATGAGGACGCCCCACCGGACGAGGAAATGCCTTTGCTGCCGCCCGTGACTGTCGGCGAGCTGCTCGATCTGTTGCGCCTCCTGCCCGAACAGCACTTCACGCAGCCGCCGCCGCGCTACACAGAAGCGACGCTGATCCGTGCGCTGGAAGAACACGGCATCGGCCGCCCCAGCACGTACGCCCCCATCCTCTCGACCATCCAGGAGCGCGGTTACGTCGAACGCCGCGAGCAGCGCCTCCACCCGACCGAGTTAGGCTTTACCATCTGCGATCTCCTGGTCAAGCACTTCCCGGAGATCTTTGCGGTCAGCTTCACGGCGCAGATGGAGAACAATCTGGATCGCATCGCCGCTGGCGACGCGCAATGGGTGCAGGTGCTTCGCGACTTCTACGGCCCCTTCGCCGAGCAACTGGCCCTGGCCGAACGCACGATGGAACATCGGGCAGTGGAGAACGAGCCGACCGGCGAACTATGCGAGATGTGCGGCCATCCCATGGTGATCAAGTTCGGCCGCTACGGCAAATTCGTGGCGTGCAGCAACTACCCCGAGTGTCGTAACACCAGGCCTTTTTTGGTGAAGACGGGGGCCTTGTGCCCACAATGCGGGCATGACCTGGTCGAACGACGGACGCGACGGGGACGCGTGTTCTACGGATGCAGCGCGTATCCGCAGTGCGACTTTAGCACGTGGCAGCGGCCTCTGGCCGCTCCCTGCCCTGCCTGCAACGGCCTGCTTGTGGTCGCCAACAGGCAAGCTGTGCGCTGCCTGAACTGCGGAGAGCAGTTCGATCTGGCCCAATTCGAATCGGCGGCGCCGGCTGTGGCGCCAGCTCCCCTCGCCGCCGCAGCGGAGGAGGGAAGAGGACCGGCCTAACTCAGGAGAACCCCCATGACGCCTCAAGCGATCGCCCAAGACCCCATCGCGTCGCGGCTGGCTGTCCTTCGCCAGCGGCTGCAGGCGGATGGATTGGATGGCATCCTCATCAGCCGACCGGAGAACCGCCGCTACCTGAGCGGGTTCACGGGATCGGCTGGCTGGCTGCTGATCACCCACGAGGAGGCGCTGCTCATCACCGATTTCCGTTATTGGGAGCAAGCTCAACACCAGTCGCCGCATTTCGAGCTTGTGCGCCTGACCGATGGCATGGACGAGCTGATGCCTGCGCTGAAGGAGCGCCTGGGCGCACGACGGATCGCCTTCGAGAGCACGCATATCACGGTCGACGAGCAGCAGCGGTGGATGGTCGACGGAGGGCCCGTGGCCTGGGTGGCCACGAAGGAAATCGTGGAGCCTTTGCGCGCTGTCAAAGATGCCGGCGAGATCGCCGCGTTGCGCAAGGCCGCGGCGCTGGCCGACGCCGCCCTGCAGGAGACGCTCACCCGCCTCCGGCCGGGCATGTTGGAGCGGGAAGCGGCCTGGCTTCTGGAGCGCGCGCTGCGCGAGAGTGGCGCCGAGGCCACTGCGTTCGAGATCATCGTCGCTGGCGGGCCGAACGGTGCGCTGCCCCATGCGCACGCGGGAGACAATCCCTTGCCGTCCGGGCAGCCGATCGTCATCGACATGGGGGCGCGCGTCGACGGCTACTGTTCGGACATGACGCGAACGATCTGCCTGGGTCAGCCCGCGGACCCCAACACGTTTTGGACCGTCTATCGCACCGTGCATACCGCGCAGCAGGCTGCCCTCGCCATGCTGCGCGCGGGCGTGACGGGCGTCGACGCCGACGCCGCCGCGCGCGAGGTGATCACGCGCGCGGGATACGGCGAGGCGTTCGGACACTCGTTGGGGCACGGGGTAGGCCTGGCCATCCACGAGGGGCCGCGCCTGAGCCGACGATCCTCGGATCATCTGGCGCCAGGGATGGTGGTCACCGTCGAACCAGGCATCTATCTGCCCGGTTGGGGCGGCGTGCGCATCGAGGACCTCGTGGTCATCGGCGAGGACGGGATCGAGATCTTGTCGCAAGCGCCCAAGGAGCCGATCATCCAGGGGAATTGGTGAAGGAGGGCGACATGTTCAAACCGACGCGCCCATTGTTCACCGCGGTCGGCGCTTTCGCGGCCGGCTTGCTCATCGGTTGGTGGGTGCTCGGCTGGTGGCTGTGGCCAGTGCAATGGACGAACGCCCTGCCGATGGATTTGCTGCCAGCCTATCGAGACACGTACGTCGTGGGCGTGGCATATGCGCTGCAGGTCACCGGCGACGTCGAGCGCGCTCGCCGGAGCATGGAGGCCCTTGGGACTGGCGCCGAACAACGCCAGGCGCTCGATTCGGCGATGGCCAGCTACCCGGCCAGCATCGAGCCGCTCTCCGTGCTGGGGCAGACCCTACAAGTTCCACCCCCGCCGCGTCGGCCGGTCGCCGCCTCAGAGGGCGGGTCCTGGCTGAGATCCCTGCTGCTCTCCGCGGCCATCGTCGTGGTGATCGGATTGGCCATCTTCGCGTTGCGGCGCAGCGGACGTCTGCCGCAGCGCTGGCCGAGCTGGCGGTCAGCGCTGCGCCTGCCGACGGTTGCACGCGCTGCTTCTGCCAGTGCGTCGGCAGAGCAGCCGACAACCGCGCCGCCGTCGTCCTTGCGAGACCGGCTCTCCTTCTCCGGCACACGCGATCAAGGGGGCGTTATGCATGCCGGCGGCGCGACGGCGAACCGCACCCTGGGATCCTTCACTTTCGTCTATCGCCGCGGCATGACCGAGTACAACGAGGGCTACAATCTCATGACGCCCGACGGCAAGGGATACGCCGGACATTGCGGCATGGGCTTTGCCGAAGCGATCGACGCCAACGACACCCAGATCGCAGCCCTGGAGGTGTGGTTGTTCGACAAGAGCGATATTCGCACGCACACGTTGGTGTTGGAGAGCCAACGCGCGAGCGAACATATCGCCGAGGACGAGCGCGTCGAGGTTGACAGCGAGCGCATCGTGGCTGAGCCTGGGCGGACGTTCACGATCGAGAGCAAGTCGTTGATCTTGCATGGCCGCGTGGTGGAAGTGACCTACGTGGAGGACGAGGCCATGCCGGAGACGATCTTCCAGGAGGTGAAGGTCGAAGTGAACGTCGTCCAGCGCTGAAATCGATGGCGGCTACGCTGGCTGATCGGGAGTCGATTCGCCGGATGGTTTCTCGTCAGGCTCCGAAGCAGACTTCTGCTTGAGGGCGCGCGCCAGCTCCTGGTTGAGAAAGCGCAAGCCGCTGAGCAAGGCCTCGCGCACTTCCTGGACGACCGGCGACTTCTCGACGGTTTCAGCGATCTCTTGGGCCTGTTGAGGGACCTTCTCGGCGGCCAGGCGCTCTTTGGCGGCATCGATCACCTGGTCGACTTGCTGTCCCAGGGTGCGCAGCCCTTCGCGCACTTCCTGTTCCAACTCCTGGCGCTCCGGGCTTTCCCACAGGCTCTTCAGGGCGGCGCCAAGCCGTTGTCCGAGTTCGTTCAACTCCTCGACCACGTCTTGCGTCGAAGCCTGTTCTTGCGATCGCGGTTCTTTCTGCTCGTCCATATTGACCTCCTGACAGATACAAGGTGACAGGTACAAGGAACGACATCGCCAGGTTGATCGGACGCCTGGTCCTGACTCCGCAGCATCGATAAGGAACCTATCTGAAAAGTTTCAGCACGGTCTCCTGACCGTGCCTCTGGCTGGTCAGGAGACCAGCCAGAACCGTTTTTCGGATAGGTTCTAAATGGTCACGCCCAAGTCCCCCCCTGCCTGGCAAACCTGGAGCTTGGCAATTCCATCATACACCATTTGACCGGAAAGCGCATGATCTATGCGTTCGCTTCCCAACAAATTAACGCTTCTCGCTTTGCCGATCATCCTCGGCTTGATCCTGGCCGCCCCTGGCGATTGGCTTGACCGCGCCGACCATGTGGGATATGCGGTATGTCATCAGCTTCCTGACCGCACCTTCTGGTTCGGGGATCGGCCCCTCCCCTTGTGTGCGCGCTGCAGCGGCCAATATCTGGCGGCGCTGGCGGCGCTCGTCGCGATGGGGGTCAGCGGACGCGGGCGCGCTGGTCGACTACCAGAGCGCCGCTTGCTCATCGTCCTGGCGTTGTTTGTGGCGATCTGGACCGTAGATGGCCTCAATTCGTATCTCACCTTGTTCCCGGGCTTGCCTTACCTTTACACGCCCAGCAATCTCCTGCGCGTGAGCACAGGCGCCCTGCAGGGGATGGCGTTGGTCGCCCTCTTCGCGCCCGTCTTCAACAGCGTCCTCTGGCGCGAGCCGACGGACGAGGCCAGTTTGAGCGGTGGGCGCGACCTGGCGGTTTGGTGCGGCCTTGCGGCGGGCATTGTCGCGCTGATGGAAAGCGGGTGGCCATGGCTACTCTACCCCCTGGCCTTCCTGAGCGTCCTGGGCGTGCTCGTGTTGTTGACCATGGTCAACAGCATGATCGTCACCCTGGCGCTGCGCAGCGAAGGGAGTGTGAGCGCCTGGAAAGAGGCGGCGGTTGTACTGGCGCCGGGGCTGGCGCTGGCGCTCATCGAGATCGCGATGATCGATCTGGCGCGAGCGGCGGTGACGGCGTGGCTGGGGCTGCCGTTTTGACGAACGGATTTGTGCAAAAAAGCGATTGACAGGCTCCTGGCTTTGCGTTATGATTTGACCAGTTGATCGCCCTACCAGCCTTTCATTGCTCTCCCGCGTTGCAGTCACCTCTTCATCCATTGCGTCTGTTCCGTCTTGCAGAGAGTGCGGTTCATCTCACAAATTCATGAGGAGGGAGGAACCATGTCTCGCATCCCCGGACGGTTGAGCTATCTGGTGGTGGCGCTGCTCGTCATCGCGGCGCTCCTCATCGCGTGCGCGCCGCCTGTTGCGCCAGGCGCCCCCGCGGCCGGCCAGGCCCAGCCGGCGGCCAAGGTGAAGGTAGTATACTGGGGGCACAACTTCGAGCCGCGCGTCGAGCTAGACAAGAAGTATATCGCCAAGTTCATGGAGGAAAACCCCGATATCGAAGTCGAGTATGAGGTCATCCCCAGCGACTTCGACGCCAAGTTGCGCACGGCGATGGCCGCTGGCACAGGGCCGGATCTCTTCGCCCAATGGAACGGCGACATGGGGACCTTCTACGCGCAGGGCGCCATCGTCCCCGTGGACTTCGAGGCGATCGGCTTCGCGAGCCAGAAAGAGTTCATGGACCTGTACATCGCTCCCGAGAACATCCTGCAGGGCGCCATCTTCGAGGGCAAGCTCTACGGCATCCCGAATGAGGTCAGCATTTATGGGTGCTACGTCAACAAGAAGATGTTCGAGGAAGCCGGCCTCGATCCAGACAAAGACTTCCCTGCCACCTGGGAAGACATGGTGGTCGTGGCTGAAAAGCTGACGAAGCGCGATGCTGACGGCAAGATCGTCCAACTTGGCTTCAACTTCGACTGGGGGTTGCCGGTCTGGATGTATCTCCAATGGGGCGCCATGGTCCGCCAGTTGGGAGGCTCCGAGCTGAAGCCGGCCTCGCCCGAAGGCGAAAAGGTCATGCAGTATTGGGTGGACTGGGTCAACAAAGGCCTGGGCGGGCCAGCTTATTGGACCGGTCAAACCGCTGAGTTCACAGCCGGCAAACAGGCGATCGCCTGCGCGATCGGGTCGTGGGGTCGTCCTCTCGTCGAAGCCGCCGAAATCGACTACCTGGTGAAGCCGGTCCCGATCTGGGCCGACGCGGTGAACCAGAATCATTTCGATATCTACGCTTACTTCCACATGGTGAACTCGCGGTCGGCGCCCGAAGTGCAGCGGGCGGCGTGGAAGCTGGCTTACGAGCTGGATTCCCATCCGGTCGAGTATCTGGTCGCCACCGGCCTGCTACAGCCTCGCAAGGAGGTGGAGCAGTCGCCCGAATTCCAGCAGATCCCCTTCCTGAACGTCTTCCTGGATTCGATGAAGACCAGCATGTACTCGCCGCGCGTGGCCGCGTTCAACGAGGTGGCCGATGCGCTGATGCGCGCGCGCGACCGTTGTGTCGTCGAAGGCATGGACATCAAGCAATCGCTCGAACAGGCGCAAGCCGAGATCGAGGATATCATCGCCAAGAGCGGCCTGACCAGCCAGTAGCCAGTCAGTTCAGACGCACCACGGGGGCGGAGGGAACCCCGAAGCAGGGGAGAAAGCCCTCCGCCTTTTTTCTATCAGGAGGTGGGCATGGCCCAGACACGAACCCTGGCGGCGAACATGAGGGCAACGCGCAGCTTCTATCGCAGCATGGCGTTCCGTCGCGGGCTGTACGGCATGCTCTTCGTCGCGCCGGCGATGCTCTTTTTCCTCATGTTCAGCCTCTACCCGATGGTCAACGGACTTTATTTAAGCCTGACCGAGTACACTCTGCTTAAGCCGCCGCGTTTCATCGGCTTCGGCAACTACATCGACCTGGCGAAGAATCGGGAGTTCATCAACGGCATCCGGGTCACCGCTACGTTCGTCCTGGGCACCACCGTCCCCAAATGGATCCTCTCGCTCGCCCTGGCGTTGTTGTTTCTGCGTCCCTTTCGCGGCCGCGAGGTGTATAAGGTCCTGTATTTCACGCCGACCCTGCTCTCCGGGGTGGTCATCTCGCTGGTCTGGAAGTTGCTCTTCAACCCCGGCGGTTTGGTGACGGCGCTGGCGCGCCCTCTTACGGGCAAGGTGGAGATGTTCTGGTTGGCGGATGCCACACTCACCCCCCTGGCTCTGATCGCGGTCGACAACTGGGCGGGCATCCCGTTCTATATGATCATCTGGATCGCCGGGCTGGTCGGCATCCCGCGCGAGTTCTACGAGGCGGCCCTCATCGACGGCGCGGGGCGCTGGCAGGCGTTCTGGCGGATCACGTTGCCATTGCTGCGCCCGACGACGCTCTTCGTGATCGTGATCTCGACGATCGGCTCGTTCCAGGCCTTCTCCCTCCAATACATCATGACGCGCGGCGGCCCGAGCAACCTGACGACGACCATCGCCTTGTTGGTGTACAATTATGGTTTTAACTTCTTCAAAATGGGGGTAGCGGCCGCGATGTCTGTTTTGATGTTCATTGTCATCGTCGCGATCACGATGCTGCAGATTCGCGGCGTACGCGCCGAGGAAACCAGCTACACCTGAGGAGAAATGTGTCATGCAGCGAACCCGTCGGTCTACGGCTCATCTTGCGATCGGCCTGATCCAGCAAGCGCTCTTGTATATCGTCGTCACCCTGGGGCTATTGGTCTTCTGCATCCCCGTCTATTACATGGTAAGCACCAGTTTCAAAGCCGAGTCAGAAGTCTTCGCCATGCCCATCCACTGGATTCCGCACCAATTCCGGCCCAGCAATTATCCTGAAGCCTTCGCCGCGGCCCCTTTCGCGCGCTACTTCTACAACAGCGTCGTCGTCGCCATCGCCGTCGTCCTCGCCACTCTCTTCTTCAGCGCTCTCGCCGGCTACGGCTTCGCCAAATTCTCGTTCCCCGGCCAGAGGATCGCCTTTCTCTTCGTCCTGAGCACGATGATGATCCCCTTCCAGGTGTTGCTGATCCCACTCTACGTGGTGGTCTATGGCCTGGGCTGGACCAATTCCTACGCCGGGTTGATCATCCCTGGGGCGATCAGCGCCTTCGGCGTCTTCCTGATGCGCCAGTTCTGCCTGACCCTGCCGGATGAGCTGCTCGACGCCGCGCGCATCGACGGCAGCGGGGAGCTGGGCATCTTCCTGCAGATCGTCCTGCCGCTGCTCAAGCCGCCGCTGGCCTCGCTGGCCATCATCACCTTCATGGGCAGTTGGAATAACTTCCTGTGGCCGCTGATCGTCGTCACCAAAGGCGATCTCTTCACGCTGCCGGTGGGGATGACGGTCTTCACGCAGCCGATGCGTGCGCCCTATTGGACCTATATCATGGCCGTCTCCACGGTCGCGACCTTCCCCATGGTCCTCGTGTTCGTCACGCTGCAGCGCTACTTCATTCAGGGGGTGGTGCTGTCGGGGATGAAGGGGTAACAAGCAAGGGGGATGAAGGGGTAAGGTGCAAAGGTGAAGAAGGGATAAAGTGCAAAGGTGAAGGAGGAGTCTCTATGAGCATTTTCCGCGCTGGATTCGGAAGGGTTGATGTAACCCCCCGGCTGGGCTGTAAGCTGGTCGGCTATGGCGGCCGCGACGGCGGCGCCACGGGTGTGCATGATCCCCTGCAGGCGCGCGCGGCCGTCTTCGAGGACGCGGGCGGTCGCTGGGCGGTGATCGCCGTCGAGTTCCTCTACCTGAACGCCGACACTGTCCGGGAGATCCGTCAGGCGGTGGCGAAGCGAGTCGGCATCCCGCCGTCGAACGTCTTCGCGTCGACGATCCATACGCACGCCGGCCCGCACGATCTGCACGCCGACAACTGGTCGCGCCCTCTGCCAGAGATCATCGCCGACGCGGTCGAAGCCGCGTGCGACGCCCTGCAACCAGCGCGCCTCGGCGGCGGATATGGCGTCCTCTACGGCTATTCCATCAACCGGCGGTACATCGACCGTCCCATCGATCCCGGCGTTGCGGTGATCCGCGTGGACGATGTCGCTGGCAAGCCCCTTGGGCTGATCACCAACTTCGCCTGCCACGCCGTTGTCCTCGGCTACGATAACTACTTGATCAGCGCGGACTGGCCGGGCTATGCATGCCGCAAGATGGAAGCGGAGCTGGGGCCAGGGAGCACGGTGATGTTCCTGCAAGGCGGCTCCGGCGATGTCAATCCGCTCGTCAAGGGGGTTCGCGCGCGCCTGCGCAACGGCCATCCGGTCATCGCGATCGGCGACATCAGCGTCTACTACGGCCGGGCGGACGACCCGGCGCGCTGGAACATCGGCGATCGCGGAGGGGGCACGTTCGAAGAGGTGGCGGAGTTGGGCGAGGCCTTCAGCGAGGAGGCGCTGTACGTCGCCCGCCACATTCACACGACCGAGCCAACCACGCCCGCCTGGTCCGCGCAGGTCACAGTCGAAGCGCTGGCTGATCCTGGAGAATCGACTTTCCAGCCGCCTCCTCTCTCCCTGGCCTTGATCACGGAGAAGCCGACGGCCGTCACCGAGCGTTCGATCCCGGCCGAGGTGATGCTCCTCCAGGTCGGCGACATGCTGCTGGTCGGCGAGCCGGGAGAGGTCTTCAGCCAGACGGCTGTCCGCATTAAGGCCGCCCTGCGGCGCATGGGATACGTCACACCGATGCTGGTGACTTATGCCAACGGCTGGCTGGCCTACCTGCCCGAACCAGACGCCTTCGATGAGGGAGGCTACGAGCCGGGGTGGCCGGTGCGCCTGGGGATCAGCCGCAACATCCAGACGCGAGTTTGGGAAGCGATCGAGCCGATCCTCCGCCAGCGGGCGGGATCGGGGACGCCAGCAACCATCATAGGGTGACCACAAGGAGGCATCGCATGGACATCGGAAAGGCCTTTCGCTTCGTCTTCGACGATCGCGACTGGGTGACCAAGGTCTTGATCGGCGGCGTAATGAGCCTGCTCAGCCCGCTGCTGATCGGCGTGTTTTTCCTGGCGGGATACTCCGTCGACCTCATTAAGAACGTCATGAACGACGTAGACCCGCCTCTGCCCAAATGGGAAAACCTGGGCGATAAAGCGGTCAAGGGGATCAAGCTCACGGTCGTCTTCCTGGTTTGGGCGATCCCCATCATCGCCGTATCCATCCTGTCGGCGCTCTTCTCGATCATCGTGAGCAGCAATGGCGGGGAGATAGAAGGGGTCGCGGCAGCGATTTCCTTCTGTTTCGGATGCATCAATTTCATCTTGGGAATCCTTCTGGCCCTGGTCTCGCCGGCGATCTACGTGCGCTTCGCGCAGACGGAGCAGATCAGTTCGGGATTCCAGTTCGGCGAGATCCTGGCGTTCACGCAGCGCAACCTGGGCGACATCATCGTGGCGCTCTTGATCTCCATCGTCGCCAGCATCGTCGCTGCGATCGCGGGAACGATCCTGTGTCTGATCGGCCTGCTCTTCACGATGTTCTGGGCTTCCCTCGTCCAGACGCATCTGTTCGGCCAGATCGGGCGCAAGGACATTGGCGCCTCCGCCCTCAGCGCGTCCGCGCCGCCCTCCGCCCCGATCATCTCCTGAGGCCGCGATCGAACGCCGCCCCGGCGTTCCCTTCACCATCTCCTGATCCCTCTTCCTCTCCTGGGCTGCCTGGGAGAGGAAGAGGGAGAATCGGTTGCTATCCTTTCAAGCCGGTCAGCGCGATCCCCTCGATGAAGCGTCGCTGAGCGAGGAAATAGACGACGAGCACGGGCAGCACAGCGATCGTGGCGCCGGCGCACATTGAAGCCACATCCGAGCCGAAGCGGCCGCGCAATTGCCCCAGGCCGAGCGGCAGGGTGTAGAGCGCCGGCTCGTCGATAATCACCAACGGCCATAAGAAGTCGTCCCACGTGCCCTGGAAGGTGAAGATCCCCAAGGCGCCAATGGCAGCGGTCGAGAGGGGCACGATGATGCGAAAGAAAATGCCGAACTCGGAAGCGCCATCGATGCGCCCGGCGTCGATGAGGTCGTTAGGGATCGAGTGCATGAACTGGCGCATCAGGAAGATGCCGAAGGGGCTGTAGGCGCTGGGGATGATCAACGCCCAATAGGAGTTGGTCCAGCGGAAATCGATCATCAGCGCGTAGAGGGGGATGATCGAAACATTGAAGGGGATCATCATCATGCTCAGGACGAGGACGAACAGCAGATCGCGGCCGCGAAACTCGAACTTGGCGAAGATATAGCCAGCCATCGCGCTGGTCAGGAGGACCAGGAACGTCACACAGAAAGTGACAAAAAAGCTGTTGCGGAAGAAGACGGGGAAACCGCCGCCGCGCAACTCGCCCAGGGTAGCCCACGGTTCGAGCGTCGGCGACTTGGGCCACCACGTCGGCGGGAAGACCATCACCTCGGCGCGCGGCTTAAACGACGTGATGATCATCCAATAGAAGGGGGCGATCATCACCAACGCCCCCAGGCCAAGCAGGAACCAGATCGCCCAACGCTCGACGCGACGGCTTATTCTGCTTCGAGAAGAGGCGACGCTCGACCAGGTGAGTTGACGTGTCGTCATGGCGTCCCTCCGTCAGTATTCCCAGCGCGTTTGCAGCACGCGCAGTTGGAGAAGGGTCAAAACGAGGATGATGATGAATAAGATCAGGCCCATGGCCGATCCATAGCCCAGTTCCAGCTCGCGAAACGCCATCAGCCATTGATAGACGGCGACGACCATGGTGGCGTTGTTAGGGCCGCCCGGGAGGCTATCGCCGCCGGAGCTCATGACGTAGATGGGGCCGAACACTTGCAGCGAACCGATCACGCCGGTAACGAGGACGAAGACGAACGTCGGCTGCAGCAAAGGGATCGTGATGCGCCAGAAGGTGTGCCAGCGGTTAGCGCCATCGACTTTGGCTGCGTCGTAGAAAGTGGGCGGGATCGTGGACAGGCCAGCCATAAAGAGCACCATCGTGAAGCCCAACCCTTTCCAGATGGCATAAGCGCCGATGCTCGGCAGCGCGAGCTGCGTCGAGATCAGCCAGCGTTGGGTGGGCAGGCCGGCCAGCGTCAACAGTTGATTGAAGAGGCCGAAAGAGGGCTGGTACAGCCACTTCCAGACCAGGGCAGTGGCGATGGTGGAAGTGACGACGGGAAGAAAATAGATGGTCCGGTAAAAGCTGCGCAGGCTGCCGCTGGCCTCGATGGCGAGCGCCAGGATCAACGCCAAAGCCAGGCCAGGTGGGATCGTGAGCAAGGCATAGTAGAAGGTGTTTTTCAAGGCGATCTGAAAGATCGGATCGGCGAGCGCCTTGCGGTATTGCTGCAAGCCGACGAAGGGGGCGTTGGGATCGAACGCGCGCCACAGGGTAAAGCTGCCCCAGAAGCCGCGCACGACCGGGTAGATCCAAAACAGGACAAAAGAGAGGATCAAAGGAACCAACACGATCAGAAGAAACGCCGCCTGTTGCGTCTGGCGCCGATTGGACCAGGCACTCAGGCGGGAGCGCCATGTGCCTGTGTAATCGGTCGCAGCCACAGTCATGGTCTTGCTCCTCAGGGTCGTCTGAGGGGGTTGCGGGCGATCGAACTGGCGCCCACAACCCCCGGGGCTTTTATGCTGCTGGCGGCTGATAGTTGCGCTCGACGATATATCGTTTCTTGCCCGATTCCCTGAGCGCCGTGTTCATCTGTTCGGTCGCCTTGTCCAGCGCCTCTTTGGGATCCTTGGCTTCGAGGACGACCTCATCGAACATGGCGCGCCAGAACTTTTCGGCTTCGAGCGGGCGTTCCCCATAGTTCACGCGATAAGGCAGCGTGTCGGCCTGGGTCGCGATGACGTTATCGCCGGTGATCTGCGGGTCTTTGAGGAGGTGGATCGCATCCGGCGGTCCCTGCATGACCTTGGCCCAGCGAATGCGGTTCTCATCGGAGCCGATCATGAGCTTGATGAAGTCGAAGGCGAGCGCCTTCACTTCATCGGGGAACTTATTGAAGACGCAGAACCCCTCTTCAGGCACTTGCAGGCCCCAGGAGGGGAGGCCGGTGCCCGTGAAGGTCGGCTCCACTGCCGTCGCCCATTTGCCTTCCATCTGCGGGAAGGTGCTGTTGATGCCGGGGGCGGTGTAGCCCATGTTGATGTAGAAAGCTGCCTGCCCGTTCCCGAAGGCATCGCCCTGGCCCAGGAATTCGGGATCATCGATCTTCCAGGTGTGGTAGATGTCCTTGATGAACTGCAGGGCACGCACCCCTTCTTCGCGGTTCCACAGCGCCTCCGTCCCTTCCTCGTTGAACAGCCATCCCCCCTGCTGATAGATCAGGTCCATCCAGAACCACTCGCGCGCCCAGTAGTCGTTCATGGAGAGGCCGACCTGAACGATCTTGCCGCTGCTGTCCGTCTTGGTGAGCTGCTGGGCCATCTTGATGAAATCATCCCACTTGCGGGGGATGTCGGACTCCTTGATCCCCTCTTTCTCCAGCAGCTCGCGGTTGTAGTAGACCGCATCGGCATAGAAGCAGAAATCGCACGTGAAGATCTCTCCGGTCTCAGGATCGCGGTTGAAGGGGGTGCTGATCAAATCGTTCCAGTCAAAGATGTCATCAGGATAGGGAGTGAGCACGCCAGCGCGTTGCAGATCGTAACGCCAGAAGTAGTGGATATTAGAGAACGCAGGGCCGGAGCCGGCGGAGGCTACGGTCAAGATCTTGGTCTCGATCTCGGTCCATTCAAGGGGATTGTATTTCAGAGTGACTCCAGGATGGGAAGCCTGCCACTCCTTGATCAGCTCCTCCATGAAGGCCACGCGCGGATCATAGGCCCAATCCCAGAATTCGATGGTGCCCTGAAAGCCAGCCGCGCCAGCAGCGGCAGGAGCAGCAGGCTGTGCGGGCGCGGAGGGAGCGCAGGCAGCCAGGGCCGCCGCGCCGCCCGTGAGAGCCAACAGGCGCAGGAAATCGCGCCGATCTACCCGAGTTTGCCAGGCTTTCTTGCCGTACATGATTTCCTCCTTTGCTAGGGTTGAGCCAGCTAGAGAATGAGCAGCGAGTGGCGAGTAACGGGTGACGGGTGACGGGTGACGATTGACGATTGACGATTGACGATTCACTCGTTAAGAGTCTTCCCTGCCTCCTGGATCACCGCCAACAGCCGCCGTTCGAGGTCTTCGTCCAGGAGCGGCGGATCAGGCGGCTCGCTCGCGATCGCACGGTACCGCTCCAGGGCATAGTCGACGTCGAGCGGACGCCCGGCGCGCGCCCAGGGTTCGAACATCTGACGCGACCAGAGTTGCGGCTGCCAGTGCTCGGCGCGGAAGTAGCGCGCTGTATGTTCGCTGTCGAGGAAGATGCGGCCCGGCCCCCGCTCGCGCAGGGTCTCGAAGCCGATGGCTTCGTCGGTGACGGCATAATCGCGCACGAAGCACCGCAGGGCGCCGATGAACTCGTTGTCGAGGATCATCTGGATCGGAGAAAAGACCTGATCGATCGAGAGCAATCCCGCGTCGATGTGCGCGCCGCCGCCCAGCAACAGGGTGGGGATGGCGGTCAGCGCCTTCTGCGCGCCCGCCTCCACTGAGGGCAACTTGGCGTCGGCCAGGCCGCAGTGGCCGCTGAAGCTGGCCCGATAGAAGCGCGCCAGTTGCGCCGTCATCAGGTTCGTGATCGCCATCTCCGGCCGGCCGTAGGGATAGATCAACGTGTGCAGATCGAGCACGGAGACCGAGCATCCCAGATGGAGGCGACGCTCTCCCCACAGCGCGCGCTCGAGGATGGCGATCAGCAACTGCTCGGCGAGGTTGAGGGTGACGGCGCCGGCCAGCGTGACAGGCGCCGTGCCGCCCGCGCTCAGCATGTTGCCGATGCGCACACGCAAGCCGCGTCGCCAGAAGTAGGCTACTTGGTCCGCCTCGTTGCGCGCCAGCCGCAAGGGAGAGGCGAGGTAGACGGCGCCGCGGAAGAGATCGGCCAACGGCAGCCCACGCGCCTCCGCATAAACGCTCGTCATCTCCAGGATGAAGGGGCAACACGCCGTGACCTGGATCGTCCCGTGTTCGTGCACACCGTACTTCCAGGCGTAGAGACGCTCATACAGCGGTTCCAGGTGCGCGGGCACTCCCAGGGGACAACCCAGCAGGCCCGCGCTGCCGATGTGCTCCAATCGCCTGGCCACGTGAAAGTAGTCGAGGAGATGCTCTCGGTTCCAAGGCTCCAGGCGATCGGTCCCGGGGATATGATAATAGCCGAGGTAGACGCCTGCGCTGGCCGACAGGCTCGGAATGGCCGTCTCCCAGTCGTAGGGGATGGATTCAGCCAAGAAACGTTCGACGAAGGCGACGGGGAAACGCACCGTCTGCGATGCGCGCGCGACCTGCCCGCCGACTGCTGCCAGCGCCTCCAGCAGGTCATCGTTCTCGACGAGCATGCCGACCTCGGCGAGGATGCGCAACATGTTGCGGTGGATGGTCTCGATCTCGGTTTGGCTCAGCCCCCCGAAGGCATTCGCAGCAACGCGCATAGGAGCCCTTGTCTGGAGCAGCTCGCCTCAGGCGAACTGCGGCAAGTACGGTCGATGGGCCTTGAGCAGATCATCGGCCAGACGGCTGGCGACCGCCGGGTCGCTGACCGAGCCGTCGGCCAGCAGCGCCTCGACGAAAAGGGCGCGGCTGCCGGTAAGGGCCGCCTCGACAGTAATATCGTGAGCGGCGAGCCGGCGGCGCAACGGCGCGGCCAGCAGGTCGGGGAAATCGGGCACCTGCACTGGCAGCAGCCCGCGGCCAGTGGCCACACAGGACAACTCCAGAACGGCGTCATCAGGCAACTGAGGGATGGCGCCGCGATTGGGCAGGTTGGCCGCGAACATGGCGCGGCTGTCGGCCTGAATGGCGTTGAGGATATCGAGCAATTGGGCGTGCTCCCCCTCCGCCCGCTCGAAGACGCGCAGGTCGAGCGGGGCCTCGCCCAGGGCCTGGGCCTTCATGCGCGCGTAGATGTCGTCGCCGTGCGCCAGGATCTGCTCGACCGAGAAGACATCGACGCCCAACTTGCCGCGGCCGTAATAGTCGCCGTTGGGGAAGCGCTCGGGGAAGAACTCGACGACATGACGGTCGTTGACCGCGGGATAGGCCCCGTACGTCTCGAAAAGCGACCAGGAGAAGGGGTTGCGGGCGGCGGGAATGTAGCGCTTGTCGCGCTCGAGCGTCGTGTCGCCGCCAGGGGCTGCGGCGGCGCCCGCTGCCATCGACGCGTCCGCAGCGCGCTCGCGCGCGAGCTGGGCGCGCACCAACGGCCAGGCGTCCTCGCCCCGCCAGCGCAGGTCGTAGATCCACGTGAAATGATTGACGCCCGCCGCCAGGTACGACACCTCGACCACCGGCTTGCCGATGAAGGCCGCCAGCTCAAGGTAGACATCATAGGTGCCGATGCACAGGCCAACGACATTGGCGCCCGTGGCCTTGCGGATGGCCGCGCAGTTCACGGTCATCGGGTTGGAGTAGTTGACGAAAAAAGCGTTGGGGCACAACTTCATCACGTCTTGCGCGATGGCGACGTTGGCCGGGATCATGCGCATGGCGCGCGAGACGCCCCCCGCCATCACACTGTCGCCCACGGGCTGGTAGATGCCGTACTGACGAGGGATGACGACATCTGCTTCCCAGGCGCGACGCCCACCGACGCCAATGGTGGTGACGACGACATCGGCGCCGGGGAGAAGGTCGCAGCGATCGGTGGAGCTGGCGATCGTGATGTCGGCGTCGCGAGCCTGGACCATTCGTCGGCTCAACCCTTCGGCCACCTGAAGCGCCAATGGGTCGATGTCGACCAGCGCCAAATGCCAGGGCTGTCCGGAGAGGATCAGATCCGCGACCAGGCCCTGGGTGAACATCGCGCTGCCAGCGCCGATGAGAACGATTGTGCGTCGGTTCATGGTGAAGTCTCCTCGTGAATTGTCGTTCGATCAAGGACGAGTTGGCCTTGCAGTCCGCCGCGCGCCTGGGTGACAGCGCGCCCGCAGCGGTTGCCCAACTCGGCGCATTCGGGCAGAGGACGCCCGGCCAGCCACGCGGCGAGAAAGCCCGCGTCGAAGCTGTCGCCAGCGCCCACCGTATCGACGACGATGGCGACCCGGTCGACGGGTACACACCAGCGCTGTGCTCCCCGCCCCACCAACGCGCCCGCGGCGCCGCGCTTGATCGCCACGATCGGCGCCTGGACCAGCAATGTCGTTAACGCAGCATCCACGGTTCGTTGCCGGGAGATGGCCAGCGCTTCCTGTTCGTTAGGTAGGAACAGATCGACATGCGCCAGCGCCGCCGTCAGGCCGCCGTCCCAGGCCTGCGCTGGGTCCCAGTTGGTATCCAGAGATACGGTCAGCCCGAGCGACCTGGCGCGGCTGAGAATGGCGGGGACGGCAGGCAATAGATTGGTCTGCAGATAGTAGCTGCCATAGTGCAGGTGGCGACCGCTACTCAGAAACGCATCAGTCACATCGGCCGGATAGACGGCGTTGAGGCTGCCGCCGTAGGTGAGGATCGCGCGGTCGCCATCGGGCTTGCAGAGGGCAATGCCGAGGCCTGTCTTGAGCGCGGGATCGACGCGAACGAAGCGCGTGTCGACGCCGCTCTCCTGCAGGCGCTGCAGGACCAGACGTCCATACGGATCGTCGCCCACGCGGCCCAAGATAGCCACGCGCAATCCCAGCTTCGCCGCCTGGCAGGCGCAGATGGCCGTCGAGCCTCCCATCTCCAAAAAGTAATCGGGCACCCACTGCTCAGCCTGACCGAAGCGCGGCAGCGTCTCCCCCAGGTCGACGATCAAATCCACGCACAGGTCGCCGATGGTGAGCAGGTCAAACTCCGCCACGGTGGGCCTTCCAGGTCTCCACAAACACATCCACGTTCTGCCAGGCGCGCCGGGTGATCTCGGTGATGTTGTCAACGGGAGAGAGGATAAAGCCGTTGACGTCACGCATGAGATCGAGCGCATAGATCACAGCCTGACGCACCTCCTCGGCGCTGCCTTGTTCGACGGTGATGGCGCCGTTGACGCCGCCCCACAGGCAAACGCGCCCGCCCAGCTTGTCGTGCATCACCTGCAAGGGATCCTCGCCATGCTGCAGCGGATCGACGCCGATCAAGACATCGACGCCCACCTCACGGATGTTATCGAGCATCGGGAGCGCGCTGCTCGTCATGATGTAGCCGAAAGGAGTAGCGTACTCATGCGCGAGCTTCACCTCCTCCTGCAGCGTGGGCAGGAGAAACTCACGGTAGAGTCGGGGCGACCAGAAGTCAGCGCTCTCGTACCAGGCGCGACGGATGAAGAGATCGACGCCGGCTTCCAGGATGACGCGCATGCGCTGGCGGTTCCAGGCAGCGATCGTGGCGAGCAGCTCGGCGAGCAAGACGGGCTGGTCGATCATCAGGTACATCATGTTATCGAGGCCGCACAGCCAGCCGACCATGTCGGCGCCGACGCCCCAACCGCCAGCCAGCAGGACGCCGTATTGATCGCTGAAGGCGCCCGCGCGCGCGCGTTCGGCGCGGAAAGCGGCAATCTCCTCGGCGGTGGGAGGTTGCAGGATCGTTTGCAAGATGCGCACGTCGGCCTCGTTCGTGATCAAGGGTTTGACGGCGCGCGGGATCTGATAGTCGCCCATGAAGGGGACGGCGTTGCCATAGGGCCAGTCGTCGGTCTTGCGCACCTGCGTCGTGAGCGTCCCCGCGGGGGTGTGGTATTCCTTATGCAGGATCGGGAACGATTCTCCGGGCAACTCCTCGATCCAGAGATCGACCCGAACTTCCGGCGGCAGGCGCACGGGCAGGCCGCGCAGATCGGGATGGTTGGGCCGTTCGTTGCGCCAGGAGGAGGGGATGAACAACATGCTATCCAACCCCATCTCCAGCTCGTGCAAGGCCACCTCATAGGCGTCCTGGCAGCGCCCGCGCATGGCGGAGAAGCTCATGAACGCGCAGGGCACATGATCGACTTCCTGGCAATGAAGCGCCCGGATCAAGCGCTGACGAGAGGTGAGTGCTTGAGACATAGCTCCTCATTTGGGGTAACAGGATGAAAAGACTGCAAAGCGTCGAGCAACGCCACAGTCATCGTGGGATGGATAGGCCCTTGAGGACTACCGACCTAACAGGGACACATACACACGGTTCTGGCTGGTCTCCTGACCAGCCAGGGGCACGGTCAGGAAACCGTGCTGAAACTTTTGAATAGGTTCCTAATAAGGACACGTACACTATAGCAGGAGAGGGAGTGGGCGTCAAGGGCGCGACCTTCTGATCTGCCAGGTGAGGACGAAGCTTCCTAAATTGGCCGGTTCCCCCTATTGACAACGTCGCTGAAATCGATTACAATAGGAGTGTAATCGATTTCAATAATGGATCGTAGAGCGGAACGCGATGGTCAAGATCAAAGAAGTCGCGCGCGAGGCTGGCGTTTCCGTGGCGACGGTCAGCCGTACCCTCGCCGGCTATCCTCACGTCAGCGCTGATGCCCGCAAGCGAGTTTTGGAGGCCGTGGAGCGGCTCGGCTACCGGCCGGATCAGGTCGCTCGCTCGCTACGACGGCGGCGCAACAACCTCATCGGCCTCGTAGTCTCCACCATCGAGAATGTCTTCTTTACCGAAGTCGCGCGAGCGGCGGAACGGGAGGCTCATCGTCGCGGCTACAACCTGATCGTCTGCAATACCGACGAGGACCCCCATCAAGAGGAGATGTACCTGGGCGTCCTCGATCGCCAACTGGTCGCTGGCGTGATCCTGGCCCCCGCGCCGGGGGAGGCGCAACATCTGGCTCCCTATCTGGAGCAGAAGTTGCCCATGGTGTTGATCAATCGACGACTGGAAAACCTTCCCTGTACCTCGATCACCTCTGACGATGAGGAGGCAGCTTACGAGCTGGTGAAATGGCTCGTCTCCCAAGGCAAGCGGCGCGTCGCGGCGATCACTGGCCTACCCGGCGTCTTCACGACATGGAAGCGGTTACGCGGCTACCACCGTGCGTTGATGGACTTGGGGCTTCCCCGGGATCCCACTTTAGAGATGTCCGGTATGGCTCGCTTGGAGGGAGGCTACAGAGCGGCTTGGGAACTCCTCCATCGCGATGATCCTCCCGATGCCTTTTGTGTCTTCAACAATCTGATGACCCAAGGTGTGGTGATGGCTCTCCAAGACAGGGGCCTGTCGTGGCCTGAGCCGGTGGATGTGGCAGGGTTTGGTGCCTTCGGCGCCGCCAGACTGTATCGCCCGCCGCTGACTCTGGTGGCGCAGCCAACCCACGAGATGGGAGAGCGAGCGGTACAAGTGCTATTAGCGCAGATGGAAGGAAAGGCGGGCCCACAACCTGAGACGATCGTCCTTAGCAATCGGGTTGTGACGCGAGACGAGTGGCTATCGAGGCGCCATGGCCCGCCCTTAGGAGATACGGCGATGGATGCCGAATAGCATCTGTGGAAAGCGTCCGAGGGGCAAAAGAGTAGTCCCTTTGCCATGGCTTTTGGGTGGCCCACCTGGGCCTGGCGTTCACTCTAACTTAGGAGGAATCTCTCGATGGCCGACACACAAGCTGCTACCGACAAAGACCCCTTTGAGCTGCGTAGGCTGTACAAGTACCTGCGCGTCGTAGATGTGGTCGACGCCATGGACGGCATCGGCTATTTCAACATCGGCCTGATGTCGCCGGAGATCCGCCCCTTGTGGCCGGGGATGCGATTCTGGGGCGTCGCCCTGACCGTCCGTTGCGTCCCGGCGAATCGGCCCATGTGGCCCCTGAAGACGACGGAGGAGATCGTCAACGCCCATGGAATCTGGTTCAAGGAGATGGGACATATCGGCTTCGATGACCTGATCCGGCCAGGTCATGTGATCGTCACGGATACAGGTGGTTCGGGCGAAGTGGGCTTCTGGGGCTCCAACAATAGCCTGGGCGCCCTCGCGCGAGGGGCAGTGGGGATTGTCACCGATGGGTACTGCCGTGATACGGCAGAAGTGGCCCTGCAGAAAACGCCCATCGCCGCGCGAGCCAGAGGGCGGACCATCATCCCTGGCCGTATTCAGGTGGTGGAGGTGCAGACGACCATCGGCTGCGCCGGGGCACAGGTGCGCCCCGGCGACATCGTAGGATGCGACGATGACGGCATCGTGGTCGTGCCATGGGAGATCGCGGAGGAGGTGGCCGTTCATGCTCGTGCGATCCTTCTGGCGGATATGCGAGGACGCCGACGCTTGTACGAACGGTTAGGGATGACGCCTGATGAGACAGTCGACTACGAGGCCGTGGAGGCATATTACGGTCAGTTCGATTGAGGAGGCGAATCATTGCCGAACACACATGTTCGGCTCCCCCCATCCCTTGTGATCCTTGAGAGGAGGGTAAGAAAATGCAGTCCGATTTCTCGCGGCGACAGTTATCCCGGCGTCAGTTGTTAGGGCTGCTAGGCAAGGGCTCGGCGGCCCTGGGCTTCGTCGCGCTGGCTCAGGCGTGTCAGGTGCCTGCAGCGGCGCCCGCGGTGGGCGAGGCTGCTCCGCAACCTGCCGTTAAGGAGGTAACCACCATCGAATGGGTGACCCCGGCGGCGGTTGGTCTGGAGCGAACGATGTACGAGAACTTCATCTACAAGTTCCAGGAGGAGAACGCGGATATCAAGGTCAAGGTCAGCTTCGAGGCATGGAACGACTACATGACGAAGCTGCCTACGATGCTAGCCGGCGGGGTGGTGCCTGACATGATTCACCAGCACATGAGCATCGTCCAGGAGTACGCTTATCGCGGTGCCCTGCTGGATCTGATCCCCTACATGGAGCGGGATGGAGTCAAACCTGAGGACTATATCCCTGCGCTGTTCGAAGCCTTCAGCCACAAGGGCAAGACCTATGGCATCCCAAAGGACAGCGCCGCGTGGGGCGTCTATTACAACAAGACGCTCTTTGATGAGGCCGGGTTGGAATATCCGAAAGATGACTGGACTTTAGAGGACTTCCGTACCTTGGCTCTGGAGCTGACCCGTGACCAGAACGGCAATCCGGCCAGCAACCCCAGCTTCGATCGTCAGAACATCAAGCAATGGGGCTTCGTCTGGATGGAGCCGACGCCAACGGCGTCGGAGAACGCCCGAGGCTTCGTGAAGGCTTTCGGCGGTGATTGGTATACCGAAGATTACAAGCAGACGCTGATCACGGATCCGCCCGTGCTGGAAGATTTCCGCATGTTCCACGAGATGCGCTGCGTGGAGAACAGTATCCCCACGCCAGCGCAGGCGCTGGGGCAGGGCGATCCCTTCCGCGCAGGTCTCGTCGCCATGGCGGTGAGCTTCCACATCATGACCTTCTTCTCCAAGCAGGAGAACGTGAAGTTTGATTACGACGTGACCTTCATGCCGGCCGGACCTGGTGGCCAGTACGTTGTGGTGGGCTGCAGTGGATGGGCATTGCCAGCCCAGGCGAAGCACAAGGAAGAGGGGTGGCGCTTCATCCGCTTCCTGACCAGCCTGCCCGTGCAGCAGTACATTGGCCAGCAGAAGCGGTGGGGCGTTTCTCTGAAAGATGCCGTCGACGCGATCGTGCCAGACGATGGGTACCCGCCGCATTTCGCTATGGTCCACACGGATCCCTTCAAAGGTCTGAGCGATCGTTCCGTCATCTCCTTCAAGTTTCCGCCACAACAGTCGCGCGTCAAGGAAATCTACGCCACGCACTTTGACGCGGTGTGGACCTGTGGCAGCGACGACATCGAGACCGCAGCGCGCAATGCCAAGCAAGAGGTCGACCAGCTATTGGCCGAACTCAACTGGTGAGCTACTCCGACCTGGACCACGAATGCCTATATAGCGCCCCAGCCTTCTTCTCGGCCGAGGAGGAAGCTGGGGCTTCCCTCTGATCAAGGTGTAGGACATCAACGGGCTGTAAACAGGCCGCAGAGGTGAGATTCATTCCTATTTGCGAAGAGCGTTCGGCGGGCTAATCCTGGCGATAGGAGGGATTCTTCTTGGGAGGAGAACTGTGGCTAGACGTCGTATGTCCAAGTTGATGAGACGCGAGGCGATCGACGGCTACCTCTTCATCTCGCCCTGGCTCATTGGCTTCATCCTGTGGATTGCCGGTCCCATGATCGCTTCGGTGATCCTGTCCATGACGGAGTGGGATTTGTTCAGCCAGCCGAAGTGGGTGGACTTTCAGAACTTTCGGCGGCTGTTTCACACTCCCCTGGTGGGTGTTTCTCTGTGGAACACGGCATACTACACGTTCATCAGTGTGCCGCTGAACCTGATCATAGCATTGGCGACGGCCCTGCTCCTCAATCAGCGCCTGCAGTTTCAGGCCTGGTTCCGCACCTTCTTTTACTTGCCGTCGATTATGCCTGCAGTCGCCAATGCGGTATTATGGATGTGGATCCTCAACCCCGACGTCGGCCTGGCGAACGCGCTGCTGCGCGCGCTCGGCCTGCCGGAGTCGCAATGGCTGTGGCACCCAGCTACATCTAAGCCATCGTTCATCCTAATGGGGCTGTGGAGCACAGGCAACACAATGGTCATCTTCCTAGCGGGCTTACAGGGAGTGCCACAATCGCTGTATGAAGCGGCTGAGATCGATGGCGCGAGCTGGTGGCAACAATTTCGCTCGGTCACGCTGCCCATGCTCTCGCCGGCCATCCTGTTCAATCTGATTATGGGCATCATCGGATCGTTCCAGATCTTTACGGGCGCTTACCTGATGACCAACGGCGGGCCGCAGAACTCGACCCTCTTTGCCGTGCTCTATCTATACCGCCTAGGTTTCGAGCAGTTCCGCATGGGCTTTGCCTCAGCCCTGGCGTGGCTGCTTTTCGTGATTATCATGGTCTTTACACTCCTCCAACTGCGGCTCTCCCGTGAGTGGGTATATTACGAAGGGGGCGTCTGATGACGGCTGAGCGGCTACGGCAGTCCCTGGCTGCAGATAGGCTTCGATATGGCACTCGCCGGCGTAAGCCGATGGGGTTCTACGTCCAGCGGGCGGTACAGTACGCCGTGATGATTGCCTTGAGCGCTGTCTTCATGATCCCTCTGGCCTGGCTCATTTCCACCTCGTTAAAGGAACAGGGCCAGGTGTTCGCTTATCCCCCGGTGTGGATCCCCTATCCCGTCCGCTGGTCCAATTACGTCGAAGCGCTCAACCGAGCTCCCTTGCTGCGATGGCTGATGAACACAGCGATCATCACAGCGTTCGCCATCGTGGGGAACGTGTTGACCAGCTCCATGGTGGCTTTCGGCTTTGCCCGCCTGCGCTTCCCAGGCCGTGGATCGTTGTTCATCTTGCTGCTCAGCACCATGATGCTGCCCGAGGTGGTCACACTGATCCCACGCTTCATGATATTCCGATGGCTGGGATGGCTTGATACCTTCCTCCCCATGATCCTTCCACCCTTCTTCGGCGGCGGCGCCTACAACATCTTCCTGGTGCGCCAATTCTATATGACGATCCCCACCGACTTTGACGAGGCTGCCCGCATCGACGGTGCCTCCAACTGGATCATCTGGCGTCGGATCCTGGCCCCTCTCTCCGCGCCGGTGCTGACCGCCATCGCCATCTTCTCGTTCGTGTACCATTGGAATGACTTCCTCCATCCCCTCATCTACCTGTTCACGGAGGAGAACAAGACGCTGGCCCTGGGGTTGAGGGCCTTTATCAACCCCTATGATGCCTCATGGCATATCAGTATGGCAGCGTCCATGTTCCTGGTCGTGCCCATCATGGTGCTCTTCTTTGTTGGCCAGAGGTACTTCATTCGTGGGGTGGTCATGACGGGGATCCATGGACGGTAAAGATCCCGGCTGTTCGTTGAGTGTAAGCGCAAAGAAAGGGATGACGATGCTACGCGACAGATTTCGGGGATGCATCGCGGGCGCCTGGGTGGAATCAGCCATGAGCGCCGCGGTCGAGGGGTGGTCGCGAGAGCGCATCCACGACACGTAGAGGGTGCTTGACCAGTCGTTGCCTTACAAGCACTACACCGCTTATACGGACTGGTTGCGTCCCGCGGGGACGACCGCAGACGGCACCGAAGATGGTATTAAGATGGAAGTCCCCCGCGCTCTGGATCTGGCCGTCCATCATCGTGATTCCTTAGCGGTGCGTGGCGCCTTCTATGAGTTCTATGACGGCGGGAGCTACTTCAAATTATGGTATGTCGCAGGCCGATGAAGTTGTCGCCAAGGGCCTGGCCATCTTCGCTTTGGCTCGTGGGCAACCCCGTGACGCTATCGCGATATGGAAAGTCCAGCCTATCTTGGAATCCCAGCATAGCAGGGAGGGTTTCATGCTGACTCAAGGGGCGAAGTGGAGCCATGTCGTCCTCGTGCGGCTCGACACAGGGGACGATGTGCTGCGCTCGATTCAGAAGGCCGTCGAGGACCATGGAATTCGTCAGGGAGTGATCCTGAGCGGGGTAGGCTCCCTCAATCGCTATCATGTCCACGTGGTAGAGACGCCCAGGCTGCCACCTCGTGATCGCTTTGTGCGCGGTGAAGGGCCATTTGACATCACCGGCTTGAGCGGCCTGATCCTCGATGGCCGAGTGCACGCCCATATCACGTTCTCCAACGGCGAGCGGACACTGGGTGGACACGTGGAGGAGGGATGTCACATCCTGACGTTTGGTGTGGTGATCCTGGCCGAAGTGCTGGATGCTGATCTGACCGATTGGGATCGGGTTGGTCACCTTGCATCATAGGGTGGGATGAGGAGGAGCCGTGGCCGAGCGCAAGGCAAGGGCAGCCTTGCTGCGGGAAATCCGTCCGCCGCAGGAGCGGCCCATGACAATCGAAGAGGTGACCGTGCCGCCGTTGATCGATGGGGCCGTCTTGGGCCGCATGGTCATGGCCGGCGTGTGTGGCACCGATGTGCACATCTTGCATGGCAAAGTCAGCGTGAAGACGCCCACCATCCTGGGCCATGAGAACGTGGCTCGGGTGGAGGCCATCGGCGGCTCAGAGCCGATCTACGATATCACCGGCAGATTGGTACGGGAGGGCGATCTGATCACCTGGCTGCCGAAGTCGTGCGGGCGGTGTTATCATTGCACGATCCTAGGGGATCCTGCCAAATGCGAGCGTCGCATAGGCTACGGAGGATGGTTGCTGGCGGATCGTCATCCGTTCCTGGTGGGCGGTTTCGCCGAATATGTCTGGCTGCTCCCGGACAGCGACATCGTGGTCGTCCCAGCGGAGGTGCCACCGGAGGCCGTCATCCTCGGCGATGCGCTCCGCATCATGGTCCATGGCCTGGAGCGGATCGGATGGTTAGAGTACGGTGACACTGTGGTGATCCAGGGATGTGGCGCCGTCGGGATGATGGGACTGCTCCTAGCGCGGGACGCTGGCGCGGGACGGGTGATCATGATTGGCGCGCCGACCGCCCGGCTGATGTTGGCTCGCGAGCTCGGCGCCGTTGAGGTGATCGACATCACCCAAGTGCCGGCACCTGAGCGCATTCGTCGGGTGCTAGAGTTGACCAATGGACGTGGCGCAGATATCGTCTTCGAGTGTGCTGGCGTGCCTGCAGCGGTGGCCGAAGGGTTGGAGATGGTGCGGGTCAACGGACGTTATCTCATCGCCGGCCACTATGGCGACGCCGGAACTGTGCCGTTAAATCCTCATCTGATCAATCGGAAACAGATCACCATCACGGGCGTGTGGTCGGCGGCGAATAAGCATTTCTTGCGAGCGCTTACGCTCCTGCGCAAGCTCCCAGTAGCGCGCCTGGTGACACACAGGTTCCCCTTAGACCGGGTCAATGAAGCGTTGATCGCCGCGGAGCGACAGGAGACCCTCAAAGCAGTGATCGTGCCGGAGGGGGTGTAGCTTCTCCCTATCTCCATCGTGGAGCGTTATGGACAGGGGACATCATGAACGCGTTCATTGTCGATATCGAGCGGGTAACAGCCGACCTGGTCGAGCAGTATGCTCAACAGGCTGCAACCACCGTGTACGAGGCTGCCGGGCGCGTCGGCGCGATGTCTCACGACATTTGTCCCATTGCACCGGGCATGAAGGTATGTGGCAGCGCACTCACGGTACGCTGCCAGTCGGCCGATAACCTGACGCTCCATGCGGCGATCGTCCTGGCGCGGCCGGGCGATGTCATCGTCGCTGACGTAGGGGAATGCCTGGAAGCCGGACATTGGGGTGAGATTACGACAGTAGCGGCGCAAGCCCGTGGGATCGTCGGGCTGGTGATCAACGGCGGCGTGCGTGATGTGGGCCCCATTCGGCGACGTGGGTTCCCCGTCTTCGCGCGCAGCGTCTCTATGAAGGCCACAGTCAAGGAGACTCCAGGGCTGATCAATCATCCGATCGTATGCGGCGGCGTGTTGGTCCGCCCGGGAGATTTGATCGTGGGGGATGATGATGGTGTGGTAGTGGTCGAGCGGGAGCGCGCCGAGGCGGTGTTGCGGGCTGCCGTTGACCGCGAGGCGCGAGAGGCGGAGGTCATGCGGCGACTGGAGGCAGGCGAGCTGACGCTGGACATCCTCGGCTTTCGGGAGGCTTTGACACGGCGCGGGATAAGCTGGTGAAAGGTGACAGGAGAGGCCATGCATTCGAAACGTGATCCTGTGCGCGTCCCGCTTTCGGTCCTGAGATCTTTCTGTGAAGAAGTGTTGACAGTGGTAGGTGTCCCCGCGCAGGATGCTGCATTGGTGGCGCGATCGCTTGTTCAGGCCGATGCTCGCGAGTTGTCCAGCCACGGCGTTGTCCGACTGTTGCCAGTGTACGTGAAGAGGTTGCAGATGGGCACAACTCGTGCTCGTCCCCGTATCCGAGTCGTGCGACAGATGGGCGCGGTGGCCCTCATGGACGGAGATGCCGGCCTGGGGCAGGTAGTCGGGTCTCAAGCCATGACGAAAGCCATCGAGCTCGCGAGCCAATTGGGTGTCGGCTTGGTCGCAGTCCGGGACAGCTCCCATTTCGGCACGGCGGCTTTCTTCGTCGAGCAAGCGATTGAGGTCGACATGGTCGGCCTGGCTATGACCAATGCGCCGTCGAATATGCCTCCCTGGGGCGGACGCCGTAAGTTCTTCGGCACCAACCCTTTCGCTGTCGGAATCCCTTGTGGCGAGGAACGGCCCGTTGTGCTTGACATGTCCACCAGCGTGGTGGCGCGAGGGAAGATCGTGATGGCATACAAGGCGGGCGAGTGCATCCCGCCAGACTGGGCGATCGATGCGGAGGGACGGCCAACGCAGGATCCAGCAGCCGCTCTGGAGGGGGCGGTCCTGCCATTGGGCGGATATAAGGGCGCCGGGTTGGCTCTGGTCATCGATGCGCTATGCGGGGTCCTCAGTGGGGCCGCGTTTGCGTCGCATATCGTCGACCTGTATGATCAGGGGGATCGCGTCCAGAACGTGGGGCATCTCTTCGCGGCATTGCAGATCGAGGCGGTGATGTCCACGGTGGAGTTCAAGGCGCGCATGGATCAGTTCGTGCGCGAGGTGCGTGCTCAGCCGCGGATGCCAGGCGTCGATCGCATCTACGTCCCAGGCGAGCCGGAATTTGAGCACGAGGTTTGCTCCACCGTTAAAGGGGTCCCGTTGCCCGAGGCCGGCTGGGCAGAGTTGGACGCGCTGGCTGCTGAGCTTAATGTGTCCCCCCTTCGTGACAGGGTGCCTCTCGAAGCGTCGTGATCGCCCTCGCCCCACACGGCAAGCGCGACATCACTCAGAGCCTATCTGAATAACCAGGCTTGCACGGAAGGCGATCAAGGCACAGGCAAAATGCAGGAACGCGATGCGGAGCAAGACCACTCAGCATTAGCCACCTTGTTGGAGGCAGGCGGGCAGCGCGCAGTCATTGAGCACCAGCTACGAGCAAGACCACTCAGCATTAGCCACCTTGTTGGAGAGCATGGCAGGCGCTGAAGTGCGTAAGCTGGAGTGAGAGATCTGGAGATGGCCAGAAGGAGGAACGAGGTGGCTGGCGCGTACAACGGGCAGGTATTGCGCGTCGATCTGGGAGAAGAGCGATGGTGGGTGGAGAAACTAGACGATGTCATCCACCGGAAGTTCTTGGGAGGGAGCGCTCTCTGCTCTTACTTCTTGCTGCGCGATCTCCGGCCAGGTGTAGATCCGCTCTCACCCGAGAACCTGCTCATCTTGATGACGAGTGTGACCAACGGGCTGCCCCTGTCTGGAGCGAACCGGTACAGCGCGGCGGGGAAGTCGCCGCTGACTGGTGGTTTTGGCGAGTCAGAGGCTGGGGGCTACTGGGGACCAGAGCTGAAAGCGACCGGATTCGATGGCATCATCGTCCACGGTCGGGCCCCTCGCCCCGTGTATCTGTTTGTCCATGATGCACAGTGCGAGATCCGGGATGCGAGCCGCTATTGGGGGCAACTAGCAGGTGAGGTGCAGGATGGGCTGGAGGAGGAGCTGGGGGACAAGAAGATCTGCGTATTGCAGACGGGGATAGCTGGCGAGAACGGTGTGCGATATGCGGCGATGGTTAATCAGCTGCGGCACTTTCATGGCCGGGCCGGGCTCGGCGCGGTGATGGCCAGCAAGAACCTGAAGGCCATCGTGGTGCGTGGGCGGGATCGGCCGCGGCCGGCCGACCGGGAAGCGGCCATGCAGGTGTTGCAGTGGTTCCGCGAGACGTACGACCAGGAAGCCGATGTGATGCACGTGCTGGGGACTTCCCGAGCCGTCATGAACCTGAACAATGACGGCATCCTGCCGACTCGCAACTTCCGCGATGGGGTATTTGAGCACGCCGAGGACATCAGCGGCCAGCGTATGGTGGAGACAATCCTGGTGCGGCGAGGGACCTGTTTCGCCTGCGCCGTGGCGTGCAAGCGAGAGGTGGGGGTCCCAGAGCGGGGTGTGAGCCCCAAGTATGGCGGCATGGAGTACGAGACGATCGCGGCAACGGGCTCGCTGACGGGGGTTGGGAATCTGAAGGCTATCGCGGAGGCGTCGCAGTGGTTAAATCGATACGTGTTGGACAGCATATCGACAGGGGCGTCAATCGCGTTCGCGATGGAGTGCTACGAGCATGGGATCTTGACGAAGGAAGATGCCGATGGGTTGGATCTGGGCTGGGGCAATGAGGAGGCCGTGATCCAACTCATTCACAAGATCGCACGACGTGAAGGGATCGGTGATCTCCTGGCGGAAGGGGTGCAGCGGGCGGCGCGACGGCTAGGGCGAGGCGCCGAGCGGTTTGCTATGCACGTGAAGGGGCAGGAGCTGCCGATGCATGAGCCGCGCGGCAAGGTCGGGGTAGGCCTGGGATATGCCATCTCTCCGACAGGCGCGGATCACATGGAGGCACCTCACGATCCCTTCTACGAGGGATTTGGCAACTTCCCCCACGATTTCAGCCCGCTGGGCCTGATCGAGTCGGTAGATCGGTTGGACTTGGGTCCGCAGAAAGTGCGCGCCTTTTGGTATACGCAGATGGCATGGAGCCTGTACAACTCCGTAGGCATGTGCGACTTTGTCGGTGTTCCGATCGGCTCGCTGGCGCTAGAGCGGCTGCGAGATTACATCAATGCGGCGACCGGCTGGGACATGAGCCTGTTCGAGCTGATGAAGGTGGGGGAACGCTCCAACACGATGGCGAGGTTGTTTAACTTACGGGAGGGGTTCACTGCGGCGGATGACACCCTGCCTGCGCGGATGTTTGAGCCGCTGCGCAACGGGCCGCGGGCGGGGACGGCCATCGATCAAGAGGCGTTCCAGCGAGCGTTGAAGCTGTACTATCGGATGGCCGGCTGGGACGAGGAGGGGGTGCCCACAGAAGCCAAGCTGGCAGAGCTGGGGTTGATCGACATCTTACCCGATCTTGCCCGGTGAGCGTCCGGCGAGTGGTGCATGGCCTGCTGGCTCGCTCGTTGACTGGAAGCGAGCTTGCGCGCCCGATCGTGGGAGGAAGCGAGATGTCAGGCTGCGTATAGGGAGAACGGCGCCGCGAAATACGGCGCTATTTTGACAGGGAAGAAAGAGTGCGCTATAAATAGCGTGTTGTGTGAGCGACTTGAACGATAAAAAGCCCACCAGTATGCAAGGGATGCAGAGGAGGCCTCGCAAGGTGCGGGGCTTTTTTCATGCGTCCAAGGCGTGAACGAAGATGACAACCGTAGGAGAGAACAACGGCGCTACCGTCTTTCGCCGCGTGGCCGACTATCAACCGCCCAGGTCATGGCGCACCTGGTTGATCGGCCATCCGCTGCCCACCGCGGACGCGCCCCATCAGACGGTGGGCAAGGCGATCGGCCTGGCGATCTTCGCCTCCGACGCCCTTTCCTCCACCGCCTACGCTACCCAGGAGACGATGGTCATCCTGGCGGCAGCCGGCGCGGCGGCCATGGGGTTCGCGTTCCCTATCTCGATCGCCATCGTGATCCTCCTGGCGATCGTGACTATCTCGTATATCCAGACGATCCACGCGTACCCGGATGGCGGCGGCGCGTACATCGTCGCGCGCGACAATCTGGGCGAGCTTCCCGCTCAGATCGCTGGCGCGGCCCTGCTGACGGACTACATCCTGACCGTCGCCGTCTCCGTCTCCTCCGGTGTGGCTCAGATCATCTCCGCCTTCACGGAACTTGCCCCCTATCGGGTCCACCTCGCAGTAGGGTTGGTCATCTTCGTCATGCTGGTCAACCTGCGCGGCGTGCGCGAGTCCGGCACAGCGTTCGCCATTCCCACGTACTTCTTCCTCGTCATGATGGTCCTGACCGTAGGGACAGGGTTCGTGCGCTATCTGACGGGGACCCTGGGCGCCGTGGTCGATCCGCCGCCCCTGGAGATGATCCATACGACGCGGGCGATCTCGCTGTTCCTGATCTTGCACGCGTTCTCGAGCGGCACGACCGCGCTGACCGGCGTCGAGGCGATCTCTAACGGCGTCACAGCCTTCAAAGAGCCACGCAGCCGCAACGCTGGCATCACCCTGGCCTGGATGTCGTTCATCCTGGGAACCCTCTTCCTCAGCATCACCTTCCTGGCCAGCGCGATCCAGGCGGTGCCCTCGGAGGCCGAGACGGTGATCTCGCAATTGGCGCGCACGGCGTTCGCCGGGCGGGGAGGCCTCTATCTGGCCATGATCGCAGCGACGACGATCATCCTGATCATGGCGACCAACACTTCTTTCAACGGGTTCCCGCGGCTGAGCGCGTTGCTTGCCGCCGACGGGTTCCTGCCGCGCCAGCTCACCTACCGCGGCAGCCGCCTCGTCTTCTCGCGCGGCATCGGCGTGCTCGCCCTGATCGCCTGTCTGTTGATCGTCGTCTTCAACGCCAGCGTCACCAACCTGATCCCCCTGTACGCCATCGGCGTCTTCCTCTCGTTCACGTTGTCGCAGACGGGCATGGCCCATCGCTGGTGGAAGATTGGGCATCTGCAGCCTGGACAGGAGGTCCGCGAGCGCGGTTCTCAGCTACGCTACCAGCCGGGCTGGCAGGCCAAGATGATCAGCAATGGCCTCGGCGCCTTTTGTACGGCGGTGGTCGCGCTGGTCTTCGCGGTCACCAAGTTCCGCGACGGCGCCTGGGTCGTCCTCGTCCTCATGCCCATCCTGGTGGTCATGTTCAGGGGCATCCACCATCACTACCGGGAACTGGCGCGCCGTCTGTCGCTGGAGCATTACGACCAGCCATCGAGCGTGACGCGCCATCGCGTGATCATGCCGATCAGCGGGGTCCATCGCGGTACACTGGCCGCCCTGCATTATGCGCGCCTCCTGTCCAGCGACGTCACCGCCGTCCATGTTTCGATCGATCCCAACGAGGCCGAGAAAGTGCGCCAGAAATGGGAGATCTGGGGGGAAGGGGTGCGGTTAGTGATCCTCGATTCGCCGTATCGCCTGCTGATCGAGCCACTCCTGGAATATATCGAGGAGATCGCCGCGCAGCGACAGCCCCACGAGGTGATCACGATCGTCGTGCCGCAATTTGTGCCTAAGCGGTGGATCCACAACCTGTTGCATACGCAGACCGCGCTCATGTTGCGCATGGTGTTGCTGTTCAAGCCGGGCATCGTGATCACCGATGTTCCTTACCAAACCGATTAGGCGTCGTCGGACAGCAGCGGACCAGGAGAGAAAGGCATGAACGTCATCATCGTCGGCTGCGGCCGTGTGGGGGCTGATCTGGCCTACCGGCTGTTTCAGAATGGGCACCAGGTGACGGTGGTCGATCAATCAGCCGCCGCCTTCGAGCGCCTGCCGCCGGAGTTCCGAGGGCGCACGGTGGAAGGGGAGGCGTTGTTTCAAGACGTGTTGCATCGCGCGGGGATCGAGCGCGCGGACGCCCTGGCGGCAGTGACCAGTTCCGATGCGATCAACGCCGTGATCGCTCACGTGGCGCGCACGGTGTATCACGTTCCGAACGTGGCCGTGCGCAATTTCGACCCGCGATGGCGGACCGTGCTCGAGGCCTTCGGCCTCCAATTGGTCAGTCCGGCCAGTTGGGGCGCGCAGCGTCTCGAAGAGCTGCTGTATCACGCCGAAATCCGCACGGTCTTCTCCGCAGGCAACGGCGAGGTCGAAGTGTACGAGTTCACGTTGCCGGAGAAGTGGGCGGGCCGCACACTCCAGGAGCTGTTCCCGCATGGACGATGCCACGTCGTCGCGATCACGCGCGCGGGGCGCGCGTTGTTGCCCGCGCCAGAGATGCGCTGCGAGGTCGGCGACGTGATCCTGGTCAGCGCAACGCTCGAAGGGATCGAGGAACTGCGCGAGAGGCTGTTGACACAGCAATAGGAGGGAAGATGTTCGTCCTGATCGCTGGCGGCGGGCGCATGGGCACTCAATTAGCTGCGCTGTTGATCGCCCAGAATCATCAGGTGCATCTGGTCGAGGGCAGGGGCGATGTATTGGCGCGCATCCATCACGAGCTGCCCACCGAGGTCATTTATGAGGGGACGCCCACCGACCCGCGCATTCTCGAGCAGGCAGGGATCGCGAAGGCGCAAGTGGTCGCCGCCTGCACTTCGAGCGACGCCGACAATCTGGTGATCTGTTTCCTGGCGCGCACTAAATACAACGTGCCGCGCACGATCGCCCGCATCAACTATCCGCGGGCGGCCTGGCTGTTCGATCAGAAATTCCACGTCGACGTCGCCCTCAACGCTTCAGCGATCCTGGCCAGCCTGGTAGAGGAAGAGATGTCGTTGGGGGACATGATGACGTTGCTGAAGCTGCGCCGCGGCAACTACTCGCTGGTCGAAGAGAAGATCCCCGCGGGCGCCAGGGCGGTGGGGGTAGCGATCAAAGACCTGGCGCTGCCCGAGCACTGTGTGATTGCCGCCATCATTCGCAAGGGAGAGGTCATCGTGCCGCGCGGCGTCACCACCTTCGAGGTCGGCGACGAAGTGCTGGCGGTCACCGATCGCCAGGGCGCCGACCAACTGGCCAGCCTGTTCTCGCCGCGCGCCAACGCCCGGCGCTAAAGCTCGAAACTCTGCCCCCGCTCGGGCAGGTCGATCGTCGCCGCGCCGGCCTGCTGGAGAGCATCTGCCAGAGACTGCATCGCCTCCAGCTCCCCATGAACCAGGAAGAAGCGCGGGGGACCGGCGGCGATGGCTGGCCTCGCCCATTCCAACAACTCCTCGCGGTCCGCGTGCGCGCTGTAGCCGTCGATCCGTTCGACGCGAGCGCGCACTTCGTATTCTTCCCCATAAATACGGACCTTGCGAACGCCATCGACCAGCCGACGCCCCAAGGTGTGCTCCGCCTGAAACCCTACGAACAGGATCGTGTTGGCCGGATCGCCGATGTTGTTCTTGAGGTGATGCAAGATGCGTCCGGCCTCGCACATGCCCGAAGCGCTGATGATGACGGCCGGCTCGCGCAGGAAGTTCAGCTCCTTCGAGTCCTCCACCTCACGAATGTAGCGCAGGCGGCTGAAGCCGAAGGGATCCTGGCGATCGTTGTGCGCCAGAAACTCCTGCGTCTCCTCGTCATAGTATTCCGGATGCAGACGGAAGATCTCCGTCACGTTGACGGCCAGGGGGCTATCGACGAAGATCGGCAGATTGGGGATCTTGCGCTCCAGCGTCAGTTGATGGAGGGCGTAGACCAGCTCCTGGGTGCGGCCGACCGCGAACGCCGGGATGATGACCTTGCCGTGCCGGCGGTAGGTATCGTTGATGACCTGGCGCAGGATGGCGCGCGCCTCGTCGGGGGTCTCATGGCGACGCGCGCCGTAGGTGCTCTCCATAATCACATAGTCGGCGGCGGGGGCTGGCGTCGGATCGCGCAGGATGGCCAGCCCGCGGCGGCCGATGTCGCCGGAGAAGAGGAGACGTCGCGTGCGCCCGTCCTCAGCGATCTCGAGCAACGTCAGGGCCGACCCCAGGATGTGGCCAGCGTCCAGGAAGGTGGCCTGGATACCAGGAGCGACCGGGAACGGGCGTTGGTAGCCGAAGCTGGCGAAATAAGGAAGCGCCCGCACGGCGTCCTGCACCGTATAGATCGGCGCCAGGGGCGGCTCGCCGCGGCGGGCGCGATGTTTGTTGAGATAGGCAATATCTTGTTCCTGTACGTGGCCGCTATCGCGCAACATGGCCGCGGCCAGATCGCGCGTGGCGGAGGTCATCCAGACCACGCCGCGGAACCCTTGCCTGATCAGCGAAGGCAGGTTGCCAGAATGATCGATGTGGGCATGCGAGAGCAAGACGGCGTCGATGCTGGCCGCATCGAAGGGGAAGTTGAGGTTGCGGGCATAGCTTTCGGCGCGCTGGCCCTGGAAAAGGCCGCAGTCGAGGAGGATGCGGCGGCCGTTCGCCTCGATCAGGTGCATGGAGCCAGTGACGCTGCGGGCGGCGCCCCAAAATGTGATCTTCAACGGCCCCTCGTTACGTCGTCCAAGGCAGCCAGCAAGGCTGGCCCATACGCCTGCAGCTTCCAGGGGCTGAGATGGTTGAGGCGCGCCAGATCGTAGACGGAGCGGGGATTCTCGCGCGCGATGTGCATGAGCGTCTCATTGGTCAACACCACATCCGGTTCCACCTCGCGCTCGGCTGCGACGCGCGCTCGCCAGGCGCGCAGCGCCTCATAGCGGGCCTGGCTCGCCTCGTCCGGCCGCCCGTTGTGGACGCGCGCGGGCGGGATGGGCGTCGGCGCCTGGCGCCCGCGTTGGATCGCTTCCCACAATTCGAGCGCGCAGCGATCGCGTAGCTGGCGAGGCAGGTTCATCACGGCGCGCACGTCGTCCGGCCCCTCCGGCGGATGGACGCTCAATCGCACGAGCGCCTGGTCGCCGATGACCTTGAAAGGGGGCATGTCTAGCCGTTGGGCGTTCTGCTCGCGGCAGAGATACAGCTCGCGCAGGATCGCCAGTTGGCGACCGCTCAGCTCGCGCGCGCCGCTGATCCGCCAAAATCCCTCCGGGTCGAACGGTTTCGGCACATATTCGATGCGAGGCAGATTGGCGAACGCATCCTGGGCCTCGTCCCAGCGGCCGCGCGCGCGCAACGCCGCCTCGAGACGATCCCGCAGCGGCAAAAGATAATGGACGTCGAGGCGAGCGTACGTCAGTTGCGCGGGCGTCAGGGGACGACGCCCCCAATTGGTGCGCTGCATGCGCTTGTCGAGGGCGACGCCCAGTTGCTCCTGGAGCAGCGCCGCCAGGCCGATGTTGCGCCAGCCGAGGATACGAGCCGCCGCCATCGTATCGAACAGGTGGGCGAAGCGAAAACGATGATCTCGCTTGAGCAAGAGGACGTCGTTCTCCGCCGCGTGAAAGACCTTCTCGATCGCTGGATCGGCGAAGATCTCCCCCAAAGGCGACAGGTCCGTCAGCGCCAATGGATCGATCAGGTAGTCGTCGTCGGGGATCGAGATTTGAATCAGGCACACTTTGTAATAATAGGCGAACAGGCTGTCTGCCTCGGTATCGACGGCGATGCGCGGCTGGCGCGCCAGGCGCGCGACGACGGCGCTCAATTCGGATGCGGTCTGCACGAGATGCGGCGGCGGCAGGTCTGGCTGCACAGGAGGCAGCGAGGGCGCGACAGAGGCGAGGATGAGGTCAGGAGCCACGACAGCCATCCGGAGCGAGAACACCAGCGGAGAGCAAAGGACGATTAAACATCAGGAGATGGTTCGGTCTTTCTGTGGGAACGAGGTAAGTGACGGGTGACGATTGACGATTGACGAGTAACGATTAACGAGTGACGAGTGACGATATTATGCGGTCGGCGCCGTCGTCTGTCAAACGAGGAGGCGACGCTCTTCCAGAACGACAGCGCATCCTCCTGGAAGAACGCCGTTGACGCTGCCGTTTGTCAAGGGAGGAAGCGACGCTGTGTTTGCATGCGATCGCCGTCCTCTCTGATCTGCGCCACACAGTCGGTCGTCTGTCAAAGGGGGAAGCGACGCTTTGCTTGCTCCTCTTCCGAGTCAGTGTACAATTCAGGCATGAAGAGAGACGGCGGCGGATGGGAAGCGGCCGTCGAAGGTGTAAATGTGGGGGATGCCCGCGTGGCGAGCCAAAGCCCACAGAAAGGCATCCGTGAACGAATAGCGTTGGGAATCACGGCACAGATGGAGGGCTTCCAGGGCCAGCGGCTTGGACAGCATCAATAGACGCAGGTTCGCCTTTTGCACGAATAAGGTGAGGGCATCCACGATGGCAGCGCGTGGAGTCTGGTAAACGGACGCGAGCACATACGCCGTCTCGACCAGGACCAGCTCGCTGACGATCAGCGTCTGTTCACCGTCGATGATCTGGGCAGCGCGCGCCGCCAGCGCGGGCGGATCATCCGTCAGGTAGCGGACGATGACGCTGGTGTCGAGGAAGGCAGCTTCGGGAACGCTCATCGCTCCGCCTCATCAGGAACGGCGGTCGCTGCATCGGCCCAGGCGCGTTGCCGCAGCTCATCCCATTCCGCCTGAGGCGCCGTCCCCCGGATGATCGGGGCGAGCAGCCCGCGCAGCGAACGCCGATGCTCGGGAGGGAAGAAGAAGATCTCCACGTGATCTCCGACCAGACGTTGAACAGCCACGTAGCCAGCCTGGATGCCGAGCGCCTGACGAATCGCTTTTTCGATCACGATCTGCCCTTTGGTTCCCACGACGCTGCTCATGGTGTCCCTCCATCACTATAGTCATACTTGCGCTAATAAAGTATACCAATATGGGATTTGACCGTCAAATTCACAATGAGTCAGTCATGGACCCGCGAGACATACCGCTATTGCCGTCGCCGATCATGATCGGTCCTTTCCTGCCACGGTCGCACGAGCAGATCGTCCAGGCTCGCGCCATCTACGAGACGAGCTTTCCGCCCGCCGAGCGCGCTCCGTTCGCCGATCTGCTGGCGAGCCTTGCTGGTCCCCATGCTTACGGCTGGGCAGCCGCCGACGCCGACGGCCTGATCGGCTTCGCTTTCGCGATGACGCTGGAAGGGACCGGTGTGGAGTTTCTCACGTATCTCGCGGTGGCCCCCACACGGCGCGGCCACGGCGTCGGCAGCGCGCTGTTGTGGACGGTGATCGATGCGCTGCGCGCGCGCGGCAACACGGCGGGCCTGCTGTGGGAGGTCGAAAGCGACGACGTTGATGAGGAGATCCCTGAGGCGGAACGCGCACTGCGACGGCGACGGATCGCCTTCTACCGCCGTCACGGCGCGACGATCGTAAGCGACGCGCCAGCGTATCGGGCGCCCAACCTGGCGGGAGCTGGCACGATCCCGATGAAGCTGATGTGGCGATCGCTGACGACGCCGCCGGAGGGGCTTGCCGGGGACCGCCTGCGCCGCTGCATCGAGGCGATCTACCGTCAGGGATATGGACTGCCGGACGACCATCCTCTGGTCAGAGAGACGCTGGCCGGGTTGGAACCGCCCGGTCTCCTGACCGCGCCCCTGGCTGGTCAGGAGACCAGCCAGAACCGTTTTTCGGATAGGTTCTTGGCGTAGCGCGCCTCGCCCTGACAGGATGAGGCGCAACCAGATAAAGGAGTCGAGCGATCCTATGGCCCTTTGGCAACGGTATCATCTGCCAGCCAACGCGCCAGCCATCCTGCGCCTGCTCGCCGAATACGGGCCGGACGCGCGCCTCATCGCGGGCGGCACTGATCTCTTGATCGAGCTGGAGCGTGGCCGTCGTCGCGCGACGACGCTGATCGACATCAGCCGCCTGCCCACGATGGACCGCATCGCTGTGGAAGGGGGGACGCTGCGCCTGGGCGCGCGCGTGACCCATAGCCAGGCAGCGGCGACGCCAGAAGTCGTGACGCGGGCGTTTCCCCTGGCGCGCGCCTGTTGGGAAGTGGGCGCGCCGCAGATTCGCAATCGCGGCACGATCGTCGGCAATCTGGTCACCGCCTCGCCAGCCAACGATACCATCACGCCGCTGTGGGCGCTCGACGCGCGTCTGAGGCTGGCCTCCGTGCGCGGCGCGCGCGAGCTGAGCTTCCCCGAATTCTTCCAGGGAGTGCGTCAGACCGCGCTGGCCGCGGACGAGATGGTGACGGAGGTCGTGATCCCGCTGCTGCCGCCCACCGCGCGCGGCGTCTTCATCAAGCTGGGGCTTCGTCGCGCGCAGGCCATCAGCCTCGTCAACGTGGCAGCGATCGTCGAAGTGGATGGCCGCACGATCGACGGCGCGCCGCGCGCGGCGCGCGCGCGTTTGGCCCTGGGCGCCGTCGCGCCGACGATCTTACGCGCGCTTGAGGCCGAGGAGATCCTACGAGGAGCGCCGCTCAGCGACGCCGTGATCGAAGCGGCGGCGGAGGCGGCCGCGCGCGCCGCGCAGCCGATCGATGATGTGCGCGCCTCGGCGGAGTATCGCCGCCAGATGGTACGCGTGCTGACGCGCCGCGCCCTGCGGCAACTGCGCGCGGGCAAGGAGCGGCGCGGCTGGCCAGAGGCCCCGGTGACATTGGGCGGCGCGCGCCCTGCTCACCCCTGGTCGGACGAATTGCGTTGGGGCGGCGAGGATGATCCCCCGATCGTGATGACGGTCAACGGCCAGCGCAGGCAGGTGCGCGGCGCGCAGCGCAAGACGCTGCTGCACTTGTTGCGCGACGATCTCCATCTGACCGGCGCCAAGGAAGGATGTGCTGAAGGAGAGTGCGGAGCCTGTACAGTCCTCCTGGATGGCGCAGCCGTGATGGCCTGCCTTGTCCCGGCGCCTCGCGCCCATGGGGCGGAGGTGATCACCGTCGAGGGCCTCAGTCGCAGCGACGGCGCGAGCGAGCGCTGGCATCCCGTTCAGCAGGCATTCATTGACGCTGGCGCCGTCCAATGCGGGTATTGCACGCCTGGATTACTCCTCTCGGCTGCCAGCCTGCTGCAGGAGCGACCGCGCCCCACTGTCGAAGAGATCCAATGGGCGCTGACCGGCAACCTCTGCCGCTGCACGGGCTATTACAAGATCATCGAGGCCGTGGAACGCGCAGCCGCGAGCAGGCCGCGCGACACGGCGCTGGCCGAATCCACAACGCTCGACCAGAGGGGATGAGAGGTGCGCGATGGACTCAGTCATTGGCCAATCCGCGCCGCGCGTCGACGCTGACGCCAAGGTCACGGGCCAGGCGCTCTATCCTGGCGACCTGACCCGGCCGGGGCTACTGCACATGAAGGTGCTCTTCGCGCGCCGGCCGCACGCGCGCATCCGCTCCATCGACACGTCGGCGGCCGCCCAGGCGCCCGGCGTCGTCGCCATCTTCACCGCCGCCGACGTGCCAGTCAATCGCTATGGGCTGAACTTGCCCGACCAGCCGGTCTTGTGCGGCCCCGGCAGCGACCAGCCTGGCGCCGACATCGTCCGCTTCGTCGGCGATCAGGTGGCGCTGGTCGTGGCCGAGACAGAGGAGCAGGCCGCCGCCGCGCGCGATCTGATCCGCGTGGACTACGAGGATCTTCCTGTCATCGGCGACATCGACGCCGCGCGCGCGCCGGACGCCCCTCGCCTGCATCCCGATTGCGAGGGCAACCTGCTCTGCCACTATCGCATTCGCAAGGGGGATGTCGCCGCAGCGTTCGCCCAGGCTGACGTGATCCTGGAGGGCGAATATGCCACGCCCTCGCAGGAACATGCCTACCTGCAGCCCGAAGCCGGGCTGGCTTACATCGATGAGGCCGGGCGGGTCACCGTGGAGGTAGCCGGACAGTGGCCCCACGAGGATCGCGAGCAGATCGCCCACGCCCTCGCTTTGCCCGAGGAGCGAATCCGCGTGATCTATCCGGCCATCGGCGGCGCGTTTGGCGGCCGCGAGGATATGTCGGTGCAGATCATCCTGGCCCTGGCGGCCTGGCGCCTCCATCAACGCGGCATCGATCGGCCCGTCAAGATCGTGTGGAGCCGTGAGGAGTCGATCATCGGCCACCACAAGCGACACGCTATGCGCTTCCGGCATCGCTGGGCTGCCACGCGCGACGGCCGCATCACGGCCATGCAGATCGAGTGCTTCGGCGACGCGGGCGCCTACGCCTACACTTCGACCAAAGTTCTGGCCAATGTCAACCTCCTGTGTACTGGTCCCTACGAGGTCCCCAACGTCAGCGTCGACACCTACGGCTATTACACCAACAACATCCCGGCCGGGGCCTTTCGCGGCTTCGGCGCGCCGCAGGCAGCCTTCGCGGCCGAGACCCATCTCAACCGCCTGGCGGAGCGGCTGGAGATCGACCCGGTGACGATCCGGCTACGCAACTGCCTGCGCGAGGGATCGCAGTTGTCGGTGCAGACGGAGATCCCCGCCGGCGTCAGCATTGCGGCCGTGATCGAGCGCTGCGCGCGCGAAGCAGGCTGGAAGCCGGTCGGCGACCGTTGGGAGCCGCCGGATCCGATGAGCGCCCCCGCGCTCGTGATCGCCAACTCCCTCGACGCGACCAGTTCCCCGGCGTCTCTGCGGCGCGGGGTCGGCTTCGCCTGCGGCTTCAAGAACGTCGGCTTCTCGTTCGGCGCGCCCGAATCGTGCGCCGCCACGATCGAACTGTACGGCAAGGATGAGATCGAGGAAGTGGTCCTGCGCCATGCCGGCGCCGAGGTCGGCCAGGGCGCGCACACCGCCTTCGCGCAGATGGCGGCAGCGGCGGTGGGAGTCCCCCTGGCCCGGGTGCGCCTGATCGTCAGCGACACAGCGGAGACGGGCAACTCCGGCAGCGCCTCCGCCTCGCGCCTGACCTTCATGGCCGGCAACGCGATCCGCGGCGCCGCAGAGGCCGCGCTGCGGGCCTGGCGCGAGGAGGAACGTCCGGCGATCGGCCATTACGTCTATCGGCCTGAGCCGACGACCCCCTACGATCCAGACACTGGCCGCTCGATGCCCAACTTCGCCTACGGCTACGTGGCGCAGAGCGTCGTCGTCGAGGTCGATGTGGAAACCGGCCTGGTGCGGCTGCTCGACGTCGTCTCGGCCAACGACGTGGGGCGCGCCGTCAACCCGCAGCAGGTGGCGGGCCAGATCGAAGGCGGCGTCGTCCAGGCCGCCGGGTGGACCCTGATCGAGAACTTCGTGATGCGCGACGGGGAAGTGCTCACCCCTCACCTGAGCACCTATTTGATCCCTACAATCCTCGATACGCCCGCGCGCGTGCGCGCCGTCATCGTCGAGCACCCAGACCCTCGTGGCCCGTGGGGGGTGCGCGGCGTGGGAGAGATGCCCTTCCTGCCCGTCGCGCCCGCCGTGGTCGCCGCCGTGCGTGCAGCGACGGGAGTCTGGTTCACGGAGTTTCCGCTGACCCCTGGGCGCGTGCTGCAGGGTCTCAGCCAGCTCGATGAGGTCCCAGAAGCTTCGGGGAGGCTTCCGTGATCGAGAATCACAGGCGGGTGGCGGGCATCGTCCTGGCCGCGGGCGGGTCGACGCGTTTCGGACGCCCCAAGCCTTTGCTGCCCTGGGGAGAGCAGACCTTGCTCGCCCACATCCTCGATCAAATCGAATCGCTTGGCCTGTACGACCTCGTCGTCGTCACGGGAGCGGCTGGCGACGCCGTGGCTCAGGTGGTCGCTGGCCGCGCGCGCATCGCGCACAACCCGGAGTGGAAGCAGGGGCGGAGCGCCTCGCTGCGGGCTGGCCTGCAAGCGCTGCGGCCCGACGCGGCGGCGGCGCTCTTCTTCCTGGCCGATCAGCCCGAAGCGCACCCCGAGGTCGCCCAGCAGTTGATCGCCCGCTGGTGGATAACGCGCGCGCGCGCGGTCGCCCCGCGCTATCGGGGACAACGTGGCACGCCTGTCCTCTTCGACCGCAGCGCGTTCGCCGACCTGGCGGCGTTGGAAGGGGATGTCGGCGGATGCGTCCTGCTCGCTCGCTACGGCGTTGAGGTCGCCTGGGTAGACGTGCCTTGCCCACCTCCGAGCGACGTCGACACGCCGGAGGACTACCATCGTTGTCTCGCCGAGTGGTCGTTGGGTAAAAATCGCAGCATGAGCGCGCGCGAGGGATCGACGATGATGCGTCACGCGCTGGGGGACGATATGCCTCGGGAAGCCCAACATCTGGGGATGGGCGCGGCCCCCGGCAAGGTGATCCTGTTCGGCGAACACGCCGTGGTCTACGGGCGGCCGGCCATCGCCGTCCCGGTCGCCTGCGTGCAGGCGACGGCCATCGTCGACGCTGCGCCCGACGGCCAGGGGTTCACGATCGAGGCGCCCGATGTCGGCCAGTCTTGGGTGTTGGATGAGGCGCCGGTCGACGACCCGCTGGCCCTGATCGTGCGCGCAACCCTCGATGCGCTGGGGATCGCGTCGGCGCCGTCGTGGACCCTCACGATCCGCTCCACAGTGCCGATCGCCGCTGGCATGGGCAGCGGCGCCGCCGTCTCCGCGGCGATCGTCCGCGCCCTGGCCCAGGCTGCTGGCCGCGCGGTCAGCGTCGAGCAGGTGTCTGCGCTGGCGTATCAGGTCGAGCGCATCCACCACGGGACCCCTTCCGGCATCGATAATACGGTGGTCAGCTACGCCCGCCCTGTCTACTTCATCAAAGGGCAGCCGCCGCAGCCGTTGCAGGTCGCCCGGCCGTTCTGGCTTGTCATCGCCGATACCGGCGTGCGCAGCCCCACGCGCGTGGCGGTAGGGGAGGTGCGTCGCGCGTGGGAGGCCGACCGGCCACGCTACGAGGCCATTTTCGATGAGATCGCCGCTGTCGTCGAGGAAGCGCGGGCCGCGCTGGCAGCGGGCGCGCACGCGCAGCTCGGCTCGCTAATGGCCCGCAACCACGCGCTGCTGCAGGCGTTGGGGGTCAGCTCTCCCGAACTGGAGCGCCTGATCGACGCCGCCCAGCGCGCGGGGGCGCAGGGCGCCAAGCTGGTCGGAGCAGGCCGCGGCGGCAATCTGATCGCCCTCGTCTCTGCCGAGCGGGCGTCGGCGATCGCCGACGCCCTGCGCGAGGCTGGCGCCGCGCGCACATTCGTGACGAAAGTGGGCGACACCGAGGACCTATGAGCGACCCCTTCCCTTCCCTGCGCACTTTTCTGGAGGCGGCTGCGGCGGCCGGCCATCTGCTGGTCGCGCCGCGCCTCACCGATCCTCATCTCGAGATGGCTCCTGTCATCGCGGCGCTCGACGGCCGTCCCGTGCTCTTCCCGCACGTGCGCGGCAGCGACTATCGCGTCGTCGCGGGCATCTGCTCCGACCGTCGCTACTTCGCGCTGGCCCTCAACTGCGAGCCATCGCGCCTCCTCTTCCACCTGGCCGCCGCCCTTGAGGCGCCGCAGTCGCCGCCCGTGATCGTCGACGCGCCCTGTCAGGAGGTGGTCGAGGACGAAGTCGATCTGGAGCGCATCCCGTTCCTGACGCATTGGCCAGGGGACGCCGGCCCTTATGCGACCGCCGCCGTCGCCATCCTCAGCGATCCTCAGACCGGCCCCAACGCGTCCTATCATCGCCTGTTGCGCCTGGATCGCCGGCGCCTGGCCGCGCGCCTGGTCGAAGGTCGCGGCGCCGCCACTGCGCTCGCCCGCACAGCGGGCGACCTGCCTGTGGCGATCTGCATCGGGCTTCCGCTGCACGTCTTGCTTGCCGCCTCGATGGCGCCCCCCCCTGGCGTCAACGAGCTGCACATCGCCCATGCCCTGGCGCTCACTCCCCTGGTCGCCTGTCGTACAGTTCCCTTGTTCGTGCCCGCCGCGGCCGAGCTTGTCCTCGAGGGACGCATCACGCAGCGCACAGCGACCGAAGGCCCCTTCGTCGATCTCACCGGCACGTGGGATTTCGTCCGCCAGCAACCGGTGATCGAGATCGACTGCATCACCCATCGTCGCGAGCCGATCTACCAGGCGTTGCTGCCGGGCCTGCTCGAACATCGCCTGCTCATGGGGATGCCGCGCGAGCCGACCATCTTCGCCGCCGTCAACCAGGTATGCGAGTGTCTGAACGTGGCCATCACGCCGGGAGGCGCCTCCTGGCTGCATGCGGTCGTGCAGATCCGCAAGCGGCGCGCTGACGATGGCCGGCGCGCCGCCGAAGCGGCTTTTCGCGGCCACGGCTCGCTCAAGCACGTGTGGATCGTCGACGAAGACATCGACCCCTTCGATGCGGCCGACGTCGAGTGGGCGCTGGCCACGCGCTTCCAGGCCGACCGCGATCTGATCGTTTGGACCGATCAGCCGGCCAGCTCCCTCGATCCCTCCGCCCACCATACGCCCGGCCAAAAATCGCGCTCGGCGAAGATGGGGCTGGATTGCACGATCCCCTGGGACACGGCGACTGGCCCCAGCGATCCGGCTGCGTTCGCTCGCGCGCCTGTCCCGCGCGTCGATCCGACGCCCTATCTGTCAGCATAGAGGCACTCGTATGGCCAGACCACGACCCGCTTTCCAGGCAAAACCGACGCCGTCAGCGCAACCCAGCGACCTGTTGCGCCTCTTCATTGCGATCGAGCTGGACGACGCCGCGATCGACGCGTTGAGCACCGTGCAAGAGGAGCTGAAGCCGCGCGTGCCCAGGGGCAGCGTGCGTTGGGTGGACCCCGACGGCATCCATCTGACGCTCAAGTTCCTGGGGGAGACGCCCGCGGCGCGCCGGCCCGAGATCGAAGCAGCGCTGGCAGAAGCGTGTCGGCCATTGGCGCCGTTCGCGTTCACGCTCGCCGGGCGCGGCTGCTTTCCGAATTTCCGCCGTCCGAACGTGATTTGGGTGGCGGCGCTCGACCGCGGCAACATCCTGGCGCGCCTCCACGAAGCGATCGAAGCCGCGATCGCGCCGTTAGGCTGGCCGACGGAGGGGCGCGCCTTTCAGCCGCACCTCACGCTGGGGCGCGTGCGGCGCGGCCTTGCGCCGCGCGACCTGGCCGCGGTGGGCAGCGCGGTCGAGGCGCTGGAAGTGGAGCACATCGCGACCGTAACCGTAGAAGAGATCAGCCTGATGCGCAGCGAATTGCGGCCAGGGGGATCGGTCTATACGCGGCTGTTCGCAGCAAGGCTGGAGGGAGCGTAAGACGAAGGCCAGCCCGCTCAGCGCCCTGCTTCCAGGCTCTCCGCCATCTCGGCCTCTGCGGCGATCTCGAAGCCATCCGGGAGTTCCTCGGCGAGGGGCGCCCCGTGGGTAGCCTGCCATGCGCGATCCAGGGCGGCCAGGACGGTGAAAAGGACCGTCGCCGCCAGGAAGGGAACCAACGCCGCCGCGGCGATCCCCACGATCTGCGCCTGGAGCTGGCCGGGCCAATCGGGCTGCATGCGAGCGGCCGTCAGCAGCCCGCTGACTCCCTGCCCCGCCACGCCGAGATAGCGATCCAGGCCGATGCCGTTCCAACCCTGGCCGGCCAGCCCATCGGCGAAGAGCGCGAGCGCGAGCAGCCCCCACACCGCGCCCAGGCCATGCGTGGCCACCACCGCGGTGGGGTCGTCGAGGCGAACAACATGATCGACCACATACGTGGCAAACAGGACGAGCGCGCCCGCGACGGCGCCGATCAGCAAGCCCGCCCAGGGGGGAACAAAGGGGCCGCAAGCCAGGATGGCGATCGCTCCGGCGGCCACCCCCCGCGCCGCCATCAACGCGTCCTGCCGGCCGGCGACGAACCAGGTGTAGGCGATGGGCGTCAGAGCAGCGCCCGCGATCGCCAGCAGGCCGCTGAGCAGCCCGCGGATCATCGCGTCAGGCCCCCACGCCCACAACGGGTTGGCGAAGCCCCATCCCAGGTTGCCAACCACGATCAGGATCGCGCCCAGCGCAGCCAGCAACGGCAATTCCGTGGGCGGCAGATCGATCTCGGAAGCCGACAAGGGATCTGCCGGGTCGTGGGAGAGACGTGGGCGAAAGAGGAGGATCCCCGCCAGGGCTGTCGCAGCTCCCACCAGATGGACGCTGGCCGCGCCGCCGAAGTCCACCAGCCCATGCCCCAGGCCCAGGTTCAGCCCCAAGTTCGCCAACCAGCCGCCGCCCTGGATCCAATTGCCGACCAGAGGGTACAGGAACGCGCCGACGAACAATCCGCTCGCAGCCGAGGCCAGCGCTGGGGCGCGGCCGCGTAAACTCAGGAGGGGGATCAGGGCAGCCGTCGCCGCCCAGGGAAGCTGCGTCAAAAAGAGGAGATGGGCCGGCGGGGTGTTGGCTTCGTTGAGGAGCGCCCAACCGCGCAGGCCGACCATGCCCCACCCCGGCCCCCACTCCGGCCCCAGGGCGGACCATTCCCAGACCAGCCCTTCCAGCCCTGCGACATTATGAACGAGGCCGATGCCGCCGAACTGGAGAGCAAATCCCACCGCCCAATAGCCGACGATGGTCAGGCTCATGGCGGCCAGGCCAGCCAGGGCCGATTGACGAGCCAGGGGGGCCGGCAGCCCGCCTGCGGCGATCAGGGTGAACCCGATGGGAACCAGCCAGGCCAGGCTGGCGGCGACGAACAACCAAAGGAGCTTCTCATCGATCGCCGACGCCGATTGCGCTGCAGCGCTCGCGGTCTCAGCCGCAGACACATGCTCGAGCGACAGCAAGATGAGCGCGAGAGCAGCCGTTGCTGCAACGAGAATTCGTTTGCTCATGGCTCGCGAGATCTTCGCTCCCTGACAGGATAGGACCATTGTACCAGAACCACTTTGATCCCACAAGCGCCGATCCACCGCGGCTGCTCATCGACGCCATGCTGGGCAGCCTGGCGCGCTGGCTGCGCCTGCTGGGCGTCGACGCCGCGCTGGCCTCCGACGCTGCCAGCGACGCGGAGATCGTACGTCAGGCGCGCGCCGAGGAGCGCGTGATCGTCACTCGCGACACCCAACTGGCTCGCCGCCGGGGTGTGGCCGTGTTGCTGCTGACCAGCCTCGACCTCGCCGACCAGCTTCGGCAGGTGCTCGCCCGCTGGCCGATCGGCCTCGAGAGGCTGGGCACCCGCTGCCTGGCCTGCAACCATCCCCTGCGCGAGCTGCCGCGCGCCCAGGCGTTGCCGCGCGTGCCCCCCTATGTGGGCCAGACTCAGGAGCGCTTCTATCACTGCCCTCAGTGCGATCGCATCTACTGGGCCGGCACCCACTGGACGCGCATGTGCGAGCGACTGGAGAAGCTGGTCGCTCAAGGCGAGCAGTGAAGCTGCTCTGTCTGGACGATCACAACGCGCCTGCGAACCCACAGGATCAGGGCGACGACAACTGCTCCCACGCCAGCAGCAGCGGCGCGCCGAGCGGGGCCAGGTCTGGGCCTGTGTACAGCCCGACTCGCAAGCTATAAGGTCCTGGCGGCATCGCTTCAGGCAACACGAGGGGGTGGCGATCGCGCAGGAGTTCGCCCGGTTGCCAGAGGGAGGTCGGATAATAGACCCCGCCCGGCGGCGCGTCATGTTGGGCGATTTTCTCGCCGCGGTCGTCGAGCAGGTGAACGAACGAAGTGTAGTTCGCGGGCAGGGGACGCAACGGGCGCCAGTACAGCGTCACCGTCACCATCTGGCCTGCCGACAACGCGACCATCGGCGGTTGTATCTCCACCTTCTCCAGGACAAGCGCGCCGCCCACATCGCCCCAGGGCGCGCCGGGGGTCGTCGTCACCTCGCCCGTCACGGCGACGACCGCCCCGCGCGATCGCGCCTCGAAACGCGCGTCCAGCCCCGGCATCGGCTTGACCAGGAAGACGGGGCGTCCCGTCGCCAGGGCCGAGGCTGTCACCTGGCCGACGTTTCGCCACCCCGGTCTGTCCACGATGAGCGGGAACAGCCCCGTCAAATCGGGCCGTCGCCCTTCGACGTGTTGCAGGTAGATCAGCGGCGTCATCTCGTCGCGATCGTTGCTGACCAGGATGGCTCGCTCAGGCAAAGGCTCGGCCAGGATTTGCTCCCAGAATTGGGCGGCGCGGCGATCATGGCTGCGATCGACGGCCGGCAGGTGAGCGAAGATCATCCAGACCGGCAATAGCATCCCCAGCGCGGGCAGGGCAAGCACGCCCAGGCGCGGCGCCCGTGACAGCCGCCTGGCCGCGCCGCCGCCCAACGCCGCCAGGCCGACGCCCGCCCACAGCGCGGCGATGAGATAGATGGGCGCGTAGAGGACGTAGATGTCGCCAATGCCGTAGGAGAGGTTGAAGGCCAGTTGGGAGAGCGCAATCAGCGTCGTCAGCGCCAGCGGTCCTCCCGCTCGCGTCCAGGCCAGCCGCGCCAGGCCGATCGCCGCCAGCGCCAGGCCCGCCCCGCTGAGATTGCGGGCGATGAGCGCGAACGCTGCAGGCGCCTGGGCCAGCGCCTGCAAGGGGGGCAAAAGCTCGCCCGCGAAGGCGCGGCCGAGCACGAACTGGACGAACCCCCGCGCCGAGTGGTCGTACAAGGCCAGGGAGTCGTCAGCGCCCAGCGAGACCTGCAGATACGGGGTCGCCGCCGCGCGCAGAGGGATGTAGAGATAGAGTAGCGGCGGCAGGACCAGGCCGGCGCCCAGGCTAAGGAGCCGTCGCGTGGACGGCCAGCGCCGATCTTGAGGGGCGGCGCTTAGCCAGGCCCACGCCGCCAGCCCCGGCAGCCACAAAATGGTCGTGCGGTGATGAGCCATGCCCAGGCCAACGAGCCAGGCCAGTTGCATCCCTCGCCGCGTGGAAGCGCTGCCCAGCGCGGCCCATAGCGCCAGGGCGGTCAACAGCGTATGCAGGGTGTACACTTCGGCGATAATCGCCTGCGACCAGAAGCCGGGGACCGCGGCCAGCAACAAAGCCGCCGCTGCTGCGGCCAGCCGGCGGGCGCCGATGGGAAGCGGGGGGATCGCCACCGCGATCAGGCGCCAGGCAACGAGGTACGTGACGCCGACGGTCGCCGCACCCAGCACGGCTGAGAACAGGTTCAGGCGCCAGGCTGGTTCGCCCAGCGGCAGCAAGCGCATCCAGAGCCAGCCAGCGAGCAGGAAGAGAGGATAGCCGGTGGGATGCGCCAGCCCGGCGATCCAGGCCGCCGTCTGGAACTCGGCGGGATCGCCGAAGAGCACTCCAGGCGCCAGGGTGCGCAGGTAGAGCAACAGGGCCGCGGCGCCGCATGCGATCGCCAGCCAGCCATCCCGTTCTCTGCGCATAAATCCTCTAAGGTTGAGGGGCCAGCCTGACCCAATCGACGGCGGCGGCCAGCTCGCGGCGGTCGGGCAGCTTGCCCACGCGCAGGTAAGCGTCGCCGGTCTGCACCACTTCGGCGGCGCTGGCTGAGGGCGCGCCCTGTACCCCGATCAAGGCGTGGGCGGCGCCTGGCGTCTGGCGCGGATCGCGGCTGGCCCCTATCCTCTGGAGCGCCGCCCACGCCCGATCGGTGAGATGGTCTGCGGCCGTCCCACGCGTGGCGGCGACAACGATCGTCCCTGGCGGCGCGTCCTCTATGAACGCGGCCATCCGGTCGGCCTCGTAGGCGTTGGCCGCCGTATCGAAGCCCCGCTTCGCGAGCAAGCGACCGTTGCGGGGGTCGATCAGCGCCACGTTGTAGCCGCGCCGCCCCGTCGAAGCGTCGACGCGCGCGCCAGCGTCATCCTCCAGGGTGATGTATGCGAAATCGGCGGCGGCATGGATCTCGATATCGACGGGCGCCTGCACGCCAGTCTGACCAATCGCGGCGTCGCCGCCCAGCACCGCGCGCGGCCGCGCCGTCCAGTCGAAGATCAACGTCAGGCGATTCAGGCCATCGCGCACGGACCCGGGGGGCAGATCGAACTCGTAGGTCTGCCAATCGGCGTCCAAAGTCGCCGGCCCTGCCACCAGGACGCCGTTGAGAGCGACTCGCATCGTCTGCGGAGGCCCGCCCGGGTACGCGAAGGGATGGGCGCGCACGAAGAGCCGGTAGGGCGAGGTCCTCGCGTCGCGCACCGGCAGAAACAGGCGCGCCGCGCGCGCGCCGGCCCAATTGGCTGTGGCGCCGAACGGCTGCTCGTCCTCATACCACCCTTCGCCGCGATAAGCCGCCGAGGTGGGCGCGCCCAGGTCCAGCTCGAAGCTGCGGCTGCCCACAGGCTGGCGCACGCGGTATGCCTGCACCCCCTCCTGGTCATAGAAGGGCTGCGGCTCCACCGGCAACAGGCCGAGGACGTAGTCGCGGGTGGCAGCGTAGGTGTCGGCGTAGGGGAACCGCCCTGGGATCGGGGGCAGGATGATCAGGTAACGCACGTCGTAGAGGTACATGAGATCAGCGGCCTGGGCGCGCGCCGCGGCGTCCATCTCAGGCGCCACCGGACGGCCGAACTCGACCTCGGTGATCGCCTGAAAGAGCGGCAGACGACGAAAATAGTCGAGCTTGAATGCGGGCGCGCGGCTGATGTTGCCGCCCAACATCGGCTTGGCATGGACGGTCTGATAGAACTGGACCAACGTCAGCTCGGAGCCGAAGACGCCGAACGAATTGCGCCATCCCAAGGGCAACTGCAGAAGCGCGAACTCCCCCGCTTCCTGCGCGATCTGGCGATAGATGGCCGGGACGCGCGCGTCGGTCAGAGGCAAAGGGACGGCGGCGTGCTCGAAGAGCAACCCCGCGCCCAGGACGACGAGCGCGATCGGGAACGCGCGCTGAGCCCCTCGCGCCAGCGCAGCGGCGACAGACACACGATCCATCGCAGCGAGACGCGCGCAGATCAGCCGCCATAGCCAGGACAACCCATAGCTGGCCAGGATCGCGAGGCCCAACATCAGGAGCACGCTGTTGCGGTTCGGCGCGCGGTTGGCCTGGACGAAGGGAATATAGTGGAGCAGCGCGAAGGGCATCGGGAAGGTGACCCCCTCGTCGCCCAGGAGGCCGTCGAGGGAGAACCGGTAGCGGCCATTGATCTGGAGCAACGGCCCCAGGCAGAGCAAGCCGAAGAGCAACGCTGTCCATCGCCAGGCGCGCCCGCGGCGACCAGCGGCCACGGCGCCCACCAGCGCCAGGGCGAGCGTCAGCCAGCCGACGAAGACGGTATTGACGTCGGAGAAACGCGCGGTCCCTTCTTCCACGGCGCGCAACGCGCGCGTCCAATCCTCGCCCCACAACGGATGCAACGCCGTGGGCGTGATGAAGCCCAGGAGATCGACGCTCAGCTTCAGCCCTTCGCCCCATCCTTCCAGCGCGTAGTCGCCTCGCACGAACTCGCGCACGATCGGGATGAGGACTGGCCCCCAAACGAGCGCCGCGACCAGGCCAAGGAGAGCCAGGCGCAACCCCAGCGTCGCCCAGCCCGCCAGCGCGGCGTCCCTCCGACGCGAGGAGGCCCCGAACGACGCTCCGCCCTCCTCGCGTTTCCAGGCCTGCATCGCCACGACCAGGATGAGGGTCAGGAGCGCCAGGAAGACGGCGAAGATCATCTCGGCCAGAGCGGCCAACGCGAAGAACAGGCCGGCCAGCGCCGCGTCTCGCCAGGCGCGGCGCATAGGCGCGGGGCGCAGCGTGCGGACAAGATAGAGCGCGTAGAAGGGGATGCAGCCGGTCGTCGCCATATCGTAGTGGCCCAGGGCGGCATAGACAGCCCGATTCGACCCGAAGGCGTAGATCAGCCCGGCGAGCAGAGGGACGAGATGCCCTGGCAGGCCGTCGGGCAGCCAGCGCCCTGCGACCAGAAGCTGACGCGCCAGCAGGTAGGTTCCATAGCCGCTGAGGGCGGCGGCGAGGAGCAGGGTAAAGTTGGAAGCTGGCGCCAGTCCCCACGCCAGCGTGAGGGGCAACGCCAGCAACGCATTAAAGAAATTGTACGTGTGTAAGATCAGGTCGATGCCGAGGGGATACCAGATCAGCTCGCTGTGCAAGGGAGAAACGCCCAGCTCGAGCAGGTTATGCCGAAAGACCCAGATATTCCACAGGAACGTCGACTCGTCGAACGCCCACGTCGCGCTGCCTGGGACGTGCGTCGTGAAGCGCAGCGGCAGGGGATAGCTCAACGCCAGGGCCAGCGCAAAGAAGAGGCCCAGGATCGCCGCCGATCTCCACCCCGCGCGTCCTCTGACGAAAGGCCGGGACGCATGCGAGGAAGAGGGTCGTCCCTGATCGTTCACGGCCCCAACTCCACCGCCAGATCGATGTGGTCGACCAACGGCTGCCCCGTGGGATCGATCACCGACAATCGCTCGCCGGTGCGCCAGTCATACCACCCCAACGAGATCGTATAGCGGCCGGGGGACGCCCCTGGCGGCAAGGCGACCTCGATCTGATCGCGCACCGGCACTCCCAGCGGCCAGACGTCGGTCGGGAACAGCCCTGCCACGGGGATCGTATCGCCTTGCGCGACCAGCTCGTTCGCTTCGTTTAACAGGTGCACGAACAGCGTATAGGACTTATCGGTCGGCTGGGCGAGGCGCCACACCAGATCAACGATCATGCGCGTGCGGTCGCCGACGGCGGGCCGCGCCTGGATGTCGAGCAACTGCATGCCCTGGCTGAACTCGGCCGGGATCAGCCGGGGAGCAGGGAAGTCGGGGGCGGGGCCGCCTGGGGCCAGGCGCGCCGCCGGACTGCCTGGGACAGCGAGCGCCACGCGCACGGCGAATGGGCCGGCGGCCGCGTCCTCCGCGATCGTCGCCTGATGCCAGGTGGCGATGACGTCGCCCGGGCGCCATTCGCCGTAGCGATAGGGGAATGGGCCTGACCAGGAGCCGCGCGCCGCGCCGGTCGCGTCCTCCACCGTGATCGTCAGGGTGGGCGCCTCGGCGGCGGGCTGACCTGGGGCGTCGCCCACGGCCCAATACAAAGTCATGTCCAGGGGATTGCCCGCGCGCGCCTCGCCCAGGAGCGAGTAGCCGACCAGGCGCGGCAAGCCCTGGCCGGGAAGCCCCTGGGTGCGCGGCGGCGGCCCTCCCTGATCGACGCGGTAGATCTCCAACACCGGGCCGCCCGGCCCATCGATCTGCGCCAGCGGCGTCATCACCGGCAGCAGGCGGTGGAGGCGCTCGCGATCGGGCAGCGCGGAATTGCCCAGCAAGTAGATCGCGCCCCCGGGCGGCGGCATCAGCAGCCCTGTGCGCGCGTCGAACCAACGCAGGCGCGGGTTCTGGTAGGTGAAGAACTCCGTCAAGGGGATCTGGTCATAGAGCAGCACAAACGAGGGATGACGATAAATGTCGGCGGACAGATAGGCGGGCTGGGATGGCTGGTTCTGCTGCAGCCAGTGGGCGGCGGCGACGACGTCGCCGTCGAAGGCGTCGTTGGCGCCTGCGGAACGCCCCCATGTCTGAAAGTATCCCCACCAGTTCACGGTCGCGTGGAAGAGCAAGGGGCTGGCCAGCGCCAACAGCACAGCCTGCTGCGGCGGCAGAGCGACGCGCCGCAGCCGCAGCCATTCGACAATCTGCCAGGCGCCGATAGCAGGGAAGAAATAGAGGCCCGGCAGCACGCCCAACGCGCGCGGCAACGCCGGGATGCGGTCGACCGCCAGGAAGGTGGGGATGAGCATCACCGGCCACCACAACAGCAAGAACAGGGCGCGCCGGTTGCGCCACTGCCGCAGCAGAGAGAACGCGCCGATCAGCGCCAGCGTCCCCGTCGCTAGGTCAAACACCGGCCGCCCCGGCAGGTTATAGAACCAATCGCGATCCCCCAGGCCCGCGAGGAAGAACTGGAGCACGCTGGCGAAGAGGGCCAGGATGGACTTGAGCACCGGATTGCCCGCGCTCATCTGCGGGTTGCCCACGAAGACCTCGCTCGCGCGCGCGGTGAAGCTGCCCGGATGTTGCACGAAGTAGAGGAGCAGTGGGATGAAGACCAGGGCGGCAAGGGCGTACAAAGCCACAATGCTGATGAAAAAGCGCGCCAACAACGGCGGCCCCTCTTGAGGACGATTGGTCCACCACTGGACGATCAGGTACGCGCCCAGGAAGAGCGGGACCAGGCGAGCGACTGTATAGAAATGAAGGTTGATCCCCAGAGCGACGCCGGCGAGGGCGATCCAGCGTCCGTCCTGGCGGTTGACGCCGCGCCAGAAGAACCAGAAGGCGAGCGCGGTCCACAGAGGAGTGAACACGCCGCGGATGCCGAAGCGGCTGAAGTGGACGTGCCAGAAACTGGTGGCCAGAAAGGCCGCTGCCAGCAGCGGGACCGGCGTATTCGCCCAAACCGTGCCGCGCAGCAGCTCACGGCCCAGGCGGTAGGTCACGGGCACCGTCAGGATCCCGGCGGCGATCGATGGGAAGCGCAACGCCAGCTCGTTGACGCCAAGGCCGAGAAAACTGAGGGCCACCAGGAAAATATGAAGCCCTTCCCGGCCGTAGTTGGCCGGGAAAAAGGCCTGGCCGCGCCCGGCCAGGACGTCCAGGGCGTCCAGCCCGTTAACCGCCTCGTCGCCGAACAATCCCGGCGGGATCGCGCCGATGTGCCACAGCCGGAAGGCCGCCGCCACGCCAAGCAGGATGAGCAGAGGGGACAATCTCCCTGGCAGCACGGGCAGACGCAGCGAGCTGGAGGTGGGACGTAAGCGCTGAGAGGTGCGCGCAGTGGTCATAGCGATCCTTGCTGTCAGGAATCGATCAGGAACCAAGCTCCAGGACAGGCGCTGGCTGGCGTCGACGTCGCGGTCCGCCGCCGCGCGCTCACGTGGGCACGGCGATCAGGTAGCGATGATGCGCCCAGACGGCCTTGAGCGGCCAGGGCAAGGGCGCACGGTCGAGCCAGGCATAGCGAAGCACACGCTCCCGCAGGTCAGGCGCCTGGCCTAAATAGTACGCCATCGTCGACCAGGACCAGCGTTGGCCGCTGAAGCGCGCCTCCAGGCGCGCCGAGCGCACCCCCAGACGACGCAACACCTCGGCGGCGGGCATCACCGTATCGGGCCACGGCGGCGCATCGAGCACCCCTTGCGCCACCACGCGCGCGCCCGCCGCCGTCAAGGCGCGCCGGATGCGCCCCATGTGCGTCCACCGCTCGTCCACGGTCGCAAAGAACTCGCGATCGATCAGGTGCTTGCGCAAGAAGTAGCCCACCTGCCAGCGATTGGGCATGGCCACGAAGATGACCTTGCGCGCGCAACGCGCCAGCTCGCGCAAGAGGGATTCGGCGTCGGGCAAATGCCACAGGCCAGCCCACTGCCAGCACAGATCGAAGCTGCGCTCAGCGAAGGGGAGCGCGCCCCAATCGCCCTGGCTGACGCCGACCAACGTCACAGCGAGGCCCAGCTCGTCCCAGAGACGGCGCACACCCGCCAGGCGCTGCGGTTCATCATCGACCAGCGTCACCTGACAGCCCGCCTGCGCGAGCGCCACGCTGTTGATGCCGCTGACGCCCGCCATGCCATAGAGCGGCGCCTCCAACACCGAGGCGATGCCATAGCGCTGGCGCAACGCGAGCAGGAAATCGTTGAGGACGAAACGTTCGTAGACGAGGCCCAGGCCCTCGTTGTAGTCGGTCAGATAGCGTTGCCAGCCCAGTTCGGCCATGGGAGGGACCTGCAAGACAGTCGAGAGGTCGCGCGGGTGGAGCGCGGCGTCGCGCGCGCCCCACCCGTCGCTCAAGTCAGCGACCATTGCCGGGCGCGAAGGTCACCACCAGCCGATCGCCATCGTACTGAGCGCCCGCGACCTCGAGGCCAGCCAGCGCGTGTGGCAGCAGCAGATTGCGCTTCCAGTTGCCGATGTGGATCACCAGCTCGTCGTGGGCAGTCTTCGATAGTTGGATCTGGGAACGGTCGGCCAACGGCAAGGGCAGATACAGGCGATAGGCGTCGCCATCCTTGACCACTTCTTGCGTCTTGCCCTGGTAAAAGACCTGCGCCGGATCGCGATCGCCGAAGATCGCTTCCGCCATTTTGCGCAGCATCTCCAACCCGACCACCTCGCGGTCGAACATGGGCGCGTCGAAGATCGGCAAGGGCGTGAAGGTCTCTTCGACGAGATGATGATAGCGCTCCTGCGTCTCCCGCCAGGCCGCGAAGTAGCCGTCGGCGGCCAGGGCGGGATAGATGCGATTGCAGATGATGGCGTCGGTGGCGTAGCCGTAGAGGTTGAGATAAGTGTAGGCGCGCTGCGCTTCCTTGATCACCATCTTCTCGGGGTTGAGCACCAAGCGCGCGGAGGCGCGCTGGCGATTGGTGAGCAAGCCGTGCATGCGGTCCAGTTGATGCAGCAGGAGGGCAATGGTGTCGAACAGCTCATCATCGGGTAAGGGCACATCGACCATCGCCTTGAGGATCGGACGGGCCACCTGCATGGCCTTGCGCTCGATCGGGAAGATCTTCTGGAGATACCAGCGCGCCATCTCCGGGAAGGCGAGGAGCTGCAGAGTGGCGCCGGTGGGCGCGCAGTCGACGATGATCACGTCGTAGTCGCCAGTATCGTTGAGGTAGGTGATCTGCATGAGGCTGGCCAGCTCCTCCATGCCCGGGAGGATGCTCGTCTCCTCGGCCACCAGCTCGTCCATGCCGCGCCAGGCGAAGACCGCGGCCAGATACTCGCGCACTTTGCCCCAGTACTTCTCCATTTGATAGAGGAGATCGATCTCCATGCCCCACAGGTTGGACGCGATCTGGACAGGCTCCGGTCCCAGCGGTTGATCGAAGCTATCGGCCAGGCTATGCGCGGCGTCTGTGCTGAGGACGATCGTACGATGCCCCAGCTCGGCGCAGCGCACGGCCGTCGCCGCGCTGACGCTGGTTTTGCCGACGCCTCCTTTGCCGGTATAGAGCAAGATGCGAGCGGATGATTCAGACATATCAGTTCACGCTTCCACAGTCAGGTAGCAAGCAACAACGGTCGGGGAATCCCATGCTTGCGATTGATCAGCCCAATGGGTCACGCGCGCGGCTCGCGCGCGCGAAAAGTCCGGTAATCGACAGTCGGGAACGGATTGTCCAACTCCTGCGCCTCGCGCAAGAAGGCGCGATCTTCGTCGTTCAGGCACCCCCGGCGAGCGATGCTGACCAGGTGGTTGAAGCGGCTCAAGTGCCCCTGGAAACGGCCGACGGCGTACTCTTTGGCCTGGCCCGTCGTCACCAGGAACGGCCAATCGCTCGATTCGAGGAGCAGCAGCTCGCGCGCCGCTTGATTGAGCGTCGCGGCCATCTCCCCCTCGGCGTTCTCGTAGCGCTCGACCAGCTCCTCCATCGTGCGTTCCGCGGCATGGATGAGCGGCCACATCCATTCGGTATCTGGGTTCAGCCACGTCCAATGCCCGCCGCCGTTGCCCCACGAGCTTTCGGGGATGTCGAGCACCTCCTCGGGCGGATGGGCTTCCAGGTAGGCGCGCGCCGTCGTCAGCTCGACCTCGGGATGGCGGCTCAGCCGACGCAGCACCTCTTTCAACCAGGCGACCCCCTCGAACCACCAGTGGCCGAACAGCTCCGTATCGTAGGCTGAGACGACGACGCCCGGCTCTCCGGACCGCGCTCGATATTCGGCCAGCCGCCCGCGCACCACATCCACAAAATGATCGGCGTGCACGTGCACCAACTCGAACGCCGGATAGGGATCGTACAGTTCCTTGTAGCCCAGATCGACCTGCGCGCCCGTGATCCGCCAGAATTGCAGGCCCGACTCGTCGTCCTTGCGGTGAAACTCACGATAACGGAAATCGCCAGGGTAGCCATGCGTCGCCGACCACACCTGGAGGCCGGTGCGTTCGTCGCGGCCGAAGACGGCCACCTCGACGCCATGCACGTAATAAGGGCGGAACGTCGTGCCGACGCGGGCGCGCGGGCGGTCGTATTGATGGATGACCAAACGGCGCACGGGGATGGCGCCATAGGGGCCGATCGCGTCCCCGATCGCCTTGCCCACCAGCTCTCCCCCTTCAATTACGTGCGTGTCGGTGAAAAAGTAGCGGATGTTGAACTCCGCCAGGAACTCCTCGACGCCCGGTTTCACATAAGAGGGATCGCCTTCCTTCATATAGGCCGGGCGGTAGCCGCATTCGGGCAGCCAGATGCCGCGTGGGAACTGGCCCATATGGCGGCGCGTCGTTTCGATGCCGGCGCGCAGTTGGGCGTAGATCGTAGAGTCGCGCTCGACCAGCGGCGTATAACAATGGGTCGCCATCGAGGTCAAGACGTCCACGATCCCCATCTCCTGCAGGCGACGGAACGCCCCCACCAGATCGCGCCCGTAGCGCTCATGAAACGAGCGCTGGATGTCGCGATACCAGTCGCGATACCAGCGCGCCAGGTATAGCAGGTGATCGCGCTGCTTCTGCGTCATCTCGGCGGCCTGGGGATCGACCGGAATTGGGGGCGGCGGCAGCGAGGGGTCGTCCTCCAGGGCCTGGAGCGCCTGCGCCGCCTCCGGATCGTCTTCGTCCACGCCCTCTTCAGCGAAGCGCTCCAGCAGCTCCTGTCGTCGTTGCTGCAGCGCCTCCTGCCGGCGCGCCGCTGCCGCGTCGTGGGCAGCCTGCCATTCGGCGAGCACCGGCCGCTGGAAGCGGGCGATGTTGGCCTCGATCAGCGATAGGCGCGTGGCCAGGTAGCTGTCGAAGTGATCGCACACCGTCGTGTCCGCGATCTGCTCGAGGAGGATCGGCGTCAGGCCGATCGTCAACCGCGGCTGCTCACCCTCTTCCACCAGATCGTAGAGGGCGTTCAGCAGAGGGATGTAGGTTTCGGCCATCGCCTCGTGGACCATCTCCTCGCCATGAGGCCAACGCCCCGCGCGACGGACGTAAGGCAGATGCGTATGCAGCACGAAGATGAACGAGCCAAGTCGATCAGCCATGAACTCCCCTCTTTCCAACACGAAGCCCTAACCCTTTACAGCGGCCATGCCTGCGAGGCCGATTATACCATCCCCCCTGTCCCTCGCCAACCGGACCCGTCTGGGCGTGATCGGGTGTATTTCATTAATAGAGGTGGCGCCCCTTTGTGCAGCCGTACCGCAATCCTCCGCATTGCGCTGCGTTGCGCTCCACAATCCAGAGGATCGTGATACGACTGCACGCTCTGGCACACCCAAACGACTTTGATGAGCGCTGGCGGCAGGCCTATCACTCGCCACCCAACTGAAATGCAACCGGCGCGATCAGCCGATTGGACAGGCGGCGCGCCTTCAGATACTATCTATGCGCTCAATTCAGCGTGGGGGCGCTCTGGTTGCGAACGACGGTTCTGCGGCGGCTGGAATATATCTTCCTGGCGATCCTTCTCTTGACGATCGGCGCTGGCCTGCGCGTCGGCTGGGTGAGGTACGACGGCCAAGAACGCTTGCAGGCCGCGCTCCAACTTTTGCCCTTCCCCACCACCTTCAACGAGCTGAGAGGGAAGCGCGTGGGCCTGGTGGCTGGACACGCTGGCAACGATTCGGGCGCGATCTGTCCGGACGGTCTGCAAGAAGTGGACGTGAACGCCGCAGTGGCGGGCCACGCCGCCGAGCGATTGCGCCAGCGCGGCGCCCGCGTCGACGTGCTCAGCGAGTTCGACCCGCGCCTGGTCGAATACCGGGCCGACGCGCTGGTATCGATCCACACCGATTCCTGCGTCAGCTTCAGCGGCTTCAAGGTCACGCGCGCCGCCAACAGCCGGATCCCCGCGATCGAGGATCGGCTGGTGGCCTGTCTCTACGCCGCCTATGGCGCGGCCTCCGGGTTGCCGCGCCACGACAGCACGATCACCGTCAACATGACCGATTATCACGCCTTCCGCGTCATCGACTTCGAGACCCCTGCCGCCATCATCGAGCTGGGGTTCCTGGGCGGCGATCGCCTGTTGCTGACGCAGGAGCAGGCGCGGCTGGGCGCGGGCGTCGCTGAAGGCGTCCGCTGTTTCCTGGTCGGCGACGACGCGGCTGATGAGTAACGATTGACGAGTAACGATTGACGAGTAACGATTGACGAGTAACGATTGACGAGTAACGATTGACGAGTGACGATTGACGATCAGGAGAGGTCACAATGAATCGTGAGGAACAAAGGGTGGCCGAGGGCATCCTGTTCACCGACCAGTATCAGATCACGATGGCTCAGCTTTATTTCCGCATGGGCCTCCACCAGCGGCCGGTGCAGTTCGATCATTTCTTCCGCAGCTATCCCAACTATGACAGCCATCAAGCCGGTTACTGCATCAACGCCGGGCTGGAGTGGTTGCTGGACTGGATGCGCGAGGCGCGCTTTCGCGAGGAGGACATCAGCTATCTGCGCAATCACAAAGGGCGGGCGGGCGTCCGACTTTTCGCCGACGACTTTCTGGCCTGGTTACGCGCCGAGGGGAACTTCGACGGCATCACCTTGCGCGCCATCCCTGAGGGGCGGGTTGTCCACCCCAACGTCCCCCTGACGGTCGTACAAGGGCCATTGGCGATGGCGCAGATCCTGGAGACGCCGCTTCTCAACCAGCTCAATTACCAGACGCTGATCGCCACGAAGGCCGCGCGCATGTTGGAGAGCGGGCGCGGCCAGTTGATGCTCGAGTTCGGCCTGCGGCGCGCGCAAGATCGGGGCGCCCTCGCCGGCGCGCGCGCGGCGCTGATCGGCGGCGCCCACTACACATCCAACGTCGGCATCTCGCATGTCCTGGGCTATCCCCCGCAGGGCACCCACGCCCATAGCATGGTCCAGGTCTTCATGTCATTGGGCATGAGCGAGCTGGATGCTTTTCGCGCCTACGCCGATGTCTATCCTGACGACTGTCTGTTGCTGGTCGACACGATCAACACGCTGGAGAGCGGCGTCCCTCATGCGATCCAGGTGTTCGCCGAGCTACAACGCAAGGGGCACAGGCCGGTCGGCATCCGCCTCGATTCAGGGGACCTGGCTTACCTGAGCATTCGCGCGGCCAAGATGCTCGACGCCGCTGGCTTCCCTGACACAGTGATCGTCCTCTCCAACAACCTGGACGAGCTGGTGATCTGGCAGATCATCACGCAGATCAGCGAGGAGGCGCCGCGCTATGGGGTCGATCCCGACCGTCTGATCAAACGATTGGTCTATGGCGTCGGCACGCGGCTGATCACGTCGTGGGGAGAGCCGGCGTTGGGGGGGGTGTACAAACTGGTAGCGGTATGCGATGGCGGCAGGTGGCAGCCGGCGATCAAGCTTTCCGAATCGCCGGACAAGACCCTCAACCCTGGCGCCAAGCGCGCCTGGCGCGTCTACGATGAGCGCGGCCGCGCCACCGCCGACTTGCTCAGCCTCGACGACGAAGATCCGCGGCAGATGGAGACGTTGGTCTTGCGCCATCCGTCCGACCATACCAAATATCGCAGCAAGCAGCGCGACGAGATCTCCGCGATCGAGCTGTTGCATGTCGAGGTGCTGCAGGAGGGGAAGCTGGTCTACGATCTGCCCACGATCGAGGAGATCCGTCGCCAGCGCCAGGCCGACATCGAACGGCTCGACCCTGGCGTCAAGCGCCTGGTCAATCCTCACGTCTACCATGTTTCGCTGACGCAGCGGCTGTGGGATTTGAAGCAGGAGCTGATCGCGGCGGCGATGAAAGGGTAGGCTTGCGCTGACACTTCTGAGAAATCAGGTAGGGTTCCTGGCTGGTCTCCCGACCAGCCAGCTTCCCGCTCCGTTGTGGCCGGTCAGGAGACCGGCTGCGAACAGCCAATCGCATTCACAGGGTTCGCGGCGGGCCTCCTGACCCGCCGCCCTCCCATCGTTGCCCCGTCACAGCCGGTCAGGAGACCGGCTGCGAACAGATCACCGGATCGATCCCCTTCAGGACTGGGGCCATACTCTTGGCTCGACCAGCTCCATCTCATCCAGTCCCACCAGTGCGAATCCCCGCGCCTGCAGTTCGTCGATCAGCTTCGGCAACGCCTCGATCAGCGGGAGAGGGCGGGCCAGGCGCACGGCGTCGTTTTCGGTCTCCGCGCCATCGTGCAGGTCGATGATCGATCCGCTACCCAGATGTTCAGCGGCCAGCGTGTGACGCAGGATCTCCTCAGCGCTCGTGCGCGACCAATCGGCCGGGTTGACGTCCGCATCCACGATCTTGATCGCCGACGAGCGCGCCAGCGGCGACTCCTGACAGAGATGGAAGTGGAAATAGTGGGCGCGCAGAAACTGCGAGGGACGGCCAGTGAAATGCGCGATAGCCGCCTCGGCGCGATCGAAATCTGCCAGGTCGGGATCGTGCCGGTAGCTGTGGTTGCCGATGACGTGTCCCGCCGCGATGATGCGCTCGAACGCGCGCGGCCAGCGATCGATCCAGCGACCGAGGACGAAGAAGGTAGCGCGCACCCCGCGCGCGGCCAGGATCTCGAGGATTTGGTCGGTGCGCGGGGGATTGGGGCCGTCATCGAAGGTGAGAGCCACCTTGGGCTGATCACGGCGGCCATGCGTGTAAATGAACAATGACATCAGGAGACTCCTTGTCTGTCTCTTATCCTTTTACGCCGCTGACGACGACACCCTGGACAATGCAGGAAGGCTGATCTACTCGTAACGGGGCGGGCCTTTACGGATGCGCTCGATCACCCGCTCTTCCGGCTCGCCCCACAGCCCCTCGATCCACCAGGTGGCGCCAGCCTCTTCCCACGCCATGAGCGTGTCCCGGAGCTGAGAGCGATCCAGATCAGCCGTCTTGCCGCTCACTACAATATCGAAGAGGGTGGTCAGGGTACGATTCGCCTCCACGTAAGCCTTCATAGCGCGAATGTCCGCCGACTCGCTGGCCACTTTCCAGGGACGTCGTAAAGGCATAGGGATAATCATGGTGCCGAGACGGATGCGCTGAGTCACCATAGCCGCCGCTGCCAGGGCGATCATGGGATCCTCACACCAGATGGCATCTCCCAGAAAACAGCCATCCCAGCTGGCCCCCTCGGCTATCTGGCATAACTGCGCAACAACGCGCGCAGCGCCGTAGGGCAAAACCAAACCAAACTTCAGCGCCGACATGATTTCCTCCTGGCGTGCACCAACACGCCGGCAAGCCGACAAACAGGGCCTACAGGTATAGTCGACAAGGCAAGGATACCGCTGCGCCCCGGCCCGGATGTTTGTCCCAGGCTCGCACCCAGCCGAGATTATCACGCCGCCTCGCCGCCCCAGCAAGCGCTCGCGGCAGATTGACAGCGCGCGCCAGTGTCACTATAATCGTCGCAATCGCTGTCCTCTGAAAACCGCTTCTTGCGATTGTTGGCTGCCCGGCCAACCAGATCCTGCCTTCCAGCGCGCAGGGCTCCGTCTCAGAGGGAGGACAGGATCTTGGACTCGAGCCTTCAGGCGGCTGCGATGTGCGTAGTGAGTGACCGGCCGAAGCCTCAAGTCCGGCCTGCCATAGGTTCCTGCCCCGGAATTAGCATGCACCCGCGGGCAGGCGCAAGAAAGGAGGTCCTCCGCACACGATCTAGCATCCCCCGGCGCTGTTCGTCCTTCACAATCATGCTGAGACAGTGTCTCTTCCAGGAGGAAGAAAGAATGAAACCCCGATGGTTGAACCTGTTCACCATCCTCGCCCTGTTGGGCAGCCTGTTGGGGTCGTTCACGTCTCCGGTTGCGGCTGCATCCGACGGCCCTCAGGTCGCCTCCGCCAGCGACGCCTTTCTGGCCAAGTTCGACGCCGCCCTCGGCCAGAAAGCCAAAGCGGGCGGCGATGAGATCGTCGACCTGCGCATCGTCGTCAGCGAGCAAAACGTGGACTGGCGCGGCCTCGTCCAGGCCGTGCCGCGCGCCCAGCCCGACGAGGCAAGCGGCCTGCCCGTCTGGTACGGCCGCGCCCGCGCCAGCGACCTGACGAAGCTCGCCAGCCTCCCCTTCGTCGTGGAGGCCAGCTACATCCAGAAGATCGGCCCCACCCCCCGCTTCCGCGATCCCGACCAGCCCCGGCCGCAGATCACCGACGCCGCCCGCGCGCGCCTCAAGGCCCTGCGCGACAACCCGCCAGCTACCCTGGCCACCACACAAGCCCCCCAGGGCTGGTGGGACGTCGGCCCCGGCCATGAATCGAAGCTGGCCTGGGCCAAGGGCTACACCGGCCAGGGGGTGCGCGTCGCCGACATCGACTCCGGCGTCGATTTCTGCCACCCCGACCTCCAGGGCACCTGGGCGACCTTCGACGTGACGACGGCGCGCAACTACACCTACGCCGGCGTCGACAACTATCTCGACTACTTCAACGGCTGGCCCATCGCCCTCAGCCCCTTTTCCAACTACCTTCTCTTCTTCGACCTCTGGTACAATGAAGAGCTGACCGACCTCAACACCTTCGCCTACGGCCTCAGCAAGTTCGCCGACACGCGCGCCACCGGCGAAGGCGACACGATCGTCTTCGACAGCAAGGTCTACACCACCACCGGCACCGCCAGCGCCGCCAACCCCGTCTACCACATCGGCTACCATCCCGATCCCTCCCTTGAGCCGTGGTGGGGCGAGCGCATTGCGGTGCTCGTCGTCGATGAGACCGGCGACGGCGTCTACGAGACGGTCTACGTCGATCTCAACGCCAACCGTGACTTCCGCGACGACGACAAGGCCAACGTGGCCGATCCCACCGCCTGCTGGGACGCCGACGGCGATGGGCTGGCCGACCTCTCCGGCGGCATGGTCTACTTCATCGCCGACGGCGCGCACTGGCCGCAGATGATGGATTGGTGGTTCAACCCCGGCGCCTACTTCGATCCGCCAGCCGCCGGCGACCTCGTCGCCTTCATGTTCGACGATCCTTACGGTCCGGTGGAGGCGCACGGCACCTTGACCGCCAGCAACATCGTCGGCCAGGGGGTTGCAGACGGCGGCGCCCCGGCCTGGAAGCCAGCCGGCGTGGGCGGCATGGTGCAGGGCGGCGGCAGGGATGCCAAGCTGATCGCCATCGGCGATATCTACTTCAACTTCGAGGCCTCGACCGAGGAGGCATGGTACTTCGCGACCTTCGGCGTTGACGGCTATGGCGACACCGATGACGGCGCGCACATCACCTCCAACTCCTACGGCGAGTCGGACGTCGACAACGACGAGTGGGACAACCGCTCGCGCCTGCTCACGCGCCTCAACACGCGCCCGAGTTTTCGCGGCCAGCCCAACATTGTCGGCCAACACATCACGCACCTCTTCTCCACCGGCAACGGCGCGCCGGGCTACGGCACCAACGCGCCGCCCAGCGGCAGCACCGCGATCGCCGTCGGCGCTTCCACGCAGATGGGGTCCACCGGCTGGGACTCGATCACCGGCACCGACCAGATCGTGTGGGGCGACGTCATCCCCTGGTCCAACCGCGGCCCCACTGCCGTCGGCCACCTGGCGCCCAGCATCACCGCGGACGGCGCCTTCGCCGCTGGCGATCTCACCCTCAACGCCGTCGGCGATGGCTGGACGGCCTGGGAGACGTGGGGCGGCACCAGCCGTTCCTGCCCTGTGGCCGCCGGCAACCTGGCCCTGGTCTACGACGCCTGGAAGCAGCGCACGGGCGCCTGGCCCACCTGGCAAGAGGCGCGCGAGTTGTTCATGAACGGCGCCAAAGACCAGATGAACGACGTGCTCGTCCAGGGGGCGGGCGCCATCAGCGCCGATAAATCGACCGACATCGCGGGCGGCCTCTATGGCCTGCACATCACCCCCAGCGCCTGGTATCCCGGCGACTACCGCGGCGTCGAATACCCGGCTTTCGCCCAGATCATCGCCCCCGGCGAAGCCGACAGCCAGGAGTTCACGGCGAACAACTACAGCCCGTTCACAACCACGGCCACGCTGGCAGCCACGTACCTGACCCGCATCTCCGCGAATGAGTTCACCGTCGACGCGGTCCTGGCCAACGAGAGCGACTACGACTTCAACCGTCCCGACTACCTCTTCGACGTCACTCAGTACGCGCCAGGCGGCATTCCGGCGGAGACCGACCTCATGGTGGCCGAGATCATCCTCCCCTTCGACGAGTTCGAGCCGCAGGGGGACAACAGCAACGGCAACAACAACAACTGGCGCATCCTCTGGTATAGCTGGAAGGACGTCAACGGCAACGGCGCCCTCTGGAATGACGCCAACGCCAACGGCGCCGTCAACGCGGGCGAGATCGATCCCTGGGAGTACGTGCGCTTCTCCTACGGCTACGGCTCGCACACCTACCGCCAGGTCTCGGTCAAAGATCCGCTCAACCCCGACCGCTGGAAGGACGGCATCCTCCTGGGCCTGCAACACCGCAACCGCGCGGCCGCCGTGCCGGTGAGCCATCTGACCATCCGCGTCACCTACTACCAGAAGTCGCCCTGGCCCTGGGTCACGTTCGACGCGCCCCAGGTGACGGTCAACGCCAACTCCCAGGCCACCTTCACTGCCAACATCGCGGTGCCCGCCAACACTCCCTATGGCCTCTACGAGGGAGCGATCGAGGTCGGCATCCCCGAGCACGGCCCGCACACCGCCCACACCACGATCATCCCGGTCGTCGTCAACGTCGCTTTCTCGGGCGATCTGACGGCGACGCCGCTCACGCTGGGCGGGCAGCCCAAGGCCGAGACGCGCTACGACAACAGCTACGTCACCGGCCCCATGGACTGGACGTGGCGAGCCGAGTCGGGCGACTGGCGCTTCTACTTCGCCGATCAGACGACGGCGCCGCCAGCAGGCAGCCGCCTCATCGTGCGCGATGAGTGGGGGGACGCCGCGCCGGAGACCGACATCGATACGCTGGTGTTCGGCCCCACCGTTGGCCCCTACACGCGCGTGCAGCCGCCGTTCGGCTTCAACTTCGGCGACTTCTCGGCGCTCGATCCGGCCACCTACGGTCCCTATCGCCTCGATGTGGTCGGCAAGAGCGCAAACGCCTACCTGGGCAGCGGTCGCTGGGCCTTCCAGACGGCGACCGGCGGCAACGTCGAGTACGTCGTCGCCCCGCTCAGCGAGGGCCTGCATGAGATCGTCCAGCACTCCGTGCGCTATGAGGGCGACCAGTTCGAGGTCCCCTTCACCAAGACGATCAGCAGCCTGATCGGGCCGAGCGCGCTCACCTACCGCTGGTACTTCACCGACACCATCCACTTCTCGGCCAACATCACGCACACTGAAGGGTTGACCATCGAGGTCTATGGCCTGAGCGCGACGGGCGACACCATCGCGGCGACCATCGAACAAGATCCAACGAACGATGACCCTTGCGACATCGAGAACGGCGGCGTTTACACCTACACGACGACGCTCGGGCCGAATGTCGCCAGCTTCCTGGCGCACGTCAACGTCGGCGCCAACGACCTCGACCTCTACCTGCTGTATGACGAGGGCGGCGACGGCTTCGCCTGCACTGATGTGATCGCTTCCTCGACTAACAGCGCGGGCACGGATGATGAGGTCGCGATCGCGTTCCCCGCCCCTGGCGACTACATGGTCGCCATCCAGGGGTGGCAGGTCAGCCCCAGCCCCTCGGACTTCAGTTGGTACTGGGAGATGGAGACCCTCGACAACACGTTGGGGTATCGCAACGCCGACCTGGCGATCGGGCCGGGCAAGGACGCCACCTTCGAGCTGTACAACGTCAACCCCGACGCCTGCGATGCGCTGACGGGTCGCTGCAACGACGGCATCCTCTACGTGGGCTTCCCGGAGGCGCCGCGGCTGTTCTCGGTGCCGATCACAGTGGAAGATCCGTTCGTGATCTACCTGCCGCTCCTGCATAGATAAGCGGCCGCCGGCGAGTCGGCAATCTGTATCCACGCAGAAGCCCGTGGCGCGCCACGGGCTTCTCATGTCTCAACAGGAGATCGCATGACCCTCGTGCGCACCCTTCACACGTTACAGACCATCGACCTCACCCTGGAGGCGAAGGCCAAACGCCTGCAGGCCATTCAGGAGGCCCTCGGCGAATCGGAGGCGCTGCGCGCAGCCCGCCAGGAGCTGGCCGCGGCTGAGGCTGCGCTCAAGCAGTGGCAGGCCCGACAGCTCGAGCTCGATCTGGAACTGCGCTCGCTGGCCGAACGCATCGCCCATGCCGAACGCGATCTCATGAGCGGGCGCGTGCGCAACCCGAAAGAGCTGAAGGGGATGCAGGACAACGTGGAATCCATGCAACATCATCGCCGCGAGCTGGAGGATCAGCTTCTGGAGGCGATGGTGGCCTGCGAAGAACACAAGGCTCACTACGACCAGGCGACGGCGGCCTATCAGCAGGTCGAAGCGCGCTGGCGCAAGGAACAGGCGCAGCTCCAGGCCGAACAGGAGCAAATCGAAGCCGAACGAATACGACTGCAGAAGGAGCGCCAGATCCTCGTCGGCCGCCTCGACGCAGCGCGCCTGGCCGCCTATCAACAGTTGCGCCAACGCCGCGGCGGCTACGCCGTCTCCGAGGTTCGCCGCGGCGCCTGTCAGGTGTGCGGCGTCTCCCTCCCCACCAGCCTCGTCCAGGCCGTCCGCCAGGAGACAGAGCTTGTGTATTGCAATAGCTGCGGACGCATCCTATGCAGCCTGGAGTAAGGCTCGACGACGACAGGCCGTCAGAACGATTGCAGGAGACGGACGAGGACGATGCGCGCCACGTCGATCACGATGAGGACGACGATCGGCGAGATGTCGATCATCCCGATGCGGGGGACCACGCGCCGCGCTGGCTCCAGGATCGGATCGGTGATCGAGCGCAAGAGCTGGATCAGCGGATTATCCTGGTTGAGGTTGGGGAACCAGGAGAGCAGGACGCGGATGATGATGGCCCAACTCAGGATCTGAAACAGCAAATTGATGAACAGGACCAGAAAAGCGCTCATTGTTCGCTCAATCCTCCCAGGTAGCGCGACTTCTGATAGGCGGCCCAAATCGCCTTGGATAACACGGTGCGGATGCCCCCCTTCTCCAACTGGTACAACGCCTCGGCAGTAGTTCCTCCTGGCGAGGTGACGGCGTTGCGCAGCTCCGTCGGATGGCGGCCCGTCGCGCGCGCCAGCGCCACCGAGCCTTCCACGGTCTGCAATACCAGCTTGGTCGCGATCTCGCGCGAGAACCCCAGGTGGACGCCGGCGTCGATGAGCGCTTCCATAAACAGGAACACATACGCTGGCCCCGTGCCGGAGAGCGCGGTCGCCATGTCGAGGTAGCCCTCATCGTCCATCCAGATCTGCGCTCCCAGCGCGCTGAGGATCGTCTCGGCCTGGGCGCGCTGACGGTCGCTCACCTCGCTCGTGGTCGTCCATACGGTGATCCCCTGCCCCACCTGGGCCGGCGTATTGGGCATGGCGCGAGCGATCGGCAGGTGATCGAACCCCTTCTGCAGGGCCGCGATGCGCGCGCCGGCGATGATCGAGAGGACGAGCGCGTGCTTCGGGATGCGTCCGCACAGCTCGGCTGCCACCTTCTTGAGCACCTGCGGCTTGATGGCGAGCACCACCACATCCGCTTCCGTAACCGCCTCCACGTTGTTGCCCAACGCCCGAACGCCGTAGCGTTCCGTCAGCAGGCGCAGGCGCTCCGGATTGGTGTCCGTGATCGTGATCGCAGCCGGCTCGATCAGGCGCTGGTCGAGCAGCCCCTTGACCATCGCCTCCCCCATGTTGCCGCCGCCGATAAACGTCAAACGCGTATTGTCTAACACGCAAGCCCCCTTATTGCGCCTGGCGAGGGCCGAAGAGCGCTCGCCCGATGCGCACGAGCGTGGCCCCCTCTTCGATGGCCACCTCGAAATCGTCGGTCATCCCCATGCTGAGGTGCCCCCAATCGAGATCAGGGAACTGGATCGCCAGCACGTCGCGCAGTTGGCGCAGCCCCGCGAACACGGGGCGGGCCTCCTCCGGATCCTCCACGATAGGCGCCATCGTCATCAGCCCGCGCACGCGCACCCCCGTCTGCGCGGCGATCTCCGCAACGGCCGCCTCCAGCTCTTCGGGCGCGAAGCCGTACTTGTTCGGCTCGCCGCTGACGTTGACTTCGATCAAAATGTCCTGGACGCGCCCCAGGCTCAGGCTGTAACGGCTCAGGCGACGCGCGAGCTTGACGCTGTCCACCGAATGGACGAGCTGATACCCTGCCGCGGCCACTTCCTCGGCCTTGCGCGATTGGACATGGCCGATCATATGCCAGCAAGGACGCCGGTCGCGATCCCCGAGCAGCGCGTCGACGGCCATCATTTTGGGGGTGGCTTCCTCGACGCGGTTCTCGCCGAAATGACAGATCCCCAGTTGCAGGCCAGCGACCACCGCCTCCGCCGGTTGCGTCTTGCTCACGGCGATCAGCGTGATCTGTTCGGGGGAGCGTCCCACCCGGGCCGCCGCCGCGGCGATCCGCTCCTGGACGCGCGCCAGGTTAGCCCGTAAGGTTGCTTCGTCCTTCCATGGGGGAGTGATGGGTTCTGGCATGCTTCACGCCTCTCCTGAGCTGCGGCAAAATCCGCAGGAATCCCGCCCGCAGTGCCGACTTTTACAGCAAACAGGCCAACGCGCCGTGATGGCCCGTCCGCCCGCGCTCCGCCCGATGCGAGTAGAACTCGTCCACCCGGCAGGCGGTACAGATCTCCGCCACTTCGATCCTCTCCACGCCAGCCGCCGCCAGTTGTTGCTGATTGGCTCGCCACAGATCGAAGTGATGCGAACCATCAGCCTGCCGGGGGAACAGGCCATCGGTGGCGCCGAAGGCAGCGCGCGCCTGCGCGACGACCTCTGGCCCCACCTGGTAACAGCACGGCCCGATGGCTGGACCGACGCCTGCGATCAAATCGCTGGCGCGGCTGCCGAAAGCCTCCGCCATCGCCCACACCAAGGCCCGCGCGATCCCCGCCACCGTGCCGCGCCAGCCGGCGTGCGCCACTCCCACCGCATGGCGCACAGGATCGTAGACGATCAGCGGCACACAATCAGCGAAACGCAGCAGCAGCACCACCTCCGGTTCGTTCGTCACCAGGCCATCACATCCGGCGACCACCTGACCGCGCTGCGCCCGCCCCACGCGCGCGATCTGCGCCCCATGCACCTGCTGCGCGCTGACGACATCCGCACGTCCATCGACGGCCGCCTGGCATAGCCGCCGCACATTCTCCGCCACATGCGCGCGATCATCGCCGCGCGCGGCAGTCAGGTTGAGCGAGGCGAAGGGGGCCGGGCTGACGCCGCCATGGCGCGCGCTGACGGCATGGCGCAACCGCGTGTAGGAGGCCAGAGCAGCGAATTGATACAGGACGATCTCTCCCGATTTGCGCTGGAGCATCTCCGCTCTCTGTCAGGTGCGGCGCCGATCGCACGCCCGCAACAGCCACGAGGTCTAAATGACCAGCTCGATGGGCTGTCCGACGCGTCGGCCGTCCGCCGTGAAAAGATGAGGCTTGCGCATCGGCGTGCCTCCCGTGAAGCGAAACGCCCACTCCTCGTCACAGGCGCCGCAACTCAGGCAGCCGGCGGAATCGGGCGGACAGGGGCGGCCAGCCTGCGCGCGCCGGGCCAGACGTCGCTCCCGGCGCAGGTAGTTGAAGCTGACCGCCGAATCGACGATCTGCCACGGCAAAGGGCGCGTCTCCTCCCACTCCCCCAGATAGTCCTGGGCAGAGAGGCCACAAGCGGCCAGCGCCGCATGAAAGGCGGCAACGGTGGGACGCTCGATGCGCAGCAACACCTCGGCCAGACGCCGATCCCCACGCGCCAGCACCCCCTGCACCTCGGCCCACTCCGTCGAATCGGCGCGCACGGCGATATCATAACGGGCCAGGCGACGCTTCACCAATTCCTGGCGCTCTTTGATCACGGCCGCTGGCGTCATCGCCTCCCACTGGAACGGCGTATGCGCTTTGGGCACGTAGGGGGTCGTGTTGAGCGCCAGGCGTCGGCGGAAACGTCGGCGCGCCTCCAGAGCGAAATCGATCAGCGCCTCGATATCGGCCATCATCTCCGTAGGATGGCCGACCATGAAATACAGTTTGAGCTGCGGGAACTTGAGTCGCTCGGCCAGATCGACCGCCGCCAACAGGTCGTCCTCGCGTTGGGTCTTGCTGATCACCTCGCGCAGGCGCTGCGAGCCAGCCTCCGGCGCGATCGTCAAAGTCTGTGTGCCGCTGGCGGCCAGCAACTCGACCAGAGGCACGCTGATGGGGTCCGTGCGCATGGAGGAGACGCTGATGCGAGCGCCCATCCGTCGCAGCCCCTCGGCCAAGCGATCGATCTCGGTGTGGTCGGACACCGCCGCGGAGACCAGGCCGAGCTTGTTGCGATAGCGGAGGCCAGCGCGCGCCCATTCGAGGAGGACATCCGCTGGCACCTCACGGGGTGGGCGGTAGACGTAGCCAGCCAGGCAGAAACGGCAGCCGCGCCCACACCCGCGCGCGATCTCCATCAAGTGAAGGTCGCTGAACTCGGTGTCGGGAGTATACAAAGAAGAAACGGTCGGATGGCGGGTCAGGTCGGTCACCCACAATCGTTCGATGGGGCGCCAATCGGGCCGGCTGGGGTCGTTGGCATGGAGCTGCGGCACGTAGACGCCGGGCAGCGTTGCCAGTTGGGCGAGCAGATCGGCGCGCGCAGCGTCGCGCATCTCCGACAGCAGATCGGCCAGAACGCCAACGATCTCCTCCCCCTCGCCGATGACGATCGCGTCGAAGAACGGCGCCAGCGGCTCCGGGTTCATCGAGAGGGCTGGCCCGCCGCCCAACACCAGCGGCCACGACTCATCGCGCGCGCGCGCCAGGGGAGGCATCCCCGCCTGACGCAGCATCTCGACGATGTGGAAATAATCCATCTCGTAGGAGACGGTGAACGCCAGCACGTCGAAATCGGTTACGGGCCGCTGGGATTCGAGCGCCAGCAGGCTGCGCCCCGCGGCCAGGCCGCCCTTCTCCCAAAAGGCGCGCTCGCAGACGACATCCGGCCGTGCGTTGAAGGCGCGGTAGATCGTCTGCAGGGCCAAACTGGACATGCCGACATAGTACGTGTTCGGGTACGCCAGAGCGACGCGCAGCTTGCCGCCCCAATCTTTATAGATCGTCCCCTGCTCTCGGCTCAGGATCCGTTGCGCCTGACTGATCTCTTCCCATCTCATAGCTACATTCTCGCACGCTTCACCCAGAAACTCACGTAATCAACCCTCTCATTGGCCTCATCTCGACAAGCCGATTCGCCCCGCGGAAGCGTTCCCACGCAGGAGCGTGGGAACGAGGTTGCCGGAAGCTCCCATGTCCTCGACCCAAGGCGTCCCCACGCAGGAGCGTGGGAACGAGCCCGTTCTTCGATGCGACCTTGACGCCTCCAGGAACCTTTGTGGCTTTGGCGGCAGAACCTGCTGTCACGCCGAATCGGAAGCTGGGGCGTCCGGCGGCCGGTTGCGGAAGTCGACGAAGCGATAGCCGACGCCGCGCTCCGTCAAGATGTAGCGCGGCTCATTGGTGTCGACCTCGATCTTCTGCCGCAGATAGGCGATGTAGAGGCGCAGCAACTGGATGTCGTCCTTATACTCGTAACCCCACACTTTCTGCAAGATGACCTCGGACGGGACGATCCAGCCAGCGTTCTGGACGAGATGGTAGAGAAGCCGCCATTCGGTGGGACGCAGGCTGATGCGCTGGCCCTCGACGATCACCTCGCGGCGCGCGAAGTCGATCTGGAGACGGTCGTCGACGCGCACGATCTCGTCGCGCCGCAACGACTGATCGCTCGCCCGCCGTAGCACCGCCTTGCACCGGTCGCTGAGTTCGACCGGGCTGAAGGGCTTGGTCAGGTAATCGTCGGCGCCGCTCGAAAAGGCCAGGTGCTTATCGCGCTCCTCGCCTTTGACGGTCAACATGATGACAGGGACTTCCGAGATTTGCCGGATGGCCTGCAGCGCCTGGAAGCCATCCATCTCCGGCATCATCACATCCAGGATGACGAGATCGGGCAATTCCGTGCGCACTTTCTCGACCGCCTGCAATCCGTTGGCGGCGGTGGTCACACGAAAGCCATCCAGCTCCAGGTTGGTCTGGATGAAACGGATCATGCGCGGTTCGTCATCGGCGACGAGCACCAGGCTTCCGGCAAAAGGATTGGTAGCCATCAGATCATCCCTTCGAGGCGCAGGTTCGGGTCACAGACGTACGGTCTGCCCGCTCTCGGCTGAATCGTAGGCGGCGAAGACCAGGCGCACGGTGCGCAGGTTATCTTCGCCCGTGGTCTCGGCTGGCCCCAGCCCGCGCAGAGCTTGCAGCAGATTCGCCTGGCAGGGGACGATGCTGGCGTGGACTACGTCATAGGCCGGATCGGCCCACGCATAGCGCGGCGGCGGATAACGTCGAGCATATGTGCCGTCGGCGGTCGTGACGCGCACCCAGTAATCCGGCCCCAATTCGAGCGAGCCGCGTTCCCCCTCGATGAAAATGAACGTCTCGGGGAATCGGTCATGCTCCAGGTAGTTGCCTGCGTACGCCATGTTGACGGTGACGATCGTCTGCGCTCCCATCTCCAACAAGACGGTGGCCACATCTTCCCCAGCGATGTCGCGATGGATCTGCCGTGTCTGGCAGGCAAGACGGCTGGCTTCGCCGAAGAGGAAGCGGGCCACATCGAGAAGATGGCTGCCCAGATCGGCGAGGATGAAACGAGGGAGCGTGCGCAGGAACGGCTGATTGGCGAACACCGGGAAGCCGGAGATCATGTCGATGCGGGCGCGGAAAGGCGCGCCGATCGCTCCCCCATCGAGCACGCGCTTGACGTGACGGATAGGGGTCTGCCAGCGCCAGTTTTCGTGAATGAAGAAGGGGATCCCCGCCGCCTGACAGGCGGCGACCATGCGCTCGGCGGTGGCGAGATCGGGGGCCATCGGCTTCTGGCAGATCACCGGCGTCTTGTGCTGGGCGGCGAGCAGGACGAGCGGCGCGTGGCCGGGGACCTCGGTGACGATGTCGATGAAGTCGAGCGACTCGTTGCGCAGCAACGCCTCGGGATCATCGTAAACGGCCGGGATGCCGAACTCGCGCGCGACGGCTTCGGCCCGCGCGCGCGTGCGATTGTAGATGGCCACGCAATCGACGCCTCCCACCTCGCGCCAGCCGGCGAGCTGGTAGCGCGACCAGAAACCAGCGCCGCAGAGGGCAAATCGCAGGTTAGCCATCGGCGCGCTCTCTGGCCAGGAAGGCCTCCACTTCTTCCCGCGTCGGCAACGAGGGCTGCGCGCCCAACCGGGTCACCGAGAGGGCCGCCACCGCGTGCGCGAAGCGCACCGCCGCGGCCAGCGGTTCCCCGCGCGCCAGGGCCACGGCCAGGCCGCCGTTGAAGGCGTCGCCAGCCGCCGTCGCGTCGACCGCCGTCACGTGAAATCCCGGCGCGTGCCAGGGCCACGGCCAGGCCGCCGTTGAAGGCGTCGCCAGCCGCCGTCGCGTCGACCGCCGTCACGTGAAATCCCGGCGCGTGCCAGGTCTCCCCTGTCCGAGTGGCCACCAGCGCCCCCGCCGCGCCCAGGGTGACGATGACAGCGCCCACGCCGCGCGCCAGCAGCGCGCGCGCCGCCTCGGCTGGCTCCTGGCATCCTGTCAGATGCGCCGCCTCGCTTTCGTTGGGGGTGATGATGTCTACCGCCGCGTAGAGCGCGTCGGGCAGCGGCTGCGTCGGCGCTGGCGCCGGGTTGAGGATGACCGTCGCGCCTGCGGCGCGGCCAGCCTGCGCGGCGGCCAGCACCGTCTCCAGAGGGATCTCGAGCTGCAACAGGAGCACGCGCGCCTGCTGAAACGCCGGCGCGGCGGCCGCCACATCGGCCACGGTGAGGCGGTGGTTGGCGCCAGGGGCCACAGCGATGATGTTCTGCCCGCCGGGGCCGACGACGATCAGCGCGACGCCGGAAGGGGCCTGCTCATCCCGCACGACGAAGCGCGTATCCAACCCCTCGCGCTGGAAATTGGCGAGCGCAGCCTCGCCGAACATATCGCGGCCCACGCGCGCCACGAAGGCCACGCGCCCCCCCACGCGCGCGGCGGCCACCGCCTGGTTGGCGCCCTTGCCCCCCGCCGCGATCACCAGATCGCCCCCCAGCACAGTCTCGCCGGGCAGGGGCAGGCGCGACGCTTGCACGACCATATCGGTGTTCGATGAGCCGACGACGACGATCGCAGGTGCTGACATGCGGTTCCCTCCCCGGCTGGGGATGATACCAACGGGTCACGCGGCCGTCAAATGGATTGAGGAATCCGTTGTCCCTTAGTTGGCCGGAGCGAAGCGAAGCAAACGGGAGGTCATGAAGGGTGAATAGGGGACTGCACTCTGGAGTGGATGGGGGGAAGGGTTAGCCTGCTTGTGGTGTTTCGGCTTCGACTTCTCGCCAAAAATCCTCATGCTGCATCCCCTGTCCTTCCCGAATCTGACGTTCTGCGATCTCGAGGACGCCCTGAAACTTGGGAGAATAAGCCAGCATCAGGCGCTCGATCTCGTCTTCATCGGTCACAGAGAGCAACACCGCCACCGGTTTGCCATTCTTCGTCACCACCACAGGACCTTCTTGACTGGCTCTCAAATATCCGCTGAATTTGGCCTTCACTTCCGCCACAGATGCGATCTTCATATTCCTATCTCCTCTTCGCCGATCAGGAGGCGATTCCCCCGTTTCTCACCAATCGCCAATATAATGACCTGCTGATGATCGTAATCTATCCGATAAAATACTCGAAAGCGGTTGTTCGGCCCAAAACGAATTTCCCATTTCGCACCCAAACCGACAGGATGCTTCAATGGCTTCCGATTTCTTGTTTCAACGTCCGGCTCAAACTGCAACTGAGTCTCTATCACCTCACGAATAAGCGAGTAGTATTTTGGTGCAATCGGTTTAAGATGCTGCTTAATCACCGGAGGATAAATGATCGCAAATCTTCTCGGCTGTGCCATCATGGTCTTCATTATAGTCACGACTTGCGCGTTGTCAATTTGACAGCTAGAAGGGGCCAACGTATCTTCTGGACGCAGGCGACCCGATCGCCTCACACGAAGAGGAGGTCAGATATGTCCATGCCGCCGACGGTCTCAACTCAGCGCAGGATCCTGATCCTCGGCTACGGCAACGTCAACCGCGAGGACGACGGCATTGGCTTTCACGCGGTCGCAGCCATCGCTCAACGGTTGGGGCGCCCGCCGCTGGATATGAACGACGATGGGCTATCCGACCTCGGCCATCCCATCGACCTGGCTTTCGTGCCTCAACTGACGCCGGAGCTGGCGGAGACGATCGCTGACTACGACGAGGTGTTCTTCGTCGACGCGCATACGGGCGCCTTCGTCGAAGACATCCGCTGGCAGCCCGTGGCCCAGGGGTACGAACCTTCTGCCTTCACCCATCATCTGATGCCAGCGACGCTGGTAGAACTGGCTGAGACCCTGCACGGACGCCGGCCTTTGGCCCATCTGATCTCCGTCCGCGGCCACCGTTTCGGCTTCGGCGTCGAGCTATCGCCGGAAGCTGCCCGCTTGTGCGAGGAGGCGGCGGCGCAGATCGCGGCCAGGATCCTCCCAGACGCCTCCGCGGCAGGGTAGACCGACCTCAACGGCGCCTGCTCCTGGAGGACAGGGCTGTCTTCCCTGTCCTCCTCGGCCTTCCCTCCTCTGCGGAACGCGGGAGCGGCAGGAGGGATCGTTCCCTGTCAGCTCATCGACTCTTCCTCGCGCGCGACGAGCGCCAGCATCGTCTGCAGCGCCTGCGCGGATTCCAGCAGCCGCCCATTGCGGCTCAGGCCCAGCTCAGCCAGCGGCTCCAGGCGCCCGCTCAACAGCAGTTGTCCCAGTTGCGAGCGCGCCAGATCGCGCAGATCCTCGATCAGCGCGTTCTGCACACGGTGGTCATCGACAACGCGCCCGTCGCGCATAGCCAGGATGCGTTGTGTGCTGCGCGCCACGCGTGGATCATGGGTGACGATGACGATCGTCACCCTCTGCTCGCGATTGAGGTTTTGCAGCAGCGCCATAATCTCGGCGCCCGATTGCGAGTCCAGGCTGCCGGTCGGCTCATCGGCCAGGATCAAGGGGGGCTGATTGGCCAGCGCGCGCGCGATCGCCACCCGTTGCCGTTGGCCGCCGCTGAGCTGCCCCGGCAGATGATGGCCACGGTCCTTCAGCCCCACCAGCCCCAATAGCTCCTCGGCGCGCCGACGGCGCGCGCGCGGCGAGCCGATCTGGCCGATCATGGGCGTCTCGACGTTCTCGAGCGCGGTCAGCGTCGGCAGCAGGTTATGCAATTGAAAGACGAAGCCGACCGTACGCGCGCGAAAGGTGTCCAGGTCCTTCACGCGAGCGAGGTTCTGGCCGTCCACCCACACCTCACCTGCGGTGGGTCGATCGAGCGCGCCCAGCATATTGAGGAGCGTCGACTTGCCCGAGCCGGATGGCCCCATCACTGCGACCATCTCGCCGCGCGCGACGGCGATATTGACGTCATCGAGCGCGCGCACCCCCACGCCATCGCCGTACACCTTGCTGAGATGGATCGTCTCGATCAGAAGTTGTTCGTTCATGCCAGGACCTATTTCCGTGCTTCGATGTTCACGAAAGCGGTCATTCCCCAGCGCAGCCGCGGATCGACCTTCTCCAATGTGACGATGGCAGTGTAATTCGAGCTGCCCTTTTCCTCGCGCGCCATCGGCGAGATGCGCGCGATCACGCCCTGGAACGTCTGGTTCGGCAAAGCGTCGAACGTCACCTCGACGCGCTGTCCCTGCTCGACGCGCGCGACGTCAGTCTCGCGCAGGTCGGTGATCTCGATGCGCAAGGCGCTCAAGTCGCCGATGGCGAGGGCTGGCTGGCCGGGGGTCACCGTCTCGCCCACGCGCACCCAGACCGCGCCCACGGTCCCATCGTACGGCGCGATCAGCCGCGCCCGCTCCCAAGCCACCTGCGCCTGCTCGACCGCGGCCTGGGCCTGCGCCACCGCGGCCTCAGCGACCGCCACGTCCTCGGCGCGAGCGCCCGCGCGCAGCAAATCGACCTGGGCATAGGCCTCGGCCGCCGCCGCCTGCGCCGCCGCCAGCTCCGCCTGCGCCGCTTTGACCTGCGCTTCGGCGATGGCGATCTCCTCGGGACGCGCGCCGCGGGCGATCTGATCGTACTGTGCCTGCGCGATCTCATACGCTTGCGTGGCCCGTTCCAGGGCCAGCGCCTCCGGACGCGCCGCCACGTTCGGCTCGCCGGCGATGAGATCGTAGGCCGCCTGCGCCTGGCGCACCGCCGCCGCCGCCTGCTCGAGCTGGCCGCGCGCGGCGCGGATCTCCTCCTCGCGCGCGCCGGCCTTCAGCCGTTGCAGCTCGGCTTGCGCGCGCTCGACCGCGGCCTGCGCGGCGATGACGCCCGCCTCGGCGCGCTGGGCAGCCGCCTCAGCCGCTGCGATCTCCTGCGGCCGCGCGCCCGCCCGCACGCGCGCCAGTTGCGCCTGGGCCGAAGCCAGCGAGGCCTGCGCGGCGTGGAGGGCCTGCTCCAGGTCCGGCGCATGCAGCTCCGCCAACACCTGGCCAGCGCGAACCGCATCGCCCTCCTGGACCAGGACCCGTTCGACGCGCCCTCCCGCCTCAAAGCTCAGGTGCGCCCACTGCGCGGGCAAGACGTCGCCCGACGCCCAGATGACGTCCTCTAGAGCGGCCGGCGCGGCCTCTTCCGCCGCGGGCGTGACAGGGGCCGCCCCCTGCGCGGGAGCAGAACAGCCGCTGGCCAGCAACGCAAGCGCGACGACGACGAATGTCCATGGTGTATGCTTCATTTTTACCCCCTATTCCTACGCCCCAACGACGTGTAAAGATGCGGCCTACTCGTAGCGCAACGCTTCGACCGGGCTGAGCCGCGTCGCGCGCCAGGCCGGATAGGCGCCGCCAATGACCCCCAAAATGAGGGCCAAGATGATCGCCTGCACCATCAGGTGCGGTCCGTAGACCCCCGCAATGAAAGTGGAGGCGGCGGGGATCAGTTTCAGCAGCTCCAACAGCCCCACCCCCAGCCCGATGCCGACGAAGGCGCTGATCAGGCCGAGCACAGCCGACTCGCTGACGATGGTGCCGAGCACGCGACGCTGCCGCCATCCTAAGGCCCGCAAAGTACCAATCTCGCGCGTGCGCTCCATCACCGCCATGATCATCGTGTTGGTGATGATGATGCCGCCGATGAAGACGGTGAGCGCGATGATGGCGGAGGTCATCGCCCTGAAGTTCTGGATATCCTGCGTGTTCTGCGCGAACTCGCTCGACAGGGAGGCCTTGACGTCCGGGAAGCGACGGTTGATGATGGCCTGCACGCGAGGCGCATCGCGCGGATCGCGCACGTCGACGAACAGAAAGCCGACCTGGCGCGGCTTGTTGAGCATGGCCTGCGCCTCGCTCAGCGCGACTACGCCGCCCCCCTCCTCCCAGGCGGTCCCCGTCTCATAAATGCCGACGATGCGATAGCGGTTTTGGTAGAGCTGGATGCTATCGCCCACGCGCAGCTTGTAGTTGTTGGCGGCGGTGCGGCCGATGATGATGTCGCTGGGATGGCGGATGCCGCGCCCTTCGACCAGGCGATAATGGCGCATCGCCTGCGCGCCGGGGTCCAGCCCCATCACGATGAACAGGGGCATCTCTTTCGTTGAGACGAACCCCAGCAACATGCCGGAGACCGACTCGACCTCCGGCATGGCGGCGATGGCGCGGCCGACGCGTTCATCCACCGTCGATAGCGACATATCGGGCACGTCGGCCTGCATCACCGTGATGGCGCCGGCGGCGCTGCTGCCGGCCAGTTGATTCAACTGTTGGATGAAGCCGTCCGCCCACGCCCCCAATGCCACCAGCGAAGCGACGCCGAAGCCGATGCCGAAGCAAGTGAGCAGTGTGCGCGTCTTGCGGCGCGCCAGGTTGCGCACCGCATTGGGCAAGAGGCGCATGGCCCACGCCAGCCGCCCGCGCCCCAGGTCGCCGCCGCCGCTCCCCCCTTCGTAGCGCAACGCCTCGATCGGCTGCAGGTTGGCGCCGCGCCAGGCCGGATAGATCCCCCCGACCAGCCCCAGCACCCAGGCCGTCACGATCCCCTGGACGAGGATCTGAGGCGAGATCTCGCCCTCCAGCCAGCCGCCTATGCCAGGGATCGTGGCCGTAGCTTTGGCCATGGCGATCCCCAACCCGATGCCCGCCGCGCCGCCGATCGTGCTGAGCGCCAGGGACTCTCCCAGGATCATGCGCAGCACGCGCCCGCGCCCCCAGCCGACGGCGCGCAGCACGCCGATCTCGCGCGTGCGCTCATAGACGCTCATCACCATCGTGTTCATCATGCCCAGCCCGCCGACGATGATCGCGATGAAGGCGATGCCCCAGGCGAACGCGCGCGTCATATCGGCCCACTCCATCTGCAGGCCATAATCGGCCGCGCGCGAGACCGAGACGTCGGGCACGATGCGCTCGATGCGCTCGATCACGCTGTCGATGCGAGACAGGGCCTGCGGCCGCAGACGCACCTGAAACAGGCTGACCTGGCGCGTCTTCTGGGCGATCTCCTGACCATCGCGCAGGGTGACCAGGCCGCCCGATTCCTCCATCGCCTGTCCGGTCTCATAGACGCCGACGATGCGATAAGGGGTGCTGTAAATGCGGACGGTGTCGCCGATCTGTTTTTTCAGGCTCTCCATGGCGCGGCGCCCCAGGGCGATCTGCCGCGAGCTGCGCACCGGCTCGCCCTCGATGATGCGAAAATGGGCGGCAGGGGGGCTTTGCGGCTCATAGCCCAAGATCAGCAGGAAGGGCAGCCCCTCGGTGGAGACGTACGCCATGACGCCGCCATCGACGCTCGCGACGTCGGGCACTGCGGCGATGCGCTCGCCCAACACCTCGTCAAGCGAGCTGAAGCTGGCGTCCATCGCCCCTTTCTGGATGACCAGGAGATCCGCCCCGCTGCCGCTGAGCAGATTGCCCCAGTTGTTGATCAGTCCCTCGGCGATGATCCCCATCGCCACGACCGCCGACACCCCCATGGCGATGCCGAGAAGGGTGAGCAGCGTGCGCGTCCGGCGCCGAATCAGATTGCGCACGATCATGATCAGGATCCTCTCTCCGCTGCTGCGGTCGCCTCCGAGCGCGCGGGGCGCGCCTCGTTGGGAGGAAGAGGCCGCTGCAGCAAGGGAGCGAACAATTCGCGATCGACCTCGTCCAGGATCTCGGTCACGCGATCGCCCAGGAGGGCGAAAATATGCGGCATGCGCATATCGACGCGCATGTGATACTCGACCACGAACGTGAGCAGCGAGTTGCGCGTCCAGGAGGCGCGCGCCTCGATGCGCTCCAATCGCTCGCTGATCAAAGCCTCCGCGCCGTCGATGACCAGCATCAGCCCCAGGGTGCCCATCTGGCCAGCGTCATCGACGACCAGCGGCGTGGTGACCACCGTCCCCTCCGCGAAATCGATCGGCGTAGTGGTGTTGATCGTGATGCTGACCCCTCGTCGCGCCGCCGCGCGCAGCGCCTCCTCCAGGTCAGGGAAGGTCTCCGGCAGCAGCGCCACATGCAGCCGCCGCTGGGCGGAGTCGATCATCTCGCGCGCGCGGGTGATGATGTTCTCGTAGCCCTCCAGGTTCCAGACATAATCGACCTGGCCGCCCGGGACCAACCCATCCAGCTCGCGCCGCACCGCCTCGACCTGGGCGTGATAGGCCTCGTGCAGGCGATCGAGCAGGGCGTCGGCGGGCACCGGCATATACTGGGTGGCGCCATCGGCCACCGTGCTCAAGATCGCGCCGCGCGCGCTCAGCCGCCCCAGCACCTCATAGATCATGGAGCGCGGCACACCGGAGAGCTTACTCAGCTCGTAGCCGGTGACCGGGCTTTTGCGCAACAGGCCAACGTATGCCTTGGCCTCGTATTCGGAAAACCCCAATTCCTGTAACCCCTCGATCGCGTCCATACGTCCCTCGCCCTATCGGGCCGCTCGATAGCAAAGCATGACGAGCGCAGACGACCCCAAAATAGTAGTTGTTAGGATAACGACGACGACTATATCACGAAATCCGCAGATTGTCAAGATCGCGTGGGGGCCTTGCTCGCCCCCTTATCCTGATGTAAAATTGCATCATCTGGCGGTCGCGACCGTCGGACAGGCCGTCGAAGCTGGTAGGGATCGTCGTTCATCCGATGAGGAGGCTCGGTCCATGCACGAAGACGACGCAACGTCTATCTCCCCCGAATTGCAGCGCAATGTGTTTCTGGCCTCGGTCGACTCTTTGTACAACCTGATTCGCCGCACCTCCACCTGGCCCCTGATGTTCGGCCTGGCCTGCTGCGCGATCGAGATGATCTGCACGGCGGCCAGCCGCTTCGATATGGGCCGGTTTGGCATGGAGATCATGCGCCCCTCGCCGCGCCAGGCTGATCTCATGATCGTCTCCGGCACTGTGACGAAGAAGATGGTGCCGCAGATCGTGCGCATTTTCAACCAGATGGCCGAACCGCGCTACGTGATCTCGATGGGCGCCTGCGCGACAGGGGGCGGGCCGTTCAAAGAGGGGTACAACGTCGTCTCCGGCATCGACAAGTTCCTGCCGGTAGATGTCTACGTGCCCGGCTGCCCGCCGACGCCGGAAGCGTTGATGCACGGCTTCTTGAAATTGCACGAGAAGATCTCGCGCCAGTCGATCACACAGGCGCCGTGGTACCGCAAGAGCGCAGACGACGCGATCCCGGTGCCGATCCTGGGGCCGGACCTGCTCGACCCCCGGCGCCTCGCCGAGGTGCGCGAGCGGACGCTGGCTCCTCAGGGGGAGACGGCAGAGCCGGCCGCTCCGGTCATCGCAGAGGTCTCGCCCGTGGCCCGGCCGGCGGGCGGCCCGCTCACGCCCGAGGAGATCGAACGTCGCAAGCAGGAAGCTCTCGCCCGTCGCGCTGAGATTCAGCGGCGCCGCCAGACGGGCGGAGAAGATCCCTCAGCTGCAGGATAATCGCAGGAGGGTAGGGGCGAGTTTCAGCCGCTGAGCAGTTACAGGGAGATGCCCATGTCCGAGATGGCCAATATCGTTGAAGAGTTGAACGCCGCAGTGCCGGGGGCCGTCAACGAGCGCCTGGAGAACGGTTCGCTGGTCGTGGCGGCGGACAAGCTCGTCGAGCTGGGGCGTTATCTGCGCGATCGCGCGGGCTACGACCTGCTCTCCAGCGTCACCGGCGTCGATTATCTGGGCTACAAGGGACGCGACGCCTCGAATCGCTTCGAGGTGGTCTACCATCTCTATTCCACTGCGCGGGGCGGCGGGCCGCTCGTGCTCAAAGTTCGCATCCCTCAGCCGGAGTCGCCCGACGAGGCGCCGACCGTGCCTTCCCTGATGCCCGTGTGGCCGGGCGCCAACCTCCAGGAGTGCGAGGTGTGGGACCTGTACGGCATCCGCTTCGCGGGCCATCCCAACCTGCGCCGCATCTTGCTGTGGGAGGGGTTTCATGGCCATCCCATGCGCAAGGACTGGCGCGAGGCCTATTACGAGGAGGAGCGCAAGCCGTTCCGCAGCCGCCATCCAGCCGGGACCCACGTCTGGGCGGAGGATCGCGCGCCGTGGCATGACAACGTCAACTATCCTCTCGGCTGGGACCCCGCTGCCTGGAAGGAGCCGATCACGCAGATGCGCGTGTACGGCGCCGGCGCGAACGGGCATGCGTCGGGCGCCGCCGAAGGGCTGCACACCGACCAGATCGTCGTCAACTTCGGGCCGCACCATCCCAGCACCCATGGCGTGTTTCGCATGGTCGCCCGCCTGGACGGGGAGACCATCATCGACCTCGAGCCGGTGATGGGGTACCTCCATCGCAATCACGAGAAGATCGGCGAGCGCAACACCTACCTGATGAACATGCCGTTCACCGATCGCCTCGACTACCTGTGCTCGATGTCGAACAATCTCGGCTACGCTATCGCCGTCGAGAGGCTGGCGGGGCTGGAGGTGCCGGAGCGCGCCGAATACCTGCGCGTGATCATGGCTGAGCTGACGCGTATCCTCAACCATCTGACCAACATCGGCTTCCTGCTTAACGACCTGGGCGCCTACTTCACGCCGGTGCTCTACGCCCTCAAAGAGCGCGAGCTGATCCTCGATCTCTTCGAGGCGGCTTCGGGCAGCCGCATGATGTGCAACTACCTGCGGTTCGGCGGCGTGGCGTATGATGTATCTCCGGAATGGCTGACGCAGTGCCGACAGATCGTGGAAAACCGTCTGCCGGCGGCCATCGACGAGATGGATCGCCTGCTCACCGACAACGAGATCCTCATCGCGCGCTGCCGGGGGGTGGGGTACCTGACCGGGGCCGAGCTGGTGGCGCTCAGCGTCACAGGGCCGATGCTGCGGGCGGCTGGCATTCCCTATGACATCCGCAAGGCCGAGCCGTACAGCATCTACGACCGCTTCGAGTTCGATGTGCCGGTGTTCTACGGCTGCGACGTCTACGATCGCTATCGCGTCCGCATGGAGGAGGCGAGGCAGGCAGTGCGCATCCTGCGCCAAGCGCTGCGCGACATCCCGGAGGGCGAGATTCAGGCTGGCAAGAAGCAATACTCGTTCCGCGTGCCTCCTGGGGAGGTGTACGCGCGCATCGAGGGGCCGAAGGGCGAATTGGGCTATTACCTCATCAGCGACGGCACCCCCAATCCCTTCCGCTACCACGTGCGGGCGCCAAGCTACATCAACCTGACGGCGCTCGGCCCGATGTCGGTGGGATATAAGATCGCCGACAGCATCATCAACCTGGGGTCGATCGATATCGTGTTAGGGGAAGTGGACCGCTGAAGGGGAGGGACGCATGTTCGGCATCGGGCTGCTAAAAGGGTTAGGGGTTACCGTCAAACACTTGATCGATACGTATGTTGATGATGTGCGGCGCATCCCTTCTCGCTACGCGGGGGGACGTCAGATCGTGCGGCAGACGCCGGAAGCGCAAGGGCTGTTCACGATCCAGTACCCTGAGGAGAAGCGCTTGCTGCCCGAGCGCTTCCGTTTTCTGCCGATGCTCCTCTTTGACGCCGAGACGGGAGAGGATCGTTGCACGGCCTGCGGCATCTGCGCCAAAGTGTGCCCGCCGCAGTGTATCTGGATCGTTCGGGACCAGGACGCGAACGGCAAACCGATCACGCGTCCGGCCGAGTTTTACATCGATGCGTCGATCTGCATGAGCTGCGGCTTTTGCGCCGAATTTTGCCCGTTCGACGCGATCAAGATGGACCACGATTATGAGTTATCGCTCTATCAGCGATACCCTGATCTGGTGCTCGATTTGAGGAAGCTGAGCGTGCCGACGACATACTACGCTGCGCTCTATCCCGCGCAATACGCGGAGGAGGAGCGGGCGCGCGCGGAGAAGGAAAAGGCCAAGGCTGAGAAGGCCCGCCCTGAGCCAGCCGCCCGCGCTGCGAAGGGCGAGGCCGCGCCGGCAGAGTCGGCGCAGGCCGCTGCGCCCGAGGCGCCGGCCCCTGCCCCCAGGCCGAAACTGTCGCCGGAGGAGATCGAGCGGCGCAAGGCGGAAGCCGCGGCCAGGCGAGCGCAGCAGAAAGGGCCAGATTCGTCGACAGACGCATGATGGTGCCGCAGCGCTCGTCATCGGCGGGAGGCCCGATCCTCATGGCGGAGCGAAGGACGCGGCGAACGCTCGGACGAGGGTGAAGAGTCCTGGTTCACGGAGAGATTGGGAACACGGCGAGAAGAGTAACGTCAATAGCGTTGAGGAAGAGATGCGATGGCGGCTTCAATTTATCCTAAAGCGGAGATCCTGTTCCCCTCGCGCTTGATCGGCGAGCTGAGCGATCTGCGAGGGCCGGAATGGCAAGAGCTGACGACGCGCGTGGCCGCGCTGCCGGAGACACACCTTGACAGCCTGGCTTTCTGTCTGATGATGATCAAGCTCAACGGTTGTATCAAATGCACCAATGGTAGTTTCCGTTTCATGCGCGGCTGTCTGGCCTGCGCGCGCCAGACCATCCAGCAATATAAAGGGACTGACGCCGAGCTGGTGCGCCTGTTCAAGCGGGCGCAGAGCGAGGTCGCTCGTTATCTGACGGAGACGGAGGAGCTTGGGCAGGCAGCCTGACGTGGTCGCTTGTCCGATCCTCTGAAGGCGCAACCGGGTTGATTGTCGCAATAGCCTGCTGGAGCGGGCCTGCCCGGCCTGGCTGGCGACGAGAGACCCGGTTTCTTGTGAGTTGGACCGCTGCGCGGTCGCCTGAGGTGATGGAATGAACTCGTCGATCGGAAGCACATCGGTTACCGAACGCGCGGTGTTGCAGGCGCTGAGCCAGGTGCAGGAACCGGAGCTGCACCGCGATCTCGTCAGCCTCAACATGGTGCGCGACATTCAGATCGAAGGCTCTGTCGTCCGCTTCACCATCATGTTGACGACGCCAGCCTGTCCGCTGCGCACGCGCATCGAAGAAGAGGCGCGCGCGGCCGTCCTGGCGATCCCCGGTGTCGAACGCGTTGAGGTCAAGCTCGACGCCAACGTGCGCGCCGATCAGCGCATCGCGGGACGGCTGCAGATCCCCATCAAGAACATCCTGGCTGTGGCCTCGGGCAAGGGGGGCGTGGGCAAGACGACCGTCTCGGTGAATCTGGCGGTGGCCCTGGCGCGGCTGGGCGCGCGCGCGGGCGTGCTCGACGCCGACATCTACGGCCCCAACGTGCCGATCATGATGGGGCTGAGCGAACTGCCGCCGCCGCAAGATGGCAAGCTGGTCCCGCCGACGGCCTATGGCGTCCAGGTGATGTCGATGGGGTTCCTCATCCCCAAGGACCAGGCTGTGATCTGGCGCGGCCCCATGTTGCATTCGGCCATTCGCCAGCTCTTCACCGACGTCGCCTGGGGCGAACTCGACTATCTGGTGGTCGACTTGCCGCCGGGGACGGGGGACGCTCAGTTGACGCTGGCGCAATCGGTGCCGATCACCGGCGGCATCATCGTCACGCAGCCGCAGGAGGTGGCGCTGGCCGACGCCCGCCGCGGGCTTTTCGCCTTCCAGCGTCTACAGGTGCCGATCCTGGGCATCATCGAGAACATGGCTGGCGAAGTCTTCGGCGAAGGCGGCGGCGAGGCGGCCGCGCGCGAGCTGGGCGTGCCCTTCCTGGGGCGCATCTATTTGGACGGCGCGATCCGCAAAGGCGGCGACGGCGGGCGGCCGGTCGTGGCGTACGCGCCCGAATCGCCAGCGGGACAGGCCTTCCAGCGCATCGCCGAGACCATCGCCGCGCGCCTCAGCGTGATGTCATTCGCGCCCGATCCGGAGCTGAAGATCATTTGAGCGAGTCAGCGAGAGAGCGAATCAGCGAGAGGGCGAGTCGTTAATCGTCAATCGTTAATCGTCAATCGTTAATCGTCAATCGTCATTTCTGACCATTAACCATTAACCATTAACCATTGACCATTGACCATTGACCATTGATCAAGGGCAGAGCGAATGTCTTCTCTGTTGGAGCAAACGATCCCTGGCCAACAAGTAACCGGCCCTGAACTGCCCAGCTACGACGAATTGCAAGGGTGCATCCGTTGTGGGCGCTGCCTGCCGGTGTGTCCGACCTATCAGGAGACGACGCTGGAGATGTTCTCGCCGCGCGGCCGGCTGGCCCTGTTGCGCGCGGTGGAGGACGCCCGCCTGGAGTTCACGCCAACCGTGGCGGAACATCTCTACCATTGCCTGGATTGTCGCGCCTGCAATACCGTCTGTCCGCCGGGGGTGCCGATCGGCGAGCTGATCCTGCAAGGGCGCTCGGCCTACAGCGTGCGGGCGGGACGCCCGTGGTGGGCGCGGTTGGCCCTCGATCGTTTCCTGACCTCCGCCGACGCGATGGAGCCGTTGATGATCCTGGTGCGCCTGTATCAGGGCCTGCGACTGCCCCGCCTGGTGCGACCGATCCTGCGCGCGCTCAAAGGTCGCCACCGGCTCTTCAATCTGTTCTATCATATGGAGGGGCTGCTGCCGAAGGTTCCCCGTCGCCCTCTGCACAAGCGCCTGCCCGAGGTGACGCCCGCGCGCGGCGAGCGGCGCCATCGCGTCGGCTTCTTCCTGGGATGCATGATGAGCCAGATTTTGGCTGATGTCAGCCAGGCCACGGTCAATGTCCTCACGCGCAACGGCTGCGAAGTGGTGACGCCGCGCGGCCAGCTATGCTGCGGCGCGCCCCACGACGATCAGGGCAACAAGGAGCTGGCGCGGAAAATGGCGCGCGCCAACATCGACCTCTTCGCGCGCTACCCCGACCTCGAGGTGATCGTTGCCGACTGCGCGGCGTGCGCGGGCATGCTCAAGGAGTATCCTCATCTGCTCCACGACGATCCACACTACTATCCGAAGGCCCTGGCGATGGCCGCGCGCACGCGCGATGTCAGCGAATGGTTGGCTGAGATCCTGGACACATCGGTCCCGCTCGCGCCTACCGGGCGCACCGTCACGTACCATGAGCCTTGTCATCTCTCCAACGTGCAAGGCATCCGCCATCAGCCGGTCAAAGTGTTGCTGCAGGTGCCAGAGCTGCAACTCAAGCCGCTGCCTGATAGTACGCGCTGTTGTGGCAGCGCTGGCATCTACAATATCACTCATCCGGAGATGGCTGACCGCCTGTTGGCGGACAAGGCCGCCAAAGTCGCCAGCACTGGAGCCAATACGGTGATCACGGGCAACCCGGGATGCCTGCTGCAACTTGAGATGGGGATGCGTGAACATCAGGCGCCAGTGGAGGTCAAACACCTGACGCAGTTGCTGGAAGAGGCCTATGTACGAGCAGAGGACGGTGGGATGTAGAGCCTGTCCGAAAGACGATTCTGGCTGGTCAGGAGACCGTGCGAAACTTTTCGGATAGGTCCTCGAATAGAGCAAGGAGGAACTTTGGCGATCGCTTCGACGATTATTCGTGAATTGCAGGCTGCCCTGGGGCCTGAGCAGGTGCTGACCCGTCCCGAGGAGTTGGCCGTCTACGCCTACGACGGCACCTGGGCCGAGGGCGCTCCCGATGTCGTCGTCAATCCGATGACCACCGAGCAGGTGGCGGCCGTCCTGCGCATCGCCGATCGCGAGCGCATCCCGGTGACGCCGCGCGGCGGAGGCAGCGGTCTGGCTGGCGGATCGGTGCCCCTGGGCGGCATCGTCCTCAACCTGGCGCGCATGAACCGCATCCGCGAGATCGCCGTCGCCGACATGGTGGCCGTGGTCGAGCCAGGAGTGATCAACGAGGCGTTGCAAAACGCCCTGAAGGGCACCGGCCTCATGTACCCGCCGGACCCGGCCAGCCTCTACATGTCGACGATCGGCGGCAATGTGGCGACCAACGCGGGTGGGCCGCGCTGCCTCAAGTACGGCGTGACCAAAGACTACGTCATGGGCCTCGAGGTCGTCCTGCCGGGCGGCGACGTGTTGCGCCTGGGGGGACGCCAGATCAAGAACGTGACCGGCTACAATTTGACGCAGCTCTTCGTCGGCTCCGAGGGCACGCTGGGGGCGATCACCGAGATCACGCTGCGCCTCATCCCGGAGCCGCCCGCCCGCGCCACGGTGATGGCCGCCTACGCGCGCCTGGAGGACGCGGCCGACACCGTCAACGCCGTGCTCGCCGCGGGCATCCTGCCTCTGACGACCGAATTGATGGACCAGGCGTGTATTCGCGTCGTCGAGCGCAAGCTCAAAGCCGGGCTGCCCGTCGACGCGGAGGCCCTCATGCTGATCGCCGTCGACGGCGAGGCCGACTCAGTGCGCTCTCAGATCGAGCGCGTGGCTGCGGTCTGCCGACGCATGGGCGCCGACCCCATCGAGGTGGCCACGACGCCCGAAGATGAAGAGCGTCTGTGGAAAGCGCGCCGCAGCGTGTCGCCGGCGTTGTCGTTGATCAAACCCAGCCGGCTGACCGAAGACATCGCCGTGCCGCGCTCCAAGATCACGGAGATGATCCGGCGCATCCAGGCGATCGCGCGCCAGTATGATGTGCAGATCCCCACCTTCGGGCACATCGGCGACGGCAACATCCATCCTGACATCGTGTGCGACCGGCGCGACGCCGAGGAGATGAAACGCGTCGCGCAGGCGGCGGAGGCAGTGTTCGCGGCGGCGGTCGAACTGGGCGGCACCCTCTCCGGCGAACACGGCATTGGCCTCCTCAAGAAGGAGTTCATGCCCAAAGAATTGGGGCCGCTCGCGATCGAGAAGATGATCGGCATCAAGCGCGTGTTCGACCCCAATGGGATCATGAACCCGGGCAAAGTTTTCGCGAGCTAGCCGAGCAAAGGGGGTTCCATGGCCAATCAGTATGACACGATCGTGATCGGCGGCGGGCCAGGCGGCTATGTGGCTGCGATCCGCGCTGCTCAGTTGGGGCTGAAGACGGCGCTCGTCGAACGCGAGCATGTGGGAGGCATCTGCCTGAACTGGGGTTGCATCCCCACCAAAGCGCTGCTGCGCAACGCCGAGGTCGCCGACCTCCTGGGCAGCGGCAAAGAGTTCGGCTTCACGTTCGAGGGCCTCCGGCTCGACTACGCCGTCGCCCACAAGCGCAGCCGCGAGGTGAGCGATCGCCTGGTCAAAGGGGTGCAATTCCTGATCAAGAAGAACAAGATCGACCTCTTCCAGGGCGTCGGCGCGCTGCGCTCCGCCACGCAGGTCGATGTGGTCTCGACGCCCGATGCGCCGGCGGTCGGCGGGCAGAAGTTCGATGGGACCCTGACCGCCCGGGCGATCATCCTGGCCACCGGCGCGCGCGCCCGGTCCATCCCTGGCGTCGCCATCGACGGGACGCGCGTGATCACGAGCTGGGAGGCGCTGCATCTGACGGCAGTCCCCGCGCGCGTGGTCGTCGTCGGCGCTGGCCCCATCGGCCTCGAATTCGCCCACGTCTTTCGCGCCTACGGCGCTGCGGTCACGCTCGTCGAGATGATGCCGCGCATCGCGCCGCTGGAGGACGAGGAGGTCAGCAAGGAGCTGGCCAGGGCCTACCAACGGCGCGGCGTCACGCTGTTGACCAACGCCAAGGTCGAGAAAGTCGAATCCAACGCGGCAGGCGCGCGCGTCAGCGTCAATGTGGGCGGCGCGACGCAGACCCTCGAAGCCGACGTCGTCCTCATCGCGATCGGCGTCCAGCCCAACAGCGAGAACCTGGGGCTGGAGAAGGTTGGCGTGCGCGTCGAGCGCGGCTGGGTGCCCGTCGATGGCTATATGCGCACCAACGTCCCCGGCATCTACGCCGTCGGCGACCTCACGGGCAAGATGCCGCTGGCGCACGTCGCCTCGGCCCAGGGCATCGTCGCCGCCGAGCACATCGCCGGCCACGAGACGCGCCCCATCGACGACTACGCGGGCATGCCTCGCTGCATCTATTGCCAGCCGCAGGTGGCCTCGCTCGGATTGACCGAGGCGGAGGCGCGGGCGAAGGGATACGAGGTCAAGGTCGGCAAGTTCCCGCTGATGGCCAACGGTAAGGCGCTGGGGCTGGGCGAACGCGACGGCTTCGTCAAGATCGTCGCCGACGCCAAGTACGGCGAGCTGTTGGGCGCGCACCTGATCGGCGCCGAGGTGACGGAGTTGCTGCCCGAGCTGGTGCTGGCGCGCACCTGGGAGCTGACGGTCGAGGAGATCGCGCGCAGCGTGCACGCGCATCCTACGCTATCGGAGGCGCTGATGGAAGCGGCTCACGCCGCGCTGGGCCAGGCGATCCACATCTAGCGAACGTTATCCCCCAGGCGACCTGACCGGAAGAGAGTTGATGGGGCATGGAACCTCAACCGATCGCTTTAGAGGAGACCACAACCAACGCCGACGCCGGCCAGTTGACGCGCGGGCGTCGGCCGCCGTGGCTGCGCGTGCGCGCCCAGGACACCCCCAACTACCGCCGCATCCTGGCGTTGATGCGCGGGCAGTCGCTGCATACGGTGTGCGAGGAAGCTGGCTGTCCCAACATCAGCGAGTGCTGGGGGCGCGGCACGGCCACCTTCCTGCTCATGGGCGATACCTGCACGCGCTCCTGCGGCTTCTGCAAGATCAAGACGGGACGTCCGGCCCCCCTCGACCCCGACGAGCCGCGCCGCGTGGCCGAGTCGGTGCGCGCGATGGGGCTGCGCCACGCCGTGCTCACCTCGGTCAACCGTGATGAGCAGCCCGACGGCGGCGCCTGGGTCTTCGCCGCCTCCATCCGCGCCATCCGCGAGCTGGTCCCTGGCTGCACGGTCGAGGTGCTCATCCCCGACTTCAAAGGCAACTGGGACGCCCTGCGCACCGTGATGGACGCGCGCCCCGACGTGCTCAACCACAACACGGAGACGGTGCCGCGCCTCTATCGCACGGTGCGGCCGCAGGCGCGCTACCCGCGCTCGCTCGAGCTGTTGCGGCGCGCCAAAGAGATGGCGCCGGCGGGCCTGACCAAATCGGGGATCATGGTGGGATTGGGCGAGGAATGGGATGAGCTGCTGGCGGTCATGGATGACCTGGCCGCGCAGGGGGTCGATATCCTGACGGTGGGACAATACCTGCAGCCCTCGCGCTTTCATCTGCCCATCGCCCGTTACTACACGCCGGAGGAATTCGACCGGCTGCGGGAGGAGGGGCTGGCGCGCGGCCTGCGCTGGGTCGAATCGGGGCCGCTGGTGCGCTCCAGCTATCACGCCGAGCAGGCGGCCGGACACGAAGGTCCGCTCCAGACAATGCCCGCGGAGGAATGATCGCATGAAATTCTTCGTGACAGTCTATCAGGATGAAGATGGCATGTTCATCGCCGAATGTCCGACGATCCCTGGATGTGTGAGCCAGGGCAAGACAGAAGAGGAAGCGTATTGCAACATTCAGGAGGCAATCCGGGATTGCCTGGAGGTGCGCGCCGAGCGCGGGATGCCCTTGACCATCGGTCTGCGCCAGGTAGAGGTTGTGGTGTAATGCCTCCTGTACCAGTGCTCAAGCCTCGACAAGTGGTTCGCGCATTTACGCTATTGGGTTGGGAGGTAGCTCGCCAACGGGGCAGCCATATCATCCTGGTCAAGGCAGGACATATAGCGACTTTATCAATCCCTAACCATGCTGAAGTAGCGCGGGGCACATTGCGCCAGCTTATCAATAGGGCTGGCCTGACCGTTGAGGAATTCCTGGCCGCCGTTGAAGACGAGGATTGAGGATGTCGATGCAGGTCCTTGCTGTTGATGTCGGCACGGGCACCCAGGATATCCTTCTCTTCGATGCCGACCGTGACCCCGAGAACTGCCTGAAGCTGGTGATGCCTTCGCCGACGTTGCAGACGGCGCAACAGATTCGCCAGGCCACCGCGCAACGCCGCGCCCTGGTGCTCACGGGGGTCACGATGGGCGGCGGGCCGAACGCGTGGGCCGCCGCCGACCATCACCGGGCCGGCCTGCCGATCTTCGCCACGGCCGCGGCCGCGCGCACCTTCAACGACGATCTGGAGGTCGTCCAGCGCGAGTGGGGGATCACGCTCGTGGGCGAGGACGAGGCGGCGGCGTTGCTCCGGCGAGATGGCGTGGCGCACATCCTGCTGCGCGACTTCGACTATGCGGCCATCCGGCAGGCCTTCGCCGCCTTCGGCGTGGACCTGCGCCCCGACGCGCTGGCGGTGGCGGTCTTCGATCACGGCGCAGCGCCGCCCGACGTCAGCGATCGTCAGTTCCGGCTCGACTACCTGGCCCAACGTCTGCGCCAGGATCGTCGGCTGTCGGCGTTCGCTTTTCCCGCCGACGCGATCCCGCCGATCATGACGCGCCTGCGCGCTGCGGCTGACACGGCCCAGGCGCAGAGCGGCCTGCCGGTCTATGTCATGGACACGGCGCCAGCGGCCGTCCTGGGCGCCCTCGATGATCCGCGGGTGCGCGCGCAGCCCGATGCCCAGATCGCCAACATCGGCAACTTTCACTGTCTCGCCTTCCAGTTCGCGGGCGGCGAGATCGTCCGTCTGTTCGAACATCACACGGGGTTGCTCGACCAGGCCGGCCTGGAGCGCTGGCTGCTGTCCCTGGCTGACGGCTCGATCACCCACGGCCAGGTGTTCGCCGAACATGGTCACGGCGCCCTCGTCCTGGACGACGCGCCGCGGCCGCTGACATTGCTGGCAGTGACCGGCCCACGTCGCGGGCTGCTGGCCGCAAGTCGCCTGCCGGTCTATTACGCCGTCCCGCACGGCGACCAGATGCTGGCGGGGTGCTTCGGCCTGGTGCGCGCCGTGGCCGACCTTGCGCCGCAATGGCGCGAGCCGATCGTGGCCGCGCTGGAGCGCGGACGCGGTCGCAGCCTATGGTAGGATGACCCAAAGGAGCCAATCATGACCACCGAGATCGCTGCGTTCCTACCTGACGTGCGCAAAGCGATGCGCGCCATCACCTATGGCCTTTACGTGCTCACAGTCGCCGTGGACGGCCAGGTCCACGCGGCGACCGTGAGTTGGGTGACGCAGACCTCCTTCAAGCCGCGTATGGTCGCCGTAGGGCTGAAGCGTGACACGCGCATCTACGAGGCGGCCAGGCGCGCGGGCGTCTTCTGTCTCAACGTCGTCGGCGAGGGACAGAACGAGCTGGCCGCGACCTTCTTCAAGTTCGTCGAGGCCGATTCGGCGACCCAGAGCATCGGCGGCTACTCCTACACCGTGGGCGAGGGAGGCGTCGTCGCCCTCCAGGATGCGGCGGCCTGGATCGACTGCAAAGTGGTGGAGGAGGTAGGGCAACAAGGAGATCACGCCTTCCTGCTGTGCGAGGTGACGGCTGGACGCGTCAATCCGGCGCGCAAACCGCTGGCCCTGCGCGACACCCCGTGGTCGTATGGGGGGTAGCCTGTGGACGAGCAACTCTCTCTAGCCGAGCGCGTAGACGCCTTGCGTCAAACCTTCGTCGCCCGCTACGCGCGCCCACCTGAGGTCATCGTCTGCGCGCCCGGCCGCGTCAACCTGATCGGCGAGCACACCGATTACAACGACGGCTTCGTCTTGCCAGCCGCCATCGATCGCAACGTCCTCCTGGCTGCGGCGCCGCGAGCTGACGACACGGTCCATCTGCTGGCCGTCGACCTGTCCAGCGAGGACGAGTTCTCCCTCTCGGCGATCGCCCGCGTCGAGGGGAAGCTGTGGCCGAATTATCATCGGGGCGTGGCCGCCATGCTGCTGGCGCGCGGCGCGCCTTTGGTGGGCGCCGACATCGCTTTCAGCAGCAACGTCCCCATCGCCGCTGGCCTCAGCTCTTCGGCGGCGGTCGAAGTGGGGGCGGCCTGGACGTTCCTGACCCTGGCTGGCCATGCGATGGACCGCGCGCAACTGGCCCTCGCCTGCCAACAGGCGGAACACGAGTACGCGGGCGTCCCCTGCGGCATCATGGACCAGTTCATCAGCGCCCTGGGGCGCGCCGGCCATGTCCTCCTCATCGACTGCCGCGACCTCAGCTTCCAGCACGTCCCGGCGCCTGCCGAGATGCGTCTGGTCGTCGCCGACACGGGCGTGCGCCGCGCGCTGGCCGGCTCCGAGTATCGCGTGCGCCGCGCCCAATGCGAGGAGGCGGTGCGGCTGTTGCAGCCCGTCCTGCCCGCCATTCGCGCCCTGCGTGACGTCAGCGTCGCCGATCTTGAGCGGCACCGCGATCTTCTGCCGCCCCTCGTCTACCAGCGCGCCCGCCATGTCGTCAGCGAGAACCAGCGCGTGCTGGATACCGTCGCTGCCTTACAACGCGGCGACCTGGCGCAGGTGGGGGAACTGCTGGCGGCGTCGCATCGCAGCCTGCGCGATGATTACGCCGTAAGCAGCGTCGAGCTGGATGCGATGGTCGAGGCGGCCTGGGAGGCCCCTGGCTGCATCGGCGCGCGCCTGACCGGCGCTGGCTTCGGCGGCTGCACGATCAGCCTGGTGTACGCCGACGCGACGCCAGCGTTCGTCGCGTTCCTGGCGCAGGCCTATCAGGAGCGGACCGGGCGCGTCGCCACGATCTACGTGACGCAAGCCGCCGACGGCGTGAGGGTCCTCTAATGGAATGGCGTCCATCGGGGGTCGAAGTTGTCATGATCCGGCCTCACCTGCGTGAGATCCCGCAGGTAGCCTTTCCTGCTGGCTTCGGCATCCGTCCCATGCGCCTGGAGGAGGCTGCCCTGTGGACCGACATCGTGCGCGACGCCGAGGAGTTCTTCCCTGTCGCCGATGATCTCTTCGCGCGCGAGTTCGGCGACGATCCTGAGGCGGTCCCTGAACGCTGCTTCATCCTGACCGGCCCCAAAGGCGTCGCCGTCGGCACGATCAGCGCCTGGTACAACCGATCCTTCAAAGGGCAGGATCACGGGCGTATTCATTGGGTAGCTGTGCGCCCTGCCTATCAGGGGCGCGGCCTGGGCAAGGCGGGTCTCGCCTTCGCGCTCCAGCGGCTGGCCTGCTGGCATCAGCGCGCCTACCTGACGACGCACACCGCGCGCCTGCCGGCCATCCGCCTCTATCTCGACTTCGGCTTTCTGCCCGATCTGGACGATCCCAACGCGCGCGCGATCTGGCGTCCGGTGCAGGAAACGCTTCGCCATCCCGCCCCGGCAGCGCTCGATCTCTGAAACGAATCCCGTTGCTCGTTACTCGTTACTCGTCAGAAAGGTCCTGCCTTGTACACCCTCTCCGCCATCTTCGACCTGATCCGGATGGACTTCGAGCGCCGCAACGCCCGGCGCGACCAGGCCCTCGCTCGCTCGCGCGACCTGATCCGCTACTGCTCCCTGACGATCCGCGCCCTCCATCGCCATGAATGGGACGAGGCGGCCCATCTCCTGGAGGCCGCTGATCAGGCTGCCGCCCAGATGGTCGCTGATCTCGCCGACTACCCGGACCTCTACTTTGCTGGCTACACGCAAGACGCCCTCAAGGAGCTGGCGGAGGCCCATATCGTCAGCGCGCTCGTCCAGGGGCAACCGATCCCGGCGCCCGCCGACCTGCGCATCGAGTATCCGGCCTACCTCAACGGCCTCGCCGAGGCGATGGGGGAGTTGCGCCGCTATATCCTTGACCTGATCCGCTCCGGCCGCGCCGCCGAGGCGGAGCCTCTGCTCGACATCATGGATGACGTCTACAGCCATCTTGTGACCGTCGACTACCCCGACGCCATCACGGCTGGCCTGCGTCGTTCCACCGATATGGTGCGCGGGGTGCTCGAGCGCACGCGCGGCGACCTGACCGTCGCCATTCGGCAGGAGCAAATGGAAGCCAGATTGACGGCGCTCGCGCGCCAGCTTGATGAGGCGCAGCGCGCATGAGGGGACCGGATCGCCTACTGCGCGCCAGCGAGATCGGCCTTTACGCCTTCTGTGCGCGCGCCTGGTGGCTGCAGACGGTGCGGGGCGTCAGCAGCCGCAACCAGACGGCGCTGAAGGCGGGCGTACAGGCGCATGCCCGCCATGGCGCCGCCGTCGTCCGCCTCCACGTCGCCCAGCTCGTCGGCTATCTGCTTCTGGGGCTTGCCTTGTTGCTTCTGATCATCGGGATGTGGCTGCATGGTTGAGATGCGTCGTCTCCTGGCGCGGTTAGGGATGATCCTTGTGGTTGGCGCGATCGCCTGGTATGGCCTGGGGCTGACTCGCGCTCGCGACCTTGCCGCGCCCGCGCGTTCTCTGGCCAACGAGCGGACCGCCCTGCGCTCGCCGCGTCCGACCTGGACGCCGCGCCCCACCTGGACCCCTCTGCCGACGGCGACCCCTGCGCCGCTCCCATCGCCGCAGCCGACCATCGCCCCGTCTCCAGACGCCGCCTTGCGCGCGCTGGTCGTCCGCAACGGGTTCGATCCTGCTGGCCGCTTCCTCATCGTCGATCAGGACAACCAGCGCATGATCGTCGCCGATCGGGGGGTGATCGTGCGCGAGCTGCCCATCAGCACGGGCGACCCTGATCGCGACGCTGGGACGCCCGCCTGGGTCGGCCGCGTCGGCGAGTATTGGGGCACGTTCACGGCCGATGGGGTCAGCGCCGACGACGGCTGGTTCCTCTTCAAGGACGCGGGCAGCATCCTCATTCACGGTGCGCCTTACGTGATCGTCGACGGCGTCAAACAGTACCAGGAGCTGCATGTCCTCGGCGCGTTTCCGGCCAGCCGCGGCTGCATTCGCCTGCGGCCGGAAGACGCTGCCTGGTTCACGGAGTGGGGGCCGTATGGAGTGCCGATCATCATCCTGCCCTGGACCAGGCCGCCAGCGCAGGGATGAGCTCAGCGAGGGGAGGTTGACTTGATCGGCGCCCTGGTCTTGCTAGCCTTGCTGCTGGCCGTGGGCGGGGTCGCCCTTCTCGTCTGGGTTCGGCGCGCCTATCGCCAGGCGGGGTTGCCTCCTGGGCGGGTGATCGCGGCCGACACCACCCTCTGGCGGCGGGCGGAATCGCCGTTGATCAGCCGTCGTTGGGGGCTGGTTGGGCGACCTGACTACCTGATGGCGACCGCGGACGGGTTGATCCCGGTTGAGGTCAAGTCGGGCCGCTGTCCGCCGACGCCGTATCCCTCTCATGTTCTCCAGCTAGCGGCGTATTGTTTGTTGGTCGAGGAAACGGCTCAGCGGCGGCCGCCCTATGGGATCCTGCATTACGACGACGCCACGCTCCAGATCCCTTTCGACGATGTTCTGCGCCAGCGTCTGCTCGATACGATGGACGCCATGCGTCGCGATGAGGGGCGTCCTGCTGTGGGGCGTTCGCATGCTGAGCCGGAGCGTTGTCGCGGGTGCGGCGTGCGCCACGCGTGCGACCAGAGCCTTCTGGACGGGCGCCGTGCGCCCCTACGGGCGATACGGTAGGGGTGGGCGGCTTTCGCGCACATGCCGCCGCGCATCGCTGAAAGGCATACGGTATAATTGGCCCCAAAAACTGGACCACATGCGAAATGAAGGTTGTGATATCATGGCTAGCATGTGGAGGTCAGTCTCATGCCCAAAGGACA
>FWPU01000315.1_pt1 | contig 156384 bp, 131 predicted proteins | sample 2228361 | NCBI WGS metagenome assembly FWPU01 (sample SAMEA103939777, study PRJEB20133) | metagenome | reverse complement strand
ATGAACTTGGACGCCCGCATCCGTGCCGAATTCGAGTTCCGCGATAAGGCACAGGTGATGGTCTCCACCGAGGCTGGGGGTGAAGGCATCAATCTCCAATTCTGCTCGTTGATGGTCAATTACGATATTCCCTGGAACCCCAACCGCCTAGAGCAGCGCATGGGGCGTATCCACCGCTATGGACAGCAAAGAGAGGTGCACATTTACAACCTAGTTGCCTCGGATACCCGCGAAGGCAGGGTGATGGAAGCGCTCTTTCGCAAGCTGGAGAGAATTCGCGAGAGCCTCGGCTCAGACCGCGTCTTTGATGTCATCGGCGAGGTGTTGCCAGGCAAGAGCCTGAAGGATTTGATCGTCGAGGCGATTGCCAATCGGCGCACGCTGGATGACATCGTAGCCGAGATCGAGGCTGTGCCAGACGAACAAGCGATACGCAGAGCCCGCGAAGCCGCAATGGAGGCGCTCGCCACCCGTCACATTGACCTGAGCGGCGTGCTCGGCGAGGAGCGGCGAGCACGGGAGCAACGCCTTGTTCCAGAATACGTTCTGCAGTTTTTCGTCCGCGGTTGCCAATGGCTTGGCATTCCCATCGAAAAACGTCGCGATGACCTCTGGCGCATCCCACGCCTGCCCTATGAAGTGCGCCATACCTCCCCGACCTTCAAGCAACAATATGGTCAGGTCTTCAGCGAATATCTCAAATTCACCTTCGATAAAGCCACTGCCCGCCGAACAGGAGCCGAATTCGTCGCCCCCGGACATCCCCTTCTGGAGGCGGTGGTTGAACGACTGCTGTCCGTTGGGGAAGAAGACCTGCGACGCGGCGCGGTATTTGCCGACCCGGATGGTCTCTACGATGGCTGGCTGTGGTTCCTCGAAGTGGAACTGCGAGATGGTGCCGATCAGGTTGCCCTCAAACGCCTGGTGGTCGTTTTCCAACCTAAATCCAATGGTCCTCTGCAATGGGTGAACAGTTCGATTCTGTGGGACTTGCAACCGGTGGCTGAAAGCCTCCCGATAGATTCTTGCCCATCTCCCGATGCAGCCATGAGTTATGCCATTAAGGAAGTCATCGGCAGCCTGCGTGAGGAGGTTCGCAGGCAACGTGAGCGCGCTGCTGAGATCAAGCGCAAGTACGGTCTGCGTTCGCTAGATGTCATGATCGGGGAGGCACAGGCGAAGTTGATTGACTACGAGACGCGCCGCGCTCAAGGTCTGCCCATCGCCGAAGCCGAGATTTCCAACGAGGAACGGCGCAAGGAGGAATTGATGGCTCGCCGGCAGGCGTTGGAAGAGGAGATTCGCCATGAGGTTAGTCTGCTGTTCACCGAGCCCAAATTGCTCGGTGTGGCGCGGGTTGTTCCACAATCCGCAACCCCGGCGGAGATGCGCACTGACCCCGAGATTGAGTTGATGGGCATGCACGTCGCGATGGCATATGAACGGCAACAAGGGCGCATGCCGCAAGATGTCTCCCATCAGAATCTGGGCTACGACATCCGTAGCACGGCGGTGGTAGAGATGCGCTACATCGAGGTGAAAGGGCGCGCCGGTAGCGGTCCGATCGTCCTCACCCCCAACGAATGGCTGATGGCGCAACGGTTGGGCAGTGAATATTGGTTGTACGTTGTGGAAAATGCAGCCACCAACCCGGCCTTGTATCTGCTGCGCGATCCGGCAAATGCTCTGAAGCCCGAAGAGGTGAAGGAGGTCGTGCGCCTGGTCGTCCGGGATTGGAAAACCGCCGCAGGTCCGCCAGTGGCGGGATTCAACGAACCATAATGAGCGAAGATGCGCGAACGTGATGTGACCCAAACCATCGCCGATCGGTTGTATGCTGAGGGGCTGAGCAGTTTGTGTGTGCGCCACAAAGGACCCGGTCCCGACATCGAAGGCAAACTACCCTCCGGTCGCACCCTCTACATTGAAGCCAAGGGGGAACGTGCCCATGTGAGCGAACGGGTATCTGTAGGCGAGGCGCTCTTGCAGATTCTCAGCCGTTATGACCGCGATGTGGTCTGTGCCTTGGCTGTGCCTTACACCGAGTGCTTTGAGCACGTGCTGCGTTCCATCCTGCCCGGCTTGCGAAGCCTGAGACTCCACCTCCTGCTGGTACGCAACGGCGAAGTGTGGTATCTTAGACATTGCACGATAGGCTTCTTTCCCGAAAAATGCGAGAGATTGATAGAGGTGTTGTAAGGATGAAAACCGAACTGACAACCCGTTTGATCGAAAGCGACTTTCCCCTGCGCAAGGTGTCCGAAGAATCGGTGCGCGAGAAGAACATCCGTCATGGACACATCTCCACCCTGCACATATGGTGGGCGCGTAAACCGCTCGCTGCCTCCCGCTGCACTGCCCTGGCGGCGCTCCTGCCCGATGACCCGCCCCGCCGGGAAGCGTTCCTATCCTTGGTGCGCGACCTTGCCCCCTGGGAGGTGGTCTCTGGGAGCAATTCCATCGGAGAGCATCTGCTGGAAGAAGCCCGCCGCCTGATCCGCGAAGCCTACGGCGGTCGCCCTCCACGCGTCCTCGACCCCTTCGCCGGTGGTGGGGCCATTCCCCTAGAGGCGTTGCGCTTGGGTTGCGAGACCTATGCCCTAGATTACAACCCGGTGGCAGTGCTACTCAACAAAGCCGTGCTGGAATATCCCCAACGGTTCGGCGCCCCGGGCTCGGTGCAGAGGGTACCCCTGCCACCCTCCCGCAGGCATGCAGGGACGGCGCAACTGGCGATGGCAGACTTTGCTACGGAGCCTTCCCGCAGTCCCCTGCTGGAGGCAGTACGAGCCTGGGGGGAGTGGGTGCTGGAGGAGGCGCGCCGGGAACTAGCGCCCTTCTATCCATCAGACCCGGATGGCTGGCTGCCTGTGGGCTACATCTGGGCACGGACGCTCCCTTGCCAGAACCCCGCCTGTGGCACCGAAATCCCACTGATGCGCCAGACCTGGCTGGTGAAGAAGGACAACAAGCGCGTGGCGCTCAAACTCATCCCCAACCGAGCCGAAAAGCGAGTTGAGGCAATCATCCTGGAGGGGAAGGAGATTGACTTCGATCCTGAGCAGGGGACGGTTGCCCGAGCGCATGTGCGTTGCCCCCTGTGTGGCGGAACGATGGACGATAAGACCACCCGCCGCCTCTTCCGCGAGGGCAAAGCCTCCCAGCGGCTGATGGCAGTGGTGCTGCACAGCCCTCACCCCCATACTCCCTCTCCCCAAGACTGGGGAGAGGGGAGCAGAGGGGTGAGGGGCAAACGCTACCGCCTGCCCACCGAGCGGGATGTGCAGGCTTACCGCGCTGCCGAGCAGGCTCTGGCAGCTAAGCGCCAAGCCTTGTGGAACGAATGGGGCAGCGACCCCGTGCCGGATGAGCCGTTGCCTTTAGAGCGTACTAAGGGAGGTTCTGGCTTCAGTCCGATTCATTACGGATTGATCTATTGGGCCAACCTGTTCAATCCCCGCCAACAACTGGCGCTGATCACCTTTGTGGAGAAGGTGCGGAGGGTGTATCAAGCCCTCACCCCCCTTTCCCCCCTCTCCCACAGTGTGGGAGATAGGGGAAGGACCGACCCCCATGCGGTGGGAGAGGGAGGAGGAGACGCCCCCTATGTCGTGAGAGAGGGGGGAGGAGCCGCCTCCCATGCCGGGGGAGAGGGGGGAAAGACCGCACCCTATGCCGGGGAAGAGGGGGGAGGAGACGCTTCCTATGCCGTGGGAGAGGGGGGAAAGACCGACCCCCATGCGGTGGGAGAGGGGGGAAGAGCCGCCATCCATGCCGGGGGAGAGGGGGGAGAGACCGACCCCGATAATATGGGTGAGGGGGGAAGGGCTGCCTCCGATGTTGCGGGAGAGGTGGAAGAGACCACCTCCTACGCTGCCGGAGAGGGAGGAACACCCATCTTTCACAGCATGGGAGAGATGAGAGGGGAGGGCATGGGCAAGCCCAACCGGGAGTTGATCGAGCGCGCTCGTCAACTGCGCCGCGAGGCGACAAGCGCCGAACAGTTGCTGTGGGAATTGCTGCGCAATCGCCAGTTGCTGGGGCATAAGTTCCGTCGCCAGCACCCCATCGGTCGCTTCATCGCCGATTTCTTCTGCGACGATGCCCGCCTGATCATCGAGATAGATGGCGCCATCCATGACGAACCGGACCAGCAAGGTCGCGACCGGGCGCGTCAGGACGTGCTGCGCGCCTGCGGTTACCACGTGTTGCGCTTCACCAACGATGAAGTGCTCAACCAGACCGAGAGAGTGCTACAGACCATTGCCGACCTCCTCGCCTCACCCCCCACCCCCCCTCTAGCCAGCCTTGAAGAGAGAGAGCCGGAGGGCGAGCACCCTCCCTCCCCCACTCTCTCCAAGCCTGGGGAGCAAGAACCAATGGGCGAGGACCCATCCTCTCCCACTCTCTCCAAGCCTGGGGAGCAGGATGCAGTGGGCAAGCACCCTCCCTCACCCCCTCTCCCCAAGCCTGGGGAGCAGGAACCGGTGGGCGAGCACTCTCCCTCTCCCACTCTCTCCAAGCCTGGGGAGCAGGAACCAATGGGCGAGCACCCTTCCTCCTCCCTCTCCAAGCCTGGGGAGCAGGAACCAGTGGGCGATCACCCTTCCTCCTCCCTCTCCAAGCCTGGGGAGCAGGAACCAGTGGGCGATCACCCTTCCCGCTCTCTCTCCAAGCCTGGGGAGCAGGAACCAGTGGGCGATCACCCTTCCTCCCCCCTCTCCCAACAGGGGAGAGGGGTTGGGGGTGAGGACATCACCCCCGACTTCGCCAAAGCCATAGTCACCTACCTAGCGTTGGCAGTGGACCGTCTGACCACATACCTGTGTGTCTTAACCCGCTGGCGTGCAGATGTACTTTCGTTTGAACGCGCATTCGATCGCCAAGCATTACCAATGATTTGGGGCTATGGCGAGGTGAATCCATTTTCCGAAGCCCGCGGATGTTGGCATCTTGAAAGCATATTAGAAACACTCACTCACCTCACCCAAATCCCGCCTCATCTCCCCTCTCCCGATTCGGGAGAGGGGTCGGAGGTGAGGGCAACCCACGGCTCCGCCACCGCCCTGCCTTGGACGGACGACTTCTTCGATGCCGTGCTCACCGACCCGCCCTACTATGACAACGTGGCCTATGCAGACCTCTCCGATTTCTTCTACGTCTGGCTCAAGCGCATTTTTGCACCTTTCCCAGGACATGGGAGAGAGGGCGGGAATGAGAGCATTCACCCCGACCTTTTCGCTACCCCACTGACACCCAAATCGCAGGAGATTATAGAAGATCCAAAACGTGATAAGGACGCGAAGTTCGTTGAGAAGAAACTGACCGAAGCATTTCGCGAAATCTACCGCGTGCTCAAGCCCGAGGGCATTGCCGTCATCGTCTTCGCCCACAAGACCACCGCCGCCTGGGAGGCGGTCATCCAGGCATTGTTAGAGGCAGGGCTGTATCTGACCGCTTCTTGGCCCATCCACACCGAAATGCAAGCCCGCCTGAATGCTCAATAAACGGCGTCGCTGGCTTCTAGCATCTACATGGTCTGTCGCAAGCGCCCCCAAGATGCCTCCGTGGGCGAGTTCTCCCAGGTGCGCCGCGAGATCGAAGCACGCATCCGCCAGAAATTAGACCAATTCTGGAAGGAGGGCATCCGCGGCGCGGATTTCTTCATGAGTGCCATCGGTCCGGCTATCTAAGCCTTCGGTCGCTACGCTCGGGTGGAAAAACTCTCCGGCGAGAAGGTGACGGTCGCGGAACTGCTGGAGTACGTGCGCCGCGTGGTGGCGGAATTTGCCCTGGAACGCATCCTCACCCCTTCATCCGTGATGATGGCTCCCCTCTCCTCTGCTGGGGAAGAAGAGTCTGGAGCGAGGACGTACTCCCCTCTCCCGGTGGGAGAGGGGCCGGGGGTGAGGACGTACTCCCCTCTCCCACCGGGAGAGGGGCCGGGGGTGAGGGCTGTAGACCCTCTCACCCACTTCTACCTGCTCTGGCGCTGGACCTACAACCATGCCCGCGTCCACTTCGATGAGGCGCGCAAACTCGCCACCGGACTGGGCGTGGAACTGACCCAACACTGGGGACCGGGCGGGCTGGTGCTCAAGGATAAGGAATACGTCCGGGTGCGCACTCCCCAGGAGCGCGCCCGCGATGCCTCCTTCGAGCGACGCGAGCGATTTGACACGATGATTGATGCCCTGCACCGTGCCGCAGCGTTGTGGGAAGGCAACCATCTCAAGGAACTGGACGAGCACCTGGCGATGACCTACGGCAACAACGAAGCCTTCTGGCAGGTGGCTCAGGCAATCTCAGACGTGCTGCCCGAAGGGGATAAGGAAAAACAAATCCTGCAAGGATTGCTCTACGGGCGCAAGCGCTACCAGGACCAGGTGCAGAAGCGATTGTTCTAATAAGGAGGAAAAGATGAAACCATGGCGCGAAGTGATTATTCCCCATAGTGATATTCGCAAGGGTGGCTTTGATGAGGCAGTGTTTGCCGCCGACCTCTCCGATGTGATTGCCGATCGCGGTCCGCTGGAGTATCGGGATGCCAAGACCTTCTTCCGCAAGACCTACCCCACCGAGGGGTTGAAGAAGTTGCTCGCCGCGGTGTTGGCACGCCTTGGCGGCACGAGCAGCGGCGAAAGCGTCATCCAGATTCAAACTCCCTTCGGTGGTGGCAAGACCCACAGCCTGATTGCGCTCTATCATCTCATCCAAAACGGCACAATGTTGAAGGATGATGAAACCATCACACACATTCTGCAATCCATCGGCATGAGCGAGGTGCCCGCGGCGCGCCGGGCGGTCTTCGTGGGCACCTCTGCCGATCCCCTGCAAGGTCGCACGCCTTGGGGCGAAATCGCCGCCCAACTGGACAACTACGAAGCCCTGGCTGAACACGACCGACAACGCCGTGCGCCGGGCAAAGACCTCCTGCATCACGTGTTGGGGGATCAGCCCACGCTGATCTTGATGGATGAGATCGCCGAGTACGCCGTCAAAGCCCGCGATTACCTCGATCAGGTGATGGCGTTCTTTCATGAACTGACCGAAACGGTGAAGGTGTTGCCCCGTTGCGTCCTGGTGGCTACCCTGCCATCGAGCGCACCCTATGGCGAGGAGGGTGAGCGCACCCTGAATCAGTTACAGCGCATCTTCGGTCGGGTGGAGGCAATCTACACCCCGGTGGAAGGTGAGGAGGTGTACGAGGTCATCCGTCGTCGTCTGTTTGAGGATGCACCCGACCCGAGCGAAGTCCGCCTCACCGTCGAATCGTATTGGGAGATGTATCAGAAACTGGGCGAGGATGTCCCCTCTCAGGTGCGTGAGCCTGCCTATCGGGAGAAACTGCGTCGGGCATATCCCTTCCACCCAGAACTGATCGACATCCTGTTTGAACGTTGGAGTACCTATCCGTCCTTCCAACGCACCCGGGGTGTGCTGCGCTTTCTGGCTGAAGTGGTAGCCGATCTCGACCGTCGGGAGCATCCCGCACCGCTGATCCAGCCGGCACACATCAACTTGAACAATGCAACCATACGTCGCGAACTGATCAAACACATCGGCAATGAATTCGAGGGGGTGATTGCCTCAGACATCGCCGATAGCAATGCGAAAGCTCAGAAGGTCGAGCGCGAAATGGGCTCGGAATATGCCCGCTTTGGGGTGGCGACCGGTTTGGCTACGGCAATCTTCTTCGGCTCCTTCAGCGGCGCCGAACGCAAGGGGGTGAGCATCCAGCGCTTGCGCTTGGCGTTGCTGCGCCCGGGCATCCCCCCCGCCATTGTTGGCGATACACTGCAACGGTTGGAGGCAGAACTGTGGTATCTGCACGCTGAGGGCGGTCTCTACTGGTTTTCCAACCAGCCCAATCTCAATCGCATCATCGTAGAATATGAGGAAGCGGTCAAAGATGAGCAGATTCTGGAGGAACTAAGGCGTCGGGTGGAATCCATCGCCGGAACGGAATTGGCGGTCATCCTCTGGCCGCGCGATTCGCAAGATATTCCCGATACAAAGCAGTTGAAACTGGCTGTGCTTTCTCCAGAACATGCACGACAGAGCGGGGCTACTCTTTCTTTGGCAAGAGAACTGCTCGGCAAGTATGGACAGACCTTTCGTACCTATCGCAACACCCTGGTTTTATTGGTGATAGATGGCAACGGTCTGGATGCTCTCAAGCGGAAGGTCAAACGGTATCTGTGCTTGCGCGCCATCCGCGATGACAAAGCCCTCCAGCGGCAACTCTCGGAGGAAAATCGGAAGACATTGGAGGGAAAACTGAAGGATAGCGAAGGCGGGGTGGATTTCGAACTGCTCTCCGCCTACCGTCATCTGGCACGAGCGGGGGCGGAGGAGGTAAAGTGGATGGATTTGGGTCTGCCTACCATCGGCGAGAAAGCCAGATTGGCGCGCCGCGTGCGCGACTATCTCCAACAGGAAGAATACCTGCTGAACAAGATTGCACCCAAGTGGCTGTTGGACAAGGCTTTGCGAGAGGATGAAGAAGAAAAGCCGGTGAAGGAGATCGTGGAGGCTTTCCGTAGATATCCTCACCTGCCGATGGTAGAAAACGACAGCGTAGTTCTGAAAGCCATCCAACAGGGCGTGCAAGATGGGCTATTTGGCGTGCGCTTGGGGGATCGGATGTTCTTCCAAGAGACCGTCCCACTTTCCGAATCGGATAGTGAGGCAGTGCTGGTGCGCAAGGACAAGATACCACCGCCACCGCCTCCCCCGATAACTTTATTGGATGTTCTGAATTGCCTTAGGTCGGATGCAGAGCAAACCATTCAATCGGTCTATACAACCCTAAGGCAACAACATCACGAACGCTTCCCCACCGAGTTGGAATTTCAGGAAGCGTTTCGCAGGGCTTTGTTGGACGGTCGGCAACAGGGGTACTATCAGATCGAGCCAAGCCCAGCAACTCTGAACTGGTCTGAGTTGCTGACCCAAGGTCGGATCACGAAAAAGGAGGGAGGGACACCTCCGCCTCCCCCACCACCGCCACCACCCCCGCGGTTGTACCGCTTGCACGTGAGGCTTCCATGGAATAAACTTGCAGATTTCGTGCGCGGCGTGGTCTTGCCTCTCCAAAGGGAGAGCGATGAATTAACTATCGAAGTTCACCTGCAATCTCACACCAAGGCAGGCGCTTTCCTAGAGAAAACCGCAGAGACGGTCAGAGAGACACTCGGTCAAATCGGCGCTCAGATAATAGAGGAGTCCTGGAATGAAGAATAGAGACGAGCCATTGCAAGAGGTGGTGAATTGGTGAGGCGTTCTTACTCCAGGCTTGCGAGGGTTGCATCGCCATCTGGGTTGCGCTGACGAGCCGCTTATCTCTCGGCAACGGTTAATAAGACAGCGTTGGGGGTGACGATCTTGCACCTGGCAGGTTTGTCGTCGTGCAAACTTGAGCTAGACTGCACCGGCACACCCCATCCCAAATTGGACAAAGAGCCTCTTCAAGGCTGGGCACCGACCTATACCGTGAGCCGCCAACATCTCTACCTCCAACTCGATATGTCTCAAGTACTTTCCTCAATTCCGATATCGGAATCTCCTTCCTGTGCACCATGTCATGGTGCTTGCGACATAATGTGATCAAATTGTCTTCCTCATCCCTTCCCCCCTTTGACCGATATACAATGTGATGCGGGTCCAATCCCCCATAACACCCATCCCCACTGTATAACCCATACAAACACACTCCATCTAAATCCCTCATCACCCTAACTTTTACGCTCTTTGTCCGCCTCACGCGCCTTCCTCACCAACTCCAAAATATCCTTCTACCCCCTCCTCGCTGCCACCGCAGCCACATGCCTGAGCACCTCTGCAGCACTGTGCCTCTTGCTGTGGTGCCTCAACTTGATGGCGCTCCTCGCCTGCGCCTTGGTCGCCACCGGATACGACCCATCGGAAAATCCCGTCTCTTCCCTATCCTTCGCCGTTACTCTTGCCATTCTTCAACTCCACATTCATGATCTGAACTGCTTCCTCAATCAGCCAATTCAACTCATCCTGCGGTACCTCTATCCCTTTCTTCTCCAACATCCCATTGATCACACTGATCACATACTACTTTTTGTCCTTACCAACCCACTCTCTCGACACTTTCATCCATCTATGGAGCCACCATCTACAATGCTGCCATCATGCTTGCCAACACCTCGGAACAAGAGATCAAAGAGATTATCGCGAGGCTGAACAATGGACAGCAAAATCGGAAAAGCCCCCTTTGAAATCAACTCGGAGATTGTTGGTTCTTTCTACCACAAAACATATGAAAATGGTATAATTAAAATTTAGAAACATCTGATTGTCTATGCCAGAGTGTATACCGGCGAACAGAAGGAGCAAGGATACTCGCTCGATTCAAATATCAGGATCTGTCAAAAGCGAGTGAAGAGCATAGAGAAAATCAGATACGTGACCGCAAGATGCAAATCTCCAGGTTGATTGACTTATATGCAGTTGGGCAGATCGAAATGAAGATGCTGAACGAAAAAGTGGAGGAGCATTATGCGGTCATTCGTGAGTTGTAGAACGAGACCAAGCAATTAGAGAAGCAACAACGCACGCAAGACCAATATGAACGTCACTTGAAGTCTGTTTCAGAACTAAGGCAAGAAGTTGCAGAGAAGATAGATGATCTTGAACCAGAAAAGAAGATAATGATCGTGGATAAACTCCAGATCAAGGGAATTTTGACGGTCACGGAGACAAGCGTGACCATTCAACAGGATAGCTTGCTGGGTCAGACTACTTTAGAGACACCAAAGGTGAGATATTTCAGTGCCAAATGTTTGTAAAAAGATTATCACAAGGTAAAATGAACACCTGCATCTGTTCGAGGCGGGGACTGGAATTGCCGCCTCGGGAATAAAAGCCAGCGCATCATACTGATTCGTGTGAAAGACAGTCAACTGCCGAGGCGGTAACCAGCATCCCCGCGGGATCATTCGCAATCGCTAGGCTGTGTGAAGAGCAACCTCTGCAGTTGACTGTTTTTCATTTCTAACCACCAACATCACCATTCAAGGAGCAATCTACATGAAAATCGCTAACGATGTAACCGAACTGATTGGAAATACCCCCCTCGTGCGTATCCGACGAATGACCGAAGGATGCTTCGCCGAAGTGGTTGCCAAGCTCGAATTCTACAATCCTGCCCATAGCGTCAAAGACCGAATCGGTGTATCCATGATCGAAGCAGCAGAGAAGGCAGGACTCATCAAGTCGGATACCATTATCTTGGAACCGACCAGCGGAAACACTGGCATTGCCCTCGCATTTGTGTGCGCGGCGCGCGGCTACAAGTGCGTCCTAGTGATGCCCGAAACAATGAGCAAAGAACGTCGGATGTTGTTGCGTGCCTATGGAGCCGAGTTGGTGCTCACTCCAGGAAGTGAGGGAATGGCGGGAGCCATCCGAAAAGCCGAGGAGATGGCTGCGTCTGACCCTCGTTACTTCATCCCCCAGCAATTCAAAAATCCAGCCAATCCAGAGATTCACCGTCGAACCACAGCAGAGGAAATCTGGCGAGATACCGATGGCAAAACCGATATCCTTGTGGCAGGGGTGGGCACCGGTGGCACGATTACCGGCGTGGGTGAGGTGATCAAAGCCCGCAAACCGTCCTTCCGCTGCGTCGCTGTCGAGCCAGATGCCTCACCAGTTCTCTCCGGAGGGCAGAAAGGTCCCCACCCCATTCAGGGAATCGGCGCCGGCTTCATTCCGGATGTGCTGAATACGAACATCATTGATGAAATCATCCGCGTCAAAAACGAGGACGCCTTTGAGACAGCACGTCGTATGGCACGCCAGGAGGGGTTGTTAGTGGGCATCTCCTCCGGGGCAGCCATGTGGGCAGCCTTACAAGTTGCCCATCGCCCGGAAAACACTGGCAAGCTCATCGTCGTCATCATTCCTTCCTTTGGCGAACGTTACCTAAGTACCGATTTGTTTGCCCATTTAGCCGATTGAACGAGGTAAGAAATGTCTTTGTGGAAGAGGATCAAAGAAGACATCCAATCCGTCCTCGAAAGAGACCCAGCCGCACGCAATTGGCTTGAGATTCTGCTCTGTTATCCAGGCCTACATGCGATTTGGGGTCACCGTGTGGCACATTGGCTTTGGCAACATCATTTGCGCCTAATCGCCCGTTGGTTATCCCACCTCATCCGAGGATTGACCGGCATCGAAATCCACCCCGGTGCGAAAATAGGTCCGCGCTTTTTCATTGATCACGGCATGGGTGTGGTCATTGGAGAAACCGCAGAAGTGGGTGCAGGGGTGACGCTTTACCACGGTGTCACCTTGGGTGGTACCAGCCTCTCTAAAGGCAAACGTCATCCCACCTTGGGGGATAACGTGGTGGTTGGAGCAGGAGCAAAAATCTTGGGTGCCATCACCATCGGTGAGAACAGTCGCATCGGAGCCAACGCCGTGGTCGTCAAGTCTGTTCCACCCAACTCGGTGGTTGTAGGAGTACCGGGTCAGGTGGTTGTGCGCAGCCAGCCACGCCCGGCTGCTGCGCCACCTGACCTCAATCACAACCAACTGCCGGATACGATTGGAGAGGCGTTGGTTGCCCTCATGAAGCGTTTAGATGAATTAGAGAAGCGGTTGGATGGACATACTACCCATCCGCCTTCTCTGCATATCCCTGAGCACGGCGTTTGGCATGGCGAGGATTTCTCGATTTAGGAGGTTTGACCCGTGTCCGGTTAGAAGGGTAAATTCTTGACCACTGTATCTAACAACTTTAGAATTCGATTTAGACGATCCTGACGAGCGATGACCTCCTCCCGAACAACCTGAGCAACCCGCCTGGTCTCAATTGGTACTAAATCCGAACGTTCTTCCAGGCGATCCATCACTGCTAAAGGAGGGACAAAGCCCAAGCGAACATATGCCGCTGCAATTGCCCAGGCGCTGACCTCCTCCCGGCTCGGTGCGATAGCCCAAGTGTCACTCTCCAGGAAGTGCACCAAACATACATCTAATCCAGAGATGGGCGCCACCCGCCGCGGATCGAACTGGGGAAGGTCATAACAATCCATTGTGAGTGGTTCGCCTTGGTGGAACGAAACTTTCCCCTCTAATTCCAACCGTGACCACTCCACCCTTCTCGGAACGACATCGCTCGCGTTGAAGAGCGGTTTTTCCTCGCTTTTCTCACTCATCCCTGCCCCCATCAATCCATTCCTATTTACGCTAAAAAATTCTATGCGTATAATGCAGTATAGAACAAATTCAACAGATGTCAAGCAAAATCGAGGTGCTTTCAAAAAACCTTTACATTGGTTGTGCTGGTTGGGTGATTCCCAGCCAGTATGCTGAACATTTTTCTATCAAAGGCAGCCATCTCGAACGCTATGCTTCACGCTTACGAGTTGTGGAGGTCAACTCCACCTTCTACCGTTCGCATCGCCCCCAGACCTACCTGCGTTGGGCGAGCACAGTACCCGATGGTTTTAAGTTTTCGCTCAAAGTCCCCAAGTTGATCACCCATATTTATCGCCTGACACAAATCACAGCCCTCAATCGCTTCTTGTTCGAGGTCAGCACCTTGGGGTCAAAACTTGGACCCCTGCTTGTGCAACTGCCTCCTAGCCTTGCTTTTGAGGAGAAGGTAGTTGTGGCGTTTTTTGCCGAACTTCGAGAACGCTATTCTGGGGAGGTTGTCTGTGAGCCACGGAATGCCAGTTGGTTCACACCAAATGCAAACAAGGTATTGATAGATTATCACATCGCCCGCGTTGCTGCCGACCCAGCACTCAACCAGAGTGCTGCTGAACCTGGGGGATGGAATGGGCTAGTCTACTATCGGTTGCATGGCTCCCCCCGTATGTATTATTCCGCATACTCGGAGCAGTTCCTGGAAAAGCTATCTTCTCGCTTGTTAAACCACTTGGAAAGGGCATCATCCGTCTATTGCATTTTCGATAACACCGCTAGCGGCGCTGCACTAGGCAATGCGCTTGCTCTGCTGAAATTGCTCACGAGCGCCACACTACGCTGATCTTCGTGCCCTTGCCCGCAGCAGAGGCAATTTCAAGCCTAGCACCGATCAATTCGGCGCGCTCTGCCATGCCCAGCAAGCCGAAATGCCCACCGGGTGCAAAATCGGTCGGCGTTTTGGGTACCTCAAAGCCTATGCCGTCATCCACTATCTGGATCTCCACATATTCTGGCGTGAATCGAATGCCGAGTGTGGCACAAGATGCCTGGGCATGGCGAGCGACGTTGTTCAATGCTTCCTGTGCAATACGGTACAATGTAAGTTCCACGGTGGATGGCAGCCGTCTCTCATCTCCTTCTTTTCGGAAGGTCACCTTTACACCTGAGAGCGTTTCTGTTTCGCGTGACAGCATCTCCAGGGCCGGGATGAGCCCAAGGTCTTCCAGATAGATTGGGCGTAGAGCACGGGTGGTGCGCCGCAGATTCTCGATGGTCTGCTCGGCGATGAGCACCAATTCTTGCAAGGATTGCCTGGCAGTTGCCTCATTGACCGTCTTTTGCGCCAATTGGACGCGCTGTTTCAGCGCGATCAGGGCTTGCAAGGTGTCATCATGCAGTTCTCGCGCCAAGCGACGGCGCTCTTCTTCCTGGGCTTCCGTAATGGCACCGATGTAATGGCGTAGGTTGCGTTGCGCATTCTGCACCTTGCGCGCCATACGGATCAACTCAACCTGTAAGTGGCGAATTTCCGAAATCCCACCGACGGACTGCTCGATTTCGTCAAAATCACCCCAAGCCAAGGAGGCAGCCCTTCTCTCCAATTCACGTAAAGGTCGAACGATTTGGCGCGCGCCAAACCAAAGCCCCGCTAGCGTAATCATTAATAAGGGAATGACTGCCAACGGCGCGATCTGAGTCGTCTCCAAAATCGGAGAGGCGACCGCCTCCCATGGCTCTTCCATGACAAGCGCCCATTCCAATGGTCGCACCACCGCATAAGAGACAACATATTCAATGCCCTTATTGCGCAAGTACAACGTGCCACTGTTGCCGAGCAAAGCATCTGCCACGCCAGGGTGATCCGCCAAATCGGCTTCCCACGTTCGTCTACCACTCTCATAGATAAGCACCCCTTTGGCATTGACGATAAAGATATGTGCTTCGCGTTCGAGTGGCAAGGCAGTGGTAATCACAGGCTTGACCAAGGTCTCCGGAGAGAGCGCACCCACCGCGATCAATTTTGCCTTCGGGGATAAAGCCCTAAACAACACCACTGGGCGTCCTTCCAGCATCCATTCCATGAAGTTCCCCGCCGTGGATGTATCGGAGAGAAAAGGCTGGGTTTCTTGGTGTAATCCCAGAGAATCCCAATCCAGAGTTCCCGTTGCGAAGAGGTGAGTGCCATACGGCGAGTAAAGTGCCCACCCTAGGTCAAAATCTGAGATGAACAAGTCCAGTGAGGTTGACAGGTTGGCAAGGAAACCGCCTTCTTCTGCTTGGGATGCAAGACCGCGAACAGCAGACAGGTAATAACGCACCTGCGTGCTCAAGGCACTAGCAGCAGCGCGAACCGCCAGCTCATCTCGTTCACCAACCATCTGGCGCATGGCACGTTGATGTAACCAGGCACCTCCCAAAGCAAAAGCCAGGACCGATAACGCTAATGGTAAAATGATCACCCCCAACCACTGCAAAGTCGAACCACGCCATATGCTCTCAAACCTAAACCTCGGGCGCTTACCGCGGGGCATTCTGGTCACCCTTCCGAAAGGCTGGCTGTGTCCTTGGCAATCCAACCTAGCGAAACAGCGCGCATGACTGCTTCAGTGCGACTCTGGGCGTGGAGTTTGTTGAAGATATGCGCTAGATGCCCTTGCACAGTGCGGTCACTGATGCCCAATTGGACACCGATGGCTTTGTTGGTGTAGCCTTTGGCAACCAATTGCAGCACTTCCAGTTCGCGTTCGGTCAGAGGTCCAATGGTTCGGCTCTCCGTTCCCTGAAAAAGTTGTGCCATCAATACATGGGTTACCGTTGGATCGAGCACTGATTTCCCCTCATGCACATCACGCACCGCCTGAATGATGTCATCGGGAGCAGCAGTTTTCAAGATGAAACCATTCGCACCAGCCTGTAAGACAGCTATCACATAGGGGTCATCATCGTAGGCAGTCAGGATCAACACGCCTGTCTCGCGCAGGTTGTTTCTGATCCAACGTGTAACCTCTATTCCAGTTGCTTTCGGCATTTGGATATCCAACACGGCAACATCCGGGCGTTGGGCGCGAACCATGACCTTTGCTTGCTCGCCATCCTCCGCTTCAGCCACTACCTGGATATCCCCAGCACTCTCCAGGAATTGGCGTATGCCAGCACGAACAATGGCGTGATCATCTGCCAATAGGACGCGAATCTTCCGACGATCTTCTTTCATCAGGTACATTCCTCTCAATAAAACCTTCGCCCTTAGCCCAACGGTCAAGGATTGGAAAGATAAACCAAACAATTCCCAAGCCCCCTAAAAGTCCACTGATCAAACGAGCCCAGAAATTGAATGAGCCAAGCGCATCACCAGCGTAGAATGCCACCGGAAAAGCGTAGTTTGTCCATACAGCAAGCCAACGGTTGGAATCGCGGAAACCCTGACCGATCCCAGCCAGGTCACTGATGAGGTGGGTCGTGCCATCGAAAACCATCGGCAGTAACAAGGCTAAAAGCCCCCACCAGGGGAGTTGTTTAATTCTATCACGCAACAACCACCAAAGAAGACTGAACAACCAAATGCCACCATAGAATGCAATCATGCGATCGGACCAGGCTACCTTCCAACCCATCTGCGGTGAACCGATGAATCTGCGCAGCAGAAGCGGGTTGTTTGTATCAATCCAGGTCGCCTGGATTTCAGCCAGGGAATAAGTCAATTTCCGACCGTATAAAAAATATGAACGTTGTGGCAATTGATGGCAAAAGAACGAGTAAAAAGAGTATATCGCTTTTGCAATCCCTGTCCAACCATGCGCCATTAGGAAGGGCGTCAGCCAAGGAAGCCAGACCCAGATTCCAACACCGATCACAAACACGAGGAACCAGTGGACACTCAGCCAGTTGATCACCCCTTGGGCTGCCCTTAACTGTGAGGCGGAATACAATCGCTCGGTCATCTCTCCTACAATCCAGATTTGCCAGGCAGGTTACGGAATCCAATTTGAGAGAACGGTTACTTCTTTGATCGGTTGCGTACGATCATTGGTGATAAGGCGGATACGAAAATCATGGAAGCCACCCATACCTTCATGCATGGTAAAGACAGACGAACGAATGGTCGTACTCTCACCGGGTTTTAGCACCATCGTACCGATGGTCAGACTGGGCGGTCAGCACCCTTGCAACACCCGAATGGTTGGTTCTTCCTTAAAGCGCAGCGTGCCATCGCCAATGTTGGTCACTGTGATCTCAAAAGACTTTGGTGTGTTGAATTTAACATTGCCATAATCAATCCTCTCCGGTTCCACCTTAAGGATGGGCATCTCAGGCTCATTCTCTCGCCCTTGCATAAGGAGAAAGAACCCTGTTGCGATCAGCAGCACGCCGCCGATCAGCCAAAACCAAAGCTGTTTCGATTGTTTTTTCCTTTTTAATTTTTTGCTCATGGGAAAGCCTCCTCAAACAGAAAAGTGTAAAGGTAATGGACCAGCGCCCAGGTTTGATCTTCGGTGAAGATCGGACCCCAGGATGGCATTCCTGTCCCCATCCCGCCACGCACGATCTTTCCCTGCAGTCTGGCTGGGTTGGCAGCCAACATGTGTGCGAGATCGGTGAAATCTGTGGGTGGCGCTAGTGATGTTTGGGATTCATGGCGGTATGGTTCTATCGAGCCTCCGAGCTGTTCAACCAACTGGGCTGCGTAAACTCCATCTCCCTCGCCGTTCTCTCCGTGACAGGCAGCACAGTTTGCCGCGTAAAGTTGCTGGGCTTCCCTCAACGCTTCGGGGGAGGCACTGACCCGCCAGAGATAGGCGACCAGGTCCCAAAGGTCTTGATCTGTTAGTGATTGCAGGTCAGGATCCTGGCGCAGCGCCTGCCAGGTTTGCTGCGGGCTATGGGTGCGAAGGTAACTTTCAGAGGAGTAGCGCAGCAAGGGTGTTGATAGGATTGCTAATGAAGCACCCCGTGTAGCTGAGGGGCGCCGAACTGGTAAGACATCGGCGTGAGGCTTGGCGTCTAAATCAAGTCCCAACCGAAGGTACAATGGAGGTTTTGTGGCAGCCGTTGGCTCCATCTCAACGCCGCTCACTTCGATGACGCCGCGCATGCGCCAATGATTCACTCCGCACCAACGAGTGCAGTAGAAAGTGTATCTACCAGGGCGTTCAAAGGTCAGCGTGACCTCGGTGATCTCGCCGGGCTTCACATCTACGGCGGGTATATTGCTCTGCCCGATTGCAAAGCCATGCAGCACATCCTCAGAGGTCAGGCGCAATCGCAGCGGCTGACTGACCTGTGCGACCAGTTCGGCAGGCAACCAACCTCCTCGTTCAGGGACTCGAGCACGGAGCGTAACTGTTCGCTTACTCCATAGCCAGCCTATAAGGATAGCAAAGAGTATTCCTCCCAGCAGCCCCACGGTCACGATGCGTGCCAGTAACTCAGACCTCCGTTTCATCCAATCAACAACCTCATTAGGATTAGGACAATGACCATGCAAAAGGAAACCACCGGAAGCGACTGTCGGGTGACTTGCGGTTCAACCAACTGCTCAGCAGCGATCCGTCGCGAGGTCAGCCCTGACCACGCCAGACCACTCACTAGCACTCCAACTTGCAAAAACGGGGTGATGTTTGTCATCCATGGTATCCAAGGTCTTCCCGCAGTACCAAACAGGTTCCAACCCCAGCCCATGGGGTCCGAGAGAGTGGCAACGACATAAGAAAAATTGGCAGAGATCAAGGATAGACTGAAAGCGATCCAAGACGCTAACCCCAAGGGGAGCAAAGCATAAGCCTGCTCAACATACACCGAGCGCATCGTCTCAGAGATGCCCGACCAGCGCTTTCCCAGCCAGACCGCCAAGCCAAACAAAGCGGGGATAACAACCAGGATAACCAGCAAGAAAGCCATCGCATAAACAAACCAAGGCAATCTTCCAACTGCATAGGCTGCTGACTTAAGTCCACCCCAAGGACCCAAAAACGAGGCAGTATAGAACAAGACCGAACCAAGCAAGAGGAGGGCTTTATATGCCTCATCCAGGCGACGACCGCGCCTCACAGCCAGATCAGTGCCGAAGAGGCGCAGATTGAGCGCAATATTTTCATAGGGGCAGACCCGCAGGCATTCCATGCAGAAACCGCAATAGGTGTTCTTGATCAAACCTGGTGGAAAGACCTGCCAAGGGCAGCCGTATCCTTCGCTATTGCCGACATAGCAGGTCTTCTCCTTGTGTTTTGCACATATGGTTGCATCCCTGACACGCACTTCAAGCGGAGCAAGTTGAGCATAGAGCCCGATAAAGCCACCGAGCGGGCATAGATAACGACAGAAGGCACGTCGCTCGAAGATCAGGCTAGTCGCTATTGCAAGCATGAGGAGAACGATGAGCGCCATGGCAGTTAGACGTGGTTGGGTGAGGATAGGCATGCTAAACAGAGCAACCAACACGAACCCTCCATTCTGCAACCAAGCATTGCGGAAGGGGTTCGGCCAACGTTTTCCCAAACCCAGCCCCTTACCCTTGGGCGCAAGCAGCGCCCCGCGCTGAAGCCTCGTGCCCGGCACCGCCAGCGGGCAGATGCTACACCACCCGCGTCCGAAAAATGGGACAGCCACCAGCATGAACGCCCCCCACCAGGCTATCCACACCAACACAATACTGAGGTTGTGATTGCCAAGCGGCGTACCAAAGAGACCGGAGAGAATAGCCAACCAGAGCCCCACCAAAGCGAGCAACGTCAAACCAAACTGAAACACCCGCTTACGGAGCAGTCTTCTCATCCAAGGCAAACGGAGCAAGTCATACCGATTTTCCATCTTGTCTATCCCAAACGGACGCTAGGCACCATGAAATTGTGATGCACCCAGAAGATGCCAAATAGGGCAAGCACTGCTATGCCCAAACCACGCCAGAAGAGAGTGTTTGCACCCACCTGCAATGTTCCGAGCATGAACGGATGCAGCGCACCACATGTTACTGAGCAACGCAGACGAAAGACGCCAGAGCGATCGGCAACGAAGGTCAGTGTAACAGTCTGACCCGGGTATGCGATCGCATTCAAGCCATAACCATCCACATACATGCCATGGGTGACATCCAAGGAAACTAACTGCAATGTCACTTGGTCGCCGGGCTCGACTCTAATCACGGGTGGTGAATATTCGAAAGCGCGCATTTCCACGCGAAACCGACGATCGGTTGGTCGCGCAGTAGGATACGATAAGGGCGCAAAGGCGATCAACAACCCCATCATGATAAAAAATGAAGGCACCAACCACCACCTGGACATCAATCACCTCTAAGGCATATTTGAAGTGCCATATTGGGAATAGACCTGATCCACATAATCGCGAATCTCCGCGACGGACCTTCCTTGCCTGAGCAGACGCATGGTGTCCTGCGTGATATCCACACAGATGGAACAGCCCAGAGCGTGGGGGTCATAGGTGATCTGCCCATCTTCGCCCACACTGGAGATATAACAACTGTAATTGGAGGTGTGCCCCATTGCTCCACACCCACAGTAGCAGGGAATCTGGGTGAGCACGTCGGGGTTGGCGAAGGCAAATTGATAGGCTTGTTGCACGTTCAACGGTGAGCGAAGCACTTCCTCAGGCATCTGCTCTAAAGGCGCCATAGAAAAAGGTGGTTCGGTCTTAGCCGAGCAGCCGATCAGCACGGTTGAGATCAAAGCGGATAGTCCGACAAGGATGGACACAACAGTGCCGAGCATTCGTTTCCTCATTCAACTTCTCCAATCCTCGTTTTCTGATTTCCTAGTGCTTTGTTGCAGAGGGCGAACAGCATCACAAGCAGGGTTGCTTTACTCGAGGTAAGCCTTACGAAGCCATCACCATGAGCAAGAGTCGGCGAGTGTGGCTGTCTTCTCGCTAAAGGGTAGATTGCTACAGCGTCTTCGGTGTCTCGCAATGGATAGAGCGTGGTCATGAGAAGTGCATTCACAATGTTCGGTGTAAATCCTGCAAGGATTGTCATGGCAAATATAGTGAAACGACCCGCACTTTCATCAAATACTGTTTTATCTCCGTGGGGCTTGCCATGATAGAAGATACTTTTGTTCAGCATTGTCCTAAGTATAAACAGCGCAACGAAGTGAGGCTAACGCTGATTACCCCATAAAGACATAAGCAATTTTGCGTATGACATTAAACCTAGATAGGGTAACTCAAAGGCTGGTAGAATCTTTTAGCATTTGCGGCTAATTGATCCCAATATCTAAATTCGGTGAGGAGTAAGATGAAATCCTATCGCAAAGAATTGTGGTTTAACGTACCCACAAGGCGGGCATTCATCAATATCACTCCACAAGTGGAACAATGTCTGCGTGAAAGCGGCATTCGCGAAGGCATCGCCTTGGTCAATGCCATGCACATCACTGCCTCGGTCTTCATCAACGATGATGAGCCTGGGCTACACAAGGACTACGATGACTGGTTGGAACAACTAGCGCCCCACGAGCCGATCAATCGCTACCGGCACAACCGCACCGGCGAGGACAATGGTGATGCCCATCTCAAGCGACAGATCATGGGGCGAGAGGTGGTCGTTGCTGTCACAGATGGTCGCCTCGATTTCGGTCCTTGGGAACAAATCTTCTACGGCGAGTTCGATGGTGGACGCCGAAAACGCGTCCTGGTAAAAATCATCGGTGAGTAAGTCAACCGATGCGCGTGCTTTTCTTTAAAATCCATTCCTTAAAAGAACAAAAGTGATTTCATTTCTTGTTTGATAGAACAAGAGGATATTCATTCGGAGGATTTCGATGAAAGCAATGGTCCTAAATCGGTTATCTTCGTTTGAAGAAAATACGTCACCTTTAACACTCACTGTTTTGCCGGACCCACAGCCGAAAGAAAATGAGATATTGATTCAAGTGACCGCCTGTGGCGTTTGCCACACCGAGTTAGATGAAATTGAAGGAAGGACGCCACCCACACGCTTTCCCATGGTGCTGGGTCATCAGGTCATCGGCAGGGTGATTGAGCGCGGCAGAAATGCAAATCGGTTTAGCATCGGGGATCGGGTTGGGGTTGCCTGGATTTACTCTGCTTGTGGCAAGTGCGAATACTGTCTTCAGGGAAATGAGAATCTCTGTCCGCAGTTCAAAGCTACTGGGCGGGATGCCTTCGGCGGCTATGCGCAATATATGACGGTTCCCGAAGACTTTGCTTACCCAATTCCCGCAATCTTCTCAGATAGCGAGGCTGCCCCACATCTGTGTGCAGGGGCAATCGGTTACCGTTCGCTTCGACTTTCTGGTTTACAGGATGGACAAAATCTTGGATTGACCGGCTTCGGAGCATCCGCTCACATTGTGTTGAAGGCAGTCCATCACCTTTATCCTCACGCGCGAGTCTTTGTGTTCTCACGCAGCGAACAGGAACAAGCATTTGCCAGGGAACTGGGTGCGGTTTGGGCTGGCAACATCGAAGACCCATCCCCCGAATTATTAAATTGCATTATTGACACAACTCCAGTGTGGAAGCCCGTCGTCGAAGCATTGAAGAACTTAAAACCCGGCGGCAGGTTGGTCATCAATGCCATCCGTAAGGAAACCCTTGACCTCGATTACCTCCTCCACTTGGATTACCCCGCCCACCTTTGGATGGAAAAGGAGATCAAGAGCGTAGCCAATGTAACCCGACGCGATGTGAGTGAGTTCTTACAACTGGCGGCTCACATTCCCATCAAGCCGGAGGTGCAAGAATTTGCGCTTGAGGAAGCAAACCAAGCATTGCTAGAGCTCAAGACGCGCAAGATTCGCGGGGCAAAGGTGCTGAAAATCGCCTGAATGGAGGCACACACTCATAAAACGCTACACCGTGTACCCGATAGAATGCCTTGGGTTAAACGATAAATCTTCCGTTTCGATAGATGAGCTCCCCATCAACCAGTATCTGCGAATCCTTGCGCAAGTCGCAAATCATATCCCAATGAATAACGCTCTTGTTGAGGCTACCCGTCTCCGGGTAACCTGCGCCTAATGCCAGGTGAAAAGAACCACCGATCTTTTCGTCGAAGAGGATATTGCGGGTGAAACGGTCAATTTCGAAATTGGTGCCAATCGCAAATTCACCGAGATACCGTGCTCCTGCATCAATGTTCAACATTTCCAATAGAAACTCTTGGTTCTTCTCTGCGCTTGCCCGGACAACCCGCCCCTGTTCAAAGATCAACTCTACGCCTTCGACCATACGACCGAGGTAAATAGCGGGATAGGTGAACCGCACCCAACCATTGACCGAATCCTCTACGGGAGCAGTATATATTTCACCATCGGGCAGGTTGTTTTGTCCGCTGGCATTGCGGAACTTTCGCCCTCGAATCGAAAGGTTGAGCTCTACATTGGGTCCTTGAAGAGAGACGCGATCGTGTCCTTCCAGCAAACTTACAATGCGCTCCTGTTCGCGCTGCACCCCTTGCCAAAAGGCAACTGGGTCGAGAGTCTCTTCATCGGCATGACAAGCACGAAAGACGAAATGTTGGTATTCCTGCAACCCCATCTCGGCTTCCATAGCGTAGGCGGCGGTTGGATAGAGGGTGCTCATCCAACGCAACGTTCCCTCTGCTCCGCGGCTCATTTGCGCTTGTAGGAGGCTTGCCAATCCTCTTTGACGACGGGACTGGCGTTGCGCATCTACGTTGCTGAGCGCGCGCGTATTGGCTTCCGAACGTATCTTGATCAACACCTCAAACTGTTCAAATGCCATCTTGTGAAACAAGGGAACAAAATCGAGTTGCTCGTCTTTAGCATGGGCAAAGAAGGATTCATCCTGACCAACAAAATCCAGCAACAAATGAGGATGTCCACCACGTTCGAGGGTCAATTCGTAGAGTGCACTTACCAGGGGCTCTGCCAAAACCGAAGCGATGATAGCCACCCGATCACCCGGTTGGACATTCATCGAATAATCAATGAGGATTTGAGCCATTTTTTCGATGCGGATGTCTCCCATATCAACCTCTCACATCTCTGAGATTGCCTATTTAGACTTGGGCATTATAACATTCGATTCATTTCGGCGCTAACGCGCTATAATCAAACCTATGAAACAAGTGGTCCAAAATCTCAAGAACGGAAAGACCGAAGTCATTGATGTGCCTATTCCAAAGCCAAAACCGGGCACTGCCCTAGTTCACAATGCGGTTTCGTTGGTCTCTGCAGGGACCGAACGAATGGTTGTGGAATTTGCCGAGAAATCTCTCATGGGCAAAGCCCGCTCTCGCCCGGAACTAGTTCGTCAGTTGATAGAAAAGGCGCAACGAGATGGTCTGCTCACTGCGCTAGAGGCTGCTTTGGCGCGCTTGGATCAACCCCTTGCTTTGGGGTACTCCTCAGCCGGCAACATCGTTGCTCTTGGAGAGGAAATGCAAGGGTTCAAAATCGGTCAACGGGTGGCATGTTCTGGGGGTGGTTACGCTGTGCATGCGGAATATTGTGTCGTTCCACGCAATTTGCTAACCCCGCTACCCGCTGAGGTAGACTTCGAATCGGCTGCCTTTGCCACCTTAGGAGCCATTGCTTTACACGGTTTTCGCATCTCTCAAGCACAGTTAGGCGAATCGGTATTGGTCATCGGTTTAGGCTTGCTGGGTCTGCTGGCAGGCAACATTGCCCTTGCAGCCGGGTGCCAAGCCCTTGGGGTTGATTTGGATGCGCAACGTGTGCAGTTAGCCCAACACATGGGAGTACAAGCCCTCTTGCGAAGCGATGTTGAAGCGACTGTGCTTGAGTTCACTCACAGACGCGGCTGCGATGCCGTGCTCATTTGCGCTGATACCCCATCGAATGACCCAATCGAATTAGCCGGCAAATTAGCACGCGATCGGGCACGCATCGTTGTGATCGGTTCGGTTGGTATGCAAATTCCTCGCAAGACATATTACGAAAAAGAACTGTCTTTAATGGTAGCCCGCTCCTATGGTCCCGGTCGTTACGACCCTCAATACGAAGAAAAAGGGCAGGATTATCCAATCGGTTATGTGCGTTGGACGGAAGGACGCAATCTCGAAGCATTCGTGAATTTGCTGGCTTCAAAGCGTCTAGATGTTCATCCTTTGATCACCCATCGTTTTCCAATCGAGCAAGCCACGTCAGCCTACGACCTCATCACGGGGAAAAGACAAGAATTCTATTTGGGCATATTGCTGACCTATCCAGATCATCCAAATCGGGATAACTTGTCCCTACTCGGAGAGGGCGTCACGATTCCTTCTCCCATTCAACCTCAACATGTTAAGAGAATCTCACCTGTTAAATCAAAGATTGGGCTGGGAGTCTTGGGAGCCGGTAATTTTGCCAACGCCGTGCTCTTTCCGATTCTACGGAATATAAAAGAGATCGAACGGGTTGGGGTTGCTTCTGGCTCAGGTCTTAGCGCAGAACACGCTGCCCGTCGTTACGGTTTTCGTTACAGCACCACTGATGAAAACACATTGTTTAACGATGAGCAAATCAACCTCATTGCCATACTCACCCGCCATCACTTACACGCCAAACAGACCGTTGCTGCTCTGCGAGCAGGCAAACACGTCTTCTGTGAGAAACCCTTAGCCATCCAATCCGAAGAACTCCCCTACATCATACAGGCATTAGAAGAACAAAGTCAAGCAACTCAGTCCTCTACATGTCTCCTCACGGTAGGATTCAATCGGCGCTTTGCACCTTTGACCCACTCATTGAAAACCTTCCTTACGGGCAGCCAAGAACCCATGGCAATTCACTATCGCATCAATGCCGGATACCTGCCTCGCGAGCACTGGTTACACGACCTTGTACAAGGAGGTGGCAGGATCATCGGCGAAGTCTGTCATTTTGTGGACTTTCTGACCTTTCTCGTTGGAAAACCACCCGTCGCGGTTACCGCACAGGGCATTCCGGACGACGGGCGATATCGCGAAGATAATGTAATGCTTGGCTACACCTTCCCAGATGGCTCCATCGGCAACATTCTATACCTTGCCAACGGAGACCGATCCTTTGCTAAAGAACGTATCGAGGTGTTCACTGCCGGTCGCGTTGCTGTGTTAGATGATTTTCGTACACTAACTTGCGTTTATCAAGGCAAGCGAAAGACAATCCGCTCCTTCCTACGCCAAGACAAAGGACATTTAGGGATTTGGAAAGCCTTTACGCAAGCCATCCTTTTTGGTGGGGCTCCCCCCATTCCCTATGAGCACCTCTTTGGTGTAGCCAGAGCAACATTTGCAGCCGTGGAGGCACTACGCCGCGGTGAGAAGATCATCATCCAGTAATCCATCGGTTTGCCCATGTTCGCTCCCTCATTGATTTTAAAGGCGATTGCAGAAATCGGTCCGCGATCGCTCATCTATTACTTGGTATACCAACTAGGTTTGCGCAGCGGTTACTACCGTTGGCGAACACCTGCTACCACGACAGCAAACATCGAGCAGGACAAGAACACCCCACCTACCCCAGTTACCATACGTCGCGGTGCCATTCACCTCCCCACACAAAAAGACTTGTTTGCCATTTTAGGAGATGAAGGTATTCAAAAACTCGTCATGCAAGCCGATGAGGTTGTATCTGGGTCGGTGCGCTTGTTCGGTGGTCCTCCATTCCCTCTAGAATTCACACCACCTCAACCCATAATGCATTGGACCGAGTATGAAAAGAAGAAAACCAAAGTGCTCAGCCAAGACATCCGTTGGGTGTGGGAGATAGGACGGTTTGGCTGGGCATTTCTCTTAGGACGAGCCTACCATATTTGCCACGACGAACGGTACAGCAACGCTTTCTGGCGCTATGCAAAGGCTTTTTTCAACGCCAACCCGACGAACATGGGACCGCATTGGGTTTCAGGTCAAGAGATTGCCCTACGTCTGATGGCGCTTGCTTTTGCCGCCGAGGTCTTTGCAGATTCGACCTACACCACCACTCAAAACAATCACTGGTTAGGCAGAACCATTGCAGAACATGCTCATCGCCTCCCACTCACCTTGCCATACGCTCTGGCTCAAAATAACAACCATTTGCTGGTAGAGGCAGTAGGTCTGTTCACCGCTGGACTGGTCCTCGACCAACATCCCCACGCCAAGCGGTGGCAAAGGCTGGGGGCACGCCTTTTTCAATGGGGGATATGCTCTCAGATCGCTGCCGATGGAACTTACACCCAACACAGTACAAATTACCATCGCTTAATGTTACAGGTCGCCCTGTGGATGTGGATGTTAGAGAACCATATTCACCATACAGACTCGACCATTTTCTCTCCGACCTGCCTGGAACGTCTAGCCTCGGCGACACACTGGCTGCTCGCCCTACTTGACTGGGAAAGTGGTCGTGTACCTAATCTCGGTCCGAACGATGGGGCTTACATCCTGCCTATGACCATCTGTCCTTTTGATGACCATCGCCCGGTGTTGCAATCCGCTTCATTGGCTTTCCTTCATCAGGATGTACTCCCTCCAGGCATTTGGGATGAAATGCCCCTATGGTTCAACCTGAGGAGGATGGAAAAGGTTATTACACAACCATTGGTTGAACCGAGTTTCCATGCGAAAAACAATTTACAACAAACTCCTCATGTATTACGTTCAGGCGATTCTCACGCCTATTTGCGAATAGCACGTTTTCACTCGCGCCCTGGTCATGCAGACTTGCTGCATGTAGATTTGTGGTGGCGTGGCATTAACCTTGCTCAAGACCCAGGGAGTTATCTCTATAACGCATCACCACCGTGGGATAATTCCCTCAGCCGAACAATGGTACATAACACCATTTCCATCAATGGTTTGGATCAAATGAGGCGAGCCGGTCGTTTTCTTTGGTTAGACTGGGCAAAATCCATCGTGATCTCTTATGAACAAAACAAAGAAACCTTCTGGGAACGTCTTGTCGCGCAACACGATGGCTACCGCAGCATTGGGGTAATTCATCAACGCGCCATCGAATGCCCCCCTGGAAAATGGTTGGTAACCGATTCGCTTCTTCTGGCAAAGTTTCGCCCCTTACAATATAGGCAATACACCGCTCATCTGCACTGGTTATTGCCCGATTGGGAGTGGCAAATCAACCACGATGACAGGTATAGAAGTTGCCATGTGCGAGTGATGTCACCGCATGGGTGGATTACGTTACAACTCTATGTCCAGGCAACATCCAAGGCAATCCAACCCAAGGCTACTCTACATATTGTACGAGCTGGAGAGTTGGTATATGGGTCTGGGGAGGCAAACCCAATCTTGGGTTGGGTATCACCCAGTTACGGGTATAAAGTACCGGCTCTCTCCGTCTTTCTAGTGGTAAGAGGTGCCCTTCCGATGACGCTAATCAGCGAATGGCATCTGGGGTGAAAGACCATGCATATTTTATTGATTCACCAAGCATTTGCAGCATTATACGAACCAGGGGGTACACGTCATCATGAGATGGCTCGTTATCTTGCAAAGCAAGGGCATCAGGTGACGATCATCGCCAGTCCAGTCAGTTATTTAACCGGGCAAGCGAGAAATCATCGAGTCCCCTGGCTGGAGAAAGAGAACGATATTCCCGGAGTAACCATTCTGCGCGCATATACCTACCCAGCCCTCCACCGTAGTTTTGCACATCGAGTAGTCAGTTTTCTCTCCTTCATGGCTTCCTCCCTCCTGGTTGGTTTAAGGGTATCTAAAGTAGACATTGTCTGGGGTACCTCACCACCCATCTTCCAAGGACTAACTGCCTGGTCGCTAGCGCGTTTGAAGCAAGTGCCGTTTGTCTTTGAGGTGCGTGACCTTTGGCCTGCCTTCGCCATTGCGGTGGGCGTCCTGCGTCAACCTTTGCTCATCAGAGCCTCTGAATGGCTTGAAAGGTTCCTTTACCGCCAGGCGAACCTCGTGATGGTCAACTCACCTGGCTTTATTGACCACGTACAATCTCGGGGAGCAAAACACATCGAACTGGTGCCCAATGGCACCAATGTGTCCATGTTTGACCCAACAGACGATGGGGCAGAGTTTCGCCACACCAACCAATTGGAGGGACAGTTCATTGCTATGTACGCCGGAGCACACGGCTTATCCAATGACTTAGATGTGGTTTTGGATGCTGCTGCAATGCTCACCGATCTACCCCAAGTGACGATCGTCTTGTTGGGAGATGGCAAAGATAAACCGAAACTAATGGCTCGCGCTTCGCAAATGAACCTACATAATGTACGCTTTCTCTCACCTCTACCCAAAATGCTCATGCCTCAAGCATTGGCTGCTGCGGATGTGTGCATTGCCATATTGAAGCCAATCCCCCTCTACCAAACGGTCTATCCAAACAAAGTTTTCGACTACATGGCTGCTGGTAGACCCGTGATTCTCGCTATTGATGGAGTGATTCGTCATGTGGTAGAACAGGCACAAGCCGGGGTGCCCGTGCCCCCAGGCAATGCCCAGGCACTTGCAGCAACTATCCGAAAGTTATACTTTGAACCCAACTTGAGGCGCGCAATGGGTACGAATGGACGCCGTTTTGTCGAAAAGCACTTCGATCGCGCCATTCATGCCCAGAAGGTTGTTCAGATCATGGAAAATTTAGCAGATGGGGTATAATCGCAACATGCGTAGCAACAAGGAAGATAAAGACTTTTCTGTTGAAGAACTGCGACGCCTACTCGTCGAAAAACGGCGCGCTTCTCGCCAGCAACGTCTCGAACACTTCCGTCGTACTGGTCGGGTAGTACTATTGACGCCCGATCATGCCGAAACCTCGCTCGAAGACCTGCGTGCCCAACCTCTCACGCAAACACCCCCAACCGCCGAAAGAATTCCTAAGCGAGGCAGACGTTTCTTCGACCATCTACTTTTGCTTGTCGAAGTCCTGGCTGCCATAGGTTTGGTGCTGATTCTTCTCAATGGGATAAACTTAATTCGTCTGCTCAATCAAGAAGTTGCCTCCGCCTTAGAGCAACCCACCTTGACCCCAACGCCACTGATCATGGCGGTTGTGCTTCCCTCCGGTCACACACCCCCTAATGCTCCCGGAGGAGCCAAACCCAATGAAGCCGAAATCCCCGAACATCTGCGTCCTCTTGTTCAATCCATCGCCAACATTCCCATTCCCACACCCGGACCGGAGCAAGCCATTCGCATTCAAATACCAAGCATCGGTGTTGACGCACCCATCGTGCAAGGAGATGGATGGGAACAACTCAAAAAAGGAGTCGGTCAGCATATTGGCAGCGCAAATCCAGGCGAGAAAGGAAACGTTGTTCTCTCTGCTCACAATGACATCTTCGGTGAGATATTCCGCGATTTGGATAAACTCAAAACAGGGGATACCATTATCCTCTACTCCAGTCAGCGTTCATACACATATATTGTCACTGGTACCAAAATTGTCGATCCAACGCAGGTAGAATTCCTAGAACCTACCTCACAACCTACAGTAACCCTGATCTCTTGTTACCCCTATATGGTGGATAACCAACGCATTGTTGTCATTGGACGCTTGCAGAGCAGCAATTGAACCGAATATTCAGTATAATTCAGGCTGTTTATTTTCCAAATTACAATGAACCTTTTTATACGGAAGGACACACTATGAGTAAGAAACGGAAACGACAAACCCAAAAAACGACCTACGCCCATCACTCCTCTGTCGGTCAAACGATTACAGCCCAATCAAGTTTCTCCGCAAAACCGATAGAGGTAAATCGTCCATTACGCGAGGAGTTCAACCCGGATTACTCCTACGTTATCAAAGATTTGCGTCGCATTGGAACCCTTGCGGGTATTTTCGTGGCGATTTTGATTATTCTATCTTTCTTCTTGCGATAATCAAATTGACGGCGGAAACTCCCCCTTCCCCTCAATGGAGTCCGACGATCAAACTGATCGTTGGGTTGACTATTGCAGCGTTATTGATCGTTCTGCTGGTCAACTTCCGCAATTTCATTGGACCGCTGTTGTTATCCTTTGTCTTGACTTATCTATTTCACCCCATTGCGGCTTGGGTGAATCGCATCACCAAACTCAATTGGCGCATGTCGGTCAATCTTGTCTACTTGGTCATTCTCATCTTGATTATCAGTTCTTTCACAATCTCTGGCATTGCCGTTGTACAGCAAATTCAAAACCTCATACAGGTAGTGCAAAATTTCATCAACACTCTGCCCGATTTAGCTGCGGACCTTTCAACGCGTGAATTTACGTTCGGTCCATTGCCGTTCGTATTCAACCTCAGCCAACTCAACCTCCAATCACTCAGCGAACGATTGCTCTCCACCCTTCAACCGCTTTTAGGACAGGTGGGCAACTTGGTCAGCAGTTTTGCTACCGGTGCTGCCACAATCATCGGCTGGGGTTTGTTCACCCTGGTTATCTCATACTTCCTTTTGGCTGAATCGGGAAACGTCAACAATGAATTAATACGGTTTGAAATCCCCGGATATGATGCTGACATCCGCCGCTTGGGCAGAGAACTGCGCAATATTTGGAATTCCTTCCTGCGCGGTCAATTAGTCATCATACTATTGGTGATTCTCAGTTATACCCTACTCATGACCATCCTTGGGGTGAAGTATTCCTATGCAATCGCCATCTTGGCAGGCGTTGCCAGATTCCTCCCCTATATCGGTCCCCTTATCACCTGGATTGTTTTAATCTTGGTGACATTGTTTCAAGGTTCGAATTACTTTGGACTACAACCCTTACACCACGCCATTCTTGCCCTCACCCTAGCCTTTTTGCTGGATCAGGTATTTGATAACCTCGTACAGCCAAAGATCATGGGGCAAAGCCTGAGGGTACATCCAGCCGCGGTGCTGATCGCTGCCCTGATCGCCGCGAAACTTATCGGGTTGAGCGGATTGGTATTAGCCGCTCCTGTATTAGCCTCGATGAAGTTGATCGGACGTTACATCTTTCGCAAGATGCTCGATCTTGACCCATGGATGGGAATGGACCAACCCGCGCCGGTAATTGAATTCCCCTGGGTGCGATGGCGGCGGCGCTTGCAGACATGGTGGCGTCTAGCACGACGTCGCTGATCGGCATTGCCGATATATTCGCTCGCGCAATTCCATCACACGACGTGACAAACGATCATCTCTTTCCAATAACTCAGCAATTTTCTCACAACCGTACATAATCGTTGTATGATCGCGCCCGCCTAGAGCATCTCCGATTTCAGATAGCGAGGCTTTCAATTCCTCGCGCATTAAATACATGGATATTTGGCGTGGTAGGGCGACTTCACGTGCACGATCCTTACTGAGAATGCGTTCAATTGAAACCCCAAAACTCTCCGAGACAAGGCGTATCACTTCCTCAGGTTCTATTTGACTACGTTCAACCATTAAATCCGCCATGGCGGCATCTAACAATTGAGGGGTAATCGGTGACCCATTGAGGTTTGCAAATGCTGCCACCCTGGTTAAAACCCCTTCAAGTTCGCGGATGTTGGATTGCACTCGTCGAGCAATCGTCTCTAAGATTTCCTCTGATACACGAGTGTCAATGCGTTCCGCTTTTGCACGAAGAATTGCCAATCTCGTCTCGTAATCGGGCGGCTGGATATCCACGATCAAGCCCCATTCAAATCTTGAGCGCAACCGTTCTTCTAACGTCACTAAGCCTTTGGGGGAACGATCTGAAGAGACAACAATTTGCTTATCCTGCCCATGAAGTGTATTAAATGTATGGAAAAACTCCTCTTGAGTTGATTCTTTTCCTGCAATGAAGTGAATATCATCAACCAAAAGCACCTCGGTGCGACGGTACTTCTCACGAAAGGCATGTGTCGATTGGGTACGAATCGCATCAATTAGATCGTTGGTAAACTCCTCGGAAGACACATACAACACTTGATAACCGTTCTTAGCGCAATGATTTCCAATGGCATGTAACAAGTGGGTTTTGCCTAATCCAACCCCACCATAGATGAAGAGTGGATTATAGGCTTGAGCGGGCTTCTCTGCTACGGCTAATGAGGCAGCATGAGCCAGGCGGTTACCCGCACCAACAATGAAGTTCTCAAAGGTATAGCGTTGATTGAGTGTGGGGCATTGGATTGCCTCCGATTGAGCAAGCAAAGGCATGACATCCTGCAGAGTTTCTTCTGGTTGGTCATGGTTCTTACCGTTCCAGACGATGAAGCGCACCTGTACCGAACGATTGATAATACCGGTTAACATACGCTTGATGGTACTGGATAATCGGCTTTCCAGCCAATCGCAGGCGTAAGCATTCCGAACACCAATGATGAACAATCCATCTTCATAGGAGATGAACTGTGAATCGCGCACCCATGTATCATAAGCCGCCTTAGGCATTTCGATTTGCAATTGTCCCAAGACTGCTTGCCAGGCTTGCTCTGCTTTCATAGCACACTCCTACATGTGGCGAAGGTGTAAAAACAAGGTCTAATTTGCAAAGAGCGACGTTTAATCCCTCCCACCAACTACGTTGGTGGGTTATTGTGAGACCTCTGTTGGTTTATTCACTACACTCCACCAGGGGGAGAATGCCCCCAACGCTGCACTACGTCCGTGAACCAGACCGACCTAAGCAATTTATGCCAAAGTCATTTTAACAAGAAAACTCTCTGAAAAGCAAGTATCGAAACCTACGCTTCTCTAAAAATTGTGGTTATTTTAAGAATCTGTTTCTTAAACAAAGTATGTAGAAATTGGGGCTTCTCGGGCATAAACCTTATCAAAAAATTCCCAAAAGTTAGGTAGAGGCGGTGTAACATGACCACATTTGCCGATAAATCCATCAACAGTTGGTCTTGCGCCAGAAATGTTAAAAACTTTTCCGTGAAAATCTCGGAGTTGAATGAAATTCGCTTACCCAAAAAGGAAAAATCCTAACAGCCTTATACTCCCAAGTCTCCAGGGAAATGTAAACATGTTTTCAACGTCCTGTTAACGAAATTCTTGCAAAATCCTTGTATGATAACACTGAAAAAACTCTAAAGATGAGGAGAAGGATATGTCGAAGATTATCGGTATAGACTTAGGTACAACCAACAGCGTGGTTGCTGTAATTGAAGGTGGCGATCCGGTTGTGATCCCGACCGCCGAAGGCTCACGCTTATGCCCTTCTGTAGTGGCTTTCAATAAAAATAAGGAGCGTTTGGTCGGACAAACTGCCAAAAGGCAAGCAGTGATCAACTCCGAAAACACCATCTACTCGATCAAACGCTTCATGGGGCGCCGCTATGACGAGGTGGAGACGGAGCGAAAGATGGTCTCCTATGAAGTAGTTCGGGGACCTGCCGGCGATGCGCGTGTGCGCATCCCAATCATGAACCGCGAGTACACCCCCCAAGAGATTTCGGCAATGATACTGGCTAAACTCAAGACAGATGCAGAAGCCTATCTTGGGGAACCCGTCACCAAAGCGGTCATCACTGTGCCAGCATACTTCAACGATAGCCAACGGCAGGCGACCAAGGACGCCGGGAAAATTGCCGGATTAGAGGTCATGCGCATCATCAACGAACCAACCGCAGCAGCATTGGCTTACGGTCTTGATAAAAAGGAAAACGAGACCATCCTCGTATTTGATCTAGGTGGTGGTACCTTTGATGTCTCCATTTTGGAGGTGGGTGAAGGTGTTATCGAGGTCAAAGCCACCAACGGAGACACTCATCTAGGCGGTGACGATTGGGATCAACGCATCGTGAATTGGATTGCTGAAGAATTCCTGAAGGAGCAGGGCATTGACTTGCGCAAGGATCGTCAGGCATTGCAACGGTTGCGCGAAGCAGCTGAAAAAGCCAAGATCGAACTTTCTAGCGTGATGGAAACAGAGATCAATTTGCCTTACATCACAGCCGATGCCTCTGGTCCCAAGCACTTGCAGATGAAATTGACCCGCTCCAAGTTCGAACAACTCACCGAAGACCTGGTCGAACGCTTGCGCGGTCCCTTCAACAATGCCTTGCGGGATGCCAAACTAACTCCAGCCGATATTGATGAGGTTGTTTTAGTCGGAGGCGCAACCCGGATGCCCATGGTGCAAGAACTCGTTCGTTCCTTGACCAACAAGGAGCCCCATAAGGGTGTCAACCCAGATGAGGTGGTTGCCATTGGTGCTGCGATCCAAGCCGGTGTGTTGGGTGGTGAGGTCAAGGATGTCTTACTCTTGGATGTCACTCCACTCTCCTTGGGTGTGGAGACCTTAGGAGGGGTGATGACGACAATCATTGAACGCAATACCACTATCCCGGTCAGGCGGTCACAAATCTTCTCAACCGCCGAGGATAACCAAACAGCCGTGGATATTCACATCCTACAAGGCGAACGCCCAATGGCAGCCGACAACATGAGTCTCGGACGCTTCCGCCTGGAGGGGATTCCCCCTGCACCGCGCGGCATCCCGCAGATCGAGGTCACCTTTGACATTGATGCGAATGGTATCCTCAACGTAACTGCACGCGATAAAGCCACCGGCAAAGAACAAAAAGTCACCATCACGGCGTCCACCAATCTCAGCAAGAGCGAAGTGGAACGCATGATCGAGGAAGCGCGACGTCATGAAGCCGAAGACCGCCGACGGCGAGAACTAGCCGAAGCACGCAACACCGCCGACAACTTAATCTACCAGACCGAAAAGGCATTGCGTGAATTGGGAGATAAATTACCCTCCCACGAACGTAGTAACATCGAAGATAAGATAAAAGAACTGCGCGAGGCAATGAAAGGCGAGGACATCAACCTGATCCAACGCAGGAGCGAGGAATTACAAAACGCCTTCCATGCCATCAGTCAACAGATGTATGCGCAACAACAGACAAGCGGTTATTCCACCGGTGGAAATGGCAGAAGCACCTCCCAACCCACCGACGAGGGCGAGGTCGTAGAAGGAGAATTCCGCGAAGCCTAAATGACCTCCTGACTTCCCCCCCATTTGGATGGCATGTGAACAGATGTCCCCAAATGGGGGGCTTTTATCCCACAAGCCCCCTCTTCTTTTGCATAAAAGGTGGTTGGATAAACAAACCTTTTCATGACCCATGGTATTTACAAGAAGTAAGATATAATTAATAAACATGGAGGACCGTCCACCGGTATCGGTCAGCATTTTCATTCCCGCATCCTTCATCTTATGCATCCTTGGGTGGGGTGGTTTGTATTATCTAATCAACTACACACTCCCCACTATTGGACCTCGCTGGTTGTTTTTCTTCTTGAGCGTGTTAGCACTAACGGGCACTTTCTTGCCCATCGTCGCCTTTCTCAATCGTCGCTTCCCATCGAAAACGCCGGCTACATCTATTGTGATTCTTCGTCAGGCATTGTGGTTCGGCATCTATCTGCCAACCTTGGCATGGCTTCAGATGGGGCGAGCCTTGACACCTGCATTGGCATTCCTGCTTGCATTAGGATTAGCAACGATCGAATGGCTCCTTCGCTTGCGCGAACGCAGCCAGTGGGATGTAGAACATCCATCCTGAAAATAACCCAGGGAATTCACAACCCTGCTCCTTGTATTGCATTTCATTCACCCAAAGTGCTTGATGAGCGATCTTCAGAACCTGCCTTCCATCGGAGAACTCATACAAAGCCCGCAAGCCGTCCAATGGGCAGCCGTTTACGGTCGTCCTCTCACGTTACAGGCTTTGCGTACTACGGTTGACGAGGCACGCCAGCGTTTTCCTTTGGAAGGAATACCGGATCCAAGTCTTCTTTTAGAGCGCACCGAGCAATTGCTACAACGGTGGACAACTCCCACCTTGCAACCTGTCATCAACGCCACGGGGGTTATTTTACATACCAACCTCGGTCGAGCACCGCTCAGCCCCTCGGCAATTGCAGCCATGCAAGCCATCTCTCTAGGCTACTCTAATTTAGAATACGACCTGGCACACGGTAAACGCGGCTCTCGTTTGGTTCATGCTGAAGGCTTATTGAAACAACTGACGGGGGCAGAAGCAGCCTTGGTAGTCAACAACAACGCGGCAGCGGTGTTGCTTTGTCTCACCGCCTTGGCTAAGCGTCGTCGAGTGGTCATTGCTCGCTCGCAATTGATCGAAATCGGTGGTGGATTCCGCATTCCAGATGTAATGAGGCAATCGGGGGCGATATTAGTTGAAGTAGGCACAACCAATCGAGTGCATCGTACTGATTTTGAACAAGCCATCGCAGAAGGGGGAGTGGCTTTGATGATGCATGCGCATCGCTCTAATTTCCAAATCATCGGCTTCACCAGCGAGCCGAGTCTCGTCGAAATGGTCTCCATCGCCCACCGGGCGGGCATTCCTTTATTAAACGATTTGGGCTCTGGTACTTTACTGGATACCTCTACCTTTGGCTTAGGACACGAACCCACTGTACAGGAGTCTTTAGAAGCAGGAGCCGATTTGATCTGTTTTTCCGGCGATAAACTGCTCGGCGGTCCGCAAGCGGGGGTGATTCTCGGACGTACGGATTTGATCAACAAACTCAAAAAACATCCACTTGCTCGCGCTATACGCGCCGACAAACTTTGCCTAGCGGCGCTCACTGCTACCCTCCTTCATTACTTGAAAGATGAAGCGGTGCGCGAAATTCCCATTTGGCGGATGATCGCCATGCCCATAGAACAAATCAAAGAACGCGTTCAGCAATGGGTAGAGCAACTGAAACGAACGTCCCCCCACACAACCATCCAAATTGTCGAGGGCAAGTCTACCGTTGGTGGAGGTAGTTTACCCGGCGAAACGCTGCCAACTTACCTGCTAGCATTACGGGTATCCAAACCGAACGAATTGATAAAGCAATTACGCCAAACCATACCACCGATCATCGCTCGCGTGGAGGATGATCGCGTCGTCTTTGATCCCCGCACTGTACTGCCCGAACAAGACCAAACCCTTCTCGCTAACCTGCAACAAACCCTTGGTGGGAAAAGTGGATCGTGAACCAACATGCCATCGCAATGAGAGTGCTCAAAGAAACCAGTCGCACATTTTATTTGCCGGTAGTGCGCCTACCAAACACTTTGCAAGAGACGATCGCCTCAGCCTATCTCTGTATGCGTGCCATTGATGAAATCGAAGACCATAAAACACTTGATGCGAGCAGTAAAGTGGACTTGCTGAGCCAAATCAGCCTCACCTTTCAAGCGCAAAACTCCCTAAGCGCCTTCAAGGAACTTGAGCAAACCTTCAACAAGTACCCCACTCTCCCCGAGGTGACGGTTCGCCTGCGAGAATGGGCATTCCATGCGCCTATGTCCATCGCTCCGCGAATTTGGGATGCCACCGCAGCCATGGCAGAACGCATGGCTTACTGGGTGAGACGAAATTGGCGCATCATCAATCAGATTGATTTAGACCAATATACCTTTAGCGTTGCTGGAGCGGTTGGGTTGTTATTATGTGATATTTGGTCGTGGTTTGATGGAACTCAGATTGACCGCATGTGTGCTATCCACTTTGGACGCGGTTTACAGGCGGTCAACATATTGCGCAATCGCGCCGAAGACTTGGCGCGCAATGTGGACCTCTTCCCCCTTGGTTGGACCAGAGAAAGAATGTTTGAATACGCTCAAACAAACTTGAATAATGCAAAAGCAGAAATTGACTGTATGCCACGTAATGCTTTCAAATACCTAGTCGAAATCCCTTTGCTCTTGGCAGAAGCAACCCTCGATGTGCTAAGGCGCGGTGAAGAGAAACTCACACGTAGCGCTGTGATTCAAATCCTACGCCAAGTGGAAAACAAATACACCAAAGAAAAAGATTAGGAGATCATACCTCATGAAATACGACCTTGATGTTCTCATGAAAGAACACGAACTCGATGCCATTCTCGTCACCGGACCCGCACAACACAATCCACCCATGGTCTACCTGACGGGAGGTGCTCATCTAACCCATGCTGACCTCATTAAAAAAAGAGGAGACGAACCGATTCTCTTCTACAACCCCATGGAGCGTGATGAGGCAGCAAAAACCGGGCTCCCCTCGAAAAGCCTAGCCGATTACCCTCTCAACGATCTCCTGAAACAAACGAATGGAGATTACCTGGCTGCTATGGTCATGCGTTATCAGAAGATGTTATCTGACCTACACCTTACCCGCGGTCGGATGGCAGTCTACGGTAGGATGGATGCAGGTGTATCTTACGCGATATTTTCATCGTTGCAAAAACTCATGCCAGACCTCACTATCTTCGGTGAATTGGATAACTCTGTACTGATGCAGGCAATGATGACCAAAGATGAACAAGAAATCGAACGCATACGTCACGTGGGTCAAATCACCATTGCGGTAGTAGAGAAGGTAGCGGATTTTCTGACGAGCCAAAAGGTCACCGATGGGATATTGGTTAAACCCGATGGCACTCCCATTACCATTGCTGAGGTGAAGAGTCGTATTAATTTGTGGCTTGCAGAACTCGGCGCAGAAAACCCTGAAGGCACCATCTTTTCCGTCGGTCGAGATGCGGGTGTGCCACATAGCAGCGGCAATCCTCAGAATATGTTACGTTTGGGTCAAACGATTGTCTTCGACATATTCCCATGCGAATCGGGTGGAGGCTACTACTATGATTTCACCCGCACCTGGTGCTTAGGCTACGCACCGGATGAAGCCCTTGCTCTTTATGAAGATGTAAGAGAGGTTTATGAACACATCCTACAAGCGATCAAGCCCAATACTCTATGCCGAGAGATTCAAGACCTTGCCTGTCGGCTCTTTGAAGAACGAAACCATCCGACCATAAAAAGCAATCCTCAGACGGAGAAGGGATATGTACATTCATTGGGGCATGGTTTGGGATTGCAGGTGCATGAACGCCCATGGTTTGGGCACAATGCGACCGAAAAAGACCGATTAGAACCAGGAGTAGTAACCACCATTGAGCCTGGCTTGTATTACCCAGAGCAGGGCATGGGCGTCCGATTAGAAGATACCTTCTGTATCAAAGGGGATGGACGGATCGAGAAGTTGGTAGATTACCCCTTGGATCTCATCCTCCCTGTCAGACAAAAGTAAGGTTTGATTGTAAGGAGATACACCGAGACCATGCCAAGAGGTAGGAAGCGAGCCCAAACAACTCGTTCCCCAATGAAGATTGAGGCTACCGACACATCTCCAGCGGCACGCATCTTAGGCATAGAGACCTCTTGCGACGAAACCGCTGCAGCCATCGTTGAAGATGGTCGAAGGATTATTTCCTCTGTAGTTGCCACGCAAATAGACTTACATGCAAAATACGGTGGAGTATTCCCTGAAGTGGCTTCCCGCCAACACATTATCACGATATACACCATCATCGAAGAGGCGCTCAAGCAAGCACATGTATCCCTGCGAGAGGTAGATGCCATTGCCGTGACCCGCGGACCCGGACTGGCTGGCTCTCTGGTTGTAGGCATGAACGTAGCCAAGGGGCTTGCACTCAGCACAGGAATGCCTTTGATTGGGGTCAATCACCTCGAAGCCCATGTGTATTCGGCTTGGCTATCTCATCCCTCTCAAAAGTTTAGCCCTCCTCCTAATTTTCCATTGGTTGCACTGATCGTCTCCGGAGGACACACGGAATTAGTGCTGATGGAGGCTCATTTAAGTTATCAACGCTTAGGCGGTACATTGGATGATGCTGCAGGCGAAGCCTTCGATAAGGTTGCCCGTTTATTGGATCTCCCTTACCCAGGAGGTCCTTCCATAGAAAAAATTGCCGAAGAAGGTAATCCAAATGCGTTTAACTTCCCTCGTGCGTGGCTAGAAGGGAGTTGGGATTTCTCCTTCAGCGGCTTGAAGACCGCTGTCTTGCGCGAGGTTCGTCGGTTCGAAGAAAGCGGAAAACCTTTACCCATCCCCGATTTGGCAGCCAGTTTCCAATCGGCTGTGGTAGATGTGCTCGTCGGAAAGACCTTGATGGCTGCGAAAACCTTCAAGGCAAAGGAGGTATTGATCGTTGGGGGGGTTTCCGCCAATCAAGCCTTACGCCAAGCCATTGAAATTCAATCTCCCCTCCCGGTACGCATTCCACCCTTACATCTGTGCACAGACAATGCTGCCATGACCGCGGGTGCAGGCTACTTTCGCTTCATCCGAGGTCAACGTGACCCCTTAGATATGGATGTTTTACCAAATTGGTTACTTTCTGAACTAACCCCACCTCTCTGATCCACCACCTTCACCTTTCGACTTTCATTATCTTGCGTGGGAAAAGCAAAACCGCCTTCAGGGACGGCTCCAATCCCTTTAGGCGGCTTTGAGTGAGGAGAATGCATTTATTATTATATAGCGTTGATTAAAAATTACATGAAAAAAACCTAAATATAAGGTGAGAAAATTCCTCCAATTCAGGCTGAATTTGGTTAATTAGAAAGTACAGCCTGTATCTCCTCAAAAGAAATCGGACCTTCTCGTAAAATGACAACTTCCGCCCCAGTGCAATCTACCACGGTGGAAGGCACCCCACCGGGAGCAACACCCCCATCAATTACCAAGTCTATGCGTCCTTCCAGTTGCTCCAAGACTTCCTCAACACGGGTGGAAGTCTTCTGTCCAAAACGATTGGCAGAGGTGACAGCAAGTGGTCCAACGGTATGTAGCAGTTCCAATGCCACCGGATGATCGGGCATGCGGATGCCGATCGCCGGACCTGGAGAAAGAAGACGTGGTAATCCTCCTCGCTTAGGCACGACAACCGTCAAAGGACCCGGCCAGAAATGTCTTGTGAGGATTCGGGCATTTTCGTTCAAGGGGTTTGCCACTCGTTCCACCTCTGATATATCACTGATGAGCACAGCAACAGCCCGATCGCTACCACGACCTTTGACAATGTAGAGCCTCTCAATGCAATCTTCTCGCCATGGAATTGCTGCTAATCCGTAAACCGTATCCGTGGGAAAAGCAACCACACCACCATTTCTCAGAATGTCCATAGCATGCCGATAGACAATCGGGTTCTTCGCACTTAATACTTCGGTCTTTATCAATGGTTAAGATCCCAAATGATACGCAACCCCTCCAATGTGAGCCAGGGGTTGATGATATCGAAAATATCCGTCAGATTAGCAATCAATTCTGCTAAGCCACCAGTGGCAATCGTCTTCATCTCAGCACCGAGTTCGAGGCGAAAACGATTTACCATACCTTCCACCAAAGAGACATAGCCGAAGAGCAGACCCGATTGCATAGCATGTACGGTATTCCTACCAATTGCTGCTGGTGGGGGTTGCAAATCAACTCGGGGTAATTTTGCCGTACGCAGAAATAATGCCTCTGCCGCAATGCCAATGCCCGGCGCAATGGCTCCACCTAAATAATCTCCCTTATCAGAGATGGCATCGAACGTGGTTGCGGTTCCGAAATCCACCACACAAGCAGGTCCACCATAAAGGCGTTGAACTGCAGCAGCATCGGCAATTCGATCTGCGCCTACAGCGCGTGGATCTTCGTAAAGAATGCGCACACCTGTCTTTACCCCTGCATCCACAACAAGGGGGGATCGGTCGAGATAATTGTGACAGGCTTGGACAACCCTGCTGGTCAACGGTGGCACAACCGAAGCCAGGCAAATCCCCATGATGTCCCGCGGTGTTCTATCTACATGGGCAAGCAACCCTAAAAATTGCAACCCATATTCGTCAGGCATGCGTTCATGATCGGTTGCCAAACGCCATCGTGGACCTAACCGATCGCCTTGATATAGTCCAATGGTTATGTTGGTGTTGCCAATATCAATAACCAAAAGCATTTGAATGGATTCTAACCTCCAATGATAATATTATCAATCAAGCGCGTCTTACCGATCCAAACGGCTGTAGAGATCAAGGCACGATTGATCGAACCCTGTAATTCCTCAAGCGTTTCAGGGTGTGCGCAGGAAATATACTGAAGGCGCGCCAGAGGCTCTCTTTCGATCACCTCTCTCGCAATGTGACGCAGGCGTTCAGCATCTCTTTCACCTGCTTCGAAAGCCTCTTGGGCAGCCGACAATGCGCGATAGAGCACGGTTGCGGCTTTCCTTTCCGATGGGCTAAGGTAAACATTGCGACTGGACATTGCCAGCCCATCCGCCTCCCGCACTGTCGGACACACGACGATTTCAATGGGATAGTTCAGGTCGAGAGTCATACGACGAATGACCAGTGCCTGCTGAGCATCCTTCTGACCGAAGTAGGCTCTTTGCGGTTGAACAGCATTAAACAATTTTGCTACAACAGTCGCTACACCGCGAAAGTGGTTCGGGCGGAATTCGCCTTCCAATCGTTGAGTGATTTGTTCCACCGTCACCCAGGTTTGATACTGTGCCGGGTACATTTCCTCCGACATGGGAGTCCAAACCACGTCTACTCCTTCGGCTAGCAACAAACTCAGGTCGCGTTCTAGGTCGCGGGGGTAACGTTCTAAATCTTCTTGAGGTCCAAACTGGGTTGGGTTGACAAAGATGCTGACAACCACACTCGCATTTTCATCACGTGCCCTCCGAACCAAGGAGAGGTGACCATCATGGAGGTAACCCATCGTCGGCACGAAACCGAGCGGTTGTGGCAGTTTCTGGCGTGCGACGCGTAATTCATCAAAGGTGATAACAGTTTCCATAGAAAAATCGCACCGATTTCCTCGAAGAAAAATTTGTTCCATCCTCACAATTCATCTCACGGAACAGGAGATTCAACCATGGCTTTGATCAACAAATGAAAAATGCGATTTAACGGCGTTGGTCGTCCAATCTGTTCTCCAACGCGAACGATTGTTCCGTTGATGACATCCACCTCCGTAGGCGCACCACGTAACACATCACACAACATCGAGGAGTAATTGTTAGCGGTACGACGGGCAACATCCTCCACCGCAGCAACTGGATCGGGGTAAGGCAAGCGAATGTTTTGAGCAATGGCAATGGATGCAGTTTCCTGTGCAATCATTCCCATCAAAGTCCGCGCCGCGGTACGCTTGAGCAATTCTCCGTTTGTAACGCGCAATATCGCGGTCAATGGATTGATCGAGGCATTGATGACCAATTTACCCCATATCAGGGTGTTCAAATCGGGTTCAATGGAGACCTTAAACCCCGCCTTTTCAAGCATCTCTTCTATCGGTGAGATAAGAGGATGATCTCCAAGCCAGACGACTGCATCACCCACCGCGTGCACCACTCCTGGCGCAGAGAGGTACGCACCACAAGTCGTCACTCCTGGGACCACCCGCCGCTCGCCCAGCACGTTCACCAAGGTCTGGTAGTTATTCAACCCATTTTGCAACGTCAAAGCCAGCCCATTTTGCTCTAAACATTCTTTCAATTGCTGGGCAGCCCGTTGTGTTTGCCATGCCTTGACGAGGACGAGGGCATGAGAGAAGCCGCGGCACGATTCTGGGTTATCAAAAACACGAACCGAATGCACCCTTTCCACACCATTTGCCTCGATTAACCTCACTCCATCTGCGCGAAGGGCATTCAAACCTTCTTTCCAGGAACCCAACATGGACACATCCACTCCCGCGGCGGCGAATCGCGCAGCAAATAAACACGCCATCGCGCCTGTACCTAGAATGAGCATCGAGTCTGCCATCGCAACTAACTCATCTAAGAAGGTTGCTCAACGTGCAATTCTTCTAAAAATGCCTGCCATTCTTCTTCGGGCAAATCCATTGAGTGTTCGAGAGACGGGAAAGCCTTCACTTTCACATCGGCGATAAAAGCAGCAAAGGCTCGTTTGATCTCTTCGTGTAAGTTAGCATATTTGCGAACGAACTTCGGTGTAAAGCGATCGAAAAGCCCCAGAAGGTCGTGGGTGACTAAAACCTGACCATCACATCCACTTCCTGCACCGATCCCAATTGTGGGAATGACCAATTGGGAGGAAATAAAACTTGCTAAGCGTGCAGGGATTGACTCTAGGACGATACCGAAACACCCAATGTCCTGTAGGAGCAAGGCATCCTCGTAAATGCGACGAGCCTCGGAGTGATTCTTTCCCTGAGGACGGAATCCGCCTAACTGATGAATGCTCTGGGGCGTCAACCCAAGGTGTCCCATGACCGGAATGCCTGCGTTCACTATCGCCCGAATCGCCTCCTTCCTTTCCCGACCTCCTTCCACCTTCACCGCATCCATTCCCCCCTCTTGTAAAAAACGACCTGCATTGCGCACCGCCTCCGCAATCGATGCCTGATAGGACATAAAAGGCATGTCCCCAATGCGCAGTGCGTAGCGCGCTCCACGCGACACGGCTCGACAATGGTGTAACATCTCATCCATGGTCACCGGCAAGGTGGTCTCGTAACCAAGGACAACCATGCCCAGCGAATCACCCACTAAAATTGCGTCAATGCCCACTTGGTCTAGGATCGTGGCAATGGGATAGTCATACGCGGTCAACATGGTGATAGGCTCACCACGTTGCTTCTTGGCTTGAAGCGTTTGTACAGTTACTTTTTTTCGCGGAGAAATCTCTGGAGTTGACACGGTACCCTCCTTGAATAAATGGTAGGGTCCGAGGAGATGATAAGGAACCGAACAGAGGATAAAAGATGATTCGTTCCTATCAAGTCTTGGACCTCGATGCAAATCATTGCCGTCTCGGTCGGTTTAAGATCCAAGCGGCGAGATAATTATCCTCCAAGAGAGAACATTTGGCAAGGTATCACAAAGAATAACCCATTCGTTGAAGATATTCTCCGAAGATACGTTGACAAACCTCTTGCTGTTCCTTGGTTAATGTTTGACGAAAACGACCTATTTTCCCTTGGACGAAATGCGTGCCCTTTTGACCCGGCAAAGCATGTTCAGGTCGATAGCGTTCAACGACGGCTTTCACACCGGGGTGGTCATTTGGTAGACCGAGGAATTCCACCAAACGAGTGGTTTGTTCCTCATAGTTTATGAGCATGTCTTCATAACGAGTATGCAGCGCTTGCTTACAGGTCAACCAAGCCTCCGATATATGAACGTACTCCTGCATAAAGGCTACTGCTTTCTCAAAACTTTCTAGGCGTGTAAAAGCATTTTCCCGATCTCGTTGTCGCGAACGTTGCCCATATTCATACGCCGAAAGCAACGCATCGCGCGGATCGCGATAAATATATGTTGCTCGAATCCAACCACGGCGGATCATCCATCGAGCCAAAGCCTTTGGAGCGGCGTGAGTTTTCACCACAAAAGTGTTGCCTAAAAACACTGGAATCATGACGAAAAGCAAGCGGTGAGGACTCAAAGCACCGAGATTGCAGTTGACCTCGGTCAACAGAAATTGCAAGTGGTAGCGCTTGCGCACCTGACGGGCATCCTGATATCCGGCCGCGACCAATACATCATGGGTTAGGTTGTAATACCATCCAGATCCCGCTCGCGGCATACCAGCAGATAAGATGAGGCAGGCTGACATGTTTAACTAAATCTTTTTATACTATAATTCTCTCATCACAATTTTGATCAAGGAGGAGAACGAAATGAAACGAGCCTTGAGTCTGCTATCTGGATTGATTGCGGGCGCTTTAGTCGGTGCCACCTTAGCCATTCTGTTTGCACCAACCTCTGGGGAGGAAATGCGAGCACAGATTCGAGCGAGGATCGAAAACATCCGCAAAGAGGTTACCCAGGCGGCTACCGAACGGCGAGCAGAACTTGAACAACAATTGGCTTCGCTTCGTGCCTCACGTAAGTCAGAACAACTTCAATAATTAGATTCATCAAAACGTTGATATAGGCGCACGTAGTCCTCTGAAATTGCAGGGAACCCTCAGCGAATTTCAAAACGGTACGTAGCCGGCTGACGTGTATATCGGTTGGTGGCAGTGACCACCAACAATGCTTCGCGCACATCCTCTCCTAATGTAAGGGGGATTTGGAGGCTATTATCCTCCGAGAGGGGAAGATACTCCACAGTTGTTTGCTTGCCAATTGAAATCAAAGCCAGCCGATACGTTTGAGGTAAGACATTTTGGATGCGCACCCATCCTTCCGCTAGCCAGCCACCATCATCGGTCTCAAAATCGGTGAAGTAACCCACCTCAGGTATAGCAACATCATCCAATAAAAATCCTTCGCCGTTGACGGCTGCATCCGTAACATACTCAAAACGTATCCACACCTGTTCTCCCGAATATGCAGAGAGGTCAACACTTTCCTGGATCCACCCGCCGCTAGCCCCATTGTATGCCCAACCAAAACTGTTTCCAGAAGGGTCTTCCGCAGTGCCCGAAGGGGTAGTAAGAATTTGCCAAGTCTCGCCATTTGTCGAGGCTTCTACATATAAATAATCATAATCTTCCTCCAAGTCGAACCAGGTTTGATAACTCAAGGTCAGATTTCCTTGATAATCACTGAAATCAAAGAGGCGGGTAAGAGTCATGTTGGATTCATCCCCTCGATTCGACCAGAAAGCATAGTCACCGGAATAAGGGTAAACCGGGAGCAAATCAACCAAAAGGGATCCTTCAAAGCGCAAGGTATAATTGCCCGAACAAGTGATGCGTATGTAATCCACTCCATACTGGCGAACATCACGCGTTGCAGACGGCAATGGACAAGTCCTCACGGTCTCGGTAGCACTTGCTTTTGGCGCTTCTGGATAATTGTGATAGGTATAACGTCCATCACCGATGCGACCATCCTTGAGATATGAAGCCAATGTCCAATCTAAAAAGACATCATCAGCGGTCAATGTTCTGCCACTCAGATTATCCATCGCACCAATGTCCATCAGCACCTGGTCAATGCTATCCATGCCGTTTGCTGGATGAGCAACCAAAGCCTGAGTAGCCTCTTCTCCAAAGCGGTCTAAGAAGTACGTCATGAACAAAAAAGCAGCGCCATAGTGAGGGGCAGTCGCGTTTTCGTCGGTCGGCCAATAAGTCAATTGAATGTCCGGATTGGTCACATACACCGCGTCAAAACCACCCGTGTCATAACCATTGAGAAAAGAGGCAAGTTCAGAAAAGCCTTCGTTGATCCATGATTCCTCATTGCGATCACGATACCAATGGATCATATGTTGAAATTCGTGCGCAAGAGTGCTATAGGTATACTCCTCATCAAGGCTCAAGTGGTCTGCATTGAGTAGGAACATCTCATGGGCATTGGAATATTCATGCACCATGGGGTGATATTCATCCGATGTTGAGAAATACCCCGCCAAAGAAAACCCCAATCCGCTTGCATAAAGGATATACAAATGAGGGTCACCATCAATGCCCGGCGTCCACTCACTGCCAAAAAACTCCCGATTGGTTGGATATATTTGATTCTCAAACGTCTCCGCAAGCGCCGCCACATCCTGCGGGTCGTAGGGGACTTCGTCTTGTATCCAGAAATAGACGTGATCGGTGACATAACGCAAGGTTGCGTTGATGCGAAAGTTTTCGTTTGTATCCACATTGGTGACCCAAAAAGACTTTTGTGCGCCAACCTCAAGAGGCATTGTTGGAGGTTCAACCGTAGCGGGGACATTTCCTTTCCCTTCCAAGCGTCGAGCGAGGTCTGGCAGATCGTTCTCGGGCACTACTACCTCTTCCAAGGTGTTCAAGGCTTCGCGAGAAGCCTGAAGGATTGCACTTCCAGGAGTGGGACGAATGACAACGGGCGTGTTTTCTAGAGCTGGGGTTGATGCATTGTTTGAGTCGCGCTCGCTCAAGAGATACACCCAACCCACACATGCAACCATTGCCAATAGCATGCAACACAACAACATCAAGATGGCAGCCACAAGGATGGCAGGCAATGTCCACGAACGATTCATTACTCACCTCTTCATCAAAAAGCAGCCGTACCGCACTCAAAACCAAAGATAAAAGATGCTGAATTATAACCGAATATCTCCGTGAACTGATGCTAAGTGTTCATTCGCGTTGCAGCAGTAATGAAGCCAAAGACAACCCACATATTGGGAATGGCAAACGAATCAAACGAGAAGCAAACTAATGAAAAAGCGATCAAGCCCAACAGACCCGCCATCCCCCAATACCTGACTTCCAAACGCGTATCATGCCAAAGATAGAGAACACAACCAACAATTGCCACCAGAAACGCCACAAAAGTGGCTATACCTAATAAACCGGTTTCGGCTAAGAGGCGCAGATAAAAGTTCTTGGCGGTTATCAAGCGATTGCGACCTACATCTGGCACCAGCAAACGCAACACCTCCGGCATGATCGCTAAGGGGCGATTAGGCAAATATTCCTCAAAGAAAAAACCGTAGTTGCCTAAGCCTACTCCTAATATGGGATATGCTTCATAGATGCGATATGCGGTCTCCCAATAGGTAAAACGCGCACCGAAGCCCAGATACTCCAGATAACCTCGGATGTACTCACCGTAGCCTTGAGTCGGTCTTCGTTGCCAATAACTCCACAGGCGAGCAAAGAACGGATTGCGCGATCCAGCCAGGTATATAAACAAAACTAAGGCAAGCAATAGAACTCCGCCAATGAAAAAACGGTTGAAGAACACCCTTCCCCAACGACTCGAGGCTTTCTTCCATGGAATAAGTACAAAAACACTGACCATCACCAGAACCAACATGATGAAAAGCCCAGCGCGAGAAAATGTAAAAGGTAGAAGAGCAATCGCCCAAATTGAAAGGACTCCCTCTACGGTTAATTTTCGCCAACGCCAATCAAATACGCTATAGCCTGAGATCACCGAAGCCAATAACCAAGGCAAGAGGAGGAAACTAATCTGATCCGCAAACCAATTTGGCTCATAGGTCATGCCAGAGATACGATTGTTGAACAAGCGTCGTATCGAGATCAAACGTTGAACCTTGCTCAAGAGACCAAACCACTCTGGATTGTAGTGAGTCACGTAGAATGCCTGCAAAGTACCCCAACACAAAGCCAGCGCAAATCCTAAATACACCCATCGCAACGACCCTCGCAAGTCCTCTCGATGTTGCGGATATAGGCTAACCGTGAGATAAAAAGCCACTCCCAAAAGCAATGTGATCAACCCGCGCACCATGCGTTCCTCAACAGATATGCCTTGAGCGGCTTCAATGCCACGCAAGGTTGCAAATAGAGTACTGAGCATAGCCACTAAGACGAAAGGGAACAAGGTCAATACCGTACGAGGCAACGGTTTCGTCAGCAACCGGGGAATCGTCACCAAAACCAACAGCAAGAGCAAGGGATAGACTGAAGCAGGTCGCACCAATGTGCCCCCACCCAACGCAGAGGGGAAATATGGGAAACTTGTCAGGGGCAAAGCAACCAGAAAAAGCGCCCAAAAGACCTTGGTGAAAGGAGCATCTCCCCTAAATAAGCCGATTAGCCCGGTTGAGATTCTCCTCATTTCTCCCCTCGAGCCCAGAAAGCCAGCACTATCAATGAACCTATAATCAGGCTTGCGAAACCTCCTACCAACAACATGAGGGTAGTCGGTCGAATTGCCTCAATTTGAGGAGCAGTGTCTGAAGGCTGTTCGATCACCAATGCTGCCGATAGTCCTCTCCCATTTGGTAAAGTCTGCTCCCATTCCACAAGCAACTTCTCTCGTTCAGCATCTAAGGCGCCTATCTCTTCTTGGATAGAAGCGAGATCTGCGCGAATCATCGTTTGAACCGCTTCAATCCAGCCAACAAATTCTTCTATGGGTGCCAATGGAGCAGGTATCCTTTCCAAAAGCGATTGCCAACCTGCTTGATAATCTGCAGCCTGGGCTACCAAAGACCAGAGCCGCCAATAGGTGACGATATCCATCGAGGTAGAATCACTTCCCGCCAAGATGTTGGCTTGCCAAGAGCCTAGCGCTGCCTCAATCTTGCTCAATTTGTTAACACGTAATTTGAACGCAAGACGTTGTTCTTCAATGACCGAGAGGCGACGATCCAACCACAATAATCGACGCGACTGTGCAACGGCTTCTCCCATCTTCTCGATGATCACCTCCCGCCAGATAAGTACCAGTTGCGAGGCGTGTTCAGGATTGTTCGCTTCAGCAACCAAGTTCCATTTGCCTGCATTGCGCCAATAAACTTGCACGGAGTTGCGCAAATCGGCGATATCCACACCGTTCCAATAAGAATCGAGTGCTCGAAGTCGCCGCAAGGTCTCTTGTAGAACATCGTCAAATTCCACTAGCAGGCTCAATTGAGACATCTGCCAATGTTTATAATCATCTGGGTTGGTGAATTCGAAATGGGCATACTCAGCAACATTGCGATCATTTTGAGTTTGATATGGGTCGAGACCCACATAGAGTTCTAAGGTAGCCTGGTAGTTCGTCGGTAATATCCGTGCAACAATCCCACCGACCAGACTACCAAAGAGGAATAAAACCACCACCCAATACCAACGGTATGCAAGGGTAAGTAATTTCTCTCTCAATACAATGCTACGAAGCATCGGGCAATCACTGCCACCGTTTGCGGTGATCGAGGTAGTAAAGTAAGAGCCCCCCTAACAACAATACTACAATAAATGTGATGTTCGCCACCAGAGGAGGACGCGGCAAGACCACGAATGCCAAACAGCCGAGTAGCAAAGCGGTTACTTGCATTGCCAATACAGCGCGTGTTGAACTCCAACCAGCCGCGATGAGCCGATGATAAGTATGGTCACGAGCCGCTAAATAGATAGCCTTCCCTCGACGGAGTCGTGAGAAGACCACCAATGCCGCATCGAAAATTGGCACACCTAAAAGCATAATCGGAACAAACCAAGAGGAGGACTGATTCACACCCTGAGGACGATAGGCAATCGCCAGCACCGCCAAGATGAAGCCAAGGGTTTGCGCCCCCGAATCTCCCAAGAACAACCGCGCCGGTGAGGAATTGAAGAAATAGAGACCAACACAAGCCCCCAAGAGGAGTGCACTGTGCCGTGATAATTCGAACTGACCGGCATCTAACGTCACCAACATAAAAAACGCGGCTGCCATCCCTCCAAGCCCTACCGCTAACCCATCCATGCTATCCACGAAATTGAAGGCATTGGTCAATCCAACAACCCATAAGATCGTCAACAACCAATCTAAATAAACATCTAACATGCCCAATCCACCGAGGAAGAACTCCGGCGATTCAAGGATGCGGATGGATACGCCTAGCCAAATCAACACGATCCCCGCAATCACCTGACCCAGCAACTTCATCATCGGCGAAATGCCCTTGAAGTCATCCCAAAGACCAAATAGAAAAACGATCGTTCCAGCAACAAAGGTGGCTACTACATTTGAATCGCTCAAGGTGCCAAATAACACGGCACAGATTAGCAAGGTTGCCATCAATGCTATCCCACCAGCGATGGGCATGGGTTGGGTGTGTAACTTGTGAGGTGCGCTTTGAGGTAAATCCAACAACCCTACTCGCCTCACCAAGGGTATGCTCAACCATGCCAATAGGGCAACCATAAGCGAGGAAAGAAGAATGGACTCAAACATAAAAGAGGTGAATGAGGCATAAGAGGTCATCATTTCAGGCTCACAGTCCTATGTAATCCCCATCGGAGAAATGGTTTCAGAACGCCCTTCGTGGACCAGCGTATTTCTCTTTGCGAAAGAAATTGACCACCAAGGAAATCAGCAACTTAATGAGCATAGCGCAATAATACACCCAATTGAACAGAAAGAAATAGTCCTTGGCTAGGTTTTTGCGATAATACCGCCAATAAGAACGGTGCCACTCCACGATCGAACGATAAGGTTCAACACGAGAGCCCCCTTGCCCTCCGTAATGGATGATTTGCGCTTCAGGGACATAATAGATTTTCCAGCCAGCCTGCCTCGCCCGAAAACAATAATCGGCATCTTCCTGGTAGGCAAAGTAGCCCTCGTCCAAATACCCAATTTGCTCAATGACTTCACGGCGAATCAACATGCACGAGCCCGCCACACCTGCCACCGGATGAGCAACATTCTCATCCATATATGTCATCTGATATTCGCTGAAGAAGCGACGATGAGGAAACAAAGCGGCTAAGCCAGTAAAGTACGAAATGACCGCCCAAGGTCGCGATTCACCACGACGACATGATTTCTGCAAAGTATGGTCTTTGTTCAATACCTTCGGTCCACAAATGCCTACCTCGGGATGGCTTTCCATAAAGGCGATCAAGCGGTTCAAGGCTTTGGGTAAGATCAGAGTATCCGGATTGAGCAATAAGACATAACGACCCCTACTCTGTTTCAAACATTGGTTGCTTGGTCGGGTAAAACCGAGGTTAGTCTCGTTCTCAATGAGGATTACCTCAGGAAATTCGCTTCGTACCATTTCCACCGTTCCATCTTTAGAGCCATTGTCGGCAACGATGACCTCCATTTTCAAATGAGGGGTATTTTCATATAATGACTGCAGGCTAGCGCGCAGAAAGTCTCTGGCGCAATAGGTGACAATGCACACCGAGAGGTCAAACTGAGTTACCTCGTCTGTAACACTTGATGATACACCCATGCTGTCTCCTGAGCGGTGCGCTCCCAAGTGAAATTTGACGATTGTTGCCGTCCCTGCTTGGCTAATCTCTCACGCAAGTCCTGATCGTGCCACATGGAGAGGATAGCCTGTGCCAAGGCATCTTCATCGTTTGGTGGCACGAGAACACCTGCCTCTCCAACAACCTCTGGAATGGAGGAAACTGCCGAAGCCACTACCGGACATCCACACGCCATAGCCTCCAACACCGGCAAACCAAACCCCTCATAAAGGGTTGGATACACCAAAAAATCGGCTAGATTATAAACCATCGGTAAATCCTGGCGAGGGATGTAGCCGGTGAAGTGTACCTTCTCTTCCAAACCAAGCTCTTGAAGTTGCTCGAATACCGGCTCAACCATCCAACCAAAACTCCCTGCTACGACCAATTGTGCTCCCACTCCGTCATTTGTGGCTTTCTTGAATGCTCGAAGCAGCAGGGGTAGATTCTTGCGTGGTTCAACCAGACCAACATATAAGATGAATCGCGCTGGCAATCCATATTTATTGCGTATATTCTCCAGTAGTGAAGTCTCGGCGATAGGCTTGAAACCTTCTGCCACACCGTGATAAACCGTAAATACCTTCTTGGGGGGTAATTTCAACAAGCGAAGCACATCGCGCCGTGTGCTTTCCGAGACAGCGATGAGCGCATCCGCCTTGCTTCCACTGAACCGTATTGCCGCTTGGAAAAAGAGTCGCTTTGTCAGTGTATGCAAATGAGGGTAAAGGAAAAAGGTCATATCATGGAAGGTAACAACCGATTTACAAGGTAAAAAAAACGGACGTGTATAATGCAACGAGTGGAGCAAATCTAATCTGAAACGATGAACCCATCGAGGTAGTTCGATTTGTTCCCATAGCATCCGTCGCCATCGAGATTTATCAGGAATCATCACCCACTCGACATTGCGCGCCTCACCGATCAATTCCCGTCGGCTACGGTGAACAAATACCACTAAGCGATCATCCAGGTTCAAGGCGGCTAAAGCGCGTATCAGGTGGATGATATACACTCCCGCACCGAAAGGCTGAGCCGGCAAAGCTGTCGCATCAATCCCTATACGCATGGATGTCATTGGATCACGGTCTCATGAGAAATTTCTGGACTGCTCTCCAGGTTCGTTGTAGCAACCCCATCGCTCCTTCCTCACGTAGAATATCCACTACCCTCCTCAGGCTATAGCGCCTGGGGATAATCTGCCTTTTGAACGCACCATCTCTCGCAGCCATTGAAAATTCTGGTATGAAACGCGTTTGCCCATTGAGAATGAGCGGTAGGTAGTGATAAAAGGCTATATCCTTGGTCAACAATGGAATACCGCGCCAAACAAGAGGCGAGGGAAGATCCAACTGGATACGAAAGAGTTCTTGATCACCCACTCTCCGTCGCGATTGTATCATACTACGTTCTTTCATGAGTTGCGGAATGCAAGCAAGGTATTCTCTCCAAGCCCTCAGGATAGACCGGGACTTATTCCAACGCCCCAACAGCAGATTTCCTACGCAATTGAACGAATCTTCAAGGAAATAACTCAATAAAAAGCGAATGAAATAGCCGAATCCCAACAAACGCGTAGCGAAGCGCAAACGACCGTAGGTGACTTGCTGTACCTTGTTCAAACTCAAACCTTCATTGAGTTCTACAGAGTGACGACTACCCATGGCATGATAGACCACTGCATCGGGAGCAAAGCGAATAGAATAACCCATCAACCGCGCGCGGTAACACCATTCGCTATCTTCATAGTATAAAGGTAAGCCTTCGTCTAAAGGACCGACGTCGTGCCAAGCAGACGCGGAGATCAACGCAGCCGCAAAACAGGCAGAGGGCACCTCCTGCCAATGATCAAATTGCCCTAAATCCAGATGCCCAATGCCGATGTCGCTTCCCCAAGAGAAGGCACCAACGAAGTTGCCCACACCATTCAAGAAATTAGGCGCCCATAGAAACCTCAACTTGGCTGCCACTACAGCACAATTCGGTGTTTCGCGAGCAGTCCGTACCATCTGCGCTATTGCTTGCGGCTCTACCTTCACATCCGGATTTAACAGCAAGATAAACTCGCCATGGGCAGCTTCTATTCCTCGATTGAAAGCCGCGGCAAGCGAGGTAGGTTGCTCTAATCGGATGGAATGAACCTGCGGAGCATATTCCCTCAACCAATCTTCCAACCCATCGGTGGAAGCGTTGTCCACAACGATGATCTCATCCACCGGGCAAGTTTGAAAGGCTAATGAAACCAAACACTCAGGCAACCACATACGACTGTTATACGCCACAATGATGACAGATACCTTCGCTTCGTACACCTCAGAATGTAACGTTGGAACAGGAGAGACAACTTGGGACAACGATCCCCTCGCAAGCAGACCAGCCTCGGCAAGACAAGCAAGTGATGCCCGTTTGCATTCTCGCTCAAGTTCATTTCGACTCTCAAATGCCATTAACTCTGTAAAGTTACGACCCTTTGCCTCCTGCCAGAGGTTTAACATGTATCGGTCAATGACAACTCGCCCACCGGAGGGGAGAATCAAATAAAACCGTTTGCCTACCCGCTTCGGTTCAACCCCCGGTGAAATATGATAGATAATGTCGCCCATAACCTTTGTAGGTTTTCCAAGGGAGTCTTTGTCAATCGGGTTCCGATATCAACCTGCTGAATAATTGCTTGACACTTCTACCACGTTTTCCAAGCAAGTAGGGGCTAAACCAACCCTGTTCAAACACAGATGTAAGGTCTTGCATCGGAACCCTTCGCTTGTGTTGAATGATTGCACGCTTACGCAACATATAACCCAAGCCTCGCAAAGCGTCACGCTTGGCTCTCCAAATCAAATTCATTCTTCTGCGAGCAGTGTAATAAAGCAAGAAAAAGAGATTAGCAAAGAGATGAGCAGGTAAATATTTCCACAAGAGCGGCGAGGGCATGTTCTTGACATAGGTCCAGACCAAATTGCGTTGTACTCTATACACGGTCAGGTCGCTCTCTCTACCGTAACTCGCAGAGCCAACATGTTCTACCACCGCTTGGGGAACAAAGCAACAACGATATCCTTGAAGGCGCAAGCGGAATCCCAAATCCACATCCTCATGGTGACTGACATAATCCTCGTCGAATCCTCCAACCTCCAAATATGCTTGGCGTTCATAAAGTGCGGCAGCAGCACATGCACTGAAGACCTCACCTTGACTTGGAACTTGCGAAACAGACAACCCACCGGCGCGGTGCCAGGCAAGACCACTGATGTGGTAAACATCTCCAGCAACCTCTATCCGCTCAGGCTCGTTTGCTGATAATAAACATGAAGCGAAGAAAGAAAACTCAGGATGCGTTTCTGCTACCTCTAGTAACTTTTCCAACCAATCTGGGTGAGGGAAAGCATCGTTATTCAACAAGGCAAGCCAACGCCCTTGTGCCAACTTTGCTCCGAGATTGTTGGCAGCAGCAAAACCAACATTTTTCTCCAATCGAACGAGGCGAATCTCTCGCCAGGCTACCAGGGCAGCCTCGGGTGATCCATCAGTAGAGGCATTATCTATTACGATGACTTCGCGGCTCTGGATGGTCTGGGCAAAAACCGCCTCCAAGCAATGGTATAGATAATCCTTCCCATTCCAATTGACGATCAAAATCGAAACAAGAGGGGCTTCTGCCATGGTTAGGTTAGATGATGTTGCCATTTCGCTTCTTTTACCCCCCACCTGGCTAGCCTGTTCAGAATCCATGCCTGGTGATGATCAGGCAAAGGTTGCCTTAGGCGTTCATTCTCTCGATAGAAGCGTACTAAAAGAGGGGCAAGTAAGCGACAGGCGTAAACGCTCTGTATTTTTTCAGCAAGGGGCTTGCTATTGCAAAACCCTTCGATGATGCCCTTGAAGTAAAAATACCCTAGAATGCTTAAGTAAAGTTGATCCAACATTGGATGAGATTGCCACTCAAAGGTGCTCAGCAAATGTAACCACTCGGCTTCGAGCCAATCGGCTTGCTCCTGCGGATAGGAACCAGCACTCCCCAACAGTCGCCAAAAAAGGATGCGGTACAGCCAGCCCTTACCGATGACTAGACCACAGACGGCAGGATGTTTCTTTGTAAAGAGATGTGCCATCTGACCTGCCAGATATTGCCTTCTGGAGAAGGTCCAAACGTTGTGGTAGTGTGTGTGATAGCCCACGAGCATGGATGCATAGAGAATGCGCAACCCACGGCGGCTGAGGCGATAAGCCAATTCAGCGTCCTCGAAGGCAGCGAAGCGGAAATCCGTGTCGAACCATTTTGGTTCAGCGAGCAAAAAATTTCGCTTGATAGAGATATTAGCAGTGTAAAAATGCCTGAAATCGTACTCCTTACCATCTTGAAAATAATGATAACTGAATTGCTGTGCACCGATGCCATCAATGTGCTTCATCAGGGTGTTGACGGGGACGTGTGGCGACCAGACCACCCGCCCCAACACGGCGATGTTCTCTTCTCGGTAGCGACGATGTGCGGTCAAATGCCCGCGTAATAGCCGAACATCGGGCACGATGTCATCGCCAACGAAGAGGATGATCGGGGCATTGGCAAGGGGTATGGCATGGTTGCGCGCCGCCGCTGGACCGCGGTTCTCATTCAACCGTTCAACACGCAACGAATATCGGTGTGGTTGATAAGAGGTGAGCACTTCATAGGTATTATCCGTTGAGCCATCGTCCACGGCAATCAACTCAAAAGGTTGCTCGACGTCTTGTTGGTCGTACAAACGCAAAGTGTTAACCAAGTCATAACCCCGATTGTGACAGGGCATGATGATGCTGAGGGCGGGCAGGTTGGCTTGTTCAACCGACGATGGATTCAGTCTATCCACTTTTGGATCCACTCCGCTGTGCGCTGGATGCCCTCTGTCAAGGGCGTTTGAGGATGCCAACCCAACCTCTGAGCCGCCGCCTGGATGTCCAGGTGCAACTTTTGAACATCAATCTTCCTTTGACGCGCATATTCCACTCGAACCTGCAAGCCGAGGGTCTCGGCAATGAGATTGACCAGTTCGTTCAGTGAATAGGTCTGCGCACCGGCGAGATTGATCACTGCATTGAGAGCCTCTTTCTTCTCCAGAGCAGCAACCAACGCCTGGATCAGATCGCCGATGTAGAAGTAATCGCGCAAGGTCTCGCCATCCCCCCAGATTTCAATAGGCTCGCCGCGCAGGGCTTTATGGATGAACACAGTCACAGCACCCTGGCGACGACGTGGGTTCTGGCGCGGTCCGTACGGCACCGAGGGACGGAAGATAGTGTATTCCAAACCATAGAGATGCTGGTACATCTGCAGGTATTTTTCAGCAGCGAGTTTGGTGATGCCATAGGCATTGATCGGATGGGTCGGATGGTCTTCCCGAATTGGATAATGCTGTGGAATGCCATAGACCGTGCCACCTGAGGAGAGAAAAATCACTTGGCGTACCTCTGCTTCACGGCAGGCTTCCAACAAGCCAACTGTTGCAATCAGGTTTTGCTCAATATCTGCTACGGGATTCTTGGTTGCCGTCTCGTGGTGGGTTGCCCAGGCAAGGTGATAAACGACCTCAATCCCATGATCTACCAAAATGCGACGCAGTAGGCGTACATCGGCGAGATTGCCGGGGACGAACAGCACGTTCGAGGGCAAAGGCTCATATTCGCGCGGATAGAGATCGAGCACCACCACGCGGTGGTGCCCGCTCAACGCCAACGCATCCACTAAATGAGAGCCGATAAAGCCATTGCCACCTGTGACTAAGATATGCATATCAGATTTTTCCGTCTGCTTAACCTAAAGCCTTAGCAACTTTCTCTTGACCCTCTGTAAAATATCCCTAAGCATGACCGAGAAGGGGATAGGTTTGGTGTTTACACTCGACGATTCGGTTTGTTGTTGTGCATTCTCGGATGGCAGACAGTGCATGATGAAATCCAAGTAACGAGCACGGGTGGGATCGTGCGGATTCAGCAGGTGTTCGGCTTGTTCAGGATGTGCCCCCAGTTGCAACATCATCACAGTGAGAACACGATCACATCCAAAGGTATGAATCGAGTGAAGCAATTGATCCACTTGCTGATGCATCGGTTGATCATCGAAAAACTGCCGATCTGCCATGTTGAAAGGCAAATGCACTGCCAAACACCAGCAAATCTCAAAAATCATCGCGGCCATATTTTCGCGGATGGTATTGCGCGGATGAACCCGATAGCGCACCAGGGGCTCCGGTAGCAATGCTAACTGGGCGACCTTCGCCATGCGCAGGGCAAAATCCCAATCGTGAGCGTAGCGCAATGGGCGAAACTCACCGATGCGCTCAGCCCAGAAGCGGGAGAAGATGAAGTTAGAGGTGGTCGCAAAGTAATTCTCTGTCAGCAGCGCGGTATGCAAATTCTCCCTCGCTCGGAAACTCCGTTCAGGTTGCTCCAAGAGCCACGGTGAGCAATCTTTATATCCATGCTTGATGCCCAGGGCCTTGCCGTCTACATCTACGATCTCGATAAAAGAACCCAAGAGACCAATTTGTGGTTGTTTCTCCAACACCTGGAGGGCTTTCTCCAGGCGCATCGAGTGGTACGCGTCATCAGAATTCAAGATGGCAAGATATTTACCTCGCGCCTCTCGCAAACCCCTATTGATGGCAGCATGAGCACCTTGATTGCTTTGGCTGAAGACCCTCAGGCGCGGGTCGCTGAAGCCTGCCAACACATCCAGACTCTCATCGGTGGAGCCATCGTCCACTACGATGAGTTCCAGGTCGGCTTCGGTTTGGGATAGCACACTGGTTACGGCTTCCCCAATGTAAGCTGCATGATTATACGAAGGGATGACAACCGAAACTTTAGGCATCCTCTTCTCCGAGGAGCACTTTGCGATACTGCTCCGCGATGACCTCAATGCCGAAGCGTGCCAGGATCGCTTGCCGGACTTGATCGGGGTCAGGTGGATGTTCCAGCATCCTGCGCACCCCTTCCATCAGCGCGGCGATGTCACCCACGCGTGGTACCACCACGCCACCGCCGGTCATTTCTACCACCTCACGGTTGTTTCCCACATCGGTCACCACCACTGGCTTGCCCATCGCCTGCGCTTCAGCAACCACCAACGGCATTGCTTCATATTCAGAAGGCAACACCAGCACATCGGCGACAGCATAAATGTCGCTGGCGGGGCGGTAAAATGGCAACCGCTGAATATTGTTCAACCCAAGACGGATGATCTCCGCCTCCACTCGTTTGGCTAACGGACCATCACCCACCATGAGGAAGAAAACTCCAGAATCAGAGGCGAATCGCCTCGCTAGTTCGATAAAGTCCATCGGTCTTTTCTGAGGGTGAAGACGCGCTACGAAGGCAACAACCTTCTTGTCACCAGGTAATCCTAGGCGATGTTTGATGACTTGCTTTGACTGTTGCGAATATCTTGCAGGATTGACCTCCTCTGGATCAATACCATGTTCGATGAAGTAGATATTCTGCGGATGGACACCTAAATCTACATAGGCTTTGTAGATATTTTGGTTTGGAGCAATGTGAGCATCAATGTTCATTACCAAGGAAAGGTCATAGCGGTTGATCCATCCGACGCGATGGTCATAGACCTGATTGACGATTCTCAGTGAGGGGTATTTCTGCTTGATCTCATTCAGGGCATTGTAAATCCAGGTGGCACCATTCGCAATGTAGAGCGCTTGCGGTTGATACTTCTCAATCAAATAACTCATCAAGGAAAAGTTCAAATGGGCATCAAGAAAATCGGCGAACTGATAGGTTGCCGAGGCAACCTGGTGAAACTCATCAGCGGTGGTGCCCAACGAACGGTCGAGAGGTTCTAGGGAAACCACGACGAAGCGGATTTTGTCCTTCAGGTAACGAATCGTGTTGATCGCCAGGCGTTCGGCTCCGCCAACAGCCAAAAAAGGCATAACCATGATCACCGTGGGTAGTTCATAGGATTCCATGCTGCCAGGGGTAACTTTATTGGGGTTCGCGCGCAAAACTGTATCTACAGGGCACAGGGTATGAGCCGTGGATTGCCAGGGTAGTTCGTTCTTGGATCGCAACAACAAATATCGCCCGTGTAAAGCCCAATCTCCTCCATCAAGGCGTTGTTCAAAGGGCAAACTTGATTCTGTATCCACAAGATTGGTGGTGTGGATGATCACCTTGCCGGCTACGCCGGGGAAGCCGCGCCTCTCCCCAAGCCATGTCGAGAGGTCTATGGAGAAGTCGTCCCGCACATACTCCTTGCGCCAGACCTGACGCAGCAATGGTGAGTTGGCATTGCCTGGTAGGTAACCCTGACGCAGTCGTTGTAACGCCCAGTCGCAGTATCCCCTCAGGTTGATGGTGAAAGCCAACGATTCCGACTCAAGGGCAATCAAGTTGCTCTCGAGGTAGGTTGTGGGATGGCTTAGAAGGTCATCCGAGGCAAAGCATAGGTAACGCCCGTTCAACGAGGACAGAAAAGGCGCCATGCCCTTTGCCTCCAAACGCTCCTGCGCTTGACCGAGACGATAGGCTACACCCGTATGTCTTTCCCAAACCACCACCTCGAGAGCCTGCGCACAGGTTTGTGTGCGTGCCCAAGATAGCAATGCTTGTTCATTCCAACCTACATCGAGGTCATCCTTCAACCACACGATGGATATAGCAGGATATGAGCAGGGCAATCCAGCTGCAATCAATGTCTTTGGCATCACCTCTTGGGAGTCCTGACGGCTGGTTGATGGAGCGATCTGCTCACTCCTAAATACAGACAAACCGAATTGACTTAGGCTTTTTAGAAATGGACGCACTCCTTCGTTCTTCAAGATGTGCACCCCACGCATAGCAAACCGAAGGAGCCGTTCGAGAAAACCATTGCTTGGAAAGATATATTGGCGGACCTTTTGAATGCGTTGCAATATTCTCCAACTGGTACTATTTAGAATATCGGCATATAAACTGTAGATGTGCTGAATGGTTTGGTCCATTTCATTCAGAGATTGCTCTTTTTCAACGATAATGTGTTCTTTTTCAATAATTGTTTGTTCCAGCTGTTGAATATTCAGTTGCGCCATCGTCAATTGTTCCCGCAGGTGCCTCTCCTTTCTCCCCTGCTCTGCTGACCTGCATTCCAACCCATGCTGCCAAAGATGGCTCTTAAGCGCAACATTCTTTGCAATGACATCCTTTACTGGACGTGGTCTTTTTTGGCAAAGGGACCGATACATCTCTGCCCACTCATGGGCATGATCCGAAAGCAGCCAATTGGCACGCACTTCCTGTTGCGCTTGCATGCCCATTTGGTAGCGCAAATCTGCATTCTCAATCAACTCCGCAAGATATTGCTCCCATTCTTCTGTAGAAGAAGCCAGGAAACCGTTCACACCGTGTTCAATAACGCGCTCATAGGGAGTCACTCGGCTGTAAACCCCGGCAACGCCCAGAGCGCTATATTCCAAAAATTTCAAATGGCTTTTGCAATGGTTGAACAAATTGTCTTGTAAGGGTGCAATGAAAAGGTCGCACTCCTGATCCAGGAAATAAGCAGCAAATTCGCCATAATCCACCAAACCAACATCAATCCAATCTACATTTGCTCGATCGCGTATCTCCGCTGGGGGCGCGAGTCCCCAAAACCTGACCGCAACGCGGCTACCATAGCGACGCAGGGTCTTTTCGAGAGCAGGGACAACAATTTGCAAATCATAAGAATGGCTGTGCCCGCCCATATAACCAATCCTGATCACCCCCCTATCTCGGAGTGTGGGTGGCTTGAGCCTCCACAATCGGTCATTAAGATAATTAGGAAAAACCTGCGCAACCGGATTGAAGGCACGTAGGTAATCGCAGAGAGTCGGTGTACTGGCTACCACGGCATCTACCTCGACCACCGCACGCAGAATCGCAGTACGTGTCACCAAATAGTGATCGTAATCTGGATGCTCTTCGGGCAACTCAAGCAGGTTGTCATCCAATTCGAAGATGATCGGTTTCCCAAGAGCACGTGCCTGTTCCACAACTTGTTCATACTCAGCAACGTGTCCTGGAAAATTCCTTTGTAAAATAACCAGGTCGGCGTTCGACATCCGTTCAGGATAGACCCAAAATTGACCTTCTATCCATTCACATCCTCGAATGAGACGACAGCCGCTCATCTCCGCCGGATGAACGAGACGAATGACTGGGCAGACGTGCTCCCACAAGTCTGCAGTATAGGCAATAATGGTCAAACCCGCCTCTGCTCTCTCGGACATCAGGGATTCTCCATCGCTAGATGAAGCGCTACATCCCATCTTGGCAAGCATAAACCGAAGGTACGTTCAAAGCGCCCACAATCGAGTGCGGAAAAGAGCGGACGTTGTGCAGCAGTGGGAAATTCGACCGTCTGGGCAGGCTGTAATTCACGGACTACCTGCTCCTCTTTACGTGGGTCGTTGGCTAAGATCGCTTGCGCCCACTCGTAACGACTCGCATAACCCGATCCAGCCAGGTGATACAACCCTCGTCGTTCTCCAACCCAATTAATCAATTCGTCACCGCCCTTTGCCAGCAGTTGCGCAGTTGCCTCCGCCAACATGCGGCACCAGGTAGGATTGCTCACCTGATCGGAGACGATGCGCAACACGGGTTGTCGGCGAGCCCATTCCAACACCTTGGTAACAAAACTCTCACGACGCAGGCTATACACCCAACTGGTTCGAAGAATCAAGTAATTCCCTCCCACGCTTTCTATCGCTTTTTCACCGGCTAGTTTGCTTTTACCATAGACGTTGATTGGATTGGGCTCATCGTTCTCGTTATATGGTTGCCCCTTTGTGCCATCGAAGACGTAATCGGTAGAATAGTGAACGAGAATCGCGCCCAGATGCAATGCCTCCTCGGCAAGGATACCCGGCGCTTGTGCGTTGATCGCCAAAGCCAGTTCCGGCTCGCTTTCTGCTCGATCCACCGCAGTGTAAGCCGTGGCATTGACAATGACTTGTGGTTTCACCTCGCGCAACAACTGGCGCACCTCAGTGGCTTGCACCAAGTCTATTTCGGGAAAGTCCTTTGCAATCACCTCTCCCAAAGGACAAAGGGCGCGATGCAATTCCCAACCCAATTGCCCCCATTTGCCGAGCAACGCGATTCGCCGTTGGGAAGGTTCTGCAACATCCACTGATCATTCACCTTTGGGGAGATTCATTGGAACGATGGATTGAGGTTGATTTCAAAAGGTAATTCTTCACGCACCAGGCGTAAAAGATACTCCCCATATTGGTTATTGCTCATCTCTTCAGCTAAGCGTTGCAGTTGCTCTTTATCAATGTAGCCAAGACGATAGGCAATCTCTTCTGGGCAGGAGATCATCATCCCTTGGCGCTCCTCCACCGCCTGAACGAAATTAGCCGCTTGCAAGAGTGACTCATGGGTGCCTGCGTCCAGCCAGGCAACGCCGCGTCCGAGAGGGATCACGCGCAATTGACCTCTCTGAAGGTAAACACAGTTCAAGTCGGTGATCTCCAACTCCCCGCGCGCAGAGGGTTTGAGGCTTTCAGCAATCTCGACGACTTGCCCATCGTAGAAATACATACCCGGCACTGCATACTTCGAGCGGGGCTTGGTGGGTTTCTCTTCGATGCTGAGAGCGCGCCCGTCTTTGTCAAACTCCACCACACCATACCGTTGGGGGTCGCGCACTGGATAGGCAAAGATCAATGCACCCTGGGTCAGGCGAGCGGCTTCGCGCAAACTTGCCGGTAACCCCTGCCCAAAGAAGATGTTATCTCCTAAGATCAAGCATACTGGCTGATGGTTGACGAAGTCCTTCCCGACTAAAAAGGCATCCGCCAGACCACGCGGCTCGGGTTGTTCGGCGTAGAAGAATCTCAATCCCCACTGGCTGCCATCACCGAGCAACTGACGGAATGCCGGTAATGCCTGTGGCGTGCTGATCACCAATATCTCACGGATTCCCGCCAACATCAACATCGAAAGAGGATAATAGACCATCGGTTTATCATAGACCGGCAATAACTGCTTGCTCACCGAGATGGTCAGGGGAAATAAACGTGTACCCCGACCTCCCGCCAAGATGATGCCTTTCACCTCATCCTCCTCGTTCTGCGTAGTTCTTCTGCATCCATTCGCGATACTCTTTTTGTTGGCAAATTGCTTCGACCCACTTTGGATGATTCACATACCACCTCACCGTCTTCTCCAGCCCGCTTCGCAAAGATTCCTTCGGTCGCCAACCTAGTTCACGTTCGATCTTGGAGATGTTCATCGCATAGCGACGATCATGACCAGGTCTATCGGGAACAAACCGAATCAATCCTGCGTGAGGTACATGAGGTGAAGTGGGATGCAGTTCATCTAAAATCGTGCAAATCGTCTGCACGACTTCTAGGTTAGTGGGCTGATTGCCACCCCCGATGTTGTATGTCTCCCCACGTTTGCCTTTCTGAATGACCAACCACAGCGCTTCACAATGGTCCTCCACATAAAGCCAATCGCGAACTTGCCTACCGTCGCCATACACTGGCAATGCTCGACCTTCAAGCGCATTCAAAATCATCAACGGTATCAACTTTTCGGGAAACTGATATGGACCGTAATTATTGGAACAATTTGTAAGGGTAAAAGGCAGTCCATAGGTGTGACCATAGGCTCTCACCAAGTGATCGCTAGCGGCTTTGGAGGCAGCATAGGGAGAATTAGGAGCATAAGCGGTCCACTCCGAAAAGGGAGGATCGTATGGCTCCAACGAGCCGAACACCTCGTCGGTGGATACGTGATGGAAGAGCACCTCTCCCTTGGGAAAAGCCCTTTCCTGCAGCCAGAACTGCCGCACGGCTTCCAACAGGGTAAATGTGCCAATGATATTGGTCTGAATGAAGCGAGAAGGTCCTAAGATCGAACGATCTACGTGCGATTCAGCAGCAAAGTGCACTACCGTGTCAATCCGATACTCACGCAATAGCCGATCGACCAAAGGTCGATCGCAAATGTCCCCCTGAACAAAGGTGTGACGTTGCGGGTCGGGCAACTCGGTGAGGTTTTCCAAACTGCCTGCATACGTTAGCGCATCGAGGTTCACTAGATGAACCTCGGGCTCAACACGAAGGAGATACCTTACGAAATTCGAGCCAATAAACCCTGCTCCACCGGTGATTAATATGTTACGCATCGCTTCACTCAAACAGACTCATCCAATAGGTTTTCAATCGAACACCTCCGCCAAACGGAGTGGCATCCCTGCAGCATCTTTTGCCGAGAGGAGGGGAGGTTTCCCATCAATAAGGGGCCATGCAATCCCCAACTCTGAATCGTTCCAAAGCAACGTTCGATCCCATTGGGGAGCGTAATAATCGGTCGTCTTGTACAATACTTCCGCCCATGGGCTCATCACATAAAAGCCATGAGCAAAACCCGGTGGTATCCACATTTGCAAGCGATTTTCGGCGGAAAGGATATGTCCAACCCAACGCCTAAAGGTTGGTGAACTGCGACGAAGATCAACTGCAACATCGAAGATTTCACCGACAATGACTCGCACCAGTTTTCCCTGCGCCTGGCGTATCTGGTAGTGCAGTCCACGTAGAGTCCCTTGCTTAGACCCAGAATGATTATCTTGCACGAACGTAGTTTTGATGCCGGCTACGGCAAAGCGCTCGCTGTGAAACACCTCCATGAAGAAGCCACGTTCATCCTCGAAAACTTGGGGGCGAATGAGGATGACCTCGGGGATGGCAGTGGAATGAAATTCCATATGTCGAACTCAAAAATCCTGATGGGCTACTTCAATTGTAACCGATTTGTTCAAGAGCAAACGTCACTCTTCTGAGTATTAAACCATTCCTTCGCCAGAAGAGCGATCAGTCCGAAAGAAACATCAACGAGCGTGACAGTGGTAAATTGTCAAATCGCCTGCAAAACCATAAACCTCCCCTTGAAAGACTTTTACAAGCGTGCAAGCCTGTTGAATGAAACCCGTCTCCAGGCGCGGAAAGACACCGTCTTGTAATACCAGATAGTCTATCATTTCGTGTTGTACAGCCCAGAGTGCTGCATCCTCATAGGTGTTCTGACCACCCAATTGTTCAGCAACCGAGGGTTGGAGAAGACCGGCAAAGTCCACCATGGGATTGTGAGCATAGTAGCCGATGATGCCCACCTCCAAAGCCCCCACCCGTTCATGTGGGGAGGTATTCGCCCTTAGCCATTCTCCTGCAGCGCGATAGATGGGATAACGATTGTCGGGGTGTTGGCGAATTCGCCAAAGGTCGCCTACCTGAAAGCACATTAGCACGCCAATAATCACAAAAGCAACTACATGGGAGATTTGTTGCACTCGATGTTCCAAGCGTGAGCGAGTCAAATGTTGAAGGCTTTTGTGCAATTCGTCGCCGATTACGCACGTGCCAGCACCTACAGCGAACAAGAAACCGGGCACCAAAGGAGCATAGTACCAATAATAACGGCTGACACCCAAGGCTGAATACGAAAGGAAATACCATGCTGTCCACACCATGAGCAATAGCCATGCTCTGCCTCTCCAAATCATCCATGTAAAACCGGTTATTGCCAGGATTCCTTCCACCCAGTATTGCCAACGTGTGGAGTAATATCGAGCGATCGTCAATAAGCCCGGGGCGAAACGTTGGCTGATGAGCATTGCACCCTGATGTTGTTTGGCAGCCAGCGTCGCTGGTAGGGGGGAGCCAAAATAGAGCCAAGCGAAGAGAAACCAGGGTAACACCAACAACCCAAGAAGAACCATAAAACGCCAGGGCAAAAGGGCACACAAAGAGTTCCAATCCAGATAAAGGGAAGACCGCGGTCGTTGATGGAGGGCACGCAATATATCCGCCCCTAACCACGTCAACGCAACCAAGATGCCATCTGGTCGCGTCAGCACAGCCAATGCAGCACAAAGCGTAGTTAAGAGATACTGCCCGCGTAGATAAAACGCAAATGAACCTAAACACAACGCCAAATAGAGCAAGGTTTCTGAGCCAAGGGTCGTGATGAGCAATGGAAAAGTCGGATACAACAACAATCCCGCCCACCCTGCCCAAGGTTTCCCAAGCGAATGTGTCATATCCCATAAGGCAAGCCCTCCCACCCCCAAGCAGAGTGCCCCGATTCCGTTAGCAAGGCTTGGTAAGTCTGTCCACAGGTTCCCCAATAGGGCTAAAAGCAAGGTGAAAAGCGGAGTGGTTGTGCTCTGCACTCGTTCACCCGGGTTGTAAACAAAGCCAAGACCACGCCTTATGTTTTCAGCGTAGCGATAGGTGATGTATGGATCATCATATGCCCAATGAGAGAAGAGTAGATAACCCAGCCAAGTGACAATCACCAAGTAGCCAATCGGAAATAGCCACGTGGGTATAGAGTATTTCGTAAAAAATCCCTTCTCGTGTACCTCGTTGACAATGCTCAATGACGTCCCCTAATAATTTGGATAGATAATAGACCCCATGAACACTATCAAGGGGCATACCATTCAATGTAGAGTGGCATGACAGACACGGTCAATTCGTTGCCTGAAACATCGATGGGGTTGCCGAATACATCCGAGATGGATAAGGGCGATGAAGGCAACTGGATGGTCACCGGCACCGGATCGCGGTCAACTTCATAGGCAGTCCACACGAGCCAGATTCGTCGCCTGTGGTTGACGAACTCGAAGCCATTCAATCCCTCATAGTCCTCACTCAGGCGACGAACGAAGGTCGCCCCATCCAACTTTGCCTTGACCACCTTATAGGCATCATATGCTGGCCGCGTGGTGCCATCTTTGTTTGCCAATTCCGAACCGCCCCAACTGGCGTTCAGAGAATACCATATGCTCGCCTCGATCCCTTCGGCGAGGGTAGATGCAAAAGATTGCGCGACATAATAGGCTTTGGTGATTTCATAGTTAGGGTCTTGGCATGCTGGTTCAAAGCCGGTGAAGCCACAGGTCAAACCGATCTCCGAGGCGATGAGCGGCTTGGAAATTCCATAGCGTTCCATCAGCGAACGTAGATAGCGTGCCTTCATCACCGGGGCAAGTTCACCAGACCATCGGCTACCCCACAAGGGATTGCCAAATTCCCCTAACGAACCCATAAAATAATAATCATAGGAATGATACGCAACAATGTCGAAATCTTCTCTTCCTTCGCTTCTCAAAACGCCCTCGAAATACAAGCCATTCGGATTCCCACCACAAGATTCCAGGTTTACATTACAAAAAAGAAGCAAACCGCCCAAGACGACTTTGACATCTGGGTTTGCCTCTTTGATGCGCGGATAGACCGCCTTCAATACCTCTCCGTAATATCCGCCACCGAAGTATTCCTCTTTGCTATCTCCCCAACAGCCATAGAAACTATTCTCATTGACAAAACCCATTTGGAACTCGGCATCCGGTTCATTCCAAATCTGCCAATACTTGACATTGTAGGGTGGTACACTATAACGCCTCACCGCCTCATAGAGAAAATCACCGAAGGATTGCAATGCCTCGGGTTTGATTCTTCCACAAGAGTAACCAGAGATTTCCTGCGCCCACGGAGGTGTGCTGCGTACGATCAAAATCACCTGCAGGTTATAATTGCTAGCATTGATCAACTCTTGCTCTAGAGATTTCACCTTATCCCAATCATACTCCCCCTCCACGGCTTCCACCTGTGACCATAAAAGCCCATTGCGACGTACCCAGCGCGTATTTGTCTCCAGGACCCATTGCAACCCGCCACGTCCGGTGGTGATGGAAAACATCTCTACTCCCATACTGGATGTAAGCGGATAGCCTTGCATCACCAAGGGTAAATGCAATGGACCGGAGGTCTGTGCGGCATACACCTGACGCGGTTCACCAGGCAAAAGATTACCCTGAAAGGTAATGCCTAAGGAAGATATCAAAATGAATAAGGTGAATAATGCAATGATCCGGCGATGCATCATGCCATCGATTCGTCGCATTCCGTGTGGGCACCCCCTCAGTACCCTGCAAGCCCGCTGGGTGAGGGTCTTCATGACCCCACCCAGCACTCGTATCTGATGAGGCTCGCAGTAGTTTACAAAGCAAATCTTACCATTCAATATACAGTGGCTTGACCTCCACCGTTAATTCATTTCCAGAAGCAGTCACCGGGTTACCATAAACATCCCAGATGGCATTGGGAGTATATGGTAAAGTCATCACGACCGGCAAAGAATTTTTGTTTTCTCCTTCAGCCGTAGACCAAACGAACCAAATACGCCGACCATGACTGAGGAATTCATAACCTCTAAGATTGGCATATTCGGTAATGTAACGATTGAACGTGGCACCATCTAGTTTCTCGCGAACGACTTTGTAGGCATAATAGGCTGGCTTCGGGTTGTTGCTCCTGTCTAGCAGGGCAGTGTTCGCCCAGGTAGAACTCAACGAATACCAAATGTTGATGGGAAGGTTCTCCACACGAGAAAGTGCATAATTCTGAGCAACATAGTAGGCTTTGGTGTCTTCAAACATTTGGGTCAAGCAAAAATCTTCCTCTCCGGTACTCCCGCACTTCAAGGCTGCTTCGGTGACGATGATGGGTTTGATGACATTGTATCGGCTGAGGGCATCTCGGAGGAATTGCAATTTCTTCGAGATCACAGTGGATTCGTTCCAGCGTGCTCCCCAATTCTCATTGCCATATTGACCCAAGCGACTGTAATAGTAATCATAGGCATGGAAAGCAACTACATCGAAGAAGTTACCTCCGCCATTTTGCAGGATTCCTTCTAGGTAAAGCGATTGATGATCCGTGCAATTCTCGGGGATGTTTGGGTTACAAGCCATTAGCAAACCACCGATGACGACTTTGATAGAGGCTTTGACCTCTTGTGCTGCCTGGGTCATGCGCGGATAGACAACCTTGAGCACATCCGCATAATACCCACCACCATAGTACGGATCGTTTGAATCGCCCCAACACCCATATACTTCATCCGGTGTTGCAACCTTCTTATCTACATCCGGTTCATTCCAAATCTGCCAATATTGGACATTATAGGGGGCTACACTATAGCGTTTAACGGCTTGGTAGAGAAATTCTGCAAAATCGTCTAATGCCTCGGCTTTGATTCGCCCGCAAGGGAAGTCTGCATCTTGACGCGCCCAAGTGGGTGTGCTGCGCACCACCAGGATGACTCTCATCCCTTTCTGCTGGGCGGTTTTCAACTCTTGTTCTAATGAAGCGTTCCACTGATAGGTGCCCTGGGTTGCCTCCACCTCCGACCAAAGCAAGCCGTTGCGTCGCACCCAAACTGTCCCCGCATCGACGGCTTTCTGCAATCCATACGTATTCGTGATCCGGTATATTTCAACACCAAACGTATCAAAAACCGGGGTGCGCTTGGCAACAAAAGGCAAGTAGGCTGTGCTTTCTCCTTGATTGGAAACATAAGGCAAGTAGGCTGTGCCATTTTGTCGTTCCGCTGCTTGGGCAGATGTCTCTTGCTTCCAAGGGCTATCCTTGGGTAGAGAGAAGACTGTGCCAATCAACATTCCCCCTATACACAGAAAGCCCAACAGACGAATGATGAGACGCTTCCACATGGTGATACCTCCTTTGCTGTGGCTCAATGGATGCTAGCCGAGTTTAGGCTACTTATTCAGGTTGTCAAGACAACCGCTCCAAAAAAGTAAACGATGGGTTCGATTATACCAGTAAAAAATAAGCAACGGTCATTTTGTTATCAAAATGATGTTCCCTAGGTAAATCAATGGAGTGCTATCTCCACATACAAAGGCTGTATGCCTACCTCTAAACGAGTCCCCTGAAGGGGCACATGGTTTCCGAACACATCCCAGATCGCAACGGGCTTGCTAGGCAAGGTGATCTCCCTAGGTTGACCATCTGCAGACCAAACCAGCCAAATGCGAAGATTTGAACGGTTGAATTCATACCCAAAGATGCTCGAATAGTCTGTAATCTTGCGACTATACGAAGCCCCGGAGAGTTCCTTCACAGCAAAGGCATACGACGAGTAAGCCGGTAACGGGTTTAGGTTTGCATCCAATAACCCTGACCCACGCCATCCTAAAAGGTGATACCAGATGTTGGCTTGCAATCCTTCCGAGAGGGCTGCAGCATACAGTTGGGGGACAAAATACGCCTTGGTTTGCTCGAAATCAGAGGTCCAACAACGGGGATCGCTGGCATAGTCGCCACAGATGAGGGCAGCCTCGGTTGCCATGATGGGCTTGTTGCCGATATTGTACGAAGCCAATAGGTCCCGAACAAAGTGAGTCTTGGCAATAACTACCGGTCCGGTTTCATTCCAACCACTGCCCCAATTCGAGTTTCCGTATCTACCCAGGCTGCCATAATAATAATCATATGCATGGAAAGCCACCACGTCGAAGTAGTTTCCCCCATCCTTAGCGCCATTGTGATGGAGTATCCCCTCGAGGTAGAGATGCTGCCGGTAATCACTACAGTTGGCAACGTTTGGGTTGCAATCCATCAATAAGCCGCCAACGACCACCTGCACCTCGGGGTTTGCTTCCTTGATTCTCGGGTACACTGCCCGCAGGACATCAGCGTAGTAACCCCCGCCGTAATATGGATCGTTTGGATCACCCCAACAACCGTTGATGCCGCCTTCTACTGCAACCGAGGGCAGCACATCCGGTTCATTCCAAATCTGCCAATATTTGACGTTATAGGGTGGAGCAGAATAGCGCTTGACGGCTTGGTAGAGAAAATCACCGAAAGCCGATAAGGCATCCGGTTTGATGCGACTACAATCCTTGGTATTGATCTCGCGCGCCCAATCTGGGGCACTACGCACGATCAAAATCACCTCAACCCCTGAATTGCTGGCATCAATCAACTCCTGTTGCAAGGCTGGCTGGCTACCCCAGAAATACTCCCCTCTTTTCGGTTCAGCCTGGGACCAAAGCATCGCATTGCGGCGAATCCACTTCGCGCCAGAGTCGAGGGCTTGCTCGAGACCCATCTCAGGAGTCATCTGATACATTTCAAGCCCAAACAACTCGGCTAGAGGGTAATTCCGCGCCACAACCGGTATGAAGACCCCCTCAAAAGAGCCAGGGGTTTCCACGGCTGCATATGCTGGCGAATCATTCTTCATGAACATTCCATGGAATAAGCCAAATACTATTCCCCCCATTGAAACCATTGCCATAATCGCTAATGTTCCACGCCAGGGAATGCACCTTTGCATGAGAACTACCTCCTTGTCTCAACCAAGATACCTCAGTTCGGTCGAAGTCCACACGCGCTATCGCCTAAATAACTACGCGTTGGAGCCGTTTGGCATTATACCCAGGCACAAACCCTGACGGGTTAAGTAAAGTTTATTAGTGAGTTCTTTGCAGTTAAAGTCTAATTAACAGTTTTTTCTAACCAAAAACAACCCCGCTTCTATCCCCTTTACTTCCCTGTCCTTTATCTCAAAGAAGGTGATTGAAAGAAGCGCTTATGTTACCAACGAGTGAACTCAATATAAATGGGTTTGTCGGTTGCATCCAACCCCAAGCCAGAGACAGAGATGGGCGTACCAAAGACATCCCATGTACCGCTTGGCGTTTGCGGTAAATAGATGGTGTGTGGATTGCTTCCCAGCGACCATAATACCCAAACCGAGCGCCCTTCGCGTTGGAATTCATAGCCCATCACCCCGGAGTAATCGTTGATCTGACGGATAAATTTGGCTCCAGCCAACCTATCCCAGGCAAAACGATAGGCATCATAGGCTGGCAATGGATTTAACTGGCTATCGAACAATCCGGAGGCACGCCACCCTAAAGCCGTGTACCAGACATTGCTCTGCAATCCCTCAGCCAGCGAAACGGCGAACAATTGGGCTATGTAATGGGCTTTGGTGGTCTGAAACTCTTGGGTTGAACATTGGGGTTCTTGTCCACTCTGACCACACAGAAGCGCCCCTTCGGTGTTCATCAAAGATTTACCTTGCACCCCATACTTCGCCAACAAGTCCCGGATGTACTTGGCTTTGGCAAGCACGACCGGTCCGGTTGAATCCCAACTGCTATCCCAATTATGGTTGCCATAAGCCGGTTGATACCCAAAATAGTGATCATAGGCGTGAAAAGCGACCACATCGAAATAATCTCCGCCACCACTTGCTAATATTCCCTCCAAGTAGAGCGGTTGTTTGGGGTCGTTACAATCGGGATCGTTTGGGTGGCAGTCCAACAATAACCCTCCCACCAGCACTTTTGCTTCGGGATTAGCCTCTTTGATCTTGGGATACACCGCTCGAAGGACATCGGCATAATACCCATCACCATAATACGGGTCACTTGGATCACTCCAACAACCGTTGATTCCGCCGGGCACCGCTACCGAAGGAGGAGTATCCGGTTCATTCCATATCTGCCAATACCTCACATTGTAGGGTGGAGCGGAATAACGTTCCACTGCCCATTTCATAAACTCACCAAAAGCCTGGAGTTTATCCTGCTTGATGCGGCTGCAATCTTTTCCACCGGGTTCGCGTGCCCAATCTGGTGTGCTGCGCACGATCAATATCACCTCAGCCCCAAGGTTGCTTGCGTTGATCAACTCCTCTCGCAGGATAGGCTGGCTATAGGGCTCATATTCGCCTTGCTTTGGTTCTGCATGTGACCACAGGAACGCATTGCGCCGAATCCAATAGGCGCCTGCCGAGAGCATTGCGTCTAGCCCATTGTTGTTATCTATGTTGTACATTTCAATCCCAAAGATGGTGTTCCTTCTGGGGAAGGCTTTCATGACGATAGGCATGTGAACAATCCGTGTTTCATCCTCTGATGTTGAACCGGACGGAGCATCGCTTTGGTTGGCTTCAACAAATGTTGACAAAGACGGGTTGAGAAAGATTATCAGAGTAATTAACGTAAGCATGGAGAGATTTTGAGTGATTTTACTACTCATCGTTGCTCCTCCGGGGTTTGTGCGTCATCAGAAAGAAACGAAACAGGATGAACAATGTTCCCATTATAATCGGATAATTCAAATTCTGTAGGTCAGAAATCGTCGAGATAAATGCACCCATTCACCATGTAAGATAAAATTTGGATTCTCATCCTTTCTAACCCCGAATCAGGAGGAGACGGCTTCATGAAATGCCTTGGCTTTGGCGATAGGCTCGAATGGTCTCAGCCACATCGCCGACGGCTTTGATCTCGCCATGGTCTAACCAGGCAGCCCGGTCGCACATGGATTGAATCACGTCCATATTATGCGAAACGAGCAGAATGGTCACACCTTGGCGACGGAATTCCTGCATCCGAGCCGAACTCTTGCGTTGAAAGGCTTCGTCACCTACCGCCAGCACCTCATCTACGATCAGGATATCCGGTTCAACATCGGTGGCAACTGCAAATCCTAGGCGCGCCCACATGCCGGAAGAGTACGTGCGCAAGGGGGCATCTATAAAATCCCACAATTCGGCAAAATCCACAATGCGTTCGAATTTCTCTTGCATTTGCTTATGGGTAAAGCCCAACAGAGCGCCGTTGAGAAAGATGTTCTCGCGCCCAGTCAATTCAGGGTGAAAGCCAGCACCAAACTCCAATAGCGGTGCCACACGCCCTTTCACCCACACGCGTCCTTCGGTGGGCTTGAGCACGCGTGCCACTAACTTCAACAGGGTGCTCTTGCCAGCCCCGTTGCTGCCGATCAATCCAAACACTTCCCCGCGACGAACGGTCAAGTTGACGTTCTTCAATGCTAGGAAGTTCTGGTGTCTGACCTTTCCCTGAATCCGACGGATCATGTATTCCTTGAAGGTGCCAATGCGTTCAGAAGGAACGCGATAGCACACGGAGACGTTCTCCAACTGGATGACCTCCTCGTCGCTCGACACGATCGGTGTCTCAATGCGATGCTGTTCAGACACGATAGGCAAACTCATCGGCTTTCTTGGCAAAGATAATCCAGCCAACCAAAAGGGTCACTACAGAAACCAAGCCCGTCAATAGCACATCAGAGAGTTGTGGAATATTTCCCTCATAAAGAGGAGCACGAAAGAGGCGCACTAGGTGATACATCGGGTTCAAACGAGCAATCCAAATGCGATATGCTTCAGGTAAGATGCTCTCTGGATAGATGATCGGGCTTAGATACATCCAAGCGGTCAATACAATCTGATACATCTCAGCTACGTCGGTGTAATAGACAGCAATCGTGGAGATGAGCAACCCAACTCCCAACGAAAACAAGGCGAGAAACAGAATGGGAATCGGGATGAGCAGCACCGACCATCGAATCGCAACACCGGTTGCCAACATCACTAACAATAAGGGTATCAAAGACAAAAAGACATTGACCAAGCCAGTACCGATTGCAGAAACCGCGAAGACCGTGCGGGGCACATAGATTCGTTTGAGCAATCCTCCACCCCACACCAGGTGAGAAATGGCTGCATTGGTCGTTTGAGCGAAGAATGTCCAAGCAATCAAACCGCTCAAAACGTAACTTGCATATCCAACCGTGGTACCAAAGGCTTTGGAAAAGGCAATCGTCAGCACCAACATAGTCCCCAACGGGTTGAGCATCGTCCACGCCACGCCGAGCACCGAACGTTTGTAGCGGGTGAGGATATCGCGCCGCACAATCTGAACCACCAAGTCGCGGTAGCGAAGCAACTCGCGCAGTTCTTCTAGCGCCGCCGAACCTTGCCGCACCGAATCGTAAATGGGAGTGGTCTCAGATTTACTCATCTTCCTCGTTCTTCTTTATCTATACATCAATTTTCCACGAAAACACTGCTCAACGGAAGAGTAACCCGCTTTCCTAGAAGAGATGGCTGGCCATGAGAATGCCTAGAAAAGGCAACCACTGGCGTAGACGAATGCGCGTTCGCAGAGGTAGCCTTGCATAGAGGAGCGAGCGTAGTCTGGCTTTGAGCACTAACCACGAGAGACGACTTCCGCCTTCGCGGATGTGAACACGGAGCATCTCAGGATAACAGCGATCATCTGCATGGACCGATTTGGCTTGTCCATGCAGACGAAAGTTCGCCCACAACCGGGGATGATACCACAAGAGACTGATAGATGCCATGCGCACCCACAAATCGTAATCCATAGCAAAGTACAACAAAACATCCAATGGGGCGACCAGTCGCCAAAGTCGGGCACGAAAGAAGGCAGCCTGCTGAGGAATGTGCACAAACCCACGGCGCAGCCGGCGATAATCGGTCTGGCGAGCCGGAAAACGCCCGATGACCTGCCCCTTCTCATCCACCAAATTTGCATCCCCATAGACCATGCCGACTTCGGGGTGGTTTTGTAAAAATGCCACTGCCTCGGCAATCGCACCAGGTAGATACGTATCATCGGAGTTCAACCAGGCGAAGATCTCGCCTCGAGCATGTGCGAACCCTTTGTTGATTGCATCTGCTTGTCCACGATCCGGTTCCGAGACCCACCAAGCAAGGCGATGGGCATACCGCTGAATGATCTCAACGCTCCCATCCGTGGAGCCTCCATCTACAATGATGTACTCTAATCGTGGGTAATCCTGATCGAGCACTGAGCAAATGGTCTCCTCTAAAAACCGAGCCTGATTATATGAAGGAGTGACAATGGAGACCAATGGTAGCGTGTCCATTGCTAAAAACGCCTCATTCCCATTCTTCTTGTGAGTAATACTGAAAAGCCACCTCTTCGGTAAGGCACCGAATGCGTTCAATATCGCTCGGTTTCAATCTACGCTTCCAATTACCAAGGCTTGCACGGCTATCTAACCGCACCGAATGCACCTTTCGCAAAGAGGTCTCTCTAGGATTCTCCGAACTGCTAAATTGTTGAACAGCACGGTGAGCACTTTCCTGAAAATTTAAACCCAAAGCACAATATAGTTGACGAAACCCGTCTATTGGTTCGGTCGAGAGGTCTTCGTGTTTGACGATAATGACCTGTGGACATCGCGCCCGAATCGCTTGGACAGTGGCATAGATTATCTTCCACAATAAACTGGCTTGTTCAATGATGTCTCCCGATTGTTCACGAATTCGTAGCATATCCGAACGATATTGACCCAACCAATCACGCATGAGCAAAGGTTGATCAAGTAAATCGGCGAAATCAAAAGACCACCCCAATCGAACTAAACTGCTGACGAAAGCAGCTGGGTGTCTCACAACAACCACTACTGCACACCGTAGTCTCTCTCTAAACCATACAATGTAAAAAACAGCAAAGGGGTCTTTCAAGAGAACTCTCTTGTGCAGCAAGCGACCAGACCAAAAAACGCTTGCATCACGCCCCATTCGCAAGAAGTCCTTCACGGAAGTCAAAGACCTGAGTTCTGCCCAAAGATGATAGCGCAAGTTCAGCGTATCCTGAAAAGCATCGAAATACGCGGCTTCATTTTCCATGCAAATGTAGGTATACCAATGCCGGACCGAGGCTTTCATCACCCCAGGGCGATGCCAAACGTTGAGTGGCTCGCTGATGTAAGCAACCTGGCGGCTAGCAGCCAACATCTTGCCGACCCAGGTTGTGCCAGAGCGGTGAGCACCTGTCACCAAGATCGGTTGTGCTTTACTATTCTCCATGCGGAATCGCTCACCGATTGTCCTCACTTCAGACACAACCCATACCACCCTGCAAGACCAGGAATGGCAGATAAATCCGGGCGAGATGTGCGACGCATTCGAGCAATAGACATTGCCAAACCTTCTACCTTCATCGAACTTAAGAGAGCGTAACCTATGCGATGCCAGTGACGTAAAACATAGGCAGGAGAATAGAACAGAGCCCGAACATAAGATTGCAACGCCTGGGTTGCCCTGCCCGCCTCGAGTAGGTAACGCCCATGTAGGCGGTAGGCTCCTGCCATAATCTGTCGGCGATGACGTCTGAATATAGCCAGAAGGTCTGGTTGAGTTTGCATCCAAGCGAGAATGCGCAAGGTTTCATGAGCAAATCCCTCTGCCTGGCTTACATTCTTTGCTCGTAAGTGATAACGTGAGGCTGCCCACACGGTTGGTACGTGTACCACAGGCGCTTTTCGAGCAAGCCTTATCCACAATTGATGATCTAACATATAGTGATAACGTTCATCCAAAAGCCCCACTTGTTCCAAGACAGCACGACGAATGAAGACCGCTGGTTGACAAATGATGCGAAAGCCTATCAAATGCTCCAACCCCCAATCGGGAAATTGCAACCATTTTATCGGGCAACCTTTTTCGTCAATGGTGATCGCATCGGCATACACCATACCCGCCGTGGGGTGGGCTTGAAATGCAAGCACTGCCCCGCTAATTGCCCCAGGCAAATAGAGATCATCCGAGTTCAGCCAGGCGACGATTTCGCCGCGAGCACGCTGCAATCCTTTATTGATCGCCTCCGCTTGACCCCGATCGGGTTCAGAGACCCACCAGGAAACCCTTGACGCATAACGCTTAATGATCTCCAGACTACCATCCTTAGAATCACCATCCACAATCAGGTATTCCACGTTCGGGTAATCCTGCCCAAGCACAGACAAGATGGCATATTCAAGGAATTCCCCTTGATTGTAAGACGGAGTCACAATCGAGACCAAGGGGGGCTGGAGATTGTTCATGAACTTGCCCTCATCAAGTGGAGACATCCAAATCGTTCACCGTATAGGCTTGTGCAAATCAAAGATGATATAGCCATCCCCCTGAGCAAAAATTGGGTAATTCTCGTAAAGCAAGCGCTCTAATCCTGGTTGGTTGTTGAATTGATTGAGCAAGGTGACTAGAAAATAATCTTGACCCTGGATCATTTCCTCAAAGAGTTCCTTGACCTCCCTTGGAGAACCGCCGCGTAGTTCACGATAGCCTTCCAGATGACCGGTGGGCAGCCACACCCTAGGGGTGATCCATCCATAATAGGCTAGTCGGTTGCCATAATCATGGGTGAGAGCCACTACAGAGGCATCGCGTCCTAATCGGTCTGCGATCTCTTGCCAGTATGCCGGCTCTTGGTGAAAATTCTGGCGCGCTAGGCTAACCCGCGCCTCCCAAACTTCAACTACAATGCCCAATACAAGCACACCAAAAAACAATAACAGGGCATAAACCTTGGGTTGTATGGATATCAACCTCCTTGCAATCAAGTCCGCCACAGGACTTAAAGATAGGGCGATAATGGGAATTAAAAAGAGGTGGTAGTAGGAATGGGTGGTGATGTGATATGGGAAAACCAAACCATACAACAAATAACCTAGCCATAAACCGCTCACCAAACCTCGTTGCCAGGGTTGAGCGAATAACCCAATCCCTAAAAGCGCCGCAATCATGGCACCAAACCCAACCACGCGGTTCACCATGTCCACCCAACGTACGTAGAACGCAGGCTCAAACCACATTTGAGGGAAGAAACTGCCCTCCACTTGGCTTCTCAGAGACCCGGTGATCAAGACTCCAATGAGATAATATGAGAGTACTGGCAACAAACTCAATCCGAAGATCGCCCAAACCTGTCCATCTCGAACGGTCTTTCTCCATCCTTTCCCAACCAAACTCAGCGCTACCAAAGCAGCAATCAGTGGAAAGAGCGCAACGGCTTTGACAAACACCGCCAATCCCATCCAAAAACCAGCATATAGCGTGGTCCTCCATCCGGAAAAGTGATACCAACGATATAACGACCACAAAGAGAACACCATCAACATCACCATCAGTGGATCGGGTTGAAAACTACGCGAGGCAATCACCCCAAAGGGCAGAAAAAGATAATAAGACAAGGAGACCAATGCTCCAAACGAGGAGGTCATTGCGCGCGCCAAGCGATATATACCTACACTTCCTACCAACCAAAACAATATAGCATAAAGGCGAGCAATCCATAGATGCTCTGCACCGAGCAAACGATAGGTTAGGGCAACCAACCATTCAAAGAGGGGTGGCTCCAACAAACCGTGGCTCGCCAATTGCTCAGAAACCCTTTGACGTTGCCACTCTTCCGCAGATGGCAAGGAGCGATAGTAGAAGGCGCGTGCAATGATGGCTGATCGCAACTGTCGTGTGGGATGAAAATCCAAAGGTGGGTCGGTTAGATCGAACAGACGAATGAGCGCCCCGAGGAACAAAAAAGCCAGAATAATCAGCCGGCGAACAAAAGGCGATAGTTCGAGAGGGGAAAAGGAATCTGTCTTCACAGATGAAAAATACCACTCAAGATGCTTATGGCTCAGATAGAGGTTTTTTGAGGTCGAAGATGAGATACCGTTCGCCCTGTGCGACCAGAGAATAGTTCATCCAGAGCCAATCCCGTAGCGCTGCTTGTTTATCTAGTTGCCCAACACCTGTGACCAAAAAGTAGCGATGCCCAGCTATGCGCATTTCAAACTCATCACGGAACTCCCTGGAAGCCTTGCCTCTCAACTCAGCAAGGCGTAACTCTGCTAAGGTTGATCACAAGGTGACTTTCCGCCACCCATAATACATCAATGGATAGTCATAATTTTGCGTTAAAGCGACCACTTTACTATTCTTGGGTAAAGCACTAGCCACCTCTTGCCAATAGGCTGGCTCGTTACGGTAATCTTGACTACTCAGGATGCCTCTCGCCGTACCGAGAAAATACACTAAGATAACGAGACAAGCAACGATAAAAAGCAATCTCCATTGAAATGCTTCCTTTTTCATGCGCGACATCAGCAATGTCCCAATGGGAGTAATGGAGAGCCCACCTTCTCGGTTGGTCATCCGCTGTGCCAGGGAATACAGAACCAAGCCTCCAAACACCCAAAAGAAGGAGGAGTAAAGGCGCGCAATCCAAAGGTGTTCCTCACCAACCAATAGATAGGTCAAGGCAACGATTGACTCCAATAAGGGGGGTTCATAGAGAGCCATAGAACTCTTAAAAGCCACAGCAGACCCTCGAACAGTCTCATCTACGTACGGGGACCATTGATAGTAAATGCCACGCGCTATGATCGCCGATCGAAATTGCCGAGTGGGATGGAAGTCAAAGGGTGGATCCGTTAGGTCATAGAGGCGATTGGCTAACCCAGAGATGAGCAGCACGACCAACACCATCTCTGAAGCCCATCGAGAGTTTTTATTTACAGAGGAAGCAATGCCCACTTTGGTTTCCGTTATCTCAAACACCAAACGAACCGTCGTAACTTTTCATCAAAAATGGGTATGGATTTCACGAGAACAAAGAGAGGTAATCTACCTTGGGGAAAACAGTCAACTTGCCCCCGATAGTGGCATCCAAGACTTGTCGCCCTGCTGCTTCATAGGCTCGAAGAGCCATACGATAGGCTTTTTCAGAGGTCTCCAAATCGGGAAGTTGCCAACGAAAACCTTTTCCGAAATAGGCAGTATGGAAATGGTCTACATCATCTCCTTGAGAGACCACCGTTGTATTCGGCTTGCCTTGGGTGGTAAAATTGTGATCTACACCGATCAAGATCACTTGCGAGAAACCCATGTGGAATGCCAACTGCAAAGCCACATAGGTGACGGTCGCGCCCTCCCACAGGCGTTCGCGTGCGTCATGGGCAAATTTCGGTCCGTTGTACGTCGTGTATAAAAAGATGGTATCCTCGGTTGGTTCGATCAGTTTACGTGCTCTCCAGGAGAGGAACTTCGGGATCGGTAAAGCACGAATTTCCTGAGTGCATTGTTCGATCACCAGGTTGTTGATCGAGACGTAATAGGTGGTGGTAAACCCCAATTCATCGAACAGGAGATAAATGCGATTCATCCCAAAGGTATACTCGCTTCGTAGCCTGGAGAGGTCAGTTTGCTTCAGGCTAGGACCATTCCCGATGATGAAACAACGCTCACCACGATGGCAATCTTTGAACGTTGCGAGACGACGAATGCTCGCTTGCCGGAGAGGGTGCCATCTTGCTGAGGGATACTGGACCGCAAAGTGCAACCCGGTCCAAAGCGAACGACCTACCTGCCAAAGCGGTTTGGGGACATAAGGTTTGAGCATCGATAAATGAGACATCTTACTCACTCTGTGCTCAGTCGTGCAGTGGCACCACCATCTACCACCATCGCCTGTCCGGTCATGAACGAGGACTGTTTCTCATCTGCCAGGAAGTAGATGGCACGCGCGATCTCTTCCGGCTTACCTATTCTTCCCATCACTGTCTTATTGGCTAGATTCTCTAAGCGCATGGCAAGAGTACCACTACCGGCATGACCACGCGATAGACCCGCATGAAGCATCGGGGTATCCACAGCGCCTGGTAGGATGGCATTGACGCGAATATGGTCTGGCGCCAACTCGATAGCCATGGCGCGGGTTAACGCCAACAATCCTCCTTTGCTAGCCGCGTAACTAGCGATGTTCGCCGAAGTAGCAATAGCATGAACCGAAGAGACATTGACGATTGCTCCGCCCCCGGCTGCTTTCAATAGTGGATAGGCCAGTTTGACTCCCAAAAAGACCGAGCGCAGATTGGATGCCATCACTGCATCCCACTCCTCTACACTCGTCTCCAACAGAGGTTTGGTAATCTGAATGGCGGCATTGTTCACCAACGCATTCAGATGATCAGAGAAACTTTGCGCCTGGTTAAAGATGGCTTCCAATTGTTGCGAATCGGATATATCGGCTTGAATGAATAGCCCTTTCGGGGGAAAGTTCTGCCCAAAAGGTGCACGGTCTACCCCGATCACCTGCCAACCCGATTCGGCAAACAAACGCACGGTTGCACGCCCGATTCCCCCAGCGGCACCGGTGATCAACACCGTGCGCACAGGGTCATTCGAAGAAGAACGTTCAGATGCAGCGTTAGACCCACTCATTGCTCTTGCGACCATTCCTTTCTTAAGGTATGGAATATCGAAAGGTCTAAGTTCAATCCCTCCAGTAGATTGCGAATCGTCCTCCAATGCACCCGTTCCCATGCAGCAGCACTAGAGTTGGCATTATGCGGAGAGAGCAATACGTTATCAAAGCCGAGTAACGGGCTATCCAACGGCAGAGGTTCGACTTCGAAAACATCTAAAGCAGCACCGGCAATCCTGCCGACACGGAGAGCCTCTATGAGAGCTGGCTCATCCACAATTGCCCCACGGGCTGTATTGATCAATACTGCGCTGGACTTCATCATCCTCAACGTATCCGCATTGATGAGGTGATAACTGGTAGGGTTGAGGTCGCAATTCAGGCTGACAAAATCGGAGCGCTTAAGCAGGTCCTCCAAGGAGGTCATCTCCACCCGATATTCAGCAACGAAATCGGGGGCAATCTCAACGATGTCATTGCCCAGCAATCTCATCCCAAAGGCAAATGCCCTTCGTATCACTGCCTTGCCGCAATTGCCTACTCCAATCACTCCTAAAGTACACTCACTCAAGGATCGGCAGGGCTGTTTCTCCCATATCCCCGCCTTCATGGCACGATCCATCCAAGGTTGACGCCGAGCAAAGGCTAAGATATATCCCATCACCGTATCCGCTACCGGCATGGAAAAGGCATTCGGGGTGTTACGTACCTGAATACCTAAGCGGGTTGCAGCATCCCGGTTGATTGAATCGATGCCTGTTCCCCATTTGGAAATCACTTTGAGACGTGGAGCACAAGCCTCCAAGACCCGTTGTGTATAATGGTCATCACCACATATCGTGCCATCAAACTTGCCCGCATATCTCATTAAATCGTCTTCCCCCAAACGTTCGACGACCTTCGGAACGATCAACTCAATGGCATAACGTTCAAAGAGCCCACCAAAGCGATCCAAGAAGGGAATCATGTAGGGAGCAGTGAATAACACAGTCAAGGTCATCGCTTTTTCATCGAGACTCCTTGCCAGAATGGATTTGCATCAGATAATCGGCGATCAAAAAGTCGTGTTCTTCATCAATATCCCATGCCTCAATGGGATCGATCTCAAACAACAAAGGTCGTTCACCCAAGCGGTTTCGTCGCGAAATCAACACCTGACGTGTGAACAAGTAAATGCAAGAGTTCTCCTCGTAGACCGGCGGTAAATCTTGTGTACGTAGCAACACGGCTGGATTGTGGTTAATCGCACGTCCTAGCCCGTCCCACAGACGAGATTGCAGACGAGTAACCGAAAAAAGAGAGTCATAGGTTGGATAGTTGTTCAAAAGGGTCTGAATGGCACGGGAGACTGTCTCGGAGCGTAAAAGTGGATTCGTACAATGCGTTTGCAGGTAAAAATCGGCTTCTACCTGACTCGTATCGTAAATCAACACCTCATTCATTGAGACGTGATCCCCCCTCAAGTGCACCGGTCTTTCCAGAATGCGCACTTGAGGAAAATGCTCACGCACTCCTTCCATAACCACTGGACTATCGGTATCTACAACGATTTCTTGGATCTCCCCACATGCCAATAGGGTAGAGAGAATGTGATGAAACAACGGGCGCCCTGCCAATATGCGGTAGTTCTTGCCGGGCACTCGCTCCGAGTGATGACGCATAGGCACTAATGCAACAACTTTGCTCATGATCCCTCAACTGGCTCATTATAATGTATCGGCTCGATCTCTCGAACTGTTGACATGGTTTGCACTTGCACTCCATGAGGATAATAGAAAGTCTTACGTAGTTGCCAAGTCAACACACTGGATTGACAGAATCCCTGATAGGTACCCCAAAACTGCATCAGGCGAAAACGAAGGATGTCACTGAAATGTTCTTTCAATACCCTTTGAAGCGCAGCCTGATAGAGATCGTTCACGGTGTTGGTCAAATACAAACGAACAAAATCTATGAACCCAAAGCGTTCATGGGGAAAGATGCGCCGGAATGCCATTGCTTCTCGGCGATAACGGTTGTAAATGGCGCGCCAGGTCTCCTGATGAGGGTGGATGACCTCCGCCTCGGCTACATAGGCAATCGTGTATCCCTGTTGCATAGCCCAATGCGCCCATTCCAAGTCTTCTAAACCGGTGAGCGTCTCATCATAGGGGCGCATCTCCCACAATTCACGACGAATTGCAGCATTGGCATTGTTGCAAAAGGGATACGTTTGCTTCGGTTGAGAGACTTCTGGAAACCATTGGAGAAAGATGCGTTGTTCGGAGAAGCGAGTGCTTGCATTACCGCGCTGTTTGCCATAGGCTAAAGCAACTTTCGGGTCTCCCAGAGGGGCAATCAGGCGCTCTAACCAATCTGGATAAACCGGATAAACATGGGCACTTGCTATGACCACACGTTCACTTCTTGCCAAGGCAATCCCACGGTTTAGTGAATAGCCAAAGGTGAATTGCTCCGGTTGAATGGAGAGTACCCGAAGAGGAAAACCCCATTTGCCTTGTGTGGCAATGGATACCGTGTCATCCGTAGAGCCAGAATCGACCAAGATGACCTCAACCTCTTTGAGGGATTGCTGGGCAATTCCCGCAAGCAACCGTCCAATATGCTTTTCTTCGTTGTACGCACGTATGACAATGCTACAATGCGGCTGCGATTTCTTCATAAAAACCTGATCACCAATGGTTATCACGTTCGTAGCCAAGTCGAATCAACAAATCTCCCGCTACTTCCTTGAACAGACGCCGATGCTCAGGACTGAAGCACTCTCGCCATTCACCTGACTTGCCCTGACGAAAGGTTGGCGAACGATTGGGATTGATGCTTTGCTCCAAGATTTGAATAGCCCTCGACCGTTCATAGGATAGTGGAAAACCGCGCGCTAGGGCATGATCGAGGATGTTTTCCAAGGTCGCCCAACGATCGACTAGAAAATCTTCGTACTTGAGAGTGAGAACTTCCGGACGATCCATCCAGCCAAGGTAGGGCTCAAAACGCTGACGAATATCCGGAAAGAGAGCGCCCCACTCTGCTCTGCCTAGGATGCTGATGCGCAAACGTTCGTCGAAATTTCGCAACACCTCTCGATAATAACGATGGTGCGCGTGATTGGGTTCCATTTCGGTTACATAATGCACATGAGAGACAACGACATCGCGTGGGTCGCGCAAGATGAAGAAAAGGGCTACCTCCGGGCAGCAGAGCGCCTCAACAATCTGGGGGTGGGCATGTAGGTGACCGTACGCGATGTCACCCGGTCGCAAGTGAGATAGGTCCGAGAGGATTTGTTCTACGGAGCGCGGTTCACCGCTGCTAGCATGATAGGTAACCACGGGTGGCAACCCACTGACCACTGCGGGTCCGAGGTTCGCAAATCCTTGTAGTACCTGAATCAAAAGATGGGTGCCGCTTTTAGGAAATGAGTTGGCAAACAGGATAGGCACTCCCTCAAAACTCAAGCGATGATAACGTGCGGCTTGGAATACCCGTCTCAAAGCCCTGCGAACATACTTCAAACGCAGGCGCACCGTCTCCCTTTCCAAAACCCATTGAGGATTCGGGTTTGTGCTTACTTCACCAATCATTATGGTTTTCATAACCTAGACGAATTAGCAAATCCCCTGCCACTTCCTTGAACATCTTCTTGTTGTCTTCTGTGAAATATTCTCGCCAATTGCCTGGCTTGGCTCTGCGAAAGGTGCCCGAGCGTTTTGGTTTTATAGCCGCTTGTAGAATGCTCACACACTCCTCACGCGATGTTCGCGGTACAAAGCCCCGTCGTTCAATGAAATCCAGCAAGCGCTTCAAGGTATTCACCTGATCGAGAATCAAATCCTCAAACCGCAGACAGAGTACCTCGGGCTGCTCTAACCATCCCAGATATGCCTCATACTTCGTGCGAATATCAGAAAGTTCGTAGCCAGAGATCTCGACACCCTGGATTTGGGCGTTGATGCGTTCCTCCATGCTTTGCAGCACGTGGGTATAGTACTCGTGCATTCCATGCCCTTTGTGGATTTGAGTGGCATAAAACACGTGGGAAATAATCATATCGCGCGGGTCGCGATACACAAACACTGTAGCACGATCGGGGCGGGTGAGTTCCTTGATAAAAGGTTCTTGTGCGTGAACATACCCATAACCAATGTCACCAGGTCGCATGCGTTGAAGGTTTGCAAGCACGACATGCGGAGGTAATTTGCGATTACCTTCCGAGCGATTGACCGGCGGAAAACCTGGGTTGACCAGCGCACCCACTTGTGTCAACCCTTGCAATACTTGGATAATGAGATGTGAGCCCGATTTAGGCATTGCGTTGCCGAATACTTTCGGGGATGCAGATAAAGCCCTCGGTCCGTACCGAACGGCAACGAGCGCCCGCCGAGCCCACCAACGTATCACTTTCAAAGAATGCTTTACCTGAAAGTATGGATTCACCGTAGATCAGCCCGATTTGATCTTACAGATGCCTACCGGCTGATATTGAGGGTCCCAGATACCCCAAGGCATTCCGTTATCCCCCGATTGATAATAAAACGAGGCAAGGTTCTCGCGTAATTGATGACAATTGCGTAATGCCTCAAAGAGTTCATCGTAACGATCGAAATTAGAAGGCGCCTCAGGAGAGAGACGAAAAACACGGCGCAATGTCTCTTCGGTGTAGCACCAACCATTGGAGGGAGTGTGCAACCAATCCTGCTTGCGCGCCGCGGCGAGAGTCGCCAGTAGAACACCTCCCGGTTTGAGCACGCGCAACAGTTCTCTCACCACTTGTGCCAATTCCATCTCGGGGTTGTGTTCCAACGAGGAGATCGCCACAACCGCGTCCAATGAATCATCTGCAAGTTCATCCAACGAGGCTAACTCATGATGGTAGAGAATGACCTGACCACGTGATGGGGAAGTAGAATCATCCAATAAACGGTATCCGACGCCCACGAGGAAATCCCGTATCAAACGGAACACGGACTGCAGTCCCCCTCGCTCCCACTGATGACGCAATGTTGTTGAAAAGGGAGATAGGTCTTGGCTTTGCCAACCTCGCACGGAATATAGCAAGCGGAAGCGCAGGGGCAAATCACTACGATCTTGCCGATCAACGCTCAATACTTCCACGCCCTGTCCGGCTAAATACCACTGCATCACTCCCATCCCCGCGCCTGCATCCATGATACGCATTCCTGGACGGAGCGGCAACCGTTCAAGCACCCAAGTCAAATCGAGTAGATAATGCCAGCCAAATTCAAGCCCTAACCTGCTTGCTAACTTCTTCAATTCCGCAACCCGGTGAGCCTGGTTCTCCAACAACTCAATAGATAAGATTTCGATGCACTCTTGCATTGTCATTGCTTCAATCAAGTCTCATCCAGCAAAAAAGGTTGATTGTGCAGAATGCCCTCGAATATCACCCGCATCGTTGCCGAATTCTGTGGAAGCAGATGCCGCCAGGAGAAGGGCTTCAGGCGGACATAACCGGGGCGAGTGCTTTCCTCTAAATAAGCACTGAAGGGTAGAGAGGCACGAAAGAGTTGATAATACAGGAAGTGCCGCGCATTTCGCTGATATTCGGCAGGAACCGGAATGGTCGTTTGCTTCAGGAAGTCCTCCGCCATTTGCCGATACTCTAATTGAGATGATGGGAAGAAAACAATTGGATATTGCGTGTATCTCGCCTTACCGCCACACAATACCGCCACGCCCATCAAGGTTGCTTCTAACCCAATCGAAGAGTTATATACCATGACAAATGATGACCGTTGAATCAATTCATAAGAACTCACGTACTCCGTTGGCGGAATAAAGATCACATTCTCCAGGGCATTAACTTGATTGCGTTCAACCCAAGCCGCCACGGTTTCACGGCTCTGCTTGGCTGTCCCCGGTCGCACCTCATCCGGATGAGCGCGAATGACAAATAATGTCTCTGGATGGGAACGTATGATATCCAAAACAAGGTCAAGCCAAGCAAACATATGCGGAAAGATGGTATTTGCATGAACCTGGCTGGTATCGTAGACCACATTGGTGAAAACAGGCACGATGTTGCGGAATCGAGATGCTCGAAGGTCAAAGGATTCATCTAAACTGCGCATGTCTTGCCAAAAGCGAATCCCTGCCATGGTGAAATCCCCCTGAAAACGCTGTTGCAGGTAAGCATCTAAACGTTGGTTTTGCTCGGCATTCAGTTCAAAATCCGCCGGAATCGAGATGGGATAGGCAGTCGCCTCGCCATTTGTGAAGAACGCCGAAAAGGGTTGAAAACCAACCTCGTAAGTTACCACCCGAATGCCCTTCTGCAGGGCGACCCAACGCGCCATGGCTTCGGGGAACATAATCCCATTGAAAATCACCACGATGGATGGTTCAACCTTATCGAGAAACTGGTTAAACTGCTCCGCTACGCAGAATGCCGAAAGAATATATTCACGGTACAGTGCGCGAGTGGGTTCATCATCGGGCAAGTGATGTTGGCGCAAAGCCCAACGTAATGAAGGCAATACCAACCGCCCAAGTGGTAGCGGATGAGAGGCAATCTTCGCCTCGTACCATTCGAACTTACCCAATGCCTCAACAGATAAAGCCTCCATCGCCTTCCTCAGTTCGGAATTCGAGGTATAGCCAAATTCAAGGGCAAGAGCATGAGCAAACAATCGTTGAGACTGCCGAATGCAGGAGGCGCAAGGTGGAGGTTTGCTATAATCGCTGCGATTCGTGCCCAATACACAACGACTCATGCCGGCTCTACAGACAAAATACACCACCGGTACACCTGATAATTGCAAACCACTTGCAGTGAGCAATGTGAACGCCGCGTTCAGACTTATACCGCTCAGACGCGAGGAGGCGTTAAAGAATGCTACTTTCGGGAAATCGGGATTCGCGCGTGAATGACTCGCCACCTGACGCGTCAGCCAGAACAGGCGCCAATCCGCTAAGCGATTTTCGATCAATGAGGAAAATTTCTTAGGCTTGGGTGTGATTGTACTCAATCCGCTGTTGCTTTGGCTGCACAATGGACTGCCTTAAAGTAGGCATCAGACAGGCGTTGAATGGCGATCAGAAAGCCCTCTCCATCCCGTTGATGCCCACGCCAAATCTCTGGAATCATAGTGCCATGGTATCCATCGGGTTTACCTGCCCCGATAATCTCAAAAAAGCGAACCCAATCAATAGTCCCCTCACCAATTTGTAGTCCTTCTCCATCCAAACCTGCACCATCTGAGAGGTGCAGATGCCCAATGTAGGGCAATAGCACCTGAACTTGCTCATAAAAATCAACATGAGCCCAATTGCAATAGAGTTTGGAATGCGATGTGTCGAAGCACATCTTCATCCCCAGGGGTTGAATGAAATCACGGATTTCGTAGGCATCCATAAAAGCATTTGTCAACCACTGACCACCAAAATACCACGGGTGAGGTGGTAGATTTTCCAACAACAACTCTACACCCTGGAAATCCAATTCTGCAATAGAACGACGAAGGTTATCCAGTAACACCTTCTTTTCACGAATGGGGTGGTCTAGGCTCATTGCCCCGGGATGGACAACCACTTTGGGTGTTCCTACAAAATGAGGCGCCATCTCGCGGGTTAAATTAATGCATTTTTGCACCAATGCCACAGACTGCCTGCGAATCTTCTCATCTTGCGAACACAAATCCACTAGCGTGCGTTCAAAGAATTCTGGAGCATGGGAGACCAACTTGAGTGGATAATCCCCGCCCGGATAGTGCTCATCCAAATCTTGATCGGTGAAGTGATATTCCAACATGTGAGGCTTATAGGCTAGCAGCCCCTCGAAATCGCGAAAACGTACAGTGAAGCCCCATTCCATCGGCAAAGTATGTTCGATATCCAACTTGGCTTCAATGCCCAGATCACGTTCCAAGAACGGTTCGTCTTCCTCGATGAAACGCGTAGCCACCCGACCTACTAACTCAGGGTACCGTTGCGGTGAAAGACCCAAGGCGGGACCTTTGACGGTAACCATCTCGGCAGTGATGACCTCACCCGGTTGAATGTTGCGAGCCGCTACCAAACATTTGCCCAACACCTCGCGGTTGAGGATCTCGCCTCGCGAGAAGAATTTCTCCTCGCCAGTCCCAAGCGCCGCGGCAACTTGGCGAATATCACGAACCATCTTCTTGAACCCATGAGGTTCAAGGCTTGCAGCATGATCTGGACCATCCATGGTGCGGTCGAGGGTGATGTGACGTTCGATGATGCACGCTCCTAAGGCGGACGCTACAGTGGAAACAGCAATCCCCCGTTCGTGCCCGGAATAACCCACCGGGACACCAAACTTGCGCAATTGTTCCATGAAGCGCAAGTTGATGTCTTCAAAGGCAGCCGGGTAGGTACTATTACAATGGAGCAAGGCAAACTCGGCTCCTCGCGATTTGAGGAAGTTCACCGTGAACTCCACCTCATCCATGCGTGACATTCCTGTAGAGATGATCAACGGCTTACCTTTCTTGACGAGGTGATCCAATAAGGGCAGGTTGGTTAAATCTGCCGAAGCCACCTTGAAGGCGGGCACACCCAATTGATCTAGAAAATCTGCGCTCTCCACATCGAACGCTGAACACAGGAACATGATGCCCTTCTTACGGCAATATTCGACAATCTCGTAATAAGCCGAATCGGGCAGTTCCACTCTCTGCAGTATGGGTAATAAATAACGTAAGGTCTTTTCTCCAGAATTAGCATTATCGAGGTACTTTTTAGCATAGAGTTTGTTCAGATTGCGTTTCTGAAATTTGACGGCATCTGCTCCGGCTGCTACGGCTGCATCAATCAATTCGAGGGCAAGAGGCAAGATGCCATTGTGATTAACTCCGATCTCAGCAATGACAAAGGTTGGATAGCCATCACCAACCCAACGATCACCGATTTTTATCGCCGGCATGGGAACCTCCTGTAAATTGGATGCCCAAATCTTCCAAATCCATCTCGCCGCTCTGCAGCAACCGCTCCGCCTGACGCCAGTCATTGGGGGTATCTATGTCAATCCAATCTTCCGGTGGAATGATGAGAGGCAAGATGCGTTCCCCGGTCATCGAATTTTTGAGCATGATCGTATCGAACCAGGCAGCATCTACATAGCCAGTTTGCCAATACACTTCTGGAAGTAACTGGCGTGGCATATTATAAGGTTCCTTGAACTCAGTCTGCAACAGCGGCTGTAGAAACCCATCGGGAGCAATGCGCCACATCTTGTAAGGGTTTTGGAAAGGAATACAGACGGTACGGATTGAATCCGCTTCTGGGTGCTCAAGCAAAGTGAGCACTGCTTGATCAACATGCCAAACACGACGGAAAGGTGAGGTAGGACGCAATTGAACCACAATCTCCGGTGTGTAACCTTCCTCATCTTCCAACCAGGCAAGGGCGTGTTGAAAGACAGGTAAATCTGGTGTATCATCTTGGGCTAGTTCGGATGGACGCAGGAACGGAACTTCAGCACCATATTGGCGTGCAATGTGAGCGATTTCCTCATCATCTGTTGAGACGATGACGCGTGTGACCGTCTCTGCTGCCAATGCCGTCGCAATGCTATATGCAATCAACGGACGCCCTCCCAAGAGCCGAATATTCTTGCGCGGGATGCTCTTCGATCCACCGCGAGCAGGGATCAGTGCGAGCACCTCGGTTGTATTCACCACGTTGTCCAGCCTCCATCTACGATCAAGTTTGCTCCGGTCATATAGGAGGATGCATCCGAAGCCAAGAATAACAAGGCACCGTTCAGTTCATCTTTGCGTGCCATCCTGCCTAAGACCGTGCGAGCAGAATAGGCTTGAACGAACTGCTCATCATGTTGGTTATACACCCCCCCGGGTGTAAGAGCATTGACTCGGATGTTCTTACCAGCATAGTAAGCGGCTAAGTAGCGTGTCAGCCCCAACACTCCAGCCTTCGTTACCGTATAATAGACGGGTTTATAGCGAGGTGGCTTTCCCGGTTGTTCATAGAGTCTCTGATCTGGCGCGACAATTCCATAAATCGAGCAAATATTGATCATGACACCTCGCCCTTGTGCTAACATGGGTTTAGCCACCGCTTGACAGCATAGAAACGTGCCCGTTAGATTGACGCCAAGCGCCTGATTCCATGCTTCCAGAGGGTAATCCTCAAAGGCATCTGTGTGATGAGGGGCATGTTCAGGGTCAAATTTGGGGTCTAAGGCAGCACTATTGACCAAGATGTCAAGGTGACCATAGGTACGTAACGTAACCTCCACCATGGCTTGCACCGAGGCAGGTGAGGTTACATCCGTGGCAATGGCAAGTGCACGTGGCAAAGTGGCAGCGTTCGCTTCGGCTGAGGAGCGACCCCGTTGATTGAGGGTTTGTGCCAAAGTCTCGGCTTGACCTAAATCAACATCAGCAATGACTACATGAGCACCTGCTTCAACCAAGGTGCGACAAAATTCTGCGCCTAGGAGACCGGCACCACCGGTGACTACTGCCACCCGCTGAGCTAAACGAAACCGATCGAATATTTCACTCATTGGTATGTTATGATGAAATAGCCTCTACTTGCTTCTCTGGCACGTTTTCCTCCTCTTGAGGAGGATATAGGACACCATCAGGTAACAGGAAACCTCGTTCTTCAAGGTAGGCAATGATTTTGCGAGCGTTCTCCTCAGCAGATACCCCAACCGTATACAAGGTAATTTCGGGATTGACGGGTGTTTCATAGGGATCATCCACGCCAGTGAAACCGGTGATCTGCCCACGGCGGGCACGTGCATAGAGCCCTTTCACATCGCGCTGTTCGCACACCTCGATCGGAGTATCTACAAAAACTTCGATGAAACGGTCTTCCCCAACCATTTTACGGGCTTCATTGCGCGTGGCTCGGTAGGGGCTGATCGCAGCCGTAATGGCTACCCCACCGTGGCGAACAATTTCCCCAGCCACGAAACCGATTCGCAAGATATTCGTATCACGGTCTTCGCGACTGAAACCTAAACCCTTAGTCAAGTGAGTACGCACGACATCGCCATCTAACAGAGTGACCTGACGCCCTCTTTCTAACAACATCGAGGTCAATATCTCTGCTGTAGTGGACTTGCCTGAACCGCTCAAACCAGTGAACCAAACACAAAAGCCCTGTTTGTGCCGTGGCGGATACATTTGTGCCAGAATCTCCGCCGTCTCTCGGCGTGTGAACCACTCCGGCAAGAGTCTACCTTTTGCCAGATACTCTTCACGAACCTGCGTGCCAGAAATCGTCAAGACACGTTTGCCCTCAGGCACCTTATCCTGCTCTTCATAGCGATCCTCATCGGGAAGATAAACCAACTCCTTGAACTCCACCGGCTGAACACCGATCTCTTCGGTATATTGTTCCATCATCATTTGCGCTTCATAAGGACCATAGAAGGGATTGCCACGACTATCTATGCCCGGACCAGCGTGATCGCGCCCGATGATCAAGTGCGTAGCCCCGTAATTGCGCCGGATGATGGCATGCCAGAGCGCTTCGCGTGGACCAGCCAAACGCATTGCGAGCGGCAGTAGGCTGAGCAAAGTGCGCTTGGGGTCGTAATACTTCTCCACCAAGGCACGGTAAACGCGCACACGAGTGTAGTGATCGACATCGCCAGGTTTCGTCATACCCACCACAGGATGAATGAGCAGACTACCACCCACTTCCTCCGCAGCACGCTTGGTCAACTCCTCGTGGATGCGATGCATAGGATTGCGAGTCTGAAATGCCACCACTTTATCATAACCCATCTCCTCTAACCTAGCTCGCACTTGCGCTGGGGTCAAACGCAGATCGACAAAGTCGTAATAGCGTGGCAAGTCAATCACTTTGAGTTCACCGGAGACATACACCTTACCCCAACGCACCATTTCGGAAATCAAAGGGTGCCGTGGGTCGGTAGTGCCCAAGACCAAACGGGCTTCACGTTGAGGGTCCCAATGATAGACTTCCTCGATCTGCATTACAGCAATCGTGTTGTTGCGAGCATCGCATAAAGTGATTTGTTCACTCCAGGAGGGTAAGGCACTCTCGTCCAACGGCAGTGTCACAGGAATCGGGAACAATGTCCCATCGTTCAAACGCATCTCGGTAAGCACCCGTTCGTAATCTGCCTTACGCATGAAGCGATCAAGAGGAGAAAAAGCCCCTGTCGCCAATAGTTCCAAATCACATAAGGCTCGTGCGGAAATCTGCACCGAAGGCAAGCGGCTAGAGCGCGCTAACAGTTCCTCGCGCTCCTCACCCTCTACCAATAGATTGACCAATTTACCACCATAAGGGGTGATCAGGTTTGCTTTGTGTAGTGTTTCTGTCATACAACCTTGCTCCTTGATAAGATGTTGATTCTCAAAGAACCAGAATTTTTGATTATAGCACCAAAGAAGGTTAAAAAGTTTATGATGTTATAATTCTTTTTTAATAAGTTGATAATGATTCATGTTATTCGCCATTGTAGGTCTCACATCGCTTGGAGAACAATGAGTAAAGCCATAAAAAGCAATGTAGTCTTTATCCTAATCCTCTTGGTGTACGTTTTCTACCAAGCCGTTTACATCTACCGCACCAGTTTTGTTGTAGATCACGAACGATATTTCGTGCTCTTCGACGATGCCATGATTTCCATGCGTTACGCACGGAATCTGGCAAATGGTTATGGGTTGGTCTGGAATCCCAGGGGCGAACGTGTAGAAGGCTATACCAATTTGCTATGGGTTCTTTTCATGGCTTGCTTCCACCTTTTGCCCATTCCACCCTCCAAGATGAGTCTACCGATTCAGGTGAGTGGGGGTATTTTCTTGTTAGCAAACCTATACTTTGTCAAAAGGATCGGTGAATACCTCTCAAACCTCCCCTTCGTCGGTCTCTTAGCAACATTCGCAACTGCATTCTACGTCTCCTTGAATAACTGGGGCTTGCAAGGAATGGAGGTCAGTGTACTCACCCTGATTCTCAGTGCTTCAGATTGGTTGAGTCTCCAAAGCCTACGAACACAACGCTTTTCGCCATGGGTGTATTTCTTGTTGGGCACATCAACTTGGATACGCCTCGATATGACTGTGCCCTATATACTCGTGTTGCTCTTCATGTTTGTTGCCATGCCTAAGCATCGCCCCAAACATCTCTTGTGGGGAGGTGGTTTGTTAATGCTGTTCCTCGGCAGTCAAACAGCCTTTCGGCTTTTTTATTATGGAGAATGGTTGCCCAACACCTACTACCTCAAGATGAGCGGCTATCCGTTCATGTTGCGTCTCGTTCGAGGGGCTTATGCATTGCTCCTTTTCATTCTCAATTTAAATTGGATACTATTTCTTTTGCCTTTTATATTGATTTTATTCAAAAGGGATCGGTCAACTCTCTTGCTCACTCTGATCATATTGGGGCAATTGGCTTACAGCATCTATGTGGGAGGTGATGCTTGGGAGCATAAAGGAGGCGCCAATCGTTACATCGCAATCGTAATGCCTCTGTTCTTCATCCTCTTCATAGATTGCCTATGGCTGATTCTGAAAGCCCTGATAAATGTCTTATCGAAGAATGCACAGCGATGGCAAGTCTTCTCTCACACTATTTTGTTAATCATCACACTTGCCAGCATGGTTAATTTCAACTTTTACAAGAATGTGAGGTCTTTAGAACGATGGGTTCTGAGGCGCCAGCCGATCTTCATCGATGGCAATAAAGAGTATGTCAAAATAGCCTTAGCCCTCCAAAAAATCACCTCACCACGGGCAAAGGTCGCTATGGTCAGTGCTGGTGCCATTCCCTACTTCGCCGATCGTTACACCATCGACCTGCTAGGTAAGAACGATAAAGTCATTGCTCGCCAACCCGCTCGTCTCACCTCCGGACCGTTCAACCTTGAAGCCTTTCGTCCTGGTCACATGAAATGGGATTATGCCTATTCCATCGAAGAACTTCGACCCGATGTGGTGGTGCAACTATGGAGACAAAGTGACGAAGCCCGAGCCCTCTTGCGAGATAATTATGTAAAGGGAGAAGTTTCTGGCGAGTTGACCTTCTGGTTGCGCCGCGGCTCGAAAGACATCCGCTGGGAAAGGGTGAAACTTCAACCCTGATTTGCTATTCGTTGTTTAAGCGAACGACCTCGCCCGTTCGGCTAGAGAGGTGCACTCCGAGTGCCAATTCCAAGGAACGCACACCGTCTTCTAAGGTACAGAGTGGCTCAACCTCCCGGCGTATGACCGCTAAGAAATGGCGCATCTCTGCTAAGAACATCTCGTTGCGCTCGAAACCTTCAGGAGGGGGAAATACTTCCCCTTTCTCCTCATCAAATGCGCTTCGATCAATAGCCCTTGCCTGGTAGAGATGGACTTTTCCATCGCGATTATCCCATTGGATATACCCCTCCGTGCCGATGATCTCCAAAGCATGTTGAGGCGGGCGTCGGTTGAAGTCTAGATGCACACTTCCGATCACTCCACTCTGAAATTGCAACCCGATTTCGGCAGTATCCTCAACGGAGATATCTAAATCATTCAGATGAGCGACGAATCCCCACACAGCCTTCACCTCACCTAACAACCAACGGAGATAATCGAGAGGATGGCAGAGTGTGAGCACTACACCCCCTCCAAGATCGGCGCGCGCGCTGTAACCCACACGATGATCCTCCCAAGGGTGCATCAATGGCAAGTATTCCGCATAGACTGCGCGCACGGAAAGAGGACGACCAATCGCCGATTCTTGCAATAAGCGGCGAACTGTCCTCAACCCCGGATGAAACCGAAATTGATACCCCATCAACACCCGGCCACCTCCCTTCAAAACCGCGCGCCTGAATTCATCCACCCTCTCCATGCTATGGGAGAGAGGCTTTTCCAGCAACAGGTGACAGCCTGCTTCAGCCGCTGGAATCGCCACCTCAAGATGAAGCGCTGTGGGGTTGGCAACGATCACAGCATCAGGGTGTTGGTCCAAGGCTCGTCTTAGATCGGTCTCTACGGGAAACTCTGCCAGGTCCTCATCAGGAAGAGTGCTCCGAAAGGTACGATAGAGAAGAATATCACGCTCACCAAGCGCCAACAGGTTGCGTAAATGACGCCGCCCTACCGAGCCCAATCCAGCAATGAGAAACTTCACTTGGTCACCCTCACCAGTTCAAATCCTTTTCGTAACCCCACTCAACCAAGGTCTGTCCGGCAATCTGCTTGAAAATTTCCCGGTCGCGCGACGTGAATAGATTGCGCCACGAACCTTGCTTCCCTTTCTCCACTGCCCTGACAAGTTCTGAGGCTTTTGTCTTCTGCCAATCGGCATCGGGGTTACGGCGCATTTCCTGCTCAAGGGCATCACGCAAGCCAGGTAATGAAACCGAAGCACCTAAAAATTCCCACAACCGAACCATTTGCGCCCAAGGTTCACTGAGTAAGTCCTCAAAACGCAACGAGATATACCGATTGCCGTAGATTTCTCTTCCCAAGCAATCGGTCTCAGAGACATTGCGCCTCCAATTTTGAGCAGATTGGACGATGCCTCTCTCCGTGAAAAGCGAACGTTCACCTTGCAAGAAAGGTTTTGGATCACGGGAAAATTCCTCACGAATGCGCAAGTCTTCTTTGGTGAGATGATGAGAGGCATCAATAAACGTCTGAAAGCGGTGAGAGAGAACTGCATCCCGCCCATCACGGACAATGTAGATGAAGCGCGCCTCTGGATAGATTTTTGACATCAGACGGACGGATTCTCCATGAAGGAGGCTGTTAGGGCTTTTGTCTCCCACGATAGATTTACCCAAGGTACGCGCCTCACGTTCCATGATGAAATCAGCCACAACGCGCAGCACCAATGGCGAGGGATCGCGTCCATGATTCCAACGATTACTGCGACGCGAGAGCCATTCTCCAACTTCGGGGGCTGCCACCAGGGCATACAGAGTCGGTTGGCGGGTGAAGAAATGGGCTTGATAATTACAATGAACCTGCGGATGGAGGCGAATCAAGCGTACTAAAAGCGTAGTCCCGGAGCGTGCATGACCGAAGATGAAGAACTTCTCCAGTGGAAAGAACTGCTTTACTTCTGCAATTTCTTCCGGGGTTATGGCAGGAACATCCTCAAACTCCCTCATCGAGGGTTTCCTACCAAAAAAAGCGCTTCGGGCAAGAGCCAAGCGCCTTCTCCAATCAATGGACATGTTCGTTCTCCACCAGAGAGAGTAAGAAAGCCGCGGTACGTTTGCCTGCACTGCCATCTACATAGGTGCACTCTTGCTTCACAAAACGTTCACGTGCGGCTTGCTCCGCATGAGGATTTTCTAGATAATAGTTGATTGCCTGAAGCAACTGTGCTTCATCGAACGCCTCCCTCCCCGCGCCAGAGTGACGAAAACGGGAGTGAGTCGGCCAGCTGCCGATTTGCGAGAGAGGCAGGGTGAACTTGCCCGGCCAGCCCTGAGGCGAGTCAATGCAAACACTGACCACCGGGCTACCATGCACAGAAGCCTCAACCACCATGGTGGAATATACAGTAGTAAACACATCAGAATACGCCATCATGGACGATTTTTCGGGCATATCTTCCCCGGAGTAATACCCTAAATCGCCACCCAAAGGCACCGGCTCGACCACATGAACGTGAGGCATCTCACAGGCTAAACGTCGAATTTGCTCGCGTTCTGCCTCAAAACGAGGGACATTCATGAAGTGATTGGGATGTAAACGCACCAGCAATTGAGAAGGAGCCACCAACGCTTCAGATGCCACCAGCCGTGCCAATGCCTCCACATTCTGGATGTTCGGCGAGAAAGTGATAAAACTGCACGCATAGGAGATCAACTTGCGTTGTGGATCGAGTTGATGCAAGCGAAAATACTCCTCACGAGGCATAAGCCACTGGCGGCGAAAATAACCATCATAAGAGGGAATGCCACCAATGTGAACGCGTTCGGGCGACCAATCCGAACCCAACACCAATTCGTCTTTTTGGATTTCCGACCAGCAGGTGATCCAGGAGACCGGCGCACCGCATAGGCTATAACTGCTCGGATTATCCCAACCGACGATCACGGCAGCGGTCGGTACTTTGCGTGCGGCTGCCTCGCGCAACAGATAGCGGTCGTAACGCCAACCGGGTGTGCTGGCAATCACCAAGTCGGGGTGGTAGCGTTCGAATAGATCACTATAGAGCCATGGGATGAACCGATTTTGCAGGCGCACCAATGCCTGACGGGCTGTGCGTGAACGTCTAAGCCATCCCACCACGCCCTTCATCAATGGAAATAACCTCCGTCTGCGCGGATGCGCCTCGGCTTGCACCTGGCGCACGAAACTATCCACCGCCTCCAGATTGATGCGGTTGGAGGCACCTGCCCGGCGAAGAAAATCCAACCACCATTGTAGAGAGGTTTGCTCTTTTTGAAAGTACTGACGCGCTCGATTCAAGCGCAACCCATCGATGACCAAGCCTGGCTTGCCAAAACGTTCTCGAATGCGTTCCAAAATGGCATCATCGGTGAGCAAAACCACCTCAACGCCGCCTCGAATCAGTTCATCAACCACATCGCTTTGCAAAAAATAGACAATCGCCAAACCGTGATCGGCGCTGATAAACACCCGCTTGGCGTTCATTCACACTCCCGAGATGTTGGCATTAGACAATTTAGCATTGTTGAATCATCCTCGATATAAGATTTCAAACGTCTTATCATGGATGCGAGTCAGCAGGCTGCGGATGGGCTTCCATGCCCAGAATCCACTCCGCCTGACTGGTTTACTTATCGGAGAAGTTCGAACTGCGCTTGTGCTCAGAGGTTGCCAACCATCCAACGTGTTGCCCAAATGTTCAACCCACCACTTGGAGGTACACAAGCGCAGATAGCCCAGGTCATTGATGGCAATATCCAACGCACGCACCTGCCCCATCGGGCGTTCGCTCGGCAGAGGTAAGGCACGTTGCAACACCGAACGAGGCGCCACAAACTGAAAGTGCCCAGCACCGATGTAATAAGTCTCCCCCTGAACATGCAGACAGGTCGAATCGTGCAGCTCATAAAATTGGCGCGCCTGAATTTCGTCTCTACCAAGGCTACCGGCGTGTCGCCAGTAATCCTCCCAGGACAATCGTTTACCCCGTTCCAATTGCACTTCAGGGTGTTCCTTCGCCCATTTCAACGTACTGGTGGAATACTCTTCAGGATTCAGCAAGGGTTGACCTGTCACCATGCCTACCTGTGGCAAACGGTCAAAAACCCCCAAGAGTGCACTAAGCCATCCAGGGTAGAAATAGACATCGCTATCTGCATAGGCAACATACTCACCTGGAGAGGCGCCAAAGATGAAATTCCATGCCCCACTTTTGCCTAGATTATTCTCGGAGAGCACTAGGTATTGGATCCGACCTGCTTGCCATGCTTCGAGCAAATAGGCACGCACTTCTGAACAACTGGCGTTATCAAACACCAATAGGTCATAAGGGGCATCTGTATTTTGCCATAAACTCTCCAAGCAGACTCGAAGCACATCCAAACCTTGAGCATAATAACCGCTTAGAAAGGGAAGATAGGTGATCAACGCAACCGTGACCCTTTGGGGTTGTGTGACCTCTCTGATGAATTTCGCAGGATTCTGTCCTACCCGCATCGCTTACCCGTATCACAGAGAGCCCGTCAGGCGACGACGGAGGCGGCGCGCCTTACGTGCCAACTGATAACGCCAACCTCGATGTCGAGCATCCTTGGGCATCAAACCCAATTCGATTCTGCGCAACAACCGCAACGCGCTCATACGGGGGGCTCGCAACTTACCGTCAATACATTGATAGTTCGTATCAAGTATGGTGTACATGTTCGATCTACCCCCTGCCATTGCCATGTTGTAACTAGACTCCTCTAAATCGTAATGCGGTCTGCCATTCGGTAGATGGGTATAACTATGGTTTTGGTGAATGACCTTCAAGGATGGAGTGGCATCCACCACTATAGCACCTTGCTGAAGGGCATGGTATATCATCCAATTATCCCAGCCTGCACGACCGATCGCAAAATCCGGCATTTCTGTAAACATCTGGCGTGGAAATACGAAGAAATCGCTGCCGCCGGGAGGGTGAAGTTTACCATGTCTCTTAATCTCTTTTTGCAATTGTCCGACCCAACCTACCCCGAAATCCAACTCGCGATCAACTTGTAAATCCCATCGTTGTCCAACGATCAAAAATCGTTCCGCCTGGTTATAAACTGCTCGAACGACCTCGATGAAATCGGGCATGAGTAGGATATCACAGTTAACATAAGCAAGAAGGGGAGAATGGCTGTTCTGCCGAGCCAACTCGAAGATCGAACTGACTAGTGGTGTACCCCACTTATTACGGCGCACCTCAGGCAAGTGAATTGCGCGTAACTCTGCTGCCACATCCACCAAACCCACCTCATCACCGATCAAGAGAACCTCTACTTCCTCGCCAATGTGCAGCCAGGAACGAATAGCATTCCGTTGAATCAGGGATATGTGAGGGTCTAGAAAAGGCTTGGGGGCTGTGAAGACAGCAATCAAAGGCATACTTACTTGTCGAGTTCGTTATTTTGTTCGATATCGTCGTAGGTCTTGTGTTTCACATGGATGTTGATCTGGTTCAATTCGGGATGTTGAGCCAACAATTCAAGAACCTCTAACCAAGAGAAATCATCTCGCCCGTCAAAATGAGCATAGACACGGCGCACAAATTCCAAATCCTCCGCAGTATCCACCGTCCAGCGCAATTGACCGTAATCCGGCTCAGTATTGACCAGAAGAGTGCGAAAACGCCCCTCCTCTTCATAAAGATAGGGCATGACGTGCTCGCGATGGTGGGGTAGATTGGCTTTTTGCCAAGCACATTCAAGCGCCTCGAAGGTACATACTTCTGTATCCAAACCGATCGGATAAGTCCGTTTCCATGGTGGAGGCAGCCGATTGGCAGCAAAATCAACCCCGCTATCGAAGAAACATTGCAGAGTGCGGTCGACAACCTGTGGGTCAATCAACGGACAATCTGCTGTGATGCGAACGATAACATCTGCCTGGTAAGCACGTGCTGCTTGGTAATAACGGTCAAGGACATCCAACATGCTTCCACGGAAACAATGGTAACCACGTTCATCACAAACCACTTGAATTCCGTCGTCCGAAGGATCGGTCGTGGTTGCTACGACTAGGTCGTCAATACGTTTGGAACGCCGAGTTCGTTCCACTACCCGAACCAACATCGGTTGCCCACAAATATCGAGCAACACCTTGCCGGGCAGACGTTTTGAGCTCATCCGTGCTTGGATAATGGCTACGGTTCTAGGCATCCTCAATTCGCCTCAGGTTTGCCAATGATGTCCATGGCTAATTGATAAGCCTCAAGTAAGTGAAGAAAATTTCGAGACCAATCGGCGCGCTGTTCTGCTGTGCAACGCGCGGCTTTGCCCATCTGAATCATGCGCTCCCGATCGCCTATCGCACGATGTATGCCATTCACTAAGTCTTCTATATCGCCTGTTTTGAAAAGCCAACCCTGAACGCCATCATCAACCCATTCACGATTGCCAGGGATATCCGAAACCAATACCGGACATCCACATGCCATTGCTTCCAAGAGCGAGATAGAAGTTCCATCGCTGTGTGAGGCACTGAGATATACATCTGCACTCTGATAATACTTTGGCAAGTGCTCTTGCCTCACCTGACCGGGAAAGTGTACCCGATCGAGCAAACCATTCTCTAAGAAGATGCGATGAATTTTCGAAGCCAATGAACCATTGCCGAGCATCATCAGGCGGACTTGGGGGAATTCGCGGCTAACCTGTACAAAAGCGTGAGCAAGTTCCAATACACCGTATGAGGGCTCCCAAGCCCGAACGGAAAGCAGCACAAAATCTTCCTTTCCCCATCCCCACCTTCTGCGAAAAGACATACGTTCCTCCTCGGAACGAGCGGGAGCAAAGTGTTTCAAATCCACACCCCACGGAAAAGTCACAATCCGCTCCGTCTTCATTCCATAAGCAATGGCTCTCTTACGCATTGTGTCGCAATCACCAATCAACACCGTGCTACGAGCAAGGGTATAGCGCGTTACCCAACGCCAGAGTGCATTTCGTTCAGCATCGCACAACAAATCATAGCCCCACGACATACTCACCAAGGGACGAAAGCCACAAAGTGCGCTGAGAAAAGCCGAGGTTTGTATCGGTCCGGCGTGGATGAGGTCCGGTTGCACCTTGCGGATGACCCCTTTGAGATTCAACCACAATCGGGGGAAGTCCTTCAGGTTGAAAGGTTTGTGCCCACCTTTCCAGGGGATGTATTCAATTTGCGGTGGCAAAGGACGGTCCTCAAGTTGGTTGCCTTGTCGTTCCAGTCGCAGGTAATAAACCTGGTGCTCGGTCTTCGCCAGAGCAGACAGAAAGCGAACATCATGGGGTGTGTAATCACGCGTGAAATAAAGAATGCGCATCACTGAAACGCAAAGGCAGCCCACGTATCGTCCGGAGGGATTGCTCGACGATTCATATCACACTCCGAGATCAGTCCAACTCAATTCCTTTCCGGCAGGAATGTCTCTCAAAGCACGCGTGCCGATCACCCGCTCGATTTCATAGGGTAAGATAGCCCCTGGCGTAGCCGGGCGGAGCACATCAATCATCTCTCGCGTGATCACCTCACCCGCGCGAATATCACGTGCTGCACGCAGACAACGCCGTTGCACAATCACCGTTTGCTGCTCGTTTTCCGTGACAAACTTATCGGCACTGCCCAATGCACGCTCCAATTCGCGTGTGCGCTCCACCATCTCACGCCATGTAGTTGGGGTCATCGAAAAGGGATGATCAGGACCGATACGGTTGGTATCATCGGTGAAATGTTTCTCGATGACTCGTGCTCCGAGAGCCACTGCTCCTAACACAGTAGCATGACCAAACGTGTGGTCGGAAAGCCCAAGTATCACATCAGGGAACATGGTGCGAAAGGTATTCAGAACCCTCAAGTGAATGTGGTTGAAATTCTCCGGATTGGCTGTGTAGTTGGTATTGCATTGCATCAACACCAGTTGTGGGTTGATCGCTCGAATGGTATGTACTGCTCGTTGAACCTCACCGATACTCGAAGCACCCGTTGCCAAGATGACCGGTTTCCCCTTGCGGGCAATGTATTCCAATTCCTCAAGCCAAGTGATGTCACCCGAACCGATTTTGTAGGCAGGTACGTAAGGTTCTAGCATATCCACTGCCTCGAAATCGTAAGGTGAAGAGAAGTAGTCAATGCCCACCTTATCGCATTCCTCCTTGAGAATTGGTGTCCATTCAAAAGGAAGCGAGGCATCTTGATAGACTTCATAGACGCTCTTCTTCCACGTTGCCTGATGTGAAACCTGCCCACCCATTGCCTTGAAACCGTAGTCTGAGACGATCTTAGGCGCACGGAAGTTCTGAAATTTGGCAGCATCTGCACCAGCCTCTTTGGCAAGGTGAATGAGCATCTTAGCCCGTTCTAAATCTCCATCATGGTTCGCAGAAATATCTGCAATGAAATAGGTAGGGTGGTTTTCACCGATCCAGTGATTACCGATCTTCAGTTCCATAGTCTATCATCTCCCTAAGCATTTGAGGATAACCTTGTTGATAAAGGATAACCAAGCGTTCGAGACCATCTCGCCAGTGTGGCGGTGGTTCTCCTAAAGCCTGGGTCAATTTTTCCGTTCGTAATGTCAAATTCGGTGAACGCCAGGCGACCAGACCGGATTGTTGCACCGAAGTTGGGGTGATCAAGGAGGCATCGAGCCCAAAGCACTGCGCTAAGGCTACACCGAATTCATATTTGCTCAAACACTCACGACTAACCACGTGATATAGTCCATAAAGACCTCTTTGTAACATCTTCAACAAAACCATCGCTAAGTCATTAGCCAATAACGGGCAAAAATACACGTCTGTGAAACCCATCACCTGATTCCCACATTGCAGGTTGTAGAAGAAGAATTCATTCAGGCTACGTTGACCGCTGGCGCTCCACCCAAATAGGTTAACCCGGGCAACAATGGCTTGGGGATTCATATGAAGGACAAGTTGCTCGGCTTCGAACTTCGTGCGTGCATACGTGCTGAGAGGATTAGGGGTATCTTCTTCAGAGTAATTGCCTCGCCTCCCATCGAAGACCGCGTCGGTAGAGATGTGCAACAGGCGCGCTCCGCCCTTCGCGACATGGCTCGCGATTTCTACCGATAACTCTGTATTCAATTTACGCGCCAAGGTTGGGTTCGCTTCGCACTCGTCAATCGAGGCTAGCGCAGCGCAGTGAATGACCCAATCGGGTTGAGATTCATCCAGCGCCTTTTCCACAGCTCCAGGCGAGGTCAGGTCCACCTGGATGACATGAAATACCTTGGCATGAAGAGGGTGACGATTGACCGTTCCATAAACAATGTGTTGCCGGGAAGCCTCCAACGCTAGGTTGAGTCCTAGCAAGCCACTGGCTCCGGTGATGAGGATGCGCATGGTTTCTGTTGTTTGTAGACGCTGATCCTTTCCTCAATTTCATTCCTCCACGCGGCAAAGAATGAACCGCGAAGGATTCCCTCATTCGAACACGGGTTGTAACTGGTCTATTTCAAATGGCGCAATTAGGGCACGTATCTGCTCAGCGGTGAGGCGTTGTGGATTCGTGTCACTCGCATAACGAAAACCATCAGGCAAAGGACGACCTTTATCCTTCCATTCGTGACCAAACCACAGTTCAGCAGCCGGTTGGATTACATACATATCCTCCAATTCAACCGTGGAACGTGCTTCGTCTTCGTTGATGAGGACCTCGTGCAACTTTTCTCCAGGGCGTATACCGATCACTTCGAATTCGGCTTGTGGTGCAATCGCTCTGGCAAGGTCAACAATGCGAGTGCTGGGGATCTTAGGCACGAAGACCTCCCCGCCCTTCATCTGTTCAATGCAACGGATGACGAAGCGAACGCCTTGTTCTAGTTCCAACCAAAAGCGTGTCATGCGCTCATCGGTGATGGTGAGTTTGCCATTCGGACGTTGCTTCAAGAAAGTTGGAACGACGCTTCCTCGACTTCCAACTACATTCCCATAACGCACACAGGCAAAACGTGTGACCATGCCCCCAGCATAGGCATTGCTCTGGATGAATAATTTCTCTGCTGCCAACTTGGTGGCACCATATAAATTGACCGGATTGACTGCCTTATCGGTGCTCAATGCCATCACTTTCTTCACGTTGGTATCCAGTGCCGCCTCGATGACATTGCTGCTGCCCAAGATGTTGGTTTTAATTGCCTCCATGGGATTGTACTCACAGGCAGGCACCTGCTTCAAGGCAGCCGCATGAACGACGATATCGACACCATGCATCGCCCGCCTCAAACGGGTCACATCTCGCACATCTCCGATGAAATAACGTAAGGACGGATGGTCAAAGCCAGACATGCGCATCTCATGCTGCTTGAGTTCATCTCGGCTGAAGATGATCAACTTCTCTGGATGATATTCCTTGAGCATAATTTCAACGAATTTCTTGCCGAAGGAACCCGTACCACCGGTTACCAATACCACTTGTTCTGTCCAGTCCATGCATTGCTCCATTTCGAATTTAAAACCTCACGAATCAGGGTGTTCCAGAGTATCCATGAGGGTTCTGCGATTGCCAATTCCACAAGTCACGGCACATCTCTTCGATGCCGCGTTCTGCCTTCCAGTTCAATTCACGGTTGGCTTTAGATGGATCGGCGTAACTGATGGCAATGTCGCCAGGTCGCCGCCCCACAATTTTATAAGTAATCTTTCGACCAGAAACCTTTTCAAACGCCGCGACTACCTCTAGGACGCTATAGCCACGTCCTGTCCCCAAATTGTAGATCACAACCCCAGGACGTTCAGAGAGTTTCTCCAGTGCCTTTAAGTGCCCCTGGGCTAGGTCAACCACATGGATGTAATCCCGAACACCCGTGCCATCCACTGTGGGGTAATCATTGCCGAAAATATAGAGCAAGGGCAACTTTCCAATGGCTACTTGGGCAATATACGGCGTGAGGTTGTTGGGAATGCCCTGCGGGTCTTCTCCGATTCTCCCACTCGGGTGAGCACCGACAGGGTTGAAGTAACGCAGGATGATGATATTCCATTCGTTATCCGCACGATGGACATCCTGCAAAATCTCTTCGATCATCCATTTGGTGCGCCCATAGGGACTGGTGGGAGCAAGCGGCGCCTCCTCGGGAATAGGGACCTGTTTTGGGTCGCCATAGACCGTCGCTGAAGAACTGAAGACAATGTTCTTGACCTTGTATTCCTGCATGACCTCACACAAGGTAATGGTACCCATGAGGTTGTTGTGGTAATAACGTAGCGGGATGAGCACCGATTCGCCCACCGCCTTCAACCCAGCAAAATGGATAACCGCTTCGAAAGTAGATTCAGCAAATACTCGACGTAGAGCCTCTTTGTCCAGCAAGTCCACCTGATGAAAAGTCAATTTTCTTCCGCTCAGTTCCTGCACCCGCCTCAACGATTCCTGCTTGCTGTTGATGAGGTTATCCACCACCACAACCTCGTAACCCGCCTGAAGCAGTTCCAGACAGGTGTGACTGCCAATATATCCTGCACCGCCGGTCACCAAGATAGCCATAGGCTTGCCCTTAGCACCCCTTTATCAAATAGTGAACCTCGTTCCAATCCAACGGTTTTCCACCCAGAAATTCAAAAGTGGCTCCGAACTGTGCCATGCCTGTCTCTCCCAGCACCTGATCCATGCTCCAGAGTTCCAAGTCCTCCCATAGGTGACGTAAGTGCCATGGAAAGGGCAATGGATACTCAAAGAAGAAACGATAAGCATACTCCCAGGCTCTTTGCACTTGCTCCTGCGATAGGCGAAAATTGGCTGGAGACTCGAGCACACGTTCCAGGATTTGGCAATACTCTGTCCAGGAGCGAGGGTCGAGGGTAAACCCCTTGTCGCGATAGTGGGTCTGTCCAGCGACAATCACAGGAATGCCACTCATGGCTATCTCCATGCCCACGGTGGTCGTGTAAACCAAACCCAAATCGGCGATCTCGACCAAATCATAGGTGTTGATGGATGCATCCGCGGTCACTAGGTGAATGTTCTCAGGGAGCACTGGTAAGGTCTGCTGCACTACCTCTGCTACAGATGGTCCTTTGGTTACCAACTCACCGGGATGAATGCGCACCACCAGTTGGACATCCGGACGACGGCTGAAATAAACGAGCGTACGCTTCAACCACTCGGTCATGCTCTGACTGAAGATTTGCCTGCCCAAGGTCAGGCTATCGCCAATGACATTGGTCGCTAAAAGGACGATCGGACGGGTATCCAATGCTAAATCGGCGCGAACCTTTTCGCCACCTGCGTTCGGGACGCCTTGCCAGCGACGGGCAAAGTTCTCCCAAAGACTGGCCCGTTGGCGCGCTGAGAACAACTCTCGCACTTGTTTCAGTTGTTCCTCGCTGAGAGGCTTACCACCACGTGCCTGCCAGAGAGCATCGGTTGACTGGCGCATGACTTCATCGTTCTGTGCCAGCCAGATACGCTGCCGTTGCTCGCCAAATTCGTAGGTCACAACCATCAACTCTGTAACCTTCTCGCGCAACCAGTTTGCCGCTTGAAAAATCGCACCGAATTCTAAAATGCTACCATTGGGCAGGATGACCACTTGCGCTGGATTCTTGCGCATCCAATGAAGAAATGCTTGGGTCGCTAAGGTGTTACGTGCCAGCCGCAAACGGTATAAATCACTTTGGGTTGAAACCTCCTCAACTTGTAGGGTGTATTGAACATCGCGTAAGGAGATTTGTTCGATGAGTTCCTGCAACGGCTGAGGGAGTTTCGTTCGCGTATCGGCTATATCGAGCAGGGAGACAATTCGCATGAGTGAGGCTGCCTTTTTCAGGACGCTCTTTGCATAGAGATTCTGGCGGCGTAGGTCAAAAGACGGCAGGTCTCTCTCCCACCTGCCATAGGGCAAGAAGGCAAAGGTTACTTCATGCCCCAACCCGGCGAGTGCTAATCCGAGGACCGTTGCATGGTTGATCCAATAATGCAATGTACTGAAGATCAACACGGTTTTGCCTTTAGGGCTACTCTTTCGTGCCATAGAGGCACTTGCGCATAATAGGGGTAATCGTTCGTTCAACTTGCTCAATTTAAAACTTACATTGAGCGGCTTGCCGGGCTGGCATAACTGCCAATATACCTCCGCCGCCAAAGGAAGGCTGCCTAGAACCTGTTTGAGCCTCGTCTTTGTCTTCATTTACCCATCCACCTGATCAATTTGCCATTCCAGGCGCGGTCTCACCGGACCTAGACGTGTCTCCGTCCACTGCGATCCGGGTGCGCCGGTTCCATCCACCGTGAATGTCAGGGCATGCTCATCGTGAAAATAGCGCTTGATGTGGCAAACACTTGCATTCAACCCTAATACGTAACGACCCTCATTGAGAAAATCGGCTGGGATGGTGCACCGACTGAAGTAATGTCCGCAAGGTCGAACGGAAAAACGTTCGAAATGTTTCGATTCATCTACGTCAAAAGAAGTGAGGATAAACTCGCCTTGAGTGGTGAGGAGGTAAATGCCAATGCGCAGACCCGTGATGGGGGCATCTAGTGCATACTCGACTTCGATAATGAATGGCTGGGTGGAACGCACCGTGTCGACTACACGACCTTGGACATCTCGTAGACGGAGGGCAATTGGGCGAAAAGGCATCGCCTCCGTGGGAATTTCATCGGTCTCCCAGGTTCGTTCGCCCAATTGCGAAAAGCCACCCGCCATGTACCGGTCCACTACCTGAGGAGTAGGTCCACGCAAGATCAACCGCCCTTTATCCAAAAGGATGGACTCCTCGGTCAGCCTCAAGATGGCAGACATGTTGTGACTGACAAACAACACCGTTCTGCCGGCACGCGCAACATCGCTCATCTTACCCAGACATTTGCGTTGGAATTCTGCATCTCCCACTGCAAGCACTTCGTCCACCACCAAGATTTCCGGTTCTAGGTGGGCAGCCACAGCAAACGCCAAACGCAAATACATTCCACTGGAATAGCGCTTGACAGGGGTATCAATGAACTTTTCCACCTCGGAAAAGGCAACTATCTCATCGAATTTGCGCTCGATCTCGGAGCGTTTCATACCAAGGATCGCACCATTGAGGTAAATGTTTTCACGACCGGTTAGTTCCGGGTGAAAACCGGTGCCAACCTCCAAAAGTGAACCAACACGTCCATGGATCTCGGCATATCCTTCCGTTGGCTCGGTAACCCGCGAGAGCACCTTGAGCAAGGTGCTTTTACCCGCACCATTGCGCCCAATCACACCGAGCACCTGCCCGCGAGGCACTTCAAAGGATACCTCTCGCAACGCCCAAAGGGTGGTATCCGCCCTGCCATTTGGGTTATTCACTCGTTTTGAACGAAAGTAGCGCATTGGCTTAGTGGCAAGGTTTAGCAACCCTTCCCGCAAGGTCTGATAGCGTTGCATGCTTTCCCCAATACGGTAGCGTTTGCCCAGATTTTCAACCCGAATGGCTATCTCGCTCATCAGTTCATTAACCATTCAAGAGAAGTGTACCCTTTCCTCGATTGTAGTCTCATACCATATCCGCAAACACGCGCTCCATACGCCGAAAATAAAACAAACCGCTGACTAACAAGAGGAGCGAAATGCCTGCTGAGACGAAGAGCATCGAACCTGGGGCGGCTTTAGTCGGCAACAAAGCCCAACGAAAACCCTCAACCACCCCAACCATTGGGTTGAGTGCATAAATCAGCCTCCACGAATCGGGCACTTTGCTGGCTGGATAGACAACCGGCGTGAGGTAGAACCAGAACTGCGTCAAAAACGGCAAAATGTAACCAACATCTCGATAAACTACATTCATCGCCGAAAGCCACAATCCTACACCCAATGCCGTGACAAGTGCCAGAAGCAAAAAGAGTGGCAATGTCCAGACTGCTGCAGTTGGCATGATTTTGAAATACCACATCATCCCTAACAAGACCACGAAAGCAATGGCAAAATCTACCAAACTAGCCAAAACTGAAGCAATCGGCACAACCAACCGTGGAAAATAGACTTTTGTGATCATGCTCCGATTCATCACCAAGGAACGCCCAGCATCGCTCAAGGCTTTCGAAAACATACCCCAGGGCAATAGCGCAGTATACGAAAAAATCGGATAAGGCACATTATCCGATGAGACACGTAACAGATTGCCAAAGAAGACACTGAACACCACCATTGAAAGGAAAGGTTGCAAAATCGCCCAAGCAGCACCTAGGACGGTTTGTTTATAGCGCACTTTGAGGTCTCGCCAGGTGAGAAAGTAAATCAACTCACGGTAAATCCAGAGGTCTTTCAGGTTTAACGAGCCCCAACCGCGCGTTGGACGTACGATCAACACCGGTTCTTTCGTCTTACTCTCGACGTTGAATGAATTCATAAGCCTGCTGAACGAGCCTCAGCCTCTCTTGCCTGATTGACGGAATTCACGATACCACTCGATCGTGCGCTGCAAGCCTATTTCAAGGGGAGTGGCAGCGCGAAATCCGAAATACCGCTCAGCACGTGTTGTATCTAGAGCCCGACGCGGTTGACCATTTGGCTTGGTAGTATCCCAAACCAGACGCCCTTGGAAGCCCGTCAGTCGGGCGATCAATTCGACAAGGTCTTTGATGCGAATCTCGTTACCAGAGCCGAGGTTGACCGGCTCACTGCCATTGTAGCGTTCAGCCGCTAGCAAAATACCTTCGGCAGCATCCTCGACATAAAGGAACTCGCGTGTGGGTGAACCATCCCCCCAAACAACGATCTCCTTCTGTCCACCTTCCTGCGCCTCGATGCATTTGCGAATGATAGCAGGAATGACATGAGAGGTTTCCAAGTCGAAGTTATCTCGCGGTCCATATAGGTTGACCGGTAAGAGGTAAATGGCATTAAAACCATATTGAGCACGATAGGCTTGGGCTTGTACCAGTAACATCTTCTTAGCCAACCCATACGGAGCATTGGTCTCTTCGGGATAGCCATCCCAAAGGTTTTCTTCTTTGAAAGGAATAGGGGAGTATTTAGGATAGGCGCAAATCGTGCCAATGGCAACGAACTTTCCCACACCGCGTTTCCAGGCTTCGTGCATGAGGGGTACACCCATTATCAAGTTGTCATAGAAGAATTCGGCTGGACGAGCACGATTGGCACCAATACCACCCGCAAGCGCCGCCAGATGGATGACCATGACTCGAGAGAAGTCGCCGTTGACTTTTAGGCTGACATCATCAAATAAGCGTTCAATGTTGGCTGTAAAACGTAGGTCGTATTCCCTCTTGCGGGGCACAACGATCTCGCCTGCACCTCGCCGAGCCAATTTCTCGACGACAAAGGAGCCTAGAAAGCCGGCTCCGCCAGTTACTACAACGCACAGGTTCGACCAAAAATCTTGAGGATTTACAATGTCTTCGTTCATTTCACTGTACGATAAATTGCGCATTACGATAACGGGAATCGTAGGGGTTGCTGATCAAGCCATTGCGCAAGGCATGAAGGACCTCACGTATCCCGTCATCAACGGTTAGTTGAGTTTCAAAACCCAACCTGCGACGAACCTTCTCAAAGGAAACGGTGATGTCACGCATATCACCACCGAAGGTCATGTCCTTATAGTGTACTACGGTTTCGGGTAAGCGCTTCAGAATAAGCGCGACGATCTCGTCTTTGGTGTAGTTACCGCCATCAGAACCAAGATTATACACCTCGCCTCGTATCTTTTCCTCAGGTGACTCCAATCCGAGCAGAAAACCCCTGACCGCATCGCGAACATGCATGAAAGAACGCGAATAACCACGTTGATAGATTAGCAACTCACGCTTGGTGTAAGCCTCCAAGACGAATTGGTTGACGATGAGATCGAAGCGATGGCGTGGTGAAAGCCCATATAAGGTCGCCAAACGGAAGATCAGCGGAGCACATTCACTATCTGCATTGGCAAGCAAGTAACGCTCAGCATGAATCTTGGTCTCGGCATAAAGGGATTGAGGATTTAGTTCCGATTCCTCGGTGACGGGTTTACCGTTCGGAGAAAGACCGTAGTTACTATAGGTTGAGGCAAAGAGAAAACGTTTGACGCCTAACTCAACCGCTTGTTCAAACACTCTCTGCGTGGCTTCAACATTATATCGCCAAGCCACCTGACGCCCAACTGCCTGACAGGCAGGAAAGCCAACAATAGCAGCCAAGTGGACCACTGCATCGGGTGGTGACCAATCCGAACGAACTGCCGAGCGGAGCGCGCGCGGCTCCCATACATTTGCCTTTACAAAGTGGAAGTTCGGATGGGTGAGATAGGGAATAATCGATTCACCCCCAAAGAGAAGGTCATCTATCACGGTGACACGATAGCCGTGCCAGAGTAAATAACCACTCAACACCGAACCGATATAACCTGCTCCTCCGGTGATCAAAATATGTCCCTTTGCTTCCATGGTGTCCTTTCTCTCAAAGAAGAACCGCTCTCTCTTCGATGAGTTCATCTTGCATTTGTGAACCATCTAGGTGCAAAAATACCTTCGTGCCTTGAATTTCGAGAACAGGCACATCTTTGCTCTCGACCACCGACACACCTTGTTCAAGACATGTTAACCGGCAAATCTCTGCAATATCCCCATCACCCAAGATGACCACACGATCGTAACCACGTTGTTTCACAATCCCGAGGAGTTCACGAACACGCTGACGCACGCGACGATACAACTTCATTGAAGTCTCGATGTAATTGATGGTCAAACGGGCACGCAGGGCAATTCCTTCAGGAGTAATGATGTAACGCAGTTTGCGCCTTTGGGCGCGTTTCACCTTGACATAGCCCTTGGCAATCAAGCGCTTAAGATGCCAATTGACGGTGCCAACTGCCACGCCCAACTTGGCTGCTAGGCTCGCCTGAGTAACATCAGGGTCAGACTCAATCTGCTCAAGTAAAATTCGATCGCGTTCGGGATCAGGTGAGAGGTCCATCGTCGTTCCAAAATTCAATAACTGAATTATAACCTTTCTGTGTCATGGGTCAAGGGTGCAAAGCATATACCTTGGCATATTCCAACCCGTTGATTCGGGCAACATACACCGGTTGTTGACTGTCAAAATAGGCAAGCATACGAGGGTCTGGGCGTTGGCGTTGCCATTGGTGGATGTACAGCACGATGTAATGTACTTTCTTCAGTTCTTTGTCCTCCATACCGTTCCATGTCTTTATGAGATCAATGGTTTTCCCATTGAAGAAATAGGAAAAGCACCCATTGGGGTAATAGGACATGACGCGCAAACGTTCTGCTTGTGGTAACGTGTTGAGGTAGCGCGCTGCCTGATCTAGCCCTTCACCCCATCCGATCATCATGACCCTTTGTGCCCGCTTGGGTCCACCGAGCAGAGGATTGTAATATGTTATATAGTAGGGGGCATTTTGAAATGCCAGCCAGGCTTGCAGCCCCAGTACCGCAACGACCCCTGCAACAGATGCCCAACGCCATAACTTCCCCGATTTGCGATCCCATACCCACCTGGCTAAGGCGAACCACCCCAAGCCTGCTAACCAATCCAAGGCACCGATGCTAGGTAGGAGGTAACGATCGAACTTCTTTGCCCCGAAACTCATGCCCACCGCAAAAAACAAAGCAAAAGAGAGCACTCCAGCCGCCCACCATCGCACCTGTGAGTGATTGAATGGGGCAAGCCGTAAGGCAAAGCTAATGAACACCAGAAGCAAACCCATTAGGACCAACGGAGTAGTTCGCCACATATAGACAGTTGGATAGAAAAGCCACCCCGGATCGCCCAGTATGATCCTCCCGTTGAAGAAAATCTCGCTGGCATGACCCTCCGCAGCATAGGAAAATGCCTGCCCGAAGATACCTGCAATCGTATTCAAGGGATCAACCCACATTGCAGGGAACAAGAGCACAAAAACCAATGAACTGATGAAAAACCACCATCCAAGAGTTCTAGCGGATCGCCGAATTTCTCCCCAGGAGAACTTCCGTTGAACGAGCCAGTCGCGCAACACTTCGAGGAACATAAGCCACGTAAAGAAGGGTAATAAAAAGAAAGCCGGTGATCTGGTCAACCAACCCACACCCGCAGAGGTCGCCGATACAATGAGAAAAAGACGCTTTTGTCCGCGGTATAGGTAGACTAGGAATGCCGCCAATGAGAGCAACATTGCACTGCTCATCATCCCATCAAGGTGGAGCAAGCGCGTCAACCCTAAATAGAATGGATCAAAGTCCACGAGGAGGAGCCCAATCAACGCGGGCAACCATCCGAGCGAATATGCAATAATCACCGCCGTCATCGCGAGAATCGTTGTATTTCCAATCACCATGAAGGTGCGACCCGCCTCGAGCAAATCCATCGGTTGCCTACCATGTGCCCGCAAGAAGGGTTCGACATGCTTATCCAACCCCAGCACGGTCTGATCCGCCTCCCAAGCGAAGGTTCGATAACGCCAGAGATAGCCTGCCATCCCAGCCCACATCACTGTCACTCCGGGGTGCCCATGCTGAAAGGTCTGGGCAAAGTTGGCATGGGTGATTGCATGGTAAAAGCGTCCCGATCGACTCACCCAAGCCGCTTCATCCGGCGTGGCAAACCGATCTAGCGCTACTCCCCGAGGCAACCAAAGCAAGAGAAACACAAACAAGATATTCCACAGGTTCGGCTTATTCATCCTTGTCATTAATCTTCGCATACCATCGTTTTCTTCATCGTTCTCATTTAGGAGGAGGGATATCCTTGAGGTTGTAAATTTGGGCGTATTCAATGCCATTGAGAACAACCACAGTTTCGGGGGTCTGTTCCTCAAAGTAACGGAGCATCTGTATGAAAGGTAAACTCCGTTGCCATTGATTGATATAAAGTACGGCATAATCTGCATCACGGAGAACCTCTTGCATTTCCTCCCATTCTGGCGGCGTGCCAAAGGTTTGCCCACGAAAGATATAAGAGAAGCAACCATCTGGATACCAAGATACAACTTGCAAAGCGGAGGCATTAGGTTTCTGGTTGAGGTAACGTGCAGCTACATCCAAGCCTTCACCCCAACCGATCATCATCGTCTGTGGCGCTCTCCGTGCCCCTCCCATCCACGGGTTGTAGTAACTCAAGTAGTAAGGAAAGGTACTCAACGTCAAGGCAACCTGTCCGACCGCCACGATACCTAGCAACGCACTCTCGAAATATCTCCACAGCGGTGCTCGGTGATCCCGCAACCATCGAACGGCTGCGACCCACCCCATGCCAGCAACCAAATCCAGTGCAGGAAAGATCGGCAGCAGATAGCGATCGAACTTCTTTGCCCCAAGCGTGATGAGAACGATATATATCGCAGCAAATGAGAGCAACGGGGCACTCAAATGCCGTTCTCTCTCCGTCATCCAGTCTTTTGTCTTAGGAAAGAAACCTGGTACTATAAGAATCAGCCCTACAATCACAATAGGAGTAGTGCGCCAAAGGTAGTTGATCAGGTAAAAGCGGCGCCCGGGGTCGCCCATCATCACCGCTCCATTGAAGAACACCACCGTGGAATGCCCTTCAGTGGCGTAGGTTTCGGCTTCTGCAAAGATGCGAGTGAGCACGCTGAGAGGATGTACCCACATAGCTGGAAACAAAGCCACAAAAATCGCCACAGCGATGATGCCCCAAGCGCAAAACACCGCAAGGCTATACCTAAAATCATTCATTGGGAATTTGCGTTCCTTGCCCCACAAGCGCATGAAATTGGCAACCATCCACAGTCCAGTGAAAGGCAATAGAATAAGAGCGGGCGATTTGGTCAACCATGCCAACCCGGTGACCACACCCGAAAGCGATAAATGTAGCCATTTGCGTTCCGAAAAAGCAAAAGCGGTTAAAAAGAGAACGATCGCCAACAAACATAGGCTGCTCAATAGCCCATCCAAGTGCAGCAGACGCGACAACCCTACGAAGAAAGGGTCGAAAGCAATCAAGCAGAACCCCATGAGCGCCGCTATTCGTCCTACCAACATCCTTGTTGCATGAAATGCCGCCATCAGCGTGATGGAAATCGCCAATACGATCAAAATCCGTCCTGCCTCGAGCAAATCCATGGGTTGCTTTCCATGCTGGCGCAATACTTGCTCAATCTGAGTCGAATCGGTCAACCGCCCGGGAGCATCGTGGATATAGTTTGGGTACCGCCAGAGATAGCCGAACATACCCAACCAAGTAACCGTCACGCCGGGGTGCTCGCGGGTGAAGGTATTCGCCCAGTCCTTTTGTGTCAATGCCAGGTAAAAATTGCCCGAACGTGCTAACCATTTCGGTTCATCCGCGGTGACAAAGCGATCGAGAGCCAATCCACGCGGCAACCAGACCAACAAAAAGAGAAGGAATGAGATGAGCCAATCGACCACTGCCTTTCGTTTATGTATATCCTTCATAGCGCACTCCCCCTTGGTCGGATCGATTGGAGAATATCGCTGAGCCAAAGTGCACCCGGCAAGGCTTCCAACAACAACATAAAGCGCGTGATCACCGCCAAGGTTGAAGCCTGCTCCAAGCTCGCCCCGATTTGCACATATAACGTAGTCAATGTGACTTCGCGAACCCCGTAGCCATTGACCGAAATCGGCAACATGCTCACTAGATAGGTGATTGTCATCACACCGATCACTTGAATGAGTGTAACCCGGATTCCTAAGGCGCGCGCAAGCATCCATACAGCCAGGAAAATTACAAATGAAGACAGCCAGGAAATGATAAAGAGCAGAAGTAGGGTCTTAGGACAATTGACCCAAACGCGCAAGATTTCAACCATGTGCTCAAACCATCTCAACACTCTGGCTTGTTGTTCTTTCAACCAACCAATGGCGGAAGAGAGGGTGGAAATGAGAATACTAGGTAGCAGAAAACGGGAAAAGAAATTCGGAAAAATGTTCAACGAGAACTGGATTGGGAAGACCGTCAGCGAAAACGGCAACAGGGTGAACATGGCTAACACATTCAACAATCGGTCCATCACCACTGTAGCCATGCTTACGGTCAATGTTGCCTCATAGCGCAACAAACTTACTACCCGCACCGAATCCCCACCAATCGTGGATGGTAGAAAGTTCGAGGCAAATGCCCCGCTGAGCATGATTTTGAGAACCTCTAAAAAAGGCAGACGGAGCCCCTGTGTGCGCAATAGAGTGCTCCAACGCCAAGCATTGAGCACCATGCCCGAAAAATACAACAAAAACACGACCAAACCAAGCCACAACGGTATGCTCATTAGATGTTTATAGGTAGTCCGCCAATCCTGCCTGGCAAGCAACCACACAAATAACGCCGAAGATGCCAAAGTGCCCAAAAGGCGCAACCATCGCCCCTTCGAACTCGCGCTCCATTTAAGTGCTTGGTCGTCCACTTACCTCATCCACCTCATCCGAGGTATCCTAAATTGCGCAAGCGTTCCTCCAATTGCGCTTGATCAGAGGAGTCTAAATCGGGTGAAGATACTCCTTCGTTCCATTCCGCCTTCATTTCATCGAACGAAGGAATTACGTCAGACTTCACTTTCGGTGTTGAGAGCAATGCTTCATAGAGGGGACGCCCATCCAAGTTATCAGATATAGGTAGATCATTCAATGCCAACAAAGTCGGCAAAATATCGGTTACATCCACTTCACCCAGTTGAACACCACCTCGGATTCGCGGACCCGCCATGACGAAAATCCCTTCGGGGCGATGACCTCCCGAATCCTCATATTCTGAGGGAGATAGTATTTGATCACCCTCCACATCGAATTTGATAGACGTCTGATAGGAATAATGCTGAATGGAGAAGAGGATATCCGCAGCCCGCTCAAGGTAAGGACCATGCATGACCTCTCCTTTGCGATGGATATCGGTTATTAGAACATCCCCGGTTTCAGGGTGACGAAGCAATTGGAGTTTAGCAATGATTTCCTCCACAAGTTTTTCGTATGGTTCACCTGGTTCGACGATGCCCTTCGGCTCACGTCCTTTCAAGTTGATATAGATTTGACCAAACGCTCCACGAGCGTAGGCATAGGTGCGGGACCAATCCACATCATCGAAGGAGAGGAGAGAACTCATCAGGCGATTGCGCATGGGTTTGGATATCCAACGTATGAGGTTGCCCCAGCCGGCTTTTGTCAACCAGCCAGCCAAGCGAGGAAAAACCTCGTGACGCGCCATCCAACGCTTTGCCCTGGTCAACAGATTCCGATGCAGGTTTATATATCCTTCCCGATGGAGCCAGTGATTGATATTCATGACCCCATAACTTGGTCCAGCACCGTGATCGGAAAGCAAAACGATATGGGTAGTTTCTCCAAAACAGCGCATCCATTCGCCTAACGCCTCATCCAACGATTGATAGACTCGATAAATGGCATCGTTCCAAGGAGCATCCCGCTCCGCATCGTGCCGCGGATCGCTGGTGAGGTAACGCCAGAATTTGTGTTGCACATGATCGGATTGCATGAACACGAAAAGATAGAGTTCGCAGGGGTAATTCTCAATGAGATAGGTAACAAGGCGTTTCTGATGAGAGAGCCATTCCATCAAACTTTGGAGGTAGACTTCCTCGTGCCCTCTACGAAAGATCTCGCCCTCGACCACCGGGTAGGGTCCAAAACGAGACACTAGTTCCTCTATTAAATTCGTTGGGTAGGTAAACTGTGGTACACGCGCATGTGGTGCTGCCATGCCACTGATCATGAATCCATGGAGTGGCACAGCTGGGTAAATCATCGGCACTCCCATCAAACCGACTCGCTTACCTTGTTCATTGAAATATTGCCATAGAGGCTTCGCACCAATCTTAGCGGTTGAGACATAAGTCACTCGATAACTCCCGTCTTGGCGTTCGAACCAATCAAAGATGCCGTGTTTCGCGGGGTTCACCCCGGTGATGAGGCTCGTCCAAGCAGATGGGCTGAGCGGAAGGGGTGTTGAGCGAAGCGTCGCATGAACCCCTTTCGCCATGAGCTGCGCAAGGTTCGGTAATTTATTGCTTTGCACCCAAGGTAGCAACAAATCCCAGGTTGCTCCATCCCAACCGATGACGATGGTTTTTTCCAATGAGGAAGTTGCGTGATCTCTCATGATTCCTTCACAGATTACTACCCGTAGGATGCTCTAAATGAGCGCCATCCCATCATGTCTCTCTCTAGCCACCTCTTCAAGCAAGCGTTCATAGGCATCAATCATGAATCGGACATCAAATCGCTTAGCAACCTGACGACTCGTCCAACGGAACGAGCGCAATCGTTGCGGGTTGGTCAACAAATCTTGTAAGGGTTGAACAAACCCCTCCTCATTGCTCAAATCCACCAAATAGCCATTACGAGATGGCTCCACTAAGTCAACAAAGCCGCCCACATTTGAAGCAACGATCGCCAAACCCATGGCGAGTCCTTGGAGACCAACTAGTGGCATTCCTTCCGAAAGCGATGGCATGAAAAGGATATCACTTCGGGAGAACCAATCCATGACCTCATCATGGGGAAGCCATCCGGTGAGCAAAAAACGATCGCTCAAATTCTGGCTTTGAATCTCCCGTTCCACCAAGGGACGTTGAGGACCATCACCGATCATCACACAGTGCCAGTCTAAATGACGCAGTTGGGACAACGTGTGAACAACTTGTAACGGATTCTTTTCTGGCATGAAGCGCCCCGCCCAAATCACTCGAGGAGGTTTTCCTAGGTCTGTAAATGGAGATTGCATTGAATCGAGCGCAATGCCATTGCGGATTACTTGGATTTCTACAGCATAATGTCGCTGCGCTAATTCACGGGTATGCTCACTCACAGCGATCACCCGCACTGCGGAACGGTAGAGCATTGGGGTTAGAGGGTACACCCAACGGAACCAACGATCGGTCTTCTCCGGTGCACCTCCGGGGACGTCTCCTCCGTGGATAGTCAATACATAAGGCAACTTACAAACCTGCCATAACAGCCAGGCAAGTGCTCCTGCCGGAACAGCAAAATGAACATGCATCAAGTGCGGTTGCCAGTCTCTCACCAATTGCAAACCTATCCCAAACCCATTGAGGATATAGCGTGCCATCTCTAAAAACCTAGCCTGATAGGGTGCTTTCCGCCCGCAGGATAACCGTAAGATTTCAACACCAGCGATGGTCTCTCTTCTTGGCAAACGATCAAAATGCGTGGTTAACAAGCATAGTTCATGCCCGCGCTGCGCCAACCCCTGACAGAGGTCTTGGATCACGCGACCACCTCCGCCTCCAACAGGTGGATATTCATGCGAGAGCACCAATATCCTCAATCTTACTTCTCCTAAGGTTTCGGTTCATACATCTCTATGCCAACTTCCTTGAAAGCCTCGGTGCGTTGATAAGTAGCCAGCAAGGGTTGGGTGACGCGCTGTAGCCATATATCGTTCTCCTCGCCAAAGGGAAACGCCCTGCCCTTCAAGCGACTCGGCTGCGGATCGGTAACGATCAAGCAAAATCGCTGTTGCTTCAAATCCTCGTAAAAAGGTTGTAAGTAAGCCGAATTGCCCGCCATCACCATTTCCATCAAAAAGACATTCTCATACGGCTCGACCAAAAGCACGCCAGGTAAATCGCCAAAAGTCAGCAAGTGCCTCTGGGAAATCAGCAGAACTTCGCCGCCTTGAGCCACACATTGAGACGTCAATTTGCGTAAAGCAATCAATGCTTTCTCCGTTCGTTCGCGCTTTGGCAGTTCGATCGGTTCTCCCTCGCCGAGGGTATAGAGTGCTGGCATAACAAGAATGACCAAAATTAACCATGAGGGGATGGAATAGAATGGACTGGATTGTCCCTCCATATCAAGGCTTTCTTCGTTCTCCACACACTGACCTATACCATATGCCGATACCACCAAGAGAAGTGTGAGATATGCATCTAGATTGTGCAGATTGCTGCCTCCACCGATCTTGGTACTGACGACCAGACCACCGAGGAAGAAGATGATCAAAATACCGCTTATGCTCAGTTTCCTAATCCAATGAATCGGACGCAAAACATGTACCAGCAACACCATCAACGGCGCAGAGATCAGGAGGATCATCGGCAAAACCCCTAAAGGGAAGGTTGCACTCGGGAGCAAACGGTACCACAATAAGTCAGAGGTAAAACTAGAGGATAAAAATCTTGGATTGATCCCTGCTAATCGCACGTATGCCCATTGCGTCAGAAAGGCAATGGTAATCCCCAAAACGATCCACCCTAGAGGCTTACGAAGATAACGCAAGAACGGCTTCCAACGTTCTACGGTGGCTTGCCCATCCTTCGAAGATTGTGTTACGCTGGCTTCTTTGCTGTTGCCAAAGGGGGTTTCAAGAAAATACATTACACTGGCGAGCATTGCCGGCAACGGATACCAATTGAGACGACTGATACCCGCCCAAGCCGAAGCCAGTAGGATTCCCAAGGTGCTTTTAACAAGACGGTTTCGGTCAAAACTCCACAAGAGCAAGACAACACACACTTGTAAATGATAATACACCGGTCCTTGGAGCAGAAAAAGAAACGCCCATGCGATGAAAAGCACTGTTGAGAGAGACAACATCGAGCCATTCCATCTGCCAGTCTCCTTCATTCGCAAGAAAGCACGTCTTGTGAGTAGGTATGCTGTATAAAAAGTCAACCCGATCCACAACAAGACCTGCCATAGACGATGAAACCACAACGGCAATCCCGATACTAAAAATGGGATGGCTTGCAGCAGGTAACGACTAGGATGCAAGGCGGAAGGCACTGTCTTTACACCATAGAGTCGTTTACCGAAAAACAACGATGCGTAATAGTAGCGACTAGCCTCCGACCAATCGAGAGAAAAGGGATAGGTTGAAATAGAGGGAAAGAACACAGCGATGCGATATACCACACCTAAGAAGAGATAAGAGAGCACCAACGCCTTTAACCAACCCTTGGCGGATTCCTCTTGTGGAATATCGTAAAGCCAATGAGGAGTGTCTCGGCTTGTCAATAAACCCATCCAAACGACACTGCCGGCTAACCCTGCGAGCCAAAATAAGCAAAGCCGGCTGAGGTAATCGGTGAGATACCGTCCCCAAGGTCCCAATACAACATAACTGAATCCACCATATAAAATGATTAAGAATAAGATATTGGCATAGCGGAGTTTGTGAAGGAAGGTCAGGCTGTGCAATAGCGATGTTTGGTGAGATTGCCAACTTGAAGTAAAAGTTATAACGAACAAAGCAAGGCAAACGAGAATCCCCACAACACCCAAACTTGTTACAACCGTCCATCGGAGGGAGACATTAACCTTATGTGTAAGGTCGGTCTTGATAGCCATTTGCAACATGAAGACTACCAATAACGTTGCAGTGATGAGAAGAACAATTCGTAGTAAGTGAGGATTGCTTTTGTTTTCTTTAGCCATTGGAAAGGTAACGTTTTCAGGTTGATCGGTCTTCACGTTCTAGTCCCCACCATCCAAATGCTGCAAACGCTCAGCATGTTGACGAGCACCAGGCAGAAGGGAGGGAACAAAGAGCGCGCCTGGCAGGCTTGCTAACATCATCAGCGTTCGAAACAAAAGGGCGCCCGTCAGCCCACTTTCCATCGAGGCGCCACCTATTTGTGAAAAAACAAAAGTCATGGATAGCTCTTGAATGCCATAGCCATTGATGGAGAAAGGTAACAGAGTGACAAAGTACACCACGCTATAGAGACCGCCAGCCAGCCAGAGTGGCATCTCCTCCCCCATTCCGTTGAACAGTAGGGATAGTGTACCGAACACACACAGCATATGAACCCAGGAAAAGCCTAAGGAGGTCAGCAACACTCGCGGTTGTTTTGCCCACAGGTTGAGGGCGCGAACCAAGCGGCGCCATGCATTTGACCCTTTAGAGGCAATGGACATAGTCCATTGCCTCCACCATTTCCTGGATAGCGCCATCCCCAAAACGAATGGCAACTCAAACGATTGCGGCGAACGAATAAACACTCCATAGTCAATGAAACGTGGTAAACCGAAAGGCACCGCCATCGCCATCCCAGCCATGCCGATCAACCGATCAACCAGAAGCGAAGCAGCACAGACGACCGCATCGAAGTTCATCTGTAAAGCACCCGCGAAGCGAATCACATCCCCTCCTACAGTCGTCGGTAAAAAGTTGGTCGCAAACAACCCGGCAAATGTCAAGCGAGTGCTTTGCCACCATGTGATCTCACTTCTGCTGGACTTCAACAATACATACCAACGGGCAGCAACCGCAAAGCGCGAGATACCGATCAAACACAATGCGAAGAAAAACCGCCACACTTCGATCCGGCTCAAGGCAGCACGTATGTCACTCCATCCTTGCTGATTCAGCAAGTAAACAAGCAGAACTGCAGCCAGTAGCGTGCCGAACAACCGGATGATCAGCGCTGAACGTTTTGTAATGGCTTTCAGCAATTGCCTTCTCACGTTAGTTCCCGCTTGTCATTGATGACGCGACGAACAGTATACGTGGGTTTGGCTTGAGACTCGTGATATGTGCGCACCAACAACTCGGCGATCAACCCCATCAGAATTGAGTGAAAGCCCAATATGAACAACATGGCGCTCATCAGCAAAAGCGGCGACCGTACTAAGGACTCATTGTAGAGCAACTTGCGCACAACAATATACGTAAGCGAGAGAAAACTGCTGAAAATCAAGAAGATACCCGTCCCTCCAAAGAGGTAAATTGGCTTGTTGGCATAACTACTCAGGAACTTGACGGTCAAAAGGTCAAGAACCACCTTAAGGGTGCGTTCCAGTCCATATTTGGTCTTGCCAAAACGCCGTGGATGATGCCGTACCGGCACTTCGATGATCTTCGCACCGACTGCACCCGCGAAGGCTGGAATGAAGCGATGCATTTCACCATATAAACGAAAGCCGGTGAGCACTTCACGACGGTAAGCCTTCAATGTGCAACCGTAATCATGGAGACGGACACCAGTCACCCACGAGATGAGGCTATTCGCTATCCGCGAAGGTAATGTGCGTGTGACGAAGGCATCCTGACGATTTTTGCGCCAGCCACTGACGACATCATAGCCCTCACCGATCTTCTCCAACATCATGGGAATATCCCCAGGGTCATTCTGTAAATCGGCATCCATCAGGACGATGATCTCGCCACGCGAATGATCGATCCCTGCAGCGATCGCTGCGGTCTGCCCGAAGTTACGCCGTAATTGCACCACACTGGTATGCTCTGGGTCCGCTTCGGCAAGAGAAGTGAGCACTTCAAGGCTGTTATCTCTGCTGCCATCATCTACATAGACGACCTCCCAAGGTATAGGGAGAGCATCCAAAGCCTGATGAAGCGATTGATGCAGTAGAGGAAGGCTATCGGCTTCATTGAACACCGGAATGATTACGGACATGGAGTCGGTTTTTATCTTCTTAGAGGTCATGGCACCTTAATCCCATCTGCATTACTTGATTATATGCCGAAAAGCAATCATCCAACACGCCTTCCCACCATCACGGATGACAATTTTTCAAATCGAGCAAGCGGCGAAAATCCTCATCGGAATGTTGTTCGGCAATGACCTTGACACACGGATCGGAAAGCGCAATCTTGGATTCCTGAGATAACTCATCCCACCACGTTTTATCGAGGTAGATATAGCGAAAGCCACTTTGCAACATCGCCTCCGGCGAGGGAGTGTCTCGCAGGCGGAGCCACTCCTTGGAATAGTTGTAGTCAAAGGATTTGTTGCTCGTCACAACGCGGGTGGGTCTACCGGTCAACATAGCCGCGCGCCAAGTATGTGGATCGAACACCAAGGCATCGGAGGGTATTCCATCCCAAACCTGAGAGGCGATCCTGGCATCCAAGTCTGTGATGCCTGGCTCGGTGAGCACCACTTGAGAGGCGGCACTCAATTCTAGACCTGCAATAACCAAACCACCGAATATGCTCAACATCAGGGCAAGGATTGCCCAAGAACGCCATACCCGCTGACGCACCTCCGCAACATCCCAAACCATGAGGGTCAACACAATCGTCCAAATCAGCAAGCCGTGTTTCGTAAAGCGGACGATGTCGCGGTCGTGCTCATAGGAAAAGAAGATCGGCAAGAGAACCCCCACCCATGCGCTGGCGACCACGAGGAGGCAGAACCAATCCCCTCTACGCCAACGCTTCCATGCCCAAAAGGTGATCCATGGAGCAAAAAGGACCACAGGACCGAGTTCAAAGAGGGCGACGAGGAGGTCGGCTGAGGAGGTCAAGGAGAGTGCCCCCAAATGTCCTGAATAAATAGCAGGAGGCAGGCGCAGAGAGAAACCTTCCTCAACGGCTCCCTGCCCAATGAGTGTTGGGATGCCCCGCGAAAACGAGTCACGGGCAAACTCGGTTAGAGTCCCTCCTTGAAGAAGCGCAATGGGCAATGAAATGATCATCGCTAAGATAAAGCCCCTAAGCGCTTCATCCTTGCTCATAGGCTTTTTCCAAAGCGCAACCAATCCCATACATAGGCTGGCAATGATGAGCACACCATAACTTGATTCCCAAGTGAGCGCTAGATGAGCACCTAGCACTGCCATGATCAGCCAGGCAGATGCGCGCTTCGGACGAGGCGCCAATAACCAAAGTAACAGGATGATTACTAAGGAAAAAGCGCTTGGTCCGGCGTGCATCCCCATCACGACCGGCCAGCCAATACCATTCATGTAAGCGTAAGGGAATGCCACTGGCGGTCCATCTTGGAGATACACCACCTGGCGAATCGCCTGCGAGAGCGGAAGACCGACCACCTCATCCACCGAACGGATAGTGATGTGCGCATCCAATCGTGTCAACAACCTTTCGGGTAGCAGGAGAAGCAAATAGCGTGTCCCGCTTGAGAACATGCCTGCGACAACCAAGCTCAGCCAACTCCATGGGTTTGGTAGATAGCGCTTTGCCAGCAACCACAACAGCAAACAAAGATAAGCCCCGTTCAGTGCCTTGCTCAAGTCATAAGCACTCCACGGCAGCAACCCACCCAAACGCATAAGGCTTGCACCGAGAAGTTGAAAGCCGTAATGATACGCAAAATATGCCGTTGCGTTCATATAATGGTGGGGGGGGATATCTCCGGCTGCCATGGTCGAAACAATCGAGAGGTTCTTGCGGTCGTCAAAGATAGCCATGCCTCTGGCAATGCGGACAAATAGCCAAGTCAGTGCCAAAACCAACAACAACAACCACTTCCAGGTTTGCAAATCCTTCAAATCCAAGAGTGGGCGGTTTCCCTTCCAGGCATAAGCCATACCGATGAGGACGATCAAGAGAGCAGCCAGGATGTACACCCACTGAGCAGGAAGCCAACGACTTAACCCGTTCACCAGCCAGAGATAACCGACAAGCCCCACCCCCAAACCAATCAACAAGCGCTCATCTCGTTCCAAGCGAAAGGCATGGATAACCATCAACCAGCCCCCGAACGACCATAGAGCAGCACACCCCAACCAAATCAAAAACATCCAGGGCTCATCAACCCGAAACCAATACATATCCACTCCAAGAAACAGGCATGGCTCAGCGTTCTCTACGAAAGATATGGATGGCAGAACCTGGGCGGCAAGGCTCAGTAGGAGGAGTGGGCGTTAATTCATCAAATTCACTTCGTTCAACAAACTCCGCCAACCAACCGCGAAATTGTTGCTCCTCGATGAGAATGAAATCGGCGCGTTCTGCCCACCGATGCGCCAGTTCTTCGCTCCAGAAACCGTATCGTTCCAATGCATCCGCATCACCGCCAAGGTGATAGGAGTAATCACCATTGATCTGTGCTGGAAAGATTTTCACCTCAGACAAGTAAAGCAAAGGCACTGCCGAATCGCCACCACGCCAATAGACCCACGAACCTGGGGAGATTACATCTGCCAAGCGACGACCGGCTATTTCATAGCCACGAAGGACATCTCCACCGCAATCGTAGGTGTGAAAGCCACCACCCAAGAGCATGGTCGGCGAAAGGATAAAACCTACACTAAGAAACCCGACAAAGCACGACCAACCCGGCGTAAGACGCGTTGCCAAGGTTGTTTGTTTTATCCGCGTGAGAATTACCCTTGAAACCATGAACACAACGACAGCGAAAAGACATCCGGTGAAAAGCACTAGAGCATTCTGCACGCTACGCTTAAATAACTCGTCTGTGAGACCCCATTTGTTCTGCAGCAATGCCTTGAGTTCTACGTTGCCAGCCTCGATGTGCCAGGAACGCAAACGAGGTACCCTGACTTCTAAAAAATTCAGTACTGCGTTTGTTGCATCCTGAAATGCTTGCCTGCCGAAACCTTCTGAATGGGCACTTGCCCAAATGCCCATCGAAAGCGCCAAAACCAAGCCGACAACCAAGGCATCATGCCAGATTGAGCCCTGCCTTAGCCCTTGTGAAAAAGAAACAACTAAAATCAAAAGACCCATCCACGAAAAAAACGAAAGGTATACCCCAAAGCAATAGACACAGTAATCGTTGCCTAAAGCAGCCCATACATGAGAGAGGAATAGAACGACGAAGAGGGATAAAAGGAAAACCAACGTTCGATAGGCTTCGGGATTTTGCCACCTGCGTTTAGGTTGCCAAAATAGACATCCCCCCAACACAGCCATTAGATTGAAAAAATGAAATCGTATGCCTTGCCAGAAGGACATTAGGCGCATTTGAGGGGTGACGATCGGATTCCAACTTGGATCGGAGCCAGGAGGATGCGCAAACGGCTTGAGGAAAGAGAAAAGGTCTGCCGGTAACCAGTGCGCCCATACTCTGAGGATGTTGGGGAAATACAACGCATGACCGATGAGGATAGGCAGACCTCCGACCAAACCGGATAGCCACCCTGCCTTCCATCCATATTGCCAGAAAATGTAGCCTACCAATAGCAGTAGAACTGGCGCCATGTTGATGCGCGTCATCCACAAAATCCCCGCCAGAAAAGCCCCTGCCAGCAGATGCCCTATCGTTCGTTCTTTGCCTAGCACCAATACCAACGTCCAAACCAACATACAAGCAACCAAGGATTGCGAGTTTGCCAGGCTATACAATTTGACCAGGGTTGGGTTCAGAGCCACCGACCAGACGGATAGAGTTGCCCAACCTTTGCCCCCCAACCGTCGAACGAGAATCCACAAGCCGATCAACGTCAATGCGCCCCAAAGAACCGCTAACATCCGCCCAGTACGTAACCCTGGAGAAAATACACCTTGCACGACTCCCGGAATCAAAAAAGCCAAGGGCATGTGATTAGTCCATGGACCGTAATCTTGATAAGGGACATATTGCCCTGTGACGAAGAGATACCCCTTGAACAGGTATGCCCCTTCATCTAGCAAGGATGATTGGGTATGGGCATATTCATACGATTCGACTAGGTAGAACAAAAACCCAATAAGGGAAAGACCTTCTACCAACAGGGCATACAATTGTTCCCTTAGTTTTTTCATTGCCAAAACCAGGACTATAATTCTGCAGCCAAGCGTTTCATATCGGCGTCGACCATCATGTGAATGAGGTCCTCGAAGCCTACTCGAGGTTCCCAATCGAGTTCGCGACGCGCCTTGCGCGAATCGGCAACCAACAAGTCCACCTCCGCCGGACGGTAAAACCGTTCGTCCTGGACGACATATTCACGATAATCCAAATCAAGATAAGAAAAGGCAATTTCACAGAACTCACGCACAGAGTGTGTCACCCCTGTGCCAACCACATAATCTTGCGGTTCAGGGCGTTGTAGCATCTTCCACATTGCCTCCACGTAATCCCCGGCAAAGCCCCAGTCACGTCTCGCTTCTAAATTACCAAGCCGTAATTCTTTCGCCAAACCCAGCTTGATCCTGGCAGCACCATCGGTAATCTTTCGGGTGACGAACTCCAAACCTCGCCTAGGACTCTCGTGATTGAATAAAATACCCGAAACGGCAAATAGGTTATAGGATTCACGATAATTGACCGTAATCCAATGCCCATAAACCTTTGCAACTCCGTAGGGGCTTCGCGGATAAAAAGGTGTCTTCTCATTCTGGGGAACTTCGTTCACTTTGCCAAACATCTCACTTGAAGAGGCTTGATAGAAGCGAGTTTTAGGAGCAACCAGTCGGATGGCTTCCAAGATGCGCGTTACACCGAGTGCTGTCACCTCACCGGTGAGCACTGGCTGGCTCCAAGAGGTGGGTACGAAAGACTGAGCTGCTAGATTGTAAACCTCGTCTGGGCGGAAACGTTCCATAATGTCCACTAGCGAACTTTGGTCGTGTAAGTCCCCCTGAATGATTGTAATGTCATCTTGGATGTGCTGTATGCGCTCGAAGGTGACTGTACTTGAACGGCGCACCATTCCAATGACCTGGTAACCTTTGGAGAGCAAAAATTCTGCTAGATAGGAACCATCTTGACCTGTAATACCGGTGATCAAAGCGGTAGGCATGGATATCTCCTGTTTTCAAAATTCAATAGTTGAATTATAACTGTCATCCCCTTTCGGTCAAGGGTCTCAAGAAACCAAATGCAAATCGTTCGTTTCGCAACACTTAGGAAGGTTTCCTTCTTGCCCAATCCCATACCAAATAAAGGACCGCGCTCGCCAACCCAAGCCCTAAGGTTTTGAAGAGATCAACCACCTCCCAACTGAACGAGGTATAACGACGTAAATACCATGGCAAGAACCATAGGAATACCAAGCATACCATGACGATCACCCTCTGCAGCCAGGGGTCTTTCCAGCCCCGTCGTTCCACCCTCACCCAGGCGACAAGGGCTGCCTGTAACCCAACAAAGGTCACTCGATAGCGGGGATTATCCCATTGGTCACCACCGCTACGTAGCGAGGCAATCAGAATGACCAACCAGACGATCACACAAAGAGCCGCTGCAAGTGCCCTACGTTCCCGCTTCTCGAACACGCGCCAAGGAGCATAGAGCAAAAAGGGTAGCCATGCCGTCCAACCCAAGGCTCGCCAGATGGCAATCCCTCTCCAAAGCGGAGCGCCATCTGCAATCACTGCCGCAGGCAAAAAAGGCTGCACCACCCCATACGCCACCAGGATGGGCAGATGAGACCAAGATGGGGTGCTGCGAAAGAGTTTTTGAAACCATCCAGAGGCGCGTTCGGTCAGGTGTGCCTGCCATTTAGCAGTCTCCTTCAACCACCAACCGATCAACATCAGAGGATTGGTAATTCCTGGAGGGGCAATACGCCCCCAAGCCATCCACAATCCCGAAATCGCCAATACAATCAGACCTCCTAGCACTAGCCATAGGCGACGTTGACGCAAGAACCCCCGATCACCGAGAAAGAACATCATCACCACCAACGTTCCAAGGAGAAATGCAGTGATAGGCGGAGAAAGCGGGATGCTCAAAACTATGGCAAGGACCAGCCATGCAAAGCCAACCCGAGAGCGATCCTGTGTGTAACGCAATATGCCGTAGAACATTGCCATCCCCAGGCTCATCAGAAAGGCTTCGCGCATCTGAGAACTACCCAACAAGATTGCCTCTGGGTAAAAGACCAACAACCAGGCTGTGACCTTGGCGACTTCCTTCCCCCAGGCTCGTTGAGCAAAAGCCCAACCAAAGACCACCACCAAGGAGGAGAAGGAAGCCGCGAGCACAACCATCTGCAATGGCTGATGGGCTTCACCACCAAGGTAACGATAAACCAAGGCACTGAGGAACAGCAAGCCTCCGTATTGATCGGCTAGGCGGTAATCGCTGAAAGCAAGCCACAAAGGTTGACGTGAGCGCGCCAATTCCCAAGCCGCAGTATCGCGAACAAAGGCATCTCCCATGACATAGCCTGCCTGCTCCGCTGCAGAACCATAACCCCAGCGTGGTAAGGCAATAAACCAAAATATACCTGCCGACAAGCGCACCAAGACAGCAATCAACCATGCCCAACCCAACCAACCTGGCAAATGCAGAGAGCGATCTCGCTTCAACAAATGCCAAGAAAACAAAAGAAAGCCAGCACCAAATGCCAAAACTGCAAGGTTGGACAGCCAACCATTTAAATATTCAAAACCACTTGAACACCAAGCAAGCAGAAACGCAAGACAAACCAGAAGCACCCCACTACCCAACCCATACCAGATCGAACTTCGAAATGTAAGCCGTGTAATTCGGTCGTTGTTCAACGATGTTCTTATCCTTTCTTCTTAGAGATCACGGAGATGGTTCAATCAAATGGTAAATCCGTACGTATTCCATCCCTTTGAGCCAAATCGAATGTTGAGGAGTTCGTTGCTCGATGAAATCCATGAACCTCTTCGGCATATGCCGTTGCCATTGATTGACGTAAACCACCGCATAATCTGCCGCTACCAAATCCGCCCATTGTGCTTCACTGATTTCAGCAACCACAGGGATCGGATCTGCCTGAAAACCAAGGGTGAGGCTATACCAGTTGAATGATAATGCATACCAGGAAACAACGCGCTTCTGTTGGATATCGGGGATCGCCTTGAGGAAAAGAGCTGCACGATCCAACCCCTCGCCCCAGCCAATCATCATTTCCTGTGGCGCTCGGTGACAACCCCCCATCCATGGGTTATAGTAGGTGAGGCAATATGGTGTATGAGAGAGGGTAGAGAGCATTTGAGCAACGATTACGCCCACTAGGATTGCCATAGAAACCCAACGAGAGGTTTCGCCTCGCTTGAGGGTGTTCAGCCATCGAACACCGCTCACCCAACCCCATCCAGCAATCATATCCATCGGTAAATAAATTGGCAGCAGATAGCGATCGAATTTCTTGCTGGCGAGACTCATGACAAGAGTGAAGTTCAAGGCGTAAGAGAGCAAGCCAAAGAATACAAAACGCTCCACCGACCATTTGCTCGATACACCCCTTCTCAGAAGGGTGATCCCAGCGAGAATTAATCCACCCAAGGTTAGCGGTGTAGTTCTCCATAGATATGTGTAAGGATAAAAATAGAGATAACATACCCCCGTGCAAGGACTGCTCTCAAAAGCATCCACAAATTGGGCGCCACCATGCATACCCCGAGACGACTCGAGGGTATAACCAATGACTTGGGCAAGTGTACCCATTGGATCGCTCCACATCGCCGGAAAGAAGAGATAAAAGGCGATCCCGAAACCGAGCAACCATCCGCATAGAGGAAGTAAGACGCTCTTGGGGAAGAGAACCTTCTGAAAATCACCCGCTTGGGTAGTGGGGAAGCGCCAAGCCAATAACCCTAATAAAACTACGACCGGGAATAGGATCAGAGCCGGGGTCTTGGGTAGACACCCCAGTCCCGCCAAAAAACCTGATATCAATATCCCTCCCACCTTACCGCTTTGCAAATGCCAAAGAAAAGCAAGCAACGATGCAAAGAGAAAGACCGTTAGCAACGCATCAACATGGAAAATACGTGAATGGGCGGTGTAAAACGGGTCAAAGGCAATCAACAAGAAACCGAACCATACCTTGGAACGATCCCAAAGGCGCCTAGCAAAGTAATAGGCAATCAGCAAAACGAAAATATTGACGACAACCACGCCTACACGCGCTGTCGCCAACAATTCGATGGGGATCAGACCACGCCTTTGAAAGATTTGAAAAAGTTTCGTATCACCAATCTGCACTTGACCGTAACGACGATATTCGGGAAATTTCACATGATAGGCAATTGCACCAATCAACAACGTTGTGACACTTGGATGGGCAATCTGATACGTTGCTGCATAATCTCCGATCGAAAGGGCGTAATAGAAATTGGCAGAGAGTTTGCCCCAAGTTGGCTCATCGGCGGTTACGAACCGACCTAACCCAATCAGCTGAGGAAACCCTAATGCAATGAGCAGCACAGCCAAGAAAAGAAATTCCAGCCATTGGGAACGAACAGGATGTGTGAACTCGCTCTTCAGTGAAACATCCAAAAGAACACCCCTTTCAGAGGCTTAGGATATAATCTATTCCATCAATATCGTCCAACCAACCCGTGAGACTACGGCAACGAAAACCTGGTGAAACTCCACAAGCACAGCCTTGAAAACGACCAACCTACCGAAGAAGATTTTCTATAAACTTCCGTTGCGGCTACGACACAAGATCAAAGCAGCGATATATCGCTTACCACTTATCTCCGGAAAGAGCAGACAACGAGAGGCGGATATATATGTCATCTCTTACCCAAAGTGTGGGCGTACCTGGCTACGATTGATGATTGGCAAAATTTTAGCACTCTACTTGAACGAAGTGAATGCCAATCCCCTGCAACCAGACGAGATCGCCCGGCTTCATCCCGAAGTTCCGTTGATTCGTTTCACTCACGATGATTATCCTCACCTCAAATCACCTAAGGAATTGAAAACAATAAAAAGCGAGTACAAAGGTAAGAAGGTCATCTTCTTGGCGCGCGACATTCGCGATGTTGTGGTTTCCTATTATTTCGAGGTGACTCGACGTTCTTCGCTCAACCCAAATTATCCAGTCCTTGATCTCGACCTATCGGCATTTCTGCGTCATTCGATTGGTAGCGTAGATACCATCATTCGTTACTATAACATTTGGGCAGAAAACCGAAACCTTCCAAGGGAGTTTCTACTCGTGCGCTACGAGGATTTGCAAGCAGATACCGAGCGGGAACTTCGCCGAGTATTGGATTTCATCGGACTAGTCAATCTCCAAGATGACCTCATCCACCAAGCGGTCGAGTTTGCTCGTTTCGAGAACATGCGTCGCATGGAGGAAAGCGGGGTATTGGATTCCTTTCGCTTGCGCCCGGGCGATCGCTATGACCCTGAGTCCTTCAAGGCACGTCGCGGCAAGGTCGGTGGTTACGTAGATTACCTCAGTCCCAGCGATATTGCCTACTTGAACCACAAGATCAAGACCCAACTCTCACCGTTTTTTGGGTATTCGGCGTGATGCCATCTAAGATGCGTTGCATTCTGGATTCCCAGGTGTATCGCTGGCTATCGCGCCGAGCCTGGAGTGCCAATGATGTATAACGCAGTGGCTCTTCTGCTACCGATCTCAGAGTTTCTACCCAGACATTCGCCTCTTCAGGAGGTAAGAGAATGGCATTGCGTTCGTTGAGCACCTCGCGCAATACCGGTAAATCGCTGGATAAAATCACCCGTCCACACGCTAGGTATTCAAAGACCTTCATCGGACTGAGATAAGGAGCGATATCGCCTCCCGATGAAGCCGCTACGCGACGTTGGTAAGGCATGAGCAATACCTCACAGGCTGCTTGATAGAGCGGTAAATGAGCATTGGGCACAAACCCGCTGATGAATACGTTGTGTAATCCAGCCTGCTTCACCTCCGCACGCAGGGAATCGACCACAGCAGGCTCCCCTCCAACGATGAAAAAGTTGAGCGAGGGTAGGTTTTTCGCCAAGGCAAGCAGAACTTCAATGCCTCGACCAGGATACAAATGCCCGCTATAGCCAGCAGTGAAGCCCTCAACGGGCAATGTAGGGCGCATATCCGACAAAGAGAGCAAACGACGCCTTGCTTCGCCTGGCGGTGGTAACTCTGCATAACGTTGTAGGTCCACCCCATCAGGTGCAACCATCACAAACGATGCAGAGCCCGGCAGCGGTAGTTTGAAGTGCCGATTCAATTCCAGTGCCAAATTCTGACTGATGACGACCAACCTCTGTGCTCCTTTACCCATCCGAAAAAGACGCAGCAGCCATTGAGCCGTATTCCTCTGAGGAATATCGTGTAATTCAAATACTGTAGGAAAACCCATTAGGCTGGCAAATGCCGCGGTCTGAGGGTGACGGGTGTACATCAACTCCGCTCCCCAACTGCGCGCCCAATTCAGCGCGCGCCAGGCATAATCGTAACTCCGCCAGCGGAAGGTAGATGGCAACCATTCTACATCGAAGCGTTCATGCAAACCATAATGCTCCGCTATTTGTTCCCAACCACCCTTGTCATCTAAATTAAGGTGAGACAAAGTAGGCTGCCCTAGGATTTTATCCATCATCTCACGCGGCAATGGCACGGCTAGGCGCACTGAATGACCCAGGATAACCATTGCCTGGCACACCTTCATCACTTGAATAGTGTTTGCCCGCCTGGAGGGCAAATAGGTTGGAGCAACAACCGCGATCTTCATGGCTCATTAAAACTGAGAGCGCAATATGACGCAATCCCTTCACACATCTCCAATAGAACTTTTGGAGACCTGAGGCAAGGAAGCCTCAACCTCGCTCGCACTTTGGTACGAGTGCAGAGTAGCATAGGCTTTGCGTACGGTGATGAAACTCACCAACAGGTAATAGCCGCTGAGCAAGGATGCACTCCCCAAATACCCAAACAGGGGTACCAACAGGACCATTCCTAAAACCTTAAGCACGGCGACCACAAAATTCACTTTTGTCAGATAATCTGCCAGACCGAAGGCAAGCAAGATCAAACGGCGCCAATAGAATGCGTTGGATACCAGGCACCCGAAGAGAAGAATCAACAAGGCTGGGTACGCCGGCAGGTACTCTGGCTTGTAAACATAGCGTATCAACCATTGACCAAATATGGCTAAGAATAACGAAGCAGATAACGTGTATCCTCCAGCTATGATGGACCCCTGCCGCAAAAGGTAGCACACGTTGGACCAACTCCGCCGTGCCGTCTCGCGCGATAACTCCGGATATGTGGCTTGAGAAAGCGGATTGATAGGCAATTGAATGATGCTCATCAAAGACAAAGCCAATTTATAATAACCTACTTCGACGGGGTTACGTAAATATGAGACCCACAACACCTCGCTGTCTTTAGTAATCAACGTGAGTGAAGCACTGATGTTCGTGCTGATGGCAAATCGAAACATCTCTTTCACACTGCCTTTCAGCAAACGTAATGGAGTGTGCCACCATCCCCACCCCCATTGACGCGTTGCCTCTACTAGGGCAGCCACGGTCAGACCTATAGCCCCTAACGTCTTGCCCAATATATATGCAACCAGAATGTCTCCCAATCCTCCTTGGTGAAGATAAGCATTGAGGATGATCAATAAGGCAAAGACACCTTGAGCAACATGCAGAATCGCCAGACTTCGAAAGCGATCGAAAATCTGCAACAAACCCGTTGAACTTTCTGAGATCAGATTGGCAAGTACAACCAGCCCATAGAGGGCAAACCAACGAGCCAGTTGAACATCTTTAGCGAAATAACGTGCCCCCAATGGTGAAAGCAACCAAATGAGCCCAAAAGCAAGGATTGATGCGGCAATCTCTGCCAGCGCAGCAGATTTGAAGACTGCAGCCGCCTTTTTTCGTTCGCCTGTCTCAGTGTAAAAGCCAACGTATTTGATCACCAATTCGCCCATGCGGAAGGAAGTAAATTCGTTGATCACATTGGTGAACATGGTGATCGTCCCTAAAATGCCGAAGCCAGCCACACCGAGCAATCGCGCCGCTAATATACCTTGAAGCATCCCAATGGCTGAAACCAACCCGGTTGAACTGAAGAGGTAACCTGAATTCTTCAAGACACGGCGAATTAAATCGCTTGCGAGCCAACGACGGAAGATGGGCGCCAGTGATAAAGGGATGCGGTCAGCCAAATCAGACAATCGTCCCATGGCACTGTCTCAATCCGTCCACACTTGGGAAGCCCATTCGCGCTCCCTTCGATACCAATCCACCAACCGAGATACTCCTTCCTCGAGGTTCACTTGAGGTTGCCAACCTAAAAGTCGTTTGGCTTTGCGAACATCTGCCCAATTTGCCATCATATCAGCGGGATGAGCCGGAGCATAAACTACCTGAGCACGACAGCCAATCAATCGCTCCATCAACGAAACGAGTTGGTTGATGGTAATGGTCTCATGCCCCCCAAGGTTGATGATTTGATAGCCCATGGGTTGCAAACCAACGATCGTTCCCCGCACGATGTCATCAATGTAAGTGAACCCTCGGCTTTGTTCACCATTGCCATTGATCCTGACCTTGCGCCCCTCGCTGATCCATTGAACAAACCGAAACATCACCATATCCGGACGCCCTGCAGGACCATAGACGGTGAAATAGCGAAAGATGGTCACATCGAGGTGGTAGAGATAGTGATAAACATGGCACAAGGTCTCTGCACTCTTTTTGCTTGCGGCATAAGGTTGAAGGGGATGACTGCTATCGGCTTCTTCCGGCGTGGGAAGGGGAGCATTCGCGCCATAGATGCTTGAAGTAGAGGCTTGGATGAACTTAGATACACCAAACTGGCGGCAGAACTCTAATAGGTTTAGCGTCCCAATGACGTTGGTATTGAGGTAAACCCAAGGGTTCTCCACGGATTGACGCACACCGGCGCGCGCCGCCATGTTGATCACTGCAGTGCATTGCCCATTGCCTTGCTCACGAAAGAGAGAGACCAGACGTTCGACCGAGTTCGGTTGGCTGATGTCCATCCAGCGAAAAGTGAAAAGAGGATGTTCAACCAGACGGTTCAAACGCCAATGTTTTAATCGGACGTCATAGGCAGTGCATAAATTATCCACCCCAATGACGCGTTCGCCCCTTTTGAGCAAATGTTCAGCAAGGCATGCCCCAATGAAACCCGCTACGCCAGTGATCAAATAAATGGACATCTTGCTTATAACCTTACAACCTTCGGGTGATTTTTGCCTACACCTCCCAACGCGTTACGGGTGTCAACAATCAAATGCGCCGCATCCAGAATGCTTGCATAGTCATAGCAAGAGTGATTGGTGACAATCACCACGCAATCCGCCATTCGAGCCGAAGCAAGCAAATCTGGAACACATTGCAAACTCCACTCATCCTGGTGGATGCGAGGAATATAAGGATCGTGATAGGAGACCAACGCCCCTTTCTGACGCAGGAGACCGATGATGTCCAATGCCGGCGATTCACGCAAGTCATCCACATCCGGCTTATACGCGACGCCCACGACCAACACCCGACTTCCTTTGAGCGGCTTCTCATGCTCATTCAACGCATCTTGAATCTTGCTCAATACGTAACGTGGCATGCCCGTGTTGATCTCCGAAGCGAGTTCGATGAAGCGAGCAGTGTAGTTCAAGGCACGCAATTTCCACGAGAGATACATCGGATCGATCGGGATGCAATGCCCGCCCAGACCAGGTCCGGGGGTGAACTTCATGAAGCCAAAGGGTTTGGTCGCCGCGGCTTCGATCACTTCCCACACATCAATCCCTAAACGGTCACACATGATCGCCATTTCGTTGACCAAACCAATGTTGATCATACGAAAGGTATTCTCCAGCAACTTCGCCATCTCGGCTACTTCTGCTGAGGAGACGGGCACAACCGTCTGCAAGGCTTGCCGATACCAAGTGCACGCCACCTCACCACAGACTGGAGTAATGCCACCGATAACCTTAGGGGTATTATAGGTCGTCCAATCTTTTCGTCCAGGATCCACCCGCTCTGGAGAGAAAGCCAGAAAGAAATCCTCTCCTACCTTGAGGGGAGACCTCTCGGTTAACTTGGGCAACAGCAGTTCGCGCGTTGTGCCCGGATAGGTGGTGGATTCCAGAACCACCACCGTTCCCGGATGGATGTACTTCGCCAGGCGTTCGGCAGCAGCAAGGATGTAGGAAAGGTCCGGATCGCCGGTCTTGCGTAAGGGGGTGGGCACACAAATGCTGACGGCATCCACCTCCCCCAAGATGTCAAACTCACTCGTCGCTCTCAATCGACCCGCATCCACCAAGCGTCGCACTTGCTCGGTAGTTACATCCTGAACGTAACTAAGCCCGCGTTGAACTGCACGGACTTTCTCGGGATCGGTATCAATTCCCGTTACATCAAAGCCAGCCTCGGAAAAAACAACCGCCAAAGGGAGACCTACATAGCCCAAACCTAACACAGCAATCTTCGCTTTGCGATCCTTCAATTTCTCAAGTAGGGTTTCACGACTGTCAGTCATCTTCACATCCCTAGAACAGAGTCAACTGTTTTGGAGAAGGTGCCTCATCCTCAGGTTGGTCGGGCAATTCCGGAACATAGTTTGCCTTAGCAATCAGTTCAGGCAATCTAGCAAAATCTCGTTCAACGATGGGCTTGAGCGAAGTCTGATGCAAAGCCGCTGCTGGGTGGTACATTGGAATAATCAAGCGCCCTTTGACCCAAACTGCTTGACCATGTAAATCGCTAATTTTTCCATTTGGAAGATATTTTGCCATGGAATATCTACCGAGAGTCACGATGACTTTCGGATTGAGTGCTTGCACTTGGCGGTCTAGATATAAATTTGTGCAGGTTTCCACTTCCTCTGGGCGGGGATCGCGATTGCCTGGAGGGCGACATTTTACGACATTGGTAATGAAAACCTGATCGCGCCGCAATCCAATCCGAGCAAGCAATTCTTCCAGGAATTTTCCAGCCGCACCCACAAAAGGTCGTCCTTGTTCATTCTCATGGAAGCCAGGAGCCTCACCGATGAACATCATTTCCACTTGCACAGGACCCTCCCCAGGAACAGCATGCTTTCGAGAATAATGCAATTCACATTTTGTACAAACCGCTACTTCCTCTGCAATCTGCTTCAATATCTCCTCAGAATTCACTCGTCACCTCCAGGATAGGTCTCCACAATGATAAGGAAATCAAGAGCACGTTCGTTTAATTGGATGATAGACATACGATTCTAGCCATCGTGCATAAGATGCATCCATGTGATGTAAGGTCATTAGAATGGCGTCTTCGTCATTGTCGCGATAATAACGAGGACGTCTGCCAACAACCACAAACCCAAACTGACGATAGAGGCTCTGTGCAATGAGATTCCCCGCTCTTACCTCCAACATGGCTCTCCTGGCTCCTTCGTGCATCGTGTGATACAACGCAGTCGCCAGCAATTGTTTTGCAATGCCTCTACGGCGGTATTCGGGGTGGACTGCTAAGGTGGCAATGTGTGCCTCATCCAAAACAAGCCACACCACAATCATCCCGACAACAAGTTCTCGACCTTCATCACTCTTCACCTCCGCGACCCAAAGTCGCGCCGCCGGATTCTCAAACAATTCATAAGAAAACGCCTGTTCTGGCCAAGGCAAACTGAAAGAGAGGTGATCGATGGCTCTTACCTGAGCCAAATCCTCCTTGCACATCGGACGAATCAACACCTTTCTTCGTTCGTTCACCAACACCATCCTTGAAGTACCGGTTCATGCAGATGCAGGTAATATGGCGCTAGGGTAGCCGGGTCATCCACTTGACCAGATTTCCACCTGCACCAACCTAATTCTGCCAGAAAGGAAGGGCGACGGAGCGATCGCGCTGGAGAAGCAAGTACAACAGTCTTTTGCTTGCGTCCTAAGAGCATTCGCTCCTCTTGAGTTAACTCGCCGCTCACCAAGGTAGGTTGTTGTATGAGATCGTAGAGTTCCAATGCCGTTAACACTTCAATCGTTCCACTAGATTGCCAAACGCCATCTTGAGCATAGTACCATCCAACTGCCAAGCGACCACGCCCGGCACGCAACACTGCCGCTAAAGGTAATTCGCACACCTCTTGGCTTGCAGCCAAGACATCCAGCGTGGCAACGCCGATAAGTGGAATGTGTTGGGCTAATGCGATCCCTTTTGCCATAGCCAAACCGATACGCAATCCAGTAAACGAACCTGGTCCAAGAGCAACGGCAACTGCCTGCAAATCAGTCGTTGCAATTCCCCTTTGACGTATCATCCGCTCAATGGCAGGTGCCAATTCAACCGTGTGATTGGAACGGCTTGTCCACACCATTTCACTGCAGACTTCTGCACCATCATACAAAGCCAGCCCAACAACACGCGTCGATGTATCTATCGCAATCAACATCATAACCCCCCAAAGAGGCGTTTGCGAAAGGACCGAAGCATGGATTGGTATCTACTGCCGCGAGCCGTGAAGAGCAAATCACGTTGCTCGAAATCAACCCATTGTAGGGTAACCCACAGATATTCATTGGGAAGGACATCACGAATGTGATCTGCCCACTCGATCACCAACGGTCCGTTCTCCAACATCAAATCCAGGTCAAGTTCCTCCGCTTCGAATGGGTTTTGAAGCCGAAAGGCATCTAAGTGATAGAGGCATTGCCCATTGGGTCGGCGATACCAATTGATGATGACAAAAGTGGGACTAGAGACTACATCGAGGGAACCCCAACCGGCAGCGATTCCTTTTACCAGGGTGGTTTTCCCACTGCCCAATTCACCAGCCAAGCAAATGACATCGCCTACATCAATCAAAGCGCCTAAGCGCATCCCCACACGTCGCGTTTGCTCTGCACTGCGACTGATGAATTCAAAGGAGTGGGCGTCTAGAATCGGCATCTATGCAAAATCCACAAAGAACCGTAAAAGAATGAACTGCAATACCCTAACCTTCACTTGGGCAAGGGCTATAGAAATCATACCTTCAACTTCAATCTCGCCAACGAGGCAGCAACGCGCTTGAGTCCAACATCTTCGAAGAAGATATCTACAATTTCGTCATCGTCCTGGATTTTACTGTTCAACACCATTCCTTCCCCCCATATTGGATGAAGCACGCGTGCTCCAGGCTGAAACTGAGGTTGAAGCGGCGGGGTAGAGGTTACGCGGTTCTTCTGCCAATCCGCAGGTGCTGAAGCAGCCAAGCGGAATGCTTCCACCTGTTCAACTCCGCTATATTCCAACAATGAGGAAGGGATGTCAGAGATGAAGCGCGACTCCTCCAAAGGTTCGTAAAAGCCGTAAGCATGTCGATTGAGGGGCACCACGAGGTATAAGCGGTCTTTAGCACGGGTGATGCCTACATAGAACAAGCGACGTTCCTCCTGCATGGCTTCTGGGTCATCGAAGGAACGGACATGAGGTAGGACTCGATCATTGAGTCCAACGATGAAGACAATGGGGAATTCCAATCCTTTCGCAGCATGAAGGGTGAGCAACGTGGGAACACTCGCAGAGTCATCTAGGGTATCCTGGTCAGAAACCAAAGCAACGTCTTCCAGAAAGGCATCCAAACCGCGTTCGGTGTATTCGGCGGCTAGGCGGCGCAATTCCATGATGTTCTCCCAACGTTCCCGCCCCTCATCACTGCCATCTTCGAGATAATCTCGATATTGTATATCTTGCAAAATGAGGTCCATTAAACTAAGCGGAGGAAGTTCATTCAAATGGGCTCGCCAGTGCACCAGCAATGCTCCAAACTGTTGGAGCACAGTTGCTGCACGAGTAGGAAACTGCTGCCAGAATGGCGAAGTATCGCCTCGACTCAACTCTAATAATAAGTTGCCAGGGCTCATCGAGGCTCTTCGCGCGCAAACTTTCAAGGTGGCGAGAGTCTTCTCTCCGATACCACGCGGTGGGACATTGATCGCCCGCGTTAGACTGAGTTCATCCTCAGGATTGCGCACGAGGCGCAAATATGCCAAAATGTCCTTGACCTCGCGTCGTCCATAGAAGCGCTGAGCACCGACCAACTTGTATGGCATACCCGCATGTAGAAAGGCTTCCTCCAGTAGCCTAGATTGAGCGTTCGTGCGATACATGATGGCAAAATCGCCTGGGCGAGCCTCACCTCGCGCCACCAGGTCTGCGATGGTATCCACGACAAAGGCTGCTTCCTGACGATCATCCATGGCATGGTGTAATACAACACGGATGCCTCGACCGCGTTGTGTGAACAACCGTTTCGGCTTGCGATGAGGGTTGTGGTCAATCACCGCCATGGCAACATCTAAAATGGACTGAGTAGAGCGGTAGTTTTGCTCCAATAGAATGATCTGCGCTTCTGGGTAGTCCTTTTCAAAGCGCAGCACATTGCGATAGTCTGCTCCACGCCAACGATAAATAGATTGGTCTATATCTCCGACGACGAAGATGTTACGATGAAAGGATGTCAACTGCTTCAATAAGGTATATTGTGCCATATTGGTATCTTGAAACTCATCCACAAGAACCTGTTCGAAACGCCTCGAATACTTAGCGCATACCTCAGGATGTTCGTCAAATAACCACACTGCCCAGAGCAACAAGTCATCAAAATCTAAACCATTAATCGCCAGTAGAATCTCCTGGTAGCGTGCATAAACGTTCTTGATCACCTCATCCCGATACGTCTGAATGGGGTAATCTTGGGGGAAGATGAGTTCGTTCTTAGCGGCGGAGATGTAAGCTTGTATCGCCGTGGGGCGATACCGCTTCTCATCGAGGTTGAGGTCAGCCAATGCCTGCCTGACAATGTCAATTTGGTCATCACTGTCGAAGATCACAAAATTTGAGGTAAAGGGAAGATGATCGGCTTCCTGACGCAAAATACGAGCACAGGTGGAGTGGAAGGTACCTAAGGTGAGCCCACGCGCTCGAGGTCCTAAGAGGCTCATCACGCGAGTTTCCATCTCGCGCGCCGCCTTGTTTGTGAAGGTTACCGCCAGGATATTATATGGATATACTCGATGGTGGCTGATCAAGTAAGCGATGCGCGCCGTCAGTACACGCGTCTTTCCAGAGCCAGGTCCAGCCAAGACTAACACTGGACCAGCTCCAACCGTGACGGCTTGTTGTTGCTGGGGGTTGAGTTTCTGCAGAAAGTCCATCATGAGAGATTGTAACGTTTGGTAGATAGCATGTCAACCATTTATAATTAGCACGATCAAATCCGATTAATGTTATATCCTATGTCAAGCAAACCATGAACGGCATGAACAACTGGCGCATGATCGGTAACGCTGAAATCATAACCTTCCTCAAGGAACAAATCCAACGTGGATCGCCAAGGCAGGCGTATTTATTCACCGGAGTGGAGGGAGTTGGTCGTCATACACTGGCTTTGCGCCTAACTCAAACCTTAAACTGTCCGAACCCCACTGCTCCCGCCGAACCGTGTGGCGTATGTCAGACCTGTATCCAAATCGAACGACGACAATATCCAGATTTGTATGTAGTGGAAGCAGAACAAAGCAGTCCAAAAGGTATCCCAGATATCGATTCACCCGGTGACGTCGAACGGGCACAGAGTGCGCAGGCAGAAGAAGGTAGTCATAAAATTGTAGTAGATCAGGTACGCGCTTTGCAGCATTGGCTCTCCCTTGCACCCTATCATGGTCGCTTTCGCGTTGCAATTCTATTGAATTTCGAAGATGCCACTGAAAGCGCTGCCAATGCCTTGCTCAAGACCCTAGAAGAACCACCACCTAGGGCAATTCTCATCCTCACAGCCGAAAGCGAAGAGGCATTGTTGCCGACCATTGTCTCCCGTTGCGAGGTACTGCGCTTACAGCCAGCGCCCACATCAATAGTCAATCAAGGGTTGATGGAACTCTACGGACTTACTTCTGAAGAAGCAAACCTGCTTGCTCACCTCTCCGGTGGCAGACCAGGATATGCCATTTGGTTGCATCAACACCCAGAACACCAAAGACAACGCAAAGCCATGCTGGAGGAATTCATCCAGATGTTATATTCCAACCGGTTTAAACGAGTTGCCTTAGCCCTCCAACTATGCCCTAAGAAAGAATTAATTCGTACGGAAAACCTGATCAAACGGTTGAACCTATGGATGTCCCTCTGGCGAGATGTGCTCTTATGTATGGTAAAGGTACCCAGTGAGCCAATCAACATGGACTACCTGGAGCGAATCGAGCAGTTAGCCGAACAACTCGACCTAACAACGGCTCGGCAGTTATTGACCTCTTTGGAACGCACCTTGCAACATTTGGAAAGCAATGTAAATCCGCGCCTGGCTTTCGAATCGCTGTTCCTAGAAATGCCATACTTAACTGAAAGGAAGCAATTATTATAATTACCCGCTCGATTCCCCCTGATTATATAAAGAAAAAACTTTTGCGCAAAATTCAACCCGTCTTCACTTTTCGGTTAAGTTTTCACAAAATTACTTAACAAACCCGTAAATATTAACCCTTGGTTTAACGAGTATTATCAGGGTATAGCAAATATGCTATACTCAAAATGAATCAACACGATCGAGAGGTTTGATCGCTGATCATACTCAGTTGGAACTGCCTGATAACAAGTCGTTTGGGCAAGTGCATCAAATTTATCAAAAGTGGAAGCGAGGAATTGGTTTTCTCTATAGCCTAAATAGAAGAACTCAGGAAATGGACATGTTTACAACACTAGGAAAAGAAAACCAAACGGCTCGCGCTTCACTGGAATTGCTCTACAACATCAGTCGTGAGTTAGCATCTGCATTAGAATTGCGCACGGTATTACAAAGAATAGTTGCGCTATCGGTAAAAACAGTGGGTGCCATGAACGGTAGCGTCATCGTATTGGATGACAAAGGTCAACCGGTCGATTCCATCATTAGTGTAGATAATCAAGTCATCGAACACACCACCGAACAACTCAACCCGACCCTCGAACAAGGCTTAGCAGGTTGGGTTGCACGTCACGCCCAAGCCGTGCTTGTGCCAGATACCAGCCGCGATGAACGCTGGCTACGTCGCCCAGACGATGCGAAAGAACGTGGAGGTGCCAAATCGGCTGTCAGTGCGCCTTTGATGGTTCGAGACCGAGTCGTCGGTGTTATGACTCTGGTACACCCCACCCCAGGTTTCTTCGGTGAAGAGCATCTAGCCTTAATTCAAGCCATCGCAGATCAGGCTGGCATTGCCGTGCTCAATGCGCGACTCTATGCCGAAAGCCAACGACAAGCCCGCGTCATGACGGCGATAGCAGAAAGCGCAGCGGCGATCAACGCCTCGCTGCGCCTTGAAGAAGTCTTACAACGCATTCTTGAACAAGTTAGTCAGGCATTGAGAGTCGAGGTGGTTTCTCTGGCATTGATTGATGCTCAAAGCGAGTTCCTGGAATTCCGCGCCTCTACTTCGGGCAAAGGGCAAAGCGTTGTGGGGATACGCCTTCCACTTGGGCAGGGAATTGCAGGTTGGGTAGCCAAAGAGGGTAAAGGGGTAGTCGTTCCAGATGTACGCCTCGACCCACGCTTCTATCCAGAAATTGACCGCATCACCGGTTTTGAGACTCGAGCGATCGTCTGCGCACCGATTAAATCCGAAGAAAAGACCATTGGGATCATGGAGGCGCTCAATCCCATCGGCGGTTCATTTGACCCAGATGCCCTGTTATTCTTAACCGGCATTGGCAACTTGGCTGGTACGGCGATACGCCATGCCCAACTCTTCGAACAACTTCAGGCAGCACACCAACGCTACCATGAACTCTTTGAAGATAGCATTGACCCCATCTTCATCACCGATTGGGAAGGCAATATCCTCGAAGCCAATCGCCAAGCAGAACTGACCAGCCAATTCGAACGCAATCAACTCCTGAGCAAGAATATTGCAGACCTACACACCCTCAACCACAATTTGCTCGGTGATCGCTTTGGTAATTTATGCGGCAACTGCACCCTCTCTTATGAAGCCACCCTCTTCACCAAATATAGCCTAGAGATACCCGTTCAGGTCTACGTACGCCAAGTCAAAATCGAAGGAACAAGCCACCTACAATGGACGCTCCGCGATATCACCGAACGAAAGAACTTAGACAACTTGCGAGATGACCTGATTTCGATGATCTATCATGATTTACGCTCTCCTCTGGCTAACGTCGTCTCCAGCCTGGATGTGGTCGCTTCACTCCTTGCTCATAGTGAGGATCAGACCATCCGTTCACTACTCAACATAGCCATCCGTTCCACCGAACGCATTCAACGCTTGACCAATTCGCTATTGGACATCAACCGTCTGGAGGCTGGCCAGCCAATTGCTAATCTTACACCCACCTCCCCCATTGCAATCATACGTGAGGCAGTGGAATTACTCAGCCCAACCGCCGAGAACAAACGCCAAACCATCATGCTCAACCTACCAGAAAACCTACCTGACATCCTTGCAGATGCGGAAATGATTCGTAGGGTTCTTTCCAACTTGTTAGAGAATGCCATCAAATTTACTCCAACAGGTGGTCAGATCAGCATTGGAGCACAACAGGAGGGCGAATGGGTACGCTTTTGGGTTCAAGATAGCGGTCCAGGTATTCCTGAGGATGATCGCGAACGAATCTTTGATAAATATACCAGGCTCCACAGCCGGGAAGGTCCTAAAGGGTTTGGGTTAGGATTGGCATATTGTCGTCTTGCCGTGGAAGGGCATGGTGGGCGCATTTGGGTAGAGAGCCAATTGGATAAAGGCAGTCGCTTCAACTTCACCTTACCCACAGCATAGAAAAAATTCTTCTTTCTTTTCCCTCATTAAAACAATACCTTTGGGACTATACTTAAGGAATGCAACAAGTCACCCAACACATCTACTACGAAGATCAATATTACGGCGTTGTCCTAGGTGCTATCATTTTGCCTTTAGGCACAATCTTGGTTGATGCTCCCTTACGTCTGGAGGAAGCGCGCGCATGGCAAGTGGCTCTCTCTAGCCTGAGAGCCAGTCATCATCGCATTCTTATCAATCTCGACAGTCACCCCGATCGCGCCTTGGGCGTACGTGCCATGGAAGGTATCGTTGTAACTCATCAAAAGACTGCTCAAGCGTTTCGCAACCGCCCTTCGTTCATCAAACCACAAAGCGCTGAAAGCGGAGCCGATTGGGAAATGAACAATGAGGTGTTTACCGCACGGTTAGTATCACCCGACATTAATTTCACCCACAATCTAACCTTCCATCTTGGAGGACCGGAGGTCATCTTAGAATATCATCCCGGACCTTCGCCTGGAGCCATTTGGGTGATCGTTCCCAGCCAACGTGTCGTCTTCGTGGGGGATGCGGTCGTACAAAACCAACCGCCGTTCCTCGGTTTTGCCGATATACCTGCCTGGCTGGAGACTCTGCAACTGTTGAACAATGCTTACCGAGAATATCTCATCATCAGCGGGCGAAGTGGTCCGGTCACCGTTGAGGCTGTGCGCTCTCTTTCGCAATTTCTTCGCTCGGTTCTCAAGGCGATCGACCGTCTGGCAAAGCGTAATGCCTCGCCAGAGGCTACCGAAGCATTGGTGCCAAAACTGCTTGAACAGATTTCCATTCCACCTGAACGAGCGGAACTTTATGCCCAACGCTTACGTCACGGTCTCTACCAATACTATGCCCTACACTACCGTTCCTCCGAAAAATTTGACTAGGAACCATCCAATACGCATAAAATAAAGAAGGGAATAATCGTGAATCCAACTCCATACAGACCTTTATATTGTCTCAAACGTGGTGAGGTCATCGAATCAATCCACTATGGTGCAGCAGTCATCGTCAATGCCAGAGGGGAGTTAATTGCCTGGATCGGAGACCCACAAACGGTGACCTACCTGCGCTCCTCTGCCAAACCTTTTCAGGCTATACCCCTCCTAGAACGAGGGGGTGCTGAGCGGTTTCAATTAACGCCAAAGGAAATCGCCATTCTCTGTGCTTCTCACTCCGGTAGTGATGAGCATGTTGCCACTGTGCGGTCTATCCAGATGAAGGTGGGAATCAACGAGGACGAGTTGCTCTGCGGGGTCCACATACCCTATGACGAAGATGCCGCAGCGAGGATACGGATGCTTGGAGAGCAACCTACACCCAACCAACACAACTGTTCTGGAAAGCACACCGGAATGTTAGCGCTCGCCAAAATGGAGAATTTGTCTAGTGACAATTACATTGGCCCCTCACACCCCCTCCAGAGGCTCATCTTGGAAGCCTTCGCCGAAATGTGTAATTTGCCCACCTCGGGGGTCGCAGTGGGGATAGATGGTTGTTCTGCACCGAACTTTGCGGTACCACTCTACAATGCGGCGCTAGCCTTCGCCCGCCTATGCGAGCCAAACCGACTGAGCGAAGCACGCGCTAATGCATGCACCTCCATCATACGGGCTATGAGCGCCTACCCGGAGATGGTTGCTGGAAGAGGGCGTTTCGATACTCATTTAATGCAAGCAACCAATGGACGTTTGATTGCCAAAGGTGGTGCAGAAGGTTATCAAGGGTTGGGAGTGTTGCCAGGCGTTCTCGGTGATGGCTCTCCGGCTTTGGGCATCACCCTCAAGGTTTCGGATGGCGATGCGAGAGGGAAAGTCCGTGCAGCCGTAACCCTTGAGATTCTACGTCAGTTAGGTGTGCTATCACAAAACGAACTGCAAACCTTAGCAGAGTTCGGACCAACCCTACCTTTACATAATTGGCGCAATGTCGTCATCGGTGAGGCACAACCCTGCTTTCAATTGGAACGAAATCTGTAAACTGACCAATGGAATTGGCTCAACGTGCTCTGGCTGTCTATCAGAGATTGCTCATCCATTACGGTCATCCTCAATGGCGCAAACGCCTCTCGCCATTGGATGAATTGGTTTCTACCATCCTCTCGCAAAACACCAACGATACCCTGCGAGATCGGGCATTCGAAGCATTGCGAAGGCGTTTTCCCACCTGGGAAGCAGTACGAGATGCAGACACCGCCGAAGTGATCGCAACCATTCAAACAGCAGGGTTGGCTCATCGAAAAGGACCTCGCATCCAAGCAATCCTGCGGCAGATTACTGCACTGAGGGGTGAATTGAATTTAGATTTCCTTCGGGAATTGCCAGATGAAGAAGCCTATCGTTGGCTCACCCAATTCAAGGGTGTCGGTCCGAAGACTGCTGCCATCGTACTCTTGTTCTCATTGGATAAACCGGCTTTTCCAGTAGACACCCATATCTATCGCGTTACAGGACGCCTCGGCTTACGCGCACCACAAATGAACGTTGAACAAGCACATCCTCACCTCACTGCATTGTTCCCCAAAGAGACTTACTATGCTGTACACCTCAACCTAATTCGCCTTGGACGAGAGATCTGCCAAGCGCGCACACCGCGTTGCTCTATCTGCCCCTTGACCGATCTATGCGATTATTATTCAAAAACCCAACAAGCGCATACATCGTAGATGCAACATACACATTGGTGTACATCACCACACACACTCTAGGAAGGTGAATAATATCACCCAAAACATATGACCTTCGGCAATGACTACCCTCCATAAAGTGGATTAAGATGGTAGATGAATAAAGACGGGAGCCAGGACACCACCTGATGCTCATCGCTGTTTCCTCCTTTGGCGAAAGCCTCCACCGGTAAACTCCTCACTCAGCCGGTGGAGGCTCTCTTTAACAGGCACCTCTAAGAAAACTCACTGAAATTTTCGTATTTAGACAAGTGTCTATTTTCAATACATTGGGACTCTAGGAATGTTCAAGTAGGTCTATGACTGCCTGAAGTTTTTGTTTGCAAATTCGTAGTGCGTCGCGTTGCTCCTCGTCTAGGGCTCCTAATTGCCCATCCATCAACATTCCGATATAGCCCGTGGCTACCATTAAATGACTACGCAATTGGTGGTTATACCGACTTATCTCTCCCTTCTTTTCTCGTTGTTCTTCTTGAAATGCCGAGATTTCCTTTTGTTGGGCGCGAACGCGTTCCTCTAAAGCACGGAAAAGGCTAACATTGACCAATGAAATAGCGGCATAATCAGCAACCGCCTCTAAAAGCACTTGTTCGTTCGTATGGAAGGGATGCAAAGCCTTGCGCATGACCACCAGAAGTCCGATCACTTCATCCCTGGCTTTGATGGGTACCACCAAAGCCGCTCGTCCTAATTGAGAGACGCGAAAACGCTTGAGCGGTTCACCGTGTATTTCTAGGGTCTCTCCAGATAGTGCAACCAAAGTGCTTATGCCATCATCCCAAGTCTGATTAAGTTTGGCACCAATAGATGAGGGTAAATTGAGATAGGCGCTCAGCAGAAAGGGCTTGCCATCTCCTTTACGTAATAACAACCACCCACAGTCTGCATTGGTCACTTGAACAGCCCCTTCGACGATCTTATCAAAAAGAACCCGCTGATTCGTGATAGATGTCACCGCTTTACCAATGGCGAAAAGGGTGGTCAATTCCTTTAACCGTTGTTTCAATTCCTGATTGGTTTTGTGTAATTCCGAAGCCAACTGTTCGCGCTCTCGTTGTGCTCTGAGTTGTTTCAACACCCTTTCTAGTGCAGAGATCACCTCGGCTTCTCGCACAGGCAGTTGAATATAGTCGAATGCTCCCAATCGAAAAGCCTGAATGATATCCGTTTCAGAGCCAGGTTTTGCTAGGACGATCACAGGCACATCAATGCCTTGTGAGGAGAGCGCAACCAACAAGTCCTTGCCGCTGAGATCGGGGAGATCAAGGTCGGCAAGGATGACATCTGGAGCAAAGCGCAATACTTCTTGGATAGCGTTTGCAGCCGAATGAACATGATGCACTTGATACCCCATGGGTTGAAGCGTTTGACGCATGATCAAATCGCTGACCTCTGCGTCGCTTTCCACTAATAACACCTTATCCCCTGAATCTACCATATTATAATAATAGCATGGAACTCAAAAAACGGAAGCGATTTTGTACGCTAATATACCTTTGGCGCGGCGAGAAGGCATAAAAATCATTGCATAGGCGCTTGACGAAGACAACCACGCGCATAAAATATAACTACACCTAAATCGTAGCACTTTCTCCACTGAAAACAAAAGAAATGACGACATATGGAATATAAAGATTATTACAAGATTTTAGGGGTAGATCGCAAAGCCACTGAAGACGAGATCAAACGAGCCTATCGGAAACTAGCACTCAAATACCACCCCGACCGCAACCCAGGCGACAAACAAGCCGAGGAAAAATTCAAAGAGATCAACGAGGCATATCAAGTCTTGAGTGACCCAGAAAAACGGGCTCGTTACGATCAACTAGGGGAATCTTACACACGCTGGCAGCAACGCGGTAGCCCGGGCAGTTTCAATTGGGAAGAGTGGTTTACCACGGCTCCTGGTGGGGTACGCGTTGAGGTCGGTGATCTAGGAGATATATTTGGTGACCTTGGTGGCTTCTCAGAATTCTTCCGACGCATCTTCGGTGGCATGCCTGAAACCGGTACGTATCCACGGGGCAGAACCGCTACCCAAAGACGTCCAGCTTACCAGCAAGAGGTGACCATTAGCCTGTACGAAGCCTATCAAGGTACCACCCGGCGTGTTGAGGTAAATGGGCGAGTTCTAGAGGTCAAAATCCCACCAGGGGCACGCACCGATACCAAAATCCGCGTCGCGGATGCCTTCCCTGCCGGACCTCATCAGGAAAAGGGCGACCTCTATTTGATTGTCAAAGTTGCCGAGGACCCGCGCTTTGAACGCAAAGGTAATGACCTTTACACCAACGTGACGATTGATTTATACACTGCTGTACTGGGTGGCGATGTAACCGTGCCAACCTTGAGTGGAAATGTCTTGCTCACCATTCCCCCAGGCACCCAACCAGGGCAGACCTTTCGTCTTTCTGGGAAAGGTATGCCCGTCCTAAAAAACCCCAGCCAACATGGAGACCTTTACGTGCGTGTCTCGGTTACTATCCCGCGCAACCTCAATCCAGAACAAAGAAGACTCTTCGAACAATTGGCAAAGATGAAATAATCCTTCAAACCATCTGTTGAGTGACACATTATGGGTAGAAAGGTAGTGAAAGTAAATATGAAAAATAGCATAAAAATTCTCTTTTTGATTTCTATTTTGGTTATAACCACATTTTCTTGCCAAAGGTTGAATACGGTTTTTTCCATTCCACTGGTCTCGCCAAATGATACGCCACCCTCGCAAAGTACCCCTTTGCCTATCAACGTTTCGTCCATCCCAGTTTCACAAGGGCTATTAAGCACCCCAGTTGCTCCAGACCTAGTAGCACTGCAGGATGCGTTGGTCAATCTCTATGAAAAGGTCAACCCTGGAGTAGTTTCCATTCGTGTGCTCACCGAAAGCGGTGATGGATTGGGTTCCGGCTTCGTCTATGATGATCAGGGGCATATCATCACCAATTACCACGTAATCGAAGGTCAATCTGACTTGGAGGTAGATTTCCCCTCCGGATATAAGACGCGCGGTAAGGTAGTTGGCACCGATACCGACTCAGACCTTGCGGTTTTAAAGGTAGAGGCACCAAGAGAAGAACTTCACCCGCTCACCTTAGGAGATTCCTCCCAAGTTCAAGTTGGACAAACCGTCGTTGCGATTGGCAATCCCTTTGGATTGAGTGGTACGATGACCTTGGGGATTATCTCTGCTAAGGGACGCACGTTACAATCCATGCGTCAAGCACCTGGAGGAGGAATGTTCACCGCTGGTGATATCTTACAGACCGATGCCGCCATCAATCCAGGGAACTCTGGAGGACCTTTGTTGAACTTGAATGGCGAGGTCATCGGCATCAACCGTGCCATCCGCA